>Ga0265327_10000541_pt1 | contig 64650 bp, 60 predicted proteins | sample 41621metaG_FD_202089 | JGI IMG/M metagenome (GOLD analysis project Ga0265327, IMG submission 202089) | Rhizosphere microbial communities from Carex aquatilis grown in University of Washington, Seatle, WA, United States - 4-16-21 metaG | ecosystem: Host-associated > Plants > Roots > Rhizosphere...
GGGCGCGACTGAAGGACTACCGACGCGTCGCAACCCGTTACGACAAGCTCGCCGACAACTTCCTCGCCGGCGTGCTCATCGCAGCCATCATCAGCTACTGGGCCAAATGAGTCCGGACCCTAGACGCCGGCACGGCGCGATCCTCCTAGCGACCGGGCCGGCGCCGCTGCAGGATGGCCCGGCGCAAGGAGGAGACCTGCATGATTGACCTGGTGATCGACAGCCGCCAACGCGACCTGGGCGGCTTCGAGGTGGGACGGGTGCTGCCCTACGCCCCGCGTCGGATGGTCGGGCCGTTCATCTTCTTCGACCACATGGGGCCGGTGGACTTCGCGCCCGGCATTCCCCGCACCGTGGACGTGCGGCCGCATCCGCACATCGGCCTCAGCACCGTCACCTACCTGTTCGAGGGCCAGATCACCCACCGCGACAGCGTCGGCTCGGAGATCGACATCCGGCCGGGCGAGGTCAACTGGATGACCGCCGGCAAGGGGATCACCCACTCAGAGCGCTTCGAGGCCCTGCGCCGGACCGGCGGCGCCATGCACGGCATCCAGGCCTGGGTCGCCCTGCCCGACGGCCAGGAAGAGATCCACCCGGCCTTCGCCCACCACGGTCCCGAGGACCTGCCCACCTACCAGGGCGATGGCCTGTGGGCGCGGCTGATCGCCGGCAAGGGCTTCGGCGCCGAGGCGAAGGTGAAGACCCACTCGCCCATGGTCTACGCCCACTGGCGCCTGAACGCCGGCGCGACCGGGGCGATCCCGGCCGAGTATCCCGAGCGGGCGGCCTTCGTGGCGGCGGGCGCGGTGGAGATCGACGGCCAGGCCCTGCACGCCGGCCAGATGGCTGTGTTCGCGCCCGGCGAGACGGTGGCCGTCAAGGGCGTCGCCGACGCCGAGGTGATGATCATCGGCGGCGAGCCGGTGGGCGAGCGCTTCATCGAATGGAACTTCGTCTCCTCGTCGAAGGCGCGCATCGAACAGGCCAAGGCCGACTGGCGCGCCCAGCGGATGAAGCTGCCCGACCTTGACCACGACGAGTTCGTGCCCCTTCCCTAGACCCATGCCCCAGCGCAGCCGCCGCGCCGCCGACGAGACCACCGCCGGACCCACGGTGCGGGCGCGGGCGGTGCTGCTGGGCGAGCGGATCACCACCCAGGCCTTCGAGCAGGACCATGTGGTCATGCCGGCGCCGCTGGGGATCAAGGTGGGCGACGGCGGCCTGGCGGTGATCTTCCGCTATGGCGCCCTGGTGCTGATCGGCCTGGAGCCGCACCAGGAGGCGGCCTTCATCGAGGATCTGAGACCCCGCGTCGTCGGGCCCATCAGCCCGGTGGAGGAAGAGATCGCGGCGATCCGCCCGGGCGCCTCCGACGACGACGCGGTCAGCGCCGCCGGGGTGGTGCAGCTCAAGGAACACTCCGCCGAGCGCCTGTCCGTGGTGGCGGACGTCCTGGCCAAGAGCGTGGCCATGGCCTGGGCCGAGCGGGAGGTGGCCCAGGTCTTCGACGGCAGCGAGCCCATCGCGCGGGCGCTGATGCAGGGCGCGGCGCCGGCCGGCGGGCGCAAGTCGTTCCTGAAGCTGATCGGGTCGTCCCTGATGGTGCAGCACCGGGTGTCGGGCCGGGTGGCGGTTCGGGACAAGCCGGACCTGCTCTGGGACCGGCCGGACCTGGAGCGGCTCTACCAGCGGCTGGAGACGGAATACGAGCTGGAGGACCGGGCCGAGACCCTGGACCGCAACCTGCAGGTCGTGGGCGCGACCGCCACGGCCATGGTCGACCTGCTGGACACCGCCCGCTCGCAGCGCCTGGAGCTGCTGGTGGTGATCCTGATCCTCATCGAGGTGGGGCTGTCGCTGTTCCAGCTCTACCTGGCCCTGCGGGGCTGAACTCGCCGTTCTGGATGCGCTGCGCCAGCTCCACCCGCCGGATCTTGCCCAGGGGCGTGCGCGGCAGGGCGTCGATCTTGTGGACCTGCGCCTCGGGAAACCCGGCCAGGGTCCCGCGGATCGCGTCGACCACCCGGTCGAAGGGGATCTGGGCCCGTGTCTCGATGAAGATGTGCAGCTGCTCGACGTCGCCGCCGAAACGGCCGGCCAGCACACAGACCCCGTCGCATTCCAGCCGGTCCTGCAGGCGACGCTCCCACGGCTCGGTGGGGTATTTCACACCCGCGATGCTGATCACGTCCGAGGCGCGGCCGCGCAGCGAGATCCGTCCCTGGTCGTCCAGGACGCCAAGGTCGCCGGGGTAGAACCAGCCCTGATCATAGACCCGGGCCGTGTCCGCGGCGTCGCCCAGATGACTGGCGGCGCCCTGTCGCTCCAGGCCCACGCGCACCTGGCCGAGGCGTCCGACCGGCAGCGGGGCGTCGGCTTCGTCCACCACCTGCACGATGCGGTCGGGCGCGATCGTGTGCCACAGCAGGTCGTCGTCGTCCTTCACCACGGAGCGGGCCCAGAGGCCGACCTCGGTGGAACCGACGTTGAGGACGATGGTCGGGGTCAGGCGGCGGCGGGTTTCGCGCGCCAGGGCGGCGGTGAGAGCCCCGGCGGACATGATCACACAGGCGTCCGGGCGGTAGGCGAAGGCGCCCTCGGGCGCGGACATCACCTTGGCCAGATAGTGAGGCGTAGCGTGGATGTGGGTGATGAGCGGCCACTCCAGCGCCAGGTGGTGGTCGCCGCGCTGGTCCAGCACCACGGTGGCGCCATCAACCCAGGAGAAGATCGGACGCAGGTAGCCCATGGCGGTCCAGAGCCCCAGGTCGAAGAGGCAGATCACCGTGTCCGGGCCCTGGGCGGCGTAGGGATCCGTGAACCGCGCCGCGAGACCGCGCAGGGCCGCGATCCCCTCGGCGGACGCGCCGGCGTGGGACAGGATCGGCTTGGGCGTCCCGGTGGTGCCGGAGGTCAGCAGGTAGTGCCCGCCGAAGGGGCCCGGCGGCGGCGCGGGCAGCGGCGCGGTCCGGTCCAACGCCTGCGCCTGCGCCGAGGGGTGGCTGAGCGTCAGGCGCGCCGCCCCCACGGGCGCCGGGATCTGCAGCCTGGGATCGGAGTCGAGGGTGACCACGCAGGTCACCGGCATGTCTGCGAACAGGGCCGCGTGCTGGGGCTCGGGCACGGCGGCCGTGTCGAGGCCAAGGCTCCGCAGCGCCAGTTCGACGATCCAGCCTTCGAGCAGGTTGTCGATCGAGACCAGGGCGAGGCCGTGGCCGGGCGCGTGGGGCTTCAAGGATTCTCGGCAACCTTGCACCAGGCGCCAGAAATCGGCGTAGGAGACCGGCCGGTTGTTGTAGACGATGGCCGGCTTATCCGGCGTCGCCACCGCGAACTCGTACAACTTATCCAATAACACCAATGAATTATACCTAAACGAACGAACAGAAATACTTCGCGGGAAGCGGGTCGCGGGATCAAGCGATTGAATTGCGGCGCATCCCCGTTTTGGGTTTCTACCGCCTCGCGGCTAGGGCGCGGACGCGGGGCGGAACCCGCCGTCCTGGAGTCGCCACGCCAGTTCGACACGTCCGATCTTGCCGAAAGGCGTTCGGGGCAAGGCGTCCACCCGGTGAATCTGCGCTTCGTCGAAGCCGACCAGGGTGCGAGCGGACGGCGACCGCCAGCCGGTCCCTGGAAATCGGCGCCGCCCCCTCGACGAAGACACGCAGCTCTTCCTGATCGCCCCCGAAGCGATCGAAGGTTATCGGCTCGTTGTTGAAGACCAGCGCCAGGCGATCGGGATCGGCCTGCGCGTGGGAGCGCATCTGCGAGAGGATGTACATTGCGCCCTAAGGGCAGAACGACGCCCGATGGCCCAGGTACATTTCTGACGGCGGACGATCATCGTCCGTCGCGGTCAATCGTCGCTCAGCGCCCGGCGGGCCTGTTCCCAATACTGGGCGCCGGTGATCAGGGTGACCAGGGCGGCGAGCCACAGCACCGAGTGCGCGAAGATGGTCAGCCAGCCGAGCAGGTTCGAAGCCGGCGACAGGCCAAAGGCCGTCCAGGCGACGACCAGCAGCTCCGCCCCCAGCGCGACGAGCTGCAGGGTGGTCTTCCACTTGGCGAGCACCGTGACCGGCAGCTTGACCGCCTTGCCCGCGGCGACCTCGCGCAGGGCGCTGACGGTGAACTCGCGGAACAGGATCAGGGCCGCCGGCAGGACAACGGCCGGGTTGGCCCCCTCGCACAGCAGGCCGAGCACCGCGCCGCAGACCAGCACCTTGTCGGCGATCGGGTCGAGGATGGCGCCCCAGATGCTGGTGGCGTTCATCCGCCGGGCCAGCCAGCCGTCGAAGAAGTCGGTCACCGCGGCGATGACGAAGGCCCCGAAGGCCCAGCGCTGCAGGCTCTGCTGCAGGGGCACGGTCAGGGTGTCGGAGAACCAGGGCACGTCGCCAGCCGCCGCCGCCAGGGCGAAGAACATGAACAGCGCCAGGGCCAGGCGCATGCCGGTGAGGAGATTCGGGACGTGCTTCATGAGGCTAACCTAACGCCTGGACCGCGCTAATGTCCCGCGGGACGCCGAATGGGAGAGCGACATGGGAAAAACGGCCCTGATCATCGGCGGCTCCGGTCAGATCGGCCAAGCGACGGCGCGCGCCCTGCTGGCCGAGGGCTGGAAGGTCACGGCCGGCCAGACCCGGCCCGCGGGCTTTCCCAACGACCTGCGCAAGGCCGGGGTCGAGGTGATTTCCCTCGACCGCGACGAGCCGGGAGTCCTGCCCCGCATCGTGTACGGCGGCTTCGATGCGATCGTCGACACCGTCGCCTTCGATGACCGCCATGCCCGGCAATTGCTGGAGGTGCAAGGCGACGTCGGCGCCTTCGTCGTGATCTCCACAGGCAGCGTCTACGCCGACGCCGAGGGCCGGACGCTGGACGAGGCGCGCGAGACCGGCTTTCCGCGGTTCCCCACGCCCATCGGCGAGGGCCAGCCGCGCACCGCGCCGGGGCCGCAGACCTACTCCACCCGCAAGGTGGCGATGGAGGACGCCTTGCTGCAGGGCGCGCGCCGGCCGGTGAGCGTGCTGCGGCCCGGCGCCATCTACGGACCCGGCTCGCGGCATCCGCGCGAGTGGTGGTTCGTGAAGCGCATCCTCGACGGCCGCCGGCGCATCCCGCTGGCCTTTGGCGGCGAGAGCCGCTTCCACCAGAGCGCCACGGCCAACATCGCCAACCTGGCGCGCGTCTGCCTGGAGGCGCCCGGGACGCGGGCGCTGAACGCGGTCGACCCGCAGGCCCTGAGCGTGCGCGAGATCGGCGAGGCGATCGCGGCGGCCTATGGGGTCGAGCTCGACCTCGTGCTGCTGGAGGGGCCGCCGAAGAAGGGCGTCGGGGCCACGCCCTGGAGCGTCGCCGGACCGGTGGTCATGGACATGACCCGGGCCGAGGCGCTGGGCTACCGACCGATGACTGACTACGCCGAGGCGGTGGGCGAGGCCTGTCGCTCGGCGGAAGCGGCGGCCAAGGCGGGGGTGAAGTTCCCGGACTACATCAACGCCCTCTTCGACTATGCGGCGGAGGACGTGGTGATTGGGGGGCTTGCCTAGCGCGCTGCGCTCAATGATCTGATACTGAGCCTCCTTCCCCAGGGGCGGAACTCTATTGCCGTTAGTTGGCGGCCATGCAACCTGAGCTACAGAGGCTGGGGGGCTTTGCATGACTTTGGATCCTGTGGTCGGGCAGAGGAACTCGCCCGTAGCGGTTGCGCGTCGGTCGGAAGTTCCGACGATGCTGTTCCTGCGCTGGGCCGGGACGGTGATCGACCTGATCCTGCTGGGCAGCGGGGTCTTCCTGCTAGCCGAACTGAGCAACGCGGCATGGCGGGTTGGGGTTACCATCGGCATTGTCGGCGTCATGGCCTACTACCCCATCACCGAAGGCATTTGGGGCAAGACCCTGGGCAAGGCGGTAACCGGACTGATGGTCGTGGACGAAAACGGCGATCCGCCTGGCATCGGCAAGGCCTGTATCAGGACCTTGGCGCGGCTTGTGGAGGTCAATCCCTTTCTGTTGGGCGGCCTGCCGGCGGCGCTGGTGGTTGGACTAACGCCGACGCGGCAGCGGTTGGGCGACCTGTTCGCCAACACCTATGTCGTGCGGGTTCGGGAACTGGCCAAGCCGTCCGTGGCCCGCGTCTTCGACTGACGTCCTCACCCCTTGCGGAAGAAGTTGTAGATGCGTTCGGCCAGAGCGGCGCTGACGCCTTCGACCTTCTGCAGGTCGTCGGCGGAGGCGCGGCTGACGCCGCGGGCGGAGCCGAAGGCGTGCAGGAGGGCGCGCTTGCGGCCGGGGCCGACGCCATCGATCTCGTCCAGGGGGTTCTTCTTCAGGTCCATGGAGCGGCGCGTGCGGTGGGCGCCGATGGCGAAGCGGTGGGCCTCGTCGCGCAGGCGCTGCAGGTAGTAGAGCACCGGGCTCTTGGGCTCGAGCATGAACGGGTCCTTGCCCGGGATGAAGAACCGCTCCAGGCCCGCATCGCGGTCGGGCCCCTTGGCGACGCCGACCACGGCGATGTCGTCGACCCCGAGATCGGCCATCACCTCCAGCGCCGAGGCGAGCTGGCCGGCGCCGCCGTCGACCAGGATAAGGTCCGGGCGGGTCGGGTTGTCGCCGGCCTCTTCCTCCTTGGCCAGGCGCGCGAAGCGGCGGCGCAGCACCTCGTTCATCATGCCGTAGTCGTCGCCGGGCGTGAGCTCGGTGCTCTTGATGTTGAACTTGCGGTACTGGTTCTTCTGGAAGCCGTCGGGACCGGCGACGATCATGCCGCCAACGGCGTTCGTACCCATGATGTGGGAGTTGTCGTAGACCTCGATGCGCTCGGGGCTGGCCTCCAGGCCGAAGGTCTCGGCCACGCCGGCCAGCAGCTTCGACTGGGCCGAGCTCTCGGCCATCTTGCGGCCCAGGGCCTCGCGGGCGTTGGTGTGGGCGTGGCGCACGAGGTCGGCCTTCTCGCCGCGCTGGGGCCGCGAGATCTCGACCTTGCGGCCGGCCTTGATGGCGAAAGCCTCGGCCAGGAGGTCGCGCTCACCCGGTTCGACGCTGACCAGGACCAGGCGCGGGATTGGCTTGTCTTCGTAGAACTGGCCGAGGAAGGCGGACATGATATCGGCGTCCTCGTCGGCCTTGTCGACGCGGGGGAAGTAGGCGCGGTTGCCCCAGTTCTGGCCGGCGCGGAAAAAGAACACCTGCACGCAGGCCTGGCCGCCCTCGGCGTGCAGGGCGAAGACGTCGGCCTCGTCGACGGTCTCGGGATTGACCTGGGTCTCCTGGGCCACGGAGGACAGGGCGCGGATGCGGTCGCGCAGCCGCGCGGCGCGCTCGAACTCCAGGTCGTCGGCGGCGGCCTGCATCTCTTCGGCGATGCGCGCCATCACCGACCGGCTCTTGCCGCGCAGGAAGTCCTCGGCCTCGCCGACCAGGGTCTCGTAGTCGTCCAGGGAGATCAGGCCGGTGCAGGGGGCGGCGCAGCGGCGGATCTGGTGCAGCATGCAGGGCCGCGTGCGGCTTTCGTAGACGCTGTCGGAGCACGAACGCAGCAGGAAGGCCTTCTGCAGGGTGTTCAGCGTCTTGGTGACGGCATGGGCGCTGGCGAAGGGGCCGAAATAGTCGCCCTTGATGGAGTGGGCGCCGCGGTGCTTCTTGAGTTGGGCGGCCGGGTGCTCGCGGCGGATGACGATCTCGGGGAAGGACTTGTCGTCGCGCAGGAGGACGTTGAAGCGCGGCTTGAGCTGCTTGATCAGGTTGATCTCGAGCAGCAGGGCGTCCGTCTCGGTGCGGACGGTGGTGAATTCCATAGACCGGGTGAGGTCCACCATCAGCGCGATGCGCTGGGTGTGGAACCGGCCCTGCGCATACTGGATCACCCGCTTCTTCAGCGAGCGGGCCTTGCCCACGTAGAGGGCCTCGCCGTCCTCGCCGAACATGCGGTACACGCCGGGGGCGTCGGGCAGGCGGCGCACCTCGTCCTTGATCAAGGCGGCGCCGATCAATTTTGTATGGGCCAGATCGTCGGGCATCGCCTTGATATAGTCGCTTCCGTGGGCAAGCTCACGAGGCTGGTTTAAGGGTGCTGACATGCCGGACTTTCCCCGCGCCATCCTGTTCGACCTGGACGACACCATCGTCTCCGCCTACGCCCGCCCGGAGCTGGCGTGGCTGGCGGTGACCACCGAGCTGGCCGACCAGCTTGGGCCCCTGACGCCCGAGGAAGCGACCAAGGCCGTGGCCGAATACGCCATGGAGTTCTGGTCCGACGCCGACCGGCACAAGCAGCATCGCCAGGATCTCGGCGCGGCCCGGCGCAAGATCGTCGCCGGGGCCCTGGCGCGGCTGGGCGCGGAAGGCCGCCAGCCCTTCGCGGCCGACATCGCCGTGCGCCTGGCTGACCGCTTCACCGACTATCGCAACGAGCAGATGAGCCTGTTCGAAGGGGCGCACGAGACCCTGGACGCCCTGAAAGGGCGCGGGGTGCTGCTGGGCCTGGTGACCAACGGCGCGGCGGCCGACCAGCGAGCCAAGGTGGAGCGCTTCGACCTGGCGCGGCGCTTCGACCACATCCAGATCGAGGGCGAGCACGGCTTCGGCAAGCCGGAGGAACGGGCCTATCTGCACGCGCTGGAGGCGCTGAAGGTGGCGCCCGGCCACACCTGGATGGTGGGCGACCACCTGGAATGGGAAGTGGCCGCGCCCCAGCGCCTGGGCATCTTCTCCATCTGGCACGACCACATCGGCGACGGCCTGCCCCACGACACCCCGGTCCGCCCCGACCGCATCATCCGCCGTCTGAGCGAACTGCTGGACGACTAGCGGGGCCTTCAGCCCCCTTCGCGGGCTTGTTCCCCAGTCGGGCGGCGGGCGTCGCCGGGACGTTGAGCTGACGGGCCGGGATTTCCCGTGCGAGCTGAATCGTCGGTCAGAAAGTTCTCTTTCGAAGCTCGAGCGCCAAAGACTTGCGCAAAAGGCGTCCCAGGCAATATTGGACCGTTTACAGCGTCTTGCTCTTCCAATCCGAAAGAGTTGAATTCAGCCATCATCATCATATTTCAACATGGAAACAAATAGAAGTTGATCCAACTCAAGGACAGTCAGGGAGACTGTTGAGAACCTTCCTTCAAAGACCGTCTCCTTGGCGGCAAGAGGGAGTGTCGGATCATGGGTCTGTCAGAACTGTTTGCCGGAGCTAGACTCTGGCGCCGGGCAGTCTTGGCCGGACTGGCTCTCGTCGGGATGAGCGCGGGGGCGGCGCAGGCGGTGCCGGCCTTCGCCGTGCAGACGGGACAACCATGCCAAGCGTGCCACGTCGGCGGCTTCGGCCCGCAACTCACGCCGTTCGGGCGCGAGTTCAAGCTGCACGGCTATACCCAGCGTGCTGTCGGCTTCAATGTACCGATCTCGGCCATGGCGGTGGCCTCCTACGTCCATTCCAAGACCGACGCGGCCAGCCCGCCGGCGGATGGCTTCGCCAACAACGACAACACCGCGCTCGACCAGATCAGCCTGTTCCTGGCCGGCGGCCTGGGCTCGCACCTGGGGGCCTTCATCCAGACCACCTATGACGGCATCGCCAAGGCCTGGACCTGGGACAATCTGGATGTGCGGGCGACCACCACCACCCAGATCAAGGGCCAGGACGTGGTCCTGGGCGTCAGCCTGAACAACTCGCCGGGCGTCCAGGACGCCTGGAACACCCTGCCCGCCTGGGGCTACCCCTACACCGGCTCGGCCCTGGCGCCGTCGCCGAGCGCCTCGCCCCTGCTGGCCGGGGGCCTGGCCCAGAACACCCTGGGCTTCACGGGCTACGCCTGGATCAACCAGGAGCTCTTCCTGGAAGCCGGCGCCTATGGCTCGCCCAGCGTCTCGACCCTCAACCATCTGGGGGCCGACCCGTTCAGCCCTGGCGACATCGACGGGCTGGCGCCCTATGTGCGGGTCGCCTTCCAGAAGGCGGCCGGGCCGGGCACCGCCGAGGTGGGCGTGTTCGGCATGCGCGCCGACGTCCATCCCGGGCGCGATCGCTCCACCGGCCTCACCGACCGCTACACCGACGTGGGCGTGGACGCCTCCTACTTCGTGCCTCTGGCGAACGGAGACACTTTCACCCTCAACGCCCGCTACACGCACGAACAGCAGAACCTCGACGCCACCTGCGCCCTGTCGGAGTCGGAAACCGACTGCCCGCACAACGTGCTGACCGACATCCGCGCCGACGCCTCGTACTACTGGCGCAACAAGATCGGCGTGACGGTGGCGGCTTTCGACACGACGGGCTCGGCCAATCCGACGATCTATGCCGACAACCGCACCTTCAAGCCCGACAGCAGTGGCGTGACCGTGCAGCTTGACGCCACGCCGTGGGGCGCCGGCAATTCGCCCCTGGGCCCGCGATTCAATGTCCGGATGGGCGTCCAGTACACCGCCTACGCCACCTTCAACGGCGCAGGGACCAACTACGACAACGCCGGCGCCAACGCCTCGGACAACAATACCTTGAGGGTCTTCACATGGATCGCCTACTGACCCGTCGTCGCCCGGGACCGGGCGCAAGCTTCCTGCCCGCCCTGGCCCTGGTGCTGGGCCTTGGCGCGGCCCTGCCGGCGGCGGCGGGAGACCCTGTCCAGGGCCACACCGTGTTCGCCTCGCGATGCGCCATGTGCCACTCCGCGGCCAAGGGCGGACCGACCATTCTGGGCCCGACATTATGGGGCGTCGTCGGCAGGCCGGCGGGATCGGTGAAGGGCTTCGCCTATTCCACCGCCATGAAGACCGCCAGCTTCAGCTGGACCAACGACCGCCTGCACGCCTATCTGCCCAGGCCGGCCGCCATGGTGCCGGGCACCAAGATGACGTTTCTGGGCCTGAAGAGCCCGGAACAGGTCGACGATCTGGTCGCCTACCTCAACACCCTGAAATAGGGACGAAGGGCGGCCTGGATCCTAGTCGATGTTCTCCGGGATCAGGCGTTCGACGATGACGTTGTCGCGCCAGACGCCGTCGAGCTTGCCGTGCTTCTCGTGGACCCCGATCTCCTTGAAGCCCATGCGGGCCATCAGGGCGCGGCTGGCGTGGTTTTCCGGGAAGATGCGCGACGTGAGCTTCCAGAGGCCGGCCTCTCGGCTGGCCTCGACGAGGGCGGTCATGGCGGCGTGTCCGACGCCGCGGCCGCGGTGCGAGCGGCGGACGTAGACCGAGAACTCCGCCACCCCGGCGTAGCAGGCGCGGTCGGAATAGCGGTGGGCGACGGCGTAGCCGACCACTTGGCCCGCGGCGCCCTCGACCACCACCACGGCAGGGGCGTGATCGAACCAGGCCTCGATCTGGGCCGGGACGCGCGGCTCGGTCTCGAAGGTGCCAATGCGGTCCTCGATGCCCTGGTTGTAGATCTCGGTGATGGCGGGAGCGTCGGCGCGGACGGCGGGCCGGACGGTGAGATCGCCCGGGATCGGAGCGGTGTCGCTTGACATTTCCATATTTCCCGAAATATAGAGTTGTATCACTCGAACGGAGGCTTCCATGAAGCGCCTGCATCTGCACGTGAGCGTGCCCGATCTGACCCAGTCCATCCAGTTCTACGCCACCCTGTTCGGCGCGCCGCCGAGCGTGGTGAAGGACGACTACGCCAAGTGGATGCTGGAGGACCCCAAGGTGAACTTCGCCATCTCGGCGCGCGGCCGCACGGCGGGCGTCGACCATGTGGGCGTGCAGGTGGAGAGCCCGGCGGAACTGGCCGAGCTGGCGGCCCGGCTGAAGAGCGCCGGCGAGACCACCGTCGACCAGGAGGCCACGACCTGCTGCTACGCCAAGTCGGACAAGAGCTGGGTGACCGATCCGGCGGGCGTGCGGTGGGAGACCTTCTACACCTTCGGCGAGGCGACGGCGTATGGCGAGGACGAGCCGGGGGCGGAGACGGCGGCGTCGACCTCGGCCTGTTGCGGCGCGCCGGCGGCCGAACCGGCGGAGACCAAGGCTTCCGGGGCCAAGGCGCCGGCCTGCTGCTGACCCTGTCATGAAAGCTTCGTTTGGCGGCGTTTTGGGATTCACCTATTCTGGAACCATGGAAATTCAGAACGCCGTCAGCGGGCTGTCCGCCCTCGCCCACCAGGCTCGCCTGGAAGTGTTCCGGCTGCTGGTGCGGGCGGGACCTTCCGGCATGGCCGCCGGGGACATCGCCCGGGCCACCGGCTCGCTGGCCAACACCCTGTCGGCCAATCTCAACGTGCTGAGCCACGCCGGCCTGGTGACCTCGCGCCGGGAGGGGCGCTCGATCATCTACAGCGCCGCCTATGACCGGATGAGCGAACTGCTGGCCTTCCTGATGGAGGACTGCTGCGCCAGCGACAGCGCCATCTGCGGGCCCCTGGCCCAGATCACCACGCGGGCCAGCGCCTGCTGCGAACCGGCCTAGCAAGGCCCCCGAGGAGGCGGCCATGGCGCCCTACAACGTGCTCTTCCTGTGCACCGGCAATTCGGCGCGCTCGATCCTGGCGGAAGCGATCATGAACCGGCTGGGGGGTGGTCGCTTCGTCGCCTGGTCGGCCGGCTCCATGCCCAAGGGCGAGGTCAATCCCCACGCCCTGGCGCTGCTGAAGTCCCAGGGCTTCGACACCCAGGGCTTCCGCTCCAAATCCTGGGACGAGTTCGCGGGCGAAGGCGCGCCGCCGATGCACTTCGTCTTCACCGTCTGCGACAACGCCGCCAGCGAGGTCTGCCCGATCTGGCCGGGACAACCGATGACGGCGCACTGGGGCATTCCGGATCCCGCCGCCGCGGAGGGCTCGGACGCCGAGATCGGGGTGGCCTTCGCCGAGGCCTATCGCCAGCTGGAACGGCGGATCTCGCTGTTCCTGAACCTGCCTATGGAGAGCCTGGACAAGATGGCCCTGAAGCGGCGGCTGGACGACATCGGCCAGACCGACGACGCCAAGCACCCGGCATGACGGACGGGGCCGGCGCGGCGGGCGAAGCCACTCTCGAACCCCCGCTGGGGGACTATGGCCTGGCGCACCGGCTGGCGGCCGAGGGCCTGGGCACGGCCCTGTTGCTGATGATCGTGGTCGGCTCCGGGATCATGGGCCAGAAGCTGGCGGCGGGGAACGACGCCATCGCCCTCCTGGGCAATACCCTGTCGACAGGGTCCGGCCTGGCGGTGCTGATCACCGTTCTGGGGCCGATCTCGGGCGCCCACTTCAATCCGGCCGTGACCCTGGCCTTCGCCCTGCGGCGCGAGATCGCCTGGCCGTTCGCCGCGGCCTACGCCGCCGTGCAGGGGATCGCCGCCATCCTGGGCGTGTGGGCGGCGCACGCCATGTTCGCCGAGCCAATGCTGCAGGTGTCGACCAAGCTGCGCGACGGGCCGGCCCAGGGGCTGGCGGAGTTCATCGCCACCTTCGGCCTGGTGGGGACGATCCTGGGGTCGCTGCGGTTCCGGCCGGAGGCGACGCCGTGGACGGTGGGGCTCTACATCACCAGCGCCTACTGGTTCACCGCCTCGACCTCGTTCGCCAACCCGGCCGTGACCCTGGCGCGCAGCCTGTCGGACACCTTCGCCGGCATCGCCCCGGGCTCAGCGCCGCTGTTCATCGCCGCCCAGATCGCCGGGGCGACGGCGGGGGTGGCGGTTTGGGGCTGGCTGCTGAAGCCGCGGGACGGCTAGCCCGCCACCACCGGCACCTTGCGGGCGAACGCGTCGATCTCGGCCAGCATGTCGCGCCAGGCGGCGGCCATGGCCGGGGTCCAATCGGGGCCGAGCGCGTCGCGGGCGGTCTCGGCGACCACGGCGAAGAAGGTGGCGAACACCTCGCGCGGGACGTCATAGCCCTCGTGGGTGATCATCTCGGTGCCGATCATCAGGTCGGCGTAGCGGCGATCGCCGACGAAATCGAGGATGGCGGAGAACACCCGCGACAGCATCTCGCCCTTGATGGCCCCGTTGTTGTCGCGCCAGAACAGCTCGGCCATGGCGGGGTTGGCGGCGAACAGGCGCTGATAGACCAGGGGCGTCGGGTCCTCGCAGCGCTCGGCGAACAGCTCCAGGCTCTGCTCGATCAGGGCCGCGTCGCGGAAGGCGGGGGTGGTCATGGCGTTTCCTCGTTGTCGCGCCAGCCTAGTCCAGGGGCGGCGGCGGCGGAAGGCGGGCGGTTCGTCACGGGCGCCCCTAGAGCCGCATCTTGCCCGCCTGGATGTCGGCGAAGCGTTCGGGGGTGACGGGGACGTAGGCGGGTCCGTCGCGGACGTAGAGGGGCTGGGCGATCTTGGCCGGGTCGAAGCCGTCGGCGACGAGGTCGACCTTGCGGTACTTGAAGGTGCCGGTGGTCTCGATCTCCGGCAACAGGCGCAGGAACAGGGGCTGCTCGTAGGCCGGCAGCTCGCGGCCCACGTAGTCGGCGAAGGCCGCAAGGTCGAAGTCCTTGCGGACCACCAGTCCAGCCATGCCGGCGCGGCCCTCCAGCTCGCCGACAGCGACGCCATAGACATTGGCCTCGGCCACGCCGGGCGCGCCCAGCAGGCGCTCGGAGACCTCGCCTGTGGAGACGTTCTCGCCCTTCCAGCGGAAGGTGTCGCCGACCCGGTCGACGAAATAGAAGTAGCCATCTGCGTCCTGGCGCATCAGGTCGCCGGTGCGGAACCAATTGTCGCCCTTGGCGAAGACATCGTGCGCGACCTTCTTCTCGCTGGCCGCCTTGTCGGCGTAGCCGGAGTAGGACGTGCGGGCGTCGTCGTGGATCTGGCCCAGGCACTCGCCGACCTCGCCGGGCGGCGCCTCGACGCAGAAGCCGTCCGGGCCGCGGATCGGCTGCTCCTTCTCGACGTCGAAGCGGACCAGGCGGATGTTGAACACCCCGCGCAGGTACTTCGGCGCGCGGCCGATGGCGCCGCGCTGGCCGTCGAAGTTGAACATCGACACATTGCCCTCGGTGGAGCCGTAGAACTCCAGCACCTGGGGCACCTTGAAGCGGTCGACCATCTGGTCCCAGACGTCGGGCCGCAGGCCGTTGCCGAAGGCCAGCCGCAGCTTGTGCTGGGTCTCCTCCGCGACCGGCGCCTGGTGGGTGAGGTAGCGGCAGAGCTCGCCGATGTAGACGAACTGGGTGCAGCCCTCCTCGACGATGTCCTTCCAGAAGTGGCTGGCCGAGAACTTGCGCTTCAGCGCCACCGAGCCGCCGTTGAGCAGGGCCGCGCCGACGCCGCAGAGGCCGCCGGTGGCGTGGTAGAGCGGCAGGGTGACGTAGACCCTGTCCTCGGGCCGGGCGTCGGTCGCGCCGGCGAAGCCGCGCATGTAGAGCTGGGCGCGCATGTGGGTGATGCGCGCGGCCTTGGGCAGGCCGGTGGTGCCGCTGGTGAAGATGTAGAGGGCGGTGTCGCGGGCGGTCATGCCTTCCCGAGTCGAGCGGTCGGGCCGCAGGTCCGAGAGGCCCTTCATGGCCTGGGCGAGGTCGCGCTGGCCGCTGTGCGCCTCGGCCAGGGTCCACTCCTGCATGTCGTGGGCGAGCAGGCGGCGGGCGGCCTCGAAAGGCGGCCAGGTGTCGGCGTCCACCAGACAGTGCCGGGCGCCGGAGATGTTCAGGCAGTGGGCCAGGGTCTGGCCGGTGAGCTGGTTGTTGATCAGGGCGGTGGCCACCCCGACCTTGGAGAGGCCGTACCAGACGGCCAGGTATTCCAGCCGGTTGGGCATGAAGAGGGCGACGGTGTCGCCGCGATGGATGCCCTGGTCCTGGGCCCAGTGGGCGTAGCGGTTGGCCATGGCGTCGAGTTCGCCATAGGTGACGGTGCGGCCTTCGAAGGTCATGGCCGGCCGATCGCGCCACTTGTCGACGGCGGCCTCGAGATCGTCGCAGAGGAGGTTGGTCGACGTAGCGGTGATGCTCCGCACGCGGCCGAGCGTGCGCGTCAGTCCACGCAGGAAGCGCCATTCCCGGCTCAGACGGGCCGACCAACGCATCCCTTACCCTCCCACGCGACGGCGCGAGCTTCGCGGATAGGCGCGGCGGCGGTCAAGCGATTGAACGGAAACGCTTACCGCGGGCGTCCGAGCGTGGCTTTGCGGTGTCAGATTCGGGGGGAGCCGACGGTCGGGCGACGAGGGAGTGGCCTTGCGCCCCCTCCCCCATCTGGCTGCTAGCCAGATGGTCCCCCTCCCCCGCGCGTTGGCGGGGGAGGAGAGGATCGCGTGGAGCCGACTCCTCCCTTGCAAGCCCGAAGGGCGCAGCGGGGGAGGTGGCAGACCGCGCAGCGGGCTGACGGAGGGGGCGCAGGGCGGCGGTCTCGATGACAAGGGTCTAGCTCCCCGTCGAGGTGTAGCGGCGGACGCCGAAGCCCCAGATCCACAAGGACAGGCCCAGGAAGACGAAGCCGGCCATTGGCGTCAGGGGCAGGGCCCAGGCGGGCGTTCCCAGGGGGTCGGCGCGGCCCATGGCGACCAGCAGGGGGAAGTAGGTGACGCAGGCGATGGGCACCACGAAGATCAGGAAGTCGCGGAACCAGGAGGCGTAGATGTTGAGCGGATATTCCGCCGCCGCCTCCCCGCCGTAGGTCAGCACGTTCATCGCCTCCAGGCTCTCCACCGTCCAGAAGGCCAGGGTGGCCTGGCAAACGAAGAGGCCGGAGAACAGGGCCGTCCCGCCGGCCAGGGCCCAGGCCAGGAGGGCGGCCGAGGCGGGCGTCCAGGCAAAGCCGGTGAGATGCACGCCGATGCCGAACACGATCAGGCCCTGGGCCAGGCGGCCGATGCGGGTCAGGCGAAGCTCGTAGCCGAGCAGTTGCAGGGCGGAGGTGCGCGGGCGCAGCAGCAGGCGGTCGAAATTGCCGGTCTTGACGAAGACGGAGCCGAACACGTCGAAGCCGCGGGTGACGGCGTCGGCGACGGAGAAGATGACGCTGGCCAGGCCGTAGAACAGGGCCACCTCCCCCACCCGCCAGCCCTGGATGTGGCCGAAGCGCTGGAACAGGGCCCAGACGCCGACGAACTCGGTCACCGTGACCAGGAACTGGCCGCAGCTCATCAGCAGGAAGGAGCCGGGATAGGCGAGCTGCGAGCGGATCGAGACGGCGGCGTAGCGGCCGTAGAGACGAAGGGCGTCCATGGTTCAGCCCCCCTGGATCTGCAGGCGGCCCATCACCGCGCCCAGCCACCAGCGGCCGAGGAGGACCAGGACCACGACCCACAGGAACTGCAGGGCGATGGCGCCCAGGGCGTCGGTCCCGGTCAGGCCGGCGAAGTAGATCGAGAAGGGGATGTCCACCAGGCCGGCGAGGGGCTGCGCCCGCAGGAACGGCCGCAGGGTGTCGGGGAAGAAGGCCAGGGGGATGATCATCCCCGAGAACAGGTTGACGAAGGGCGCGGCCAGGGTGTTCGCGCCCCGGTCGCTCATGCTGGCGGCCATGATCACGTTGAGGATCACGGTCAGCGCCGCCGACAGCAGGATCATGCCCGCGGCCGAGAGGGCGAAGAGGCCGGCGGCGCTCCAGGTCGGCGGCGGCGGCAGGCCCCATTTCCCCAGGCCCGCCAGCGGCAGCAGCACCGAGGCGAAGGCCACCATCAGGGCCGCGCGGGGCAGGACGCGGGCCGTCGACCAGGCCAGGGCGCGGGCGTACCACCAGGCGTAGGTGTCCACCGGCCGCAGCCGCTCATAGGCCACGGCCCCGGTGCGGACCATGTCGGCGACGTCGGGGTCGGCGTTCCACGGCAGGAAGGCGAGGAAGGCCTGACCCAGCCAGGTGTAGGTGACCGCGTCCCTGAGACTGAGCGGCTGGCCCGCCGCGCCGCCGGCGTAGAAGGCGGCGAACACCAGGATGCGGATGACCCCGAACCAGCACTGGGTGGCGAACCCGGCCAGGGCGGCGGCCCGGTACTGCAGCATGAGCTGGAAGCGGGCGGCGAGCACCGCGATGTAGGGGCGAAAGACGTCGGCCACGGCTCACGCCTCCCCCGCGCCGTGCAGGTCGTAGAAGCGGGCGATGACCTCCTCGATGGCCGGCTCGTCGACGTGGATGTCGGCGACGGCGTGGGCGGCGGTGATGCGGCTGATCAGCTGCGGCGCGGCGATGACGCCGGGGTCGAAGGCCAGCTCCAGCGCCCGGCCGTCGCGGCCGTGCACGATGACGCCGGGCAGGCCCAGGCCGGCCAGGTCCGGCGCGTCGGCCTCGAAGTCGATGAACATGCGCCGCTCGGCCAGCACCCCCTGGCGCAGGGTCTCGAAGGGGCTGTCGGCGAGGATGGTCCCGTTGCCGATGACGATCACCCGCTGGGCCAGGGCCTCGATGTCGTGCATGTCGTGGGTGGTGAGGATGACGGTGACGCCGCGCTCCTTGTTCAGCACCCGCACGAAGTCGCGCACCGCCAGCTTGGAGGGGGCGTCGAGGCCGATGGTGGGCTCGTCCAGGAACAGGATGGACGGCTCGTGCAGCATGGCCGCGGCGATCTCGCAGCGCATGCGCTGGCCGAGCGAGAGCTGGCGCACCGGCTGGTCGAGCAGCTTCTCCAGGCGCATCAGGCCCACCAGTTCGTCGCGGATGCGGCGATAGCGATCCGGCGGCACGCTGTAGATGTCGCGCAGCAGGTCGAAGCCCTCGATCACCGGCAGGTCCCACCAGAGCTGGGTGCGCTGGCCGAAGACGACGCCGATGCGGGCCACATGGCGGATGCGGTCGCGCCAGGGGGTCAGGCCGTCCACCTCGCAGCGGCCCTCGCTGGGCTGCAGGATGCCCGAGAGGATCTTGATGGTGGTGGACTTGCCGGCGCCGTTGGGGCCGATGAAGCCCAGCAGCTCGCCCGCCTCGAGGCTGAAGCTGACGCCCTTGAGCGCCTCGATGGTGCGCCAGCGCCGGCGCACGAGGCCGCGCACCGCGCCCCAGGTTCCGGGGTCGCGTTCGGCCACGCGATAGGTCTTCGCCAGACCTTCGACGAGAATCTGGGGCATGCGGAGAACCGCCGGCAAAATGAGAAAGGCGCGGACCCTAGGGAAGCTCCACCGGGGCGTCAATGGGCGAGCGGCGTTCCGTGAGAGGGGGGAGGATAGGGACTGGGCGATGGCCTTGCGCCCCCTCCGTCTCGTCGCCGGTGGCGCCGATCCACCTCCCCCGCCTCGCTGGGCGGGGGAGGAGAGGATTCCGTGGCCTCCCTCCTCCCTTGCTAGCCGAAGGCGACGCGGGGGAGGTGGCGCTCAGCGCGAAGCGCTGAGTGACGGAGGGGGCGCAAGGCCACGGTCACTCCGGCTCGACGTCGATGCCGAGGGCTTCCAGCAGGCGGTACTGCTGGTCGGGGTTGATCTTGAGGCCGTGGTGGGTGGCGAGGCGGCGGATGTCGAGGCCGCTGATCTCGGCGCCGCGCAGGTCGGCGTCCGCCAGGCGGGTCTCGTCGACGATGGCCTGGAAGAGGTCGGCGCCGGCCATCTGGGCGCCTTCGAGGTCGGCGCGGGACAGGTCGGCCTCGCGAAAGCGCGAGCGGGAGAGGTCGCAGCCGGGCAGGCGCGCGGCCGACAGGTCGGCGAGGTCGAAGTTGCAGTCGGTCAGGGTGGCGGCGGCGCGGACCACCGAGCGGCCGAAGGCGCGGCTGAAGCTGGACCGCGGGAAGGCCGCGCCCATCAGGTTGCAGGCGTCCATGACCACGGCGTAGAGGTCGGCCCCGTCGAAGCGGGCGTGGGTCAGGTCACAGCGGGCGAAGCGGGCATCGTCCAGGCGGGTGAAGGCGAAGACGGGGCCCTGCTGGCGCTCCGAGAAGACGCAGTCCTCGAACACCGCCTCGCGCAGGTCGGCGTGGCTGAAGCGGCAGCGGATGAGGCGGCAGCGCTGGAAGTGGGCGCCCTGCAGGACGGTGTTGGCGAAGGCCGCGTCGGTGACCTGGCAGCCGATGAACACCCCGTCGGCGACGTCGGCGTCGGCCCAGTCGGCGTCGGAGAGATCCTGGTCGCGGACCTGGACGCCGGGGCCGAGGGTCGGCGGGCTCAGGAGAAGCGCTCCCACGCCGACTGGCGCGAGACGCCCAGGGCCGCGCCGATCACCGCCCAGCTCACTTCGCGGCCGCGCAGGGTGTCGACCACCCACTGGAGCTGGTTGCCCTTGCCCTGGAGGGTGTCCTCGATGGGACCCAACTGGGCGAGCAGGCGCTCGGTGGGGAGCTGGTCGGGCGGGGTGAAGGCGGAGGTGTCGGGCGTGCGGCCGGCCATGTAGTCGACGGCCATGCCGACACAGCCGTCGCAGATGAACACCCGACCGGGACCGGCGACCAGCTTGGCCACCTCGTCCTGGGACTTCAGGCAGAACGAACAGTAGACGACATCGCGGGGTTTCGGTTCGGCGGCGCCCATGGCGATCCTCCTGACGTTGGCGGCGCGTCAAGGAAACCCTGACGCGCCGCCACTGTCAAGCCGGACCTGACAGCCCCGGATCAGAACTGGAAGCGCACGCCCAACCGGCCGCCGCCGCCCGCCGCGCCCTGGGAGAAGTCCAGGTCGCCCTGGAGGTATCCCTCCAGGCCGCGGGCCGAGATCAGGTTGAAGCCGGCCGTGGCGTGGCCGTAGGTGCCCCGGTTGGTGTTGTTGTACCCGAAGTCGAAGCCGCCGTTGGAGAACACGAAGCCGTCGCGGCCCTTGAACTCGTGCACCGCCGCCAGCGAGAGGTAGGGGGCGATCTTGGCGCCGCCGTATTCGCCGACCACCGCGCCGACCCGAATGCCGGCCTTGCCGACCTCGCTGACGTAGCGGTCGAAGTTGAAGGCGGAGTCGAAGGCGGCGATGTTGTCGAGCAGGGTGCGGCTGTAGTCGAAGCTGCCGAACGGCTCGACATAGAAGGCCTGCGTGCCGAACCGGTAGCCGCCCTCGACCCGGCCGCCGTAGGTGTGGGCCGAGAAGTCGATCACCGACGGGACGATGACGCTGCCCATCTGGATCTGGTCGCCGTTGTACTTGGCCAGGACGTGGGCGAACAGGCCGCCGGTCTGCAGGCCGGCGTAGGCGCCGGCGTTGAAGCCCTGCATGAAGGTCTTGTCGCCCGTGGCCAGGAAGCGCTGGTCGGCGCCGCCGTAGCCCGCGGTCAGGCCGAAGGTCCAGACGCCTTCAACCGCGTCCAGGCCGCCCTGGAAGCCGTAGTACTTGCTGTCATAGCTGAGGTCGAAGGTCTGGCCGACGCCGAAGGTGGTCGCCGACTGGCGGTCGTGACGATCCTGGGCGCCGCCGTAGAACTGGCCCCAGCCGTGGAGCCCCTGGGCGCCGGACCCGGCCCAGCGCGCGTCCCGGGCCTGGGCCATGTGGCTGGACCAGGCGTCGGCCGACTGGCCCCAGAAGCTGGAGATCATCTCCTCGACCTTTAGGGTCTCCCAGACGGCCGCGTCGGGCGTCCCGACCAGGGCGTAGGTCCCGGCCGTGGGATTGAAGACGATCTGGTAGCCGACGAAGCCGCGGTTGGCGGAGGTCGGATCCACCGTGAAGGCGGTGGCGGAGGACCCAGCGCCGCCGCTGGCGACGACGAGGTTGTTCACCACCAGGGCGCCGTTGGTGCTGTTGAGTTTCACCGCCGTGGCGCCGGTGGCCGCGCCGCCGACCACCAGGGTGTCGGCGACGGGGGTGGAGCCGCCCGCGAAGTCCACCGCCAGGGCGCCGGCGCCGGAGCCGTTGTAGGTCCCGGGCAGGACGAGGGTGTCGCCGGCGTGGCCGTTGACCAGGGAGATGGTTCCCTTGTTGTTGAAGGTCTCCAGGCCGGTGAAGGTCACCGCGCCGGGGGTGGCAGCCGTGGGCAGGACGGCGACCGTGCCGGTGTTGTTGAACACGTCCGCCCCGGCCCCGAAGTCGCTGTCCTTGGTGGCGTTGAAGGTTCCGGAGTTGTTGAACACGTCGGCGCCGCCGGTGAGGCTGACCGCGCCATTGATCGTCCCGCTGTTGGCGAGGGTGATCGGGCCGCCGGTCGCCTCGACCGCGAAGCCGCCGCTGGAGCCGATGGTTCCGGCGTTGGTCAGGGAGGAGGCGGTGACGCTGTCGATGTTGAAGCCGGCCGTGGCGCCGTTGACCGAGCCCTTGGAGCCGACGGCGGCGGTGACGGTGTCGCCGCTCATGACCACGGCGTCGCTCTGGGTGGCGGTGATCGCGCCGGACGCCACGTTGAGGGTGGCCGCGCCGGAGCCGCTGGTGACCTGGATCGCCGGGGCGTTGAGGCCGGTGGTGCTCACCGAGCCGTTGGTGACCACGTCGGCGTGACCGCCGGCGAGCGCGGCGATGCCGACGGCGCCGGAGCCCTTGGTGCTGACCGGCCCGGAGGTGACGACGCCCACCGTCGAGGTCGATCCGAAGGCCAGGCCCTCGATGCCGACCGCGCCGTCGCCGGTGGTGGTGACCGCCTTGGCGTTGATGTTGACCGAGCCGGAGCCGACGATGCCGAAGATGCCCGTGGCGTTGGTCCCCGTGGTTGAGACGGCGGTGGAATTGAGGGTCACCGCGCCGGAGCCGACGGATCCGACGAGCCCCACCGCGCCATTGCCGGTGGTGGCGACGGAGCCGGACGTGATGGCCACCGTGCCGGATCCCGCCTGGCCGGTGATCCCGGCGGCGTTGGCGCCCGCCGTGGTCACCGCCGTGGAGGTGATGGTCACCGCGCCGGACCCGACCTGGCCGGCGATCCCCGCGGCGCCGGCGCCGGCGGTGGCGACGGAACCCGAGGCGATGCTCACCGTGCCGGACCCCGCCTGGCCGGCGATGCCGGTGGCGTTGGCGCCGCCCGTGGTCACGGCGGTGGAGGTGATGCTCACCGCGCCGGTTCCGGCCTGGCCGGAAATCCCGGTGGCGCCGGCGCCGGTGGTGGCGACGGTGTTGGAGATGATCCCCACCGCGCCGGTTCCGGTCACGGCCGAGATGCCGACGGAATTGAGCCCGCCGGTGGTGACGTGGCCGACGTTGAGGTTGACCGAGCCGGTTCCCGTGGACGCCCCCACGCCGGGCGCGCTGGCGCCCTTGGTGATCACGGTGTCGAGGTTGGCGGCGACATTTCCGCTGGTCGACGTCAGCAGGACGCCGGCGGCGCCGGACGCCTCGCTGGTGATGCTGACCCCCGAGGCGCCGTTGACGTTGAGCGCCCCGGTCCCGGTGGTCACCGAGAGGCCCGGCGTCAGGGTGGAGTCGACCACGACGCCGCTGGTCAGGTCCACCGTCTGGGTCGTCGGGGAGGCATAGGTGATGCCGGTGGCGTAGGTATTGCCCGCCGAGGTGCAGGTCACGCTCGTCCCGATACCGCATTCGTCGGCGGCCAGAGCCAATTGTGGCGCAGCGACGGCGCATAGCGCCAATACTGCGCTCGAACCAACCAGACGCATGCGAATGGCGGCGCGCCCTATACCTTTGCCGTGGCGATCGTTGTTGGTCGACGGCGAAACCGAAACATCAATGGCGCGTGGAAACACAAGCCCCTCCTGTCTGAATAGGCGAGGCGAAAATCCGGGAAGGACTCTGATCGTTCCGTCGTGTTCGGCGGACCGCCCACAATGGGCCGGGACTGTGGCGCGAATGCCTCAGTTGCCGTCAGGGTTGAGGGCGGCCCCGCCCCTACGCCTTGGCTTCGACATAGATCTCGCCGCCGCTTTCCTTGAACTTCTCGGCCATTTCGGCGAGGCCGGTGGCCACGGCGTTCTGCTGGCCGGCGGCGTCGCGGATCTCCTGGCTGATCTTCATGGAGCAGAACTTCGGGCCGCACATGGAGCAGAAATGCGCCACCTTGTGCGCCTCCTTGGGCAGGGTCTCGTCGTGGTATTCGCGCGCCGTTTCCGGATCGAGGCCGAGGTTGAACTGGTCCTCCCAGCGGAACTCGAAGCGGGCGCGGCTGAGGGCGTCATCCCAGGCGCGGGCGGCGGGGTGGCCCTTGGCGAGGTCGGCGGCGTGGGCGGCGATCTTGTAGGCGATCACCCCGTCCTTGACGTCCTGGCGGTCGGGCAGGCCGAGGTGCTCCTTGGGCGTGACGTAGCAGAGCATGGCGGTGCCGAACCAGCCGATCATGGCCGCGCCGATGGCGCTGGTGATGTGGTCGTAGCCGGGGGCGATGTCGGTGGTCAGCGGGCCAAGCGTATAGAACGGCGCCTCGTGGCAGTGCTTGAGCTGCTTGTCCATGTTGGCCTTGATCTTGTGCATCGGCACGTGGCCGGGGCCCTCGATCATCACCTGGACGCCGTGCTTCCAGGCCACCTTGGTGAGCTCGCCCAGGGTCTCCAGCTCGGCGAACTGGGCCGCATCGTTGGCATCGGCGATGGAACCGGGGCGCAGGCCGTCGCCCAGGGAGAACGACACGTCGTAGGCCCGCATGATCTCGCAGATGTCCTCGAAGTGGTCGTAGAGGAAGTTCTCCTTGTGGTGATGCAGGCACCACTTGGCCATGATCGAGCCGCCGCGGCTGACGATGCCGGTGACCCGCTTGGCGGTGAGCGGCACATAGGCCAGGCGCACCCCGGCGTGGATGGTGAAGTAGTCCACCCCCTGCTCGGCCTGCTCGATCAGGGTGTCGCGGAACACCTCCCAGGTCAGGTCCTCGGCGACGCCATTGACCTTTTCCAGCGCCTGGTAGATCGGCACGGTGCCGAGCGGCGTCGGGCAATTGCGCAGGATCCACTCGCGGATGTTGTGGATGTTGCGGCCGGTCGAGAGGTCCATGATCGTGTCGGCGCCCCAGCGGATCGCCCAGACCATCTTGTCGACCTCGTCCTCGACCGACGACAGCACGGCCGAATTGCCGATGTTGGCGTTGACCTTGACCAGGAAGTTGCGGCCGATGATCATCGGCTCCAGCTCGCCGTGGTTGATGTTGGCCGGGATGATGGCGCGGCCGCGGGCGATCTCGTCGCGCACGAATTCCGGCGTCACGAAGTCGGGGATCGAGGCCCCGAAGTCCTCGCCGTCGCGGATGAAGGCGTCTGTCTCCTTGCGGCGCAGGTTCTCGCGTATGGCGACGTATTCCATCTCCGGCGTGATGATCCCGGCGCGGGCGTATTCGAGCTGGGTGACGGCGGCGCCGCCCTTGGCGCGCAGGATCTTGCGGGCGGAGATGTCGAACTGGGGCGCCAGGTGGCGGCCCTTGGCGTGGCCGTTGTCTTCCGGCTTGACCGGGCGGGGCGCGACCTCCTCGACGTCGCCGCGGGCGCGGACCCACTGGTCGCGCGGGGCGGCGAGGCCCTTCTTGATGTCGATGACGGCGTTGGGGTCGGTGTAGGGGCCGGACGGGTCGTAGATGGTCACCGGCGGCTCGCCGGCCGAGGGATGCACCGCCACCTCGCGGAACGGCACGCTGACGCACGGGTGCAGCGCGCCCTGCTGGTAGACCTTGCGCGAGCCAGGGCGTTCGCCGGTGGGGATGGCGTCGATGAGCTTCTTGTCGGGGGGCGTGTGCACGTTCACGGGCGGGCTCCTTGCGGGGCGCGCAACGGCGAGAGGCGCGCCAGGACGGTGGGGGCCAGGCCGGCTGGGGGATGGAGAACGGCCCGGGCCGTCCGACTTCCCTCCCTCCGCCGGAATGACCCGGATCAGGTTCGGCGGGTCGCGACGAAGAAGCCGCCTCTCAGCCGCTTGGGCGGCTCCCCGGAGAAGGGCCGCAGCCTAGGCGCTTGCGACGCAGGGTCAACAGGGGAGTGGCGGGGGGCGGGGGCTGAGCCTACATCCCCGAGCAACGGAGCCGGGATCGCCGCGTTCCGAGTTCAAGTGGAGGAAGCCATGTCCGTCGCCCATCTGAAAGCCCGCCTGGTCGCACCGGCGATCGTCCTGGCCGCCGTCGCCCTGCCCGCCGCGGTGGCCACCACCCTGCCCGCGCCGGCCGCGGCCGCGGGCCAGTGCCTCTATGTGCAGCAGATCACCGGAACCAAGGCCGACGGCATGCGCACGGTCTACGCCCGCACCGGGCGCAAGGACGTCTGGCGCATCGACCTGTCGGCCGACTGCGCGCCGCTGGCGGACGGCGGCGGCAAGATCATCCTGTCGCCGCGCGGGTCGGGCTCGATCTGCGGGGCGTCCGACCTGAAGCTGGCGGTGGAGGCCCCGGGCGGGTCGCAGAGCTGCTTCGTGGGCGGCATGCGCAAGCTGACGGCGGACGAGGCGGCGGCCTTGCCGGCGAACGTGGAGCCGTAGGGGGGGCAAAGGACGCTTTGCGCCCCCTCCACCCCCGGGCCTGGCGGCCCGGCGGTCCCCCTCCCCCGCTACGCGGGTGAGGAGAAGATCGCGCGGTCCCCCTCCTCCCATGCGAGCCGAAGGCGACGCGGGGGAGGGGGCGCTCAGCGCGCCAGCGCTGAGTGACGGAGGGGGCGCAAAGACGCCCCTAGAGCCAGCCGCGTTTTGATGGATCCATCAAAACGCGATCAGCAGGCTCGCCGCCTTAGTTTGCGAGCACGATTCAGCCTTTTGTCGATTCCGACAAAAACCATCGTGCTCTAGCGCCGGGTGACGGTGAAGCGCAGGAGCTGCTGCTGGGGCAATTGCCAGTCGGGCTTCAGCGTCAGGGCCTGCTGGTAGTCGAGGTAGGCGGACTTGGCGTCCTCCAGCCCCTCATAGGCCAGGGCGCGGTTGTAGTAGGCCTTTTCCGGCGCCTCGACGCCCAGGGTCAGGCCGTGATTGATGTCGGCCAGGCCCTCTGAATACTGCTTCTCGGCCACCGAGACCGCGCCGCGGTTGATCCAGGCCTCGCCGATCTTGCCGTCGACCTTGATGGATTCGTCGAAGTCGCGGCGGGCGCCGGCGAAGTCGCCGTTGCGCAGGAACATGACGCCGCGGTTGATCAGGGTGCCGGCGCGGTCCTTGCTGTCGAGGACCTCGTTCTCCAGGGCGTAGTCGCAGGCGTGGATGGATTCGGAGTCGGACTTGCCCTTGAAGGCGGCCTCCGAGCAGTCGTGCGCCTGGCCGTTGCCGAACACGGTGACGGCGGCATGGGCGACATCGGTGGCGGTGAAGGCGAACAGGATGGCCGTCGCCAGGACGCGAGCGCGCATCGGACTCTCCCTGCGCCGCCCCCCGGCGCGGCGTACTCGCCGCGCGTCTGGCAGGGCGGTCGTGTGAGGATCAGCTTCCTCCCGGACGTCCACGATGTCAATTTTGAGACAAAACCCACTCGTCACGCCTGCGCGAGCAGGGCGGATCAGTCGACGGCGTGGGCCAGGGCCGCGGGCTCGGCGAGGCGGCGCAGTTCCGGGAAGGACAGGCTGTCCTCGAAGTCCATGAAGATCTCGGCCAGTTCCTCGGCGCCGATGAACGGCGGGCGGCCGAAGGGGAAGCGGAAGCGCCAGAAGCTGGCGATGTGGTTCACCGCCCCCAGGCGCTCGCCGAGGTCGGAGAACATCGACGGGGCGCCCAGCAGGAACTCGCGGAACGCCTGCGGCTGGCCGTCGAGCAGGCTCGCGAAGGCGTTGTCATAGACCTTGAGCGTCTCGCGGGCGGCGTCGCGGACCAGCAGGATCGAGCGGGCCAGGGTCTCGCGCGTCTTCTGGAGATAGGCCTTGAGCTCGGGCTCGACCGGGCCGGTCGGGCGCATGGCGGCGATGGCGGCCGAGACCCGCTCAATGTCCTTGAGCGATTCCGCCACCGTCCATTTGTAGTAGAGGAAGCCTTTCCAGCAGAAGACGCCCTCCTGGTACTCGTTCTTCTCCAGCCGCAGGGTCAGGCGCAGGGGTTCGGTGTCCTCGTCCACGGTGATGGAGAGGATCTTGCGCACAAGCTTGGCCCCCGCCCCGGCCCGGCCGTCGGTCTCGCCGGCGAAGCACAGGTCGATGAGCTGGCGGATCTCGCCTTCCACAAAGCGGTGCATCCGGGCCAGGTCGGCGTCGGAAACCTCGAAATAGCAGCGGGCGGGCTCGCGGCCGTGGCGCTTCAGGTTCTCGCGCAGCAGGAAGGGATCCAGCGACGGCAGGGCGTCGATGATCTCCAGCATCTCGCGGTCCTCGGTGGTGGCCATCCAGCGCTCGCCGAGGCTGGCCTGCATCACCGCCTCGTAGTTGAGCTGGTCGACGAACACTGAGCGGCCGCCGAGCTTGAGGTCGGCGCCGTCGATGGGGATGACGATCTTGGTGGCGGTCATCCGGCCATCGGCGAACACGTCGCGCTCGTTACGGCGCAGGCGGTGCTTGAGGATGATCGCGCGGTTGAGGTGCGGGTGGCGGAAGAACGGGTGGGCGGCGTGGTCGGGGTCCTGGCCGGCGCGCTGGCCGATGCGCAGCAGGTTGAGCACGCGCGCCGTCGACGCGGTGTTCTGCAAATTGGCCAGATTGCGGACGCTCGCCCCCGACACGCGACAAACCTTGATGAACCAAGGCGTCGACAATGCCGCGACCGGGTGATGAAAGGGTTACGACACGGCCGGGGCTACCCGTTTTGGGTTTTGGCCGGGGACCATCTCAAGCCAGGAGGTCGGCGGCTTCCGGATGGCGCTGGAACCAGGCGACGGCGTAGCTGCAGATGGGGACGACCTTGGCGCCTTCGCGGCGGGCCTGGTCGGCGATCCCCTGCATGACCCTGGAGGCGACGCCGCCGCCGCGCAGGGCGATCGGGGTCTCCACATGGTCGATGACCAGGCGCCCGCCCTGGCGGCGATAGTCGGCGAAGGCCACGTGGCCCTCGACGTCCAGTTCGAAGCGGCCGGCGGCCCGATTGTCACGCAGCAAAATCGTGTCCATGGCGAACTCGCTCGGCAAGCTGTCTGATGATCCCTATCGTTCGGATCAGATAAGCCGGCGCGAGGGAGATATCCATGCCGCTGCTGACGAAGAGCGCTCTGAAGACCGCGGCGATGGCGAGCCTGGGCGTGGCGGCCCTGGCGACCTTAGGCGCCTGCCACCGCCCGCACCGGCCGGGCGACCCGTCGCGCATGACCCTGCCGGGCGCCGACGCGGCGGCCCGCAAGGCGGGACTGTGGGAGCAGAAGGTCTCCGACGGCCGCACGGCCCAGGTGACCCGCCTGTGCCTGGACGAGGGCGCGCACAGGGCCATGGCCTATCTGGGAGAAAGCCTGAACCGCGACCTGTGCTCCAAGTCGGGCATGAAGCGCGGCGACGACGGGGCCTGGAGCTTCGCCTCCACCTGCAAGACCCCGGGCGGCGGCGAGGCGACCACCACCGGGGTCGCCACCGGCGACTTCACCAGCCACTACCAGCTCAAGCTGCAGCGCACCGAGGTGGGCGGGACGACGCCGGGCGTGCAGCGCTTCGTGGTCGACGCCGCCTGGAAAGGCGCCTGTCCGGCCGGCATGAAGCCCGGCGACATCGTGCTGGCGGACGGGCGCAAAGCCACGATATCACAGGTCAATCCCCCCAAGGGGTCGTGACATCGGCGAGAGGACGCGTGGCGCATGGTCGAGGGTCTGAAGCGTCAGGGCCTGATCCTGGCGGCGGCGGGGCTGGCCCTGGCCGGCTGCCACAAGCCGGGAGCGTCCTCGTCCGCCAGCGTGGCGCAGGCTGAGGCCGGCGGCGGCGCGCCGATGCGCAAGGCCGGGCTGTGGTCGGTCACTCGCCTGCGCGACGGCAAGCCCGCCGAGGGCCTGATGGGCGGCGCGGTCAAGCTGTGCGTCGACCCCAAGAGCGAGGGCCGCCTGGGCGCCCTGGGATCGGGCATGGCCCACAACCTCTGCCCGGACCAGACCGTCGCCCGCGCGCCAGGCGGGGGCTGGACCTTCGCCAGCACCTGCCAGCTCGGTCCGGCCGGCACCACCCGCACCACCGGCGTCGCCACCGGCGACTTCGCCTCGCGCTACACGGTGCACAGCGAGAGCGACACCACCGGCTCGCAGTTCACGCACCTGAACGGCCACCACGTCACCGACCTGACGGCGACCTACGAGGGCCCCTGCCCCGCCGACATGTCGCCCGGCGACGTGCTGCTGCCCAACGGCATGAAGGTCAATCCGCAGAAGATGATGTCGGGCGCCGGGCGGCCGACGGTTCCGGGCGGGGCGAACTAGGCCGCCGCCTCCAGCCGCGCCCCGGCCTCGCGCACCGCGGCCAGGGCCTGCTCGATCACTTCGACCCCGGCGCCGGGCTTGACCCCTTCGACGGTGAGGATGCGCCGCCAGGACCGGGCGCCCGGGCGGCCGTGGAACAGGCCCAGCATGTGCCGGGTCATGGCCGCCAGGTGGGTCCCGCGGGCCAGCTCGGCGCGGACGTAGGGCAGGTAGCGGGCGACCGCCTCGTCCGGGCCGACGTCGGGGCCGGCCTCGCCGAACACCAGGCGGTCGACGGCGCCCAGGCGGGCCGGCTCGTGATAGGCGGCGCGGCCCAGCATGATCCCGTCGAGGGGCGGATCGGCGGGCGGCGCCAGGTGCTCCAGCCCCGCCTCCACCGAGGGCAGGCCGCCGTTGAGGATGACGGTCAGGTCCGGCCGAGCGGCCTTGAGGCGGTGGACGATGGCGTAGTCGAGCGGCGGGATGTCGCGATTTTCCTTGGGCGACAGGCCCTTGAGCCAGGCCTTGCGGGCGTGGACCACGAAGGTGGCGACGCCGGCCGCGGCGCACTTGTCGACCAGCTCGAACAGGCTCTGCTCGGGGTCCTGGTCGTCGACGCCGAGGCGGCACTTCACCGTCGCCGGAACCTTCACCGCCGCGCCGATGGCGGCCATGCAGTCGGCCACCAGGTCGGGCTCGCGCATCAGGCAGGCGCCGAAGCGGCCGCTCTGCACACGGTCGGAGGGACAGCCGACGTTGAGGTTGATCTCGCGGTAGCCCAGGTCCTCGCCGATCCGGGCCGCCGCCGCCAGGTCCGCCGGCTCCGCCCCGCCCAGCTGCAACGCCACCGGATGCTCGGCCGCATCGAACCCCATCAGCCGCTCGCGATCGCCGTGCAGCACCGCGCCGGTGGTCAGCATCTCGGTATAGAGCAGCGCCCGCGCCGTCAGCTGCCGGTGCAGCATCCGGCAGTGACGGTCGGTCCAGTCCATCATGGGGGCGACGGAAAGGCGGTGGGACGGGGGTGAGGGCATCGGCGGAAAGGCTGGACTTTGTTCGCGGCCCATATGCCTCGGCGGAGGCGAAAAGGCCATGGCGGCGCAATCGGGGGTGTTGATGCGTCCCGGCATGGCCGGCGGGATTCGGGGCCACGTCCGATTCTGACGCAGCGGGCAGCCAGTGTGGGCGGGTCATCAACGGAGCGCGTCATGTCCGCCACCAGCTTTCACGCCCTGCCCCTCTATCGCCCAAGCCCGCTGGCGCGGGTGGCCGGCACGATCCGCTATGGCGGAGTGCTGGCGGTTTGGCTGGCGCTGTTCCTGGTGCGGCCGGGCCTGGCGCTGGACATCTGGCGCCACCGGCGGGCGGACTCGCCGATCCCGCGGATGCGCGCCTGGCTGGCCTGAAGTCGCGGATGGCTTCAGGTGAAGGTGACCTGGGCCTGGTTGCCGCCGAATCTGGTAGAGAGGACGGCCGCGCGCGGGCCGATGCGCATCTGGCCCGGCGCGCCGGCGCGGGTGGCGAAGCGGTTGCGCTGGGCGGCCACAGAACCGGTGGCGCCCTCGGCGAAGGTCAGGTCGACGGCCACCGGCGAGGCCAAGTCGAGCGCGACATCGCCCTTGAGCGCCACCTGCACAGGGGCCGACCCTGGCCCGCCCGTGAGGCGGGCGGCGAGCAGGACGCGGCCGCCGCGGCCGACGGCGTTCTGGACGGCGAGGGCGGAGAAGGCGGCGGGCCGGCCACCATCGCCGCCGATCTCGATCAGGGCGGCGCGGCCGGGCTCGCCGGTGAGCGTCAGGCCCGACAGCGCCACCGCGCCGCCCGGATCGCCGGCGTTGCTGTAGATCGCCAGGGCCGGAAAGCCGGGGGCGCCGTCGATCTCTGCGCCTCGGATGGCCACGGCGCTGGCGAACAGGATCATGCCGTACTGCGCCGGCCCGACGATGCGGACATCCTGCGCGGTGAGGTCCACCCGGCAGGAGGCGGCCGGCTGGGCGTAGACGCCGGAATAGCCGTTGCGGACCTCGAAGTCGCTGAGGGCGACGCCGGTGACCTGGCTGCCCTGGGCGCCATTGGCGGTGAGCACCAGGCCGATCTGGCCGGGCCTGGGCGGGGCGGTCCAGGCGGCGCGCGCCTGGCTGAGGCGGCAGCCGCCCAGGGGTCCGGCGGTGCTGGCGGAGACCACGAAGGCCGCGCCGACGCTGTCGGTGACCTGGATATCGTCGGCCTCCACGTCGTGGCAGGACTGGACCTGAAGGCCGCCGGCGCTGCCGGTGGAGCGATAGCCGCGGAACCAGACCCGGCGGGCATTGCTGGCCTTGGCCGCATAGCCGGCGCCGGAATGGCTGCAGCCCGCGAAGCCGGAGTCCTCGCAGTCGTCGAGATAGTGGGCGGCGTGGCCGGGGTTGCCGCCCTGGGCGACGCAGTTGGTTCCGGCCGTGCGCTTGCAGGCCCCGAGGGAATAGCCCTTCCAGCCATAGTTGCGGATGTCGCAGTCGCGCAGCTCGCCGTCGTCGCAGCGGTAGAGCTCGATCACCGCGCTGGTGATGAAGGCCGGGTTGTTCTGCACGTCCCGGGCCCGGAAGTTCCAGATGCGGATGCCCTGGGCGTACTTGGCCATCAGGCCGCCGCCGGGGGTGTTGCGGATGGTCACGCCGTCGAGCTGGGGCTGGTCGAGGGGCGAGCCTGGCTGGCCCTCAAGGAAGATGGCGCAGCCGGCCGGATCGCCGGCGCCGATCCAGCGGCGCTGCGGCCGGGGCAGGCCCGCGCCGTCCAGGGTGGCGTCCTTGAGGTGGAAGCCCCCCCGCCCGCGGATCAGCACGTCGCCGCGAAAGCCCGGTCCGGCGGTGATGCGCCCGGCGCCGCTGACCGGCACGCCGAGGGTCAGGGTCGAGCCGACGCGATAGTCGCGGCCCTGGCCCAGGACCATGGGCCGGGCCAGGGCCTGGGCCGCCTCCAGGGCGTCGTGGTCGTCGTCACGGCCGTCGCCGGCCGCGCCGGTCTGTTCGGGGACGACCTGCAGATCGGCCAGCTCCCAGCACGCGCCGTCGGCGGAAAAGGCGCGGGCGCGGTTGGCGGGCGCGGGCGCGCAGCGGCGGTAGACGCCGGGCCCTAGGCCCGCCCGGCCATGTCCCGAGGTGGCGATGCGCTGCAGGTGTGGCGGAATCTCCAGGCCGGCGAGGTCGGCGAACAGGGGCGCCTCGAACGGCTGGGCGAGCGCCCGCGCAAAGCCGCCGCCGGCGAAGGCGGCCGCCAGGCTGGCGCTCAGGCGCCGTCGGGTCCAGTGCGCCATGGCCGCCTCGACAGACTGTCGTCAGGGCTAAACCTGACCGGGGGACAAGGCGTTCCCTGCCGGGCCTCACCATCCGTTGGTGGCGCGATAGAAGCTCTTCATCGCCAGGGCGCGGGCGCGTGACAGCGGTCGGCGCGCGCCCTGGGTCCAGTGGCGCGCCACGCGGGAAAGGGCGATGCGGCAGGGGGCCGCGCCGACCAGGCTGCGCAGCAGAGCCAGGTGCACGAGCTGGTAGTGCAAGGTGCAGGCGTTGCGCGCGCCGGCGGCGGCCCGCTCGATGGAATAGACCGACCAGTCGCCGGTGGACCACAGGCCGATGTTGCGCTCCAGGGCGGTGAGCAGGCGGTCGCGCAGGATCCGGGCCCGCAGCTCGGTCTGGTCGGACATTCGCATCAGGTCGTCCAGGCCGACGGCGGCGAAGAGGGCGCCGTTGAGGACGTGCCGGTGGCGACCGCCCGGATATTCCTCGAGGAAGAAGGACCCGTCGGGCAGGGTCGAGGCCACGCCGCCCTGCTCGACCGGGACTTCCAGCAGATCCACGGCGGCGTGGGCCTGGTCCAGGAAGCGGCGATCGCCGGTGGCGGCGAAGGCCCTGACGAGCACCGACAGCCCCTCCCCCTGGGCCAGGCAGGACGGCCAGGGGACGGCCATGCTCTCCAGCGGCAGATCGTGCATGAAGGCGCCCTTGGGCTGGCCCGCGAACCAGTTGGCGGCGGCCATGAAGCGCTCGAGGTGCTGGCCAGGGGCGCCGGGTCGGCGCGAGAGGTTCCAGTGGGCCAGGGCATGGCCGGCGATCCGCGAGGGCATGTAGCGGCCGGGCGCCCCCGGGGGGCCCTTCACCGGGATGCCCGCCTCGTCCAGCGGTTCGAACAGGGCCGTGTCGGCCTCGAGCATGCGGTCGAAGGCCAGGGGGTAGACCAGGGGGTCGGCGGCGAGGTCGGCGGCGTAGTCGTAGCCCGGGCCGCGCATGAAGGAGCCGATGTCGGCGGCGACCGCGGCGAAGGTCTTGCGCGGCAGGAGGCGGCGGCCGTTGCTCAAGGTGTGCTCCAGGCTCGGGGGCGGCGCGCCCGAGGGCGCCAGGGTCGCGGCGATGTCGGTGTCTTGGGGTCTCGGGCTGCAACCATTTGCGAGCTTGGCCGGTTCCCGCCCTGAAAGACCAAGATGAACGCCCGATCCGGGCGGCCTCCCTTCAGAGACAGCAGCCCCACGTGCGTCCTTGACGATCCCGTCCCAGTCCCGCGACGCCCGCCGCTCCGCTCGGCCCGGCTCCACGGCCACGGCGCGCGTGGTCATCCTGACCACCGTGCACCGGCCGTTCGATGTGCGAATCTTCCACAAGCAGGCCGTGGCCCTGGCCGGCGCCGGCTATGCGGTCACCCTGATCGCCCGGGCTCCAGCAGAACAGAGCATCCAGGGAGTCAGGCTGGTCCCCCTGCCCGAGCCCCGCGGCCGGCTGGACCGTGGCCTGAGGCTCGCGGCCCGGGCCCTGAGCCTGGCGCTGGCCGAGGACGCCGACGTCTATCACCTGCATGACCCCGAACTGATCTGGGTGGGCCTGGCGCTGAAGCTGCATGGCAAGCGGGTGGTCTATGACGTGCACGAGGAGCTGGCCCTGATGAAGGACCGCGCCTATGTGCCGGCCTGGGCGCGCGGCGTCCTGACGGCCGGGCTGTGGCTGTTCGAGCGGCTGGCCGAGACCGCCTTCGACGCCATCGTGGCGGCGACGCCCCTGATCGCCGAGCACTTCCGTCCCGCCAGGACGGTGACCGTGCGCAACACGCCACGCGCGGCCGAACTGGCCCTGGCCGGGGACACGCCGTTCGAGCAGAGGCCGATGCGGGTCGCCTATGTCGGCGGGCTGGCCGCCTATCACAACGTCGGGGGCATGATCGACGCCATGCGCCGGTTGCCGGAAGGCCTGGGCGCGCGCCTCAGCCTCGGCGGCGACTTCCGCGATCCGGCGGCCGAGGCGGCCGCTCGCGCCCGGCCCGGCGCCGAGCGCGTGGACTTCGAGGGCTGGGCCGACCGGGCCAAGGTGGTGTCGATCCTGGGCCAGTCTCGCGTCGGGCTGGTGGTCTACCTGCCCACCGAGAACGTGCGGCGGTCGGACCCGATCAAGTTCCTGGAGATGATGGCGGCCGGACTGCCGCTGGTGGCCACCGACGTGCCGCGCTGGCGCGACCTGGTCAGCCGCTATGACTGCGGGATCCTGGTCGACGCCGCCGATCCGTCCGCCATCGCCCAGGCGATCGGCCGGTTGCTGGCCGATCCGCAGGCCGCCGAGGCGATGGGCCGGCGCGGCCGCGAGGCGGTGCTCAGGGACCACGAGTGGTCGACGGACGAGGCGCGGTTGCTGGCCCTCTACGCCCGGCTGACCCAGCCCGCCGCCGAGGTGCGATCTGGCGCGGCGCGCCAGGCGCTTGCCCAATAAATCGGCGCCGGCGGTGAACGTGTTCGAGGCCCCGAGCGTTCTGGGGAGGCGATCGGCTCGGACGTCGACCGAGGCGGCGCGCGTCTGCGCCCAGACCCAGAACAAGGACCTCTTCATGCCGAGCGCCTGCTTCGGTCGACAGGGAATTTAGCGCGCGTGTGCGGCGTCCTGGCGGAGTATTGGCGAACGCCCCGCCCGGCGAATGTCGCCGACGCCTGGGCGCGCCTGGACCTGATGACCCATCGCGGCCCGGACGGCGCCGGCCTCCTGGCCTGGTCGCCGGCGGGGGGATTTGCTGAACCCGTGGCCGGCGAGCCGGCGCAGGTGCTGCTGGGCCACCGCCGGCTGGCGATCATCGACCTCAGTCCCGGCGGCGCGCAGCCGATGGTGTCCGCGGCCGGCGGCCTGGCCCTGACCTACAACGGCGAGATCTACAATTACCTCGAGCTGCGCGAGGAGCTGCGCGCGCGGCACGGCTGCTGCTTCTCCACCGATTCCGACACCGAGGTGCTGCTGGCCGCCTTGCGGGTGTGGGGCGAGGCGGCGCTGGCGCGGATCGACGGCATGTACGCCTTCGTGCTGGTGGACGCGGGGCGGCGACGGATGATCGCCGCGCGGGACGCCTTCGGCATGAAGCCGCTCTATTACGCGGCCACCGAGGACGGCTTGCGGATCGCGTCGGAGATTCGGCCCCTGATCCACGGCGCCTCGCCCCGGGCGGACGTTTCGCGCCTGTTCGACTACCTGCGCTGGGGGGCCGTGGACGAAGGCGACACGACCCTGTTCGACGGCGTGCGGCAGCTAAGGCCCGGCGAGCTGATGGAAGCGGACCTGGACAGCGGTCAGGTGGAATTCCGCCGGCATTGGCGTGCGCCGGTCCGGCGCGGGGAATGCGCCTCGCCCGCCCACTGGCGGCGGAACTTTCGCGACCTGTTCGTGGAGACGGTGGAGCGGCACCTGAGGGCGGACGTCCCCGTGGTGGCGACGCTGTCGGGCGGGCTCGATTCCAGCGCCATCTGCGGGGCGCTGCGACGGCTGCATCCCGAAAAGCCGATCCATGTGTTCAGCTACGTGGCCTCGGGCGGCCAGTCCGAGGAGCGATGGATCGACCTGGTGGCCGCCGACAAGAACCTGGAGGTGGAAAAGATCCGCATCCAGGAGGACCAGGTGCTGGAAGACCTGCCGGCCCTGGTGCGGGCCCAGGAACAGCCCTTCGGCAGCGGCAGCATCTACGCTCAGTACAAGATCTTCGAGGCCATCGCCGGGCGCGGCTGCAAGGTCATGCTGGACGGCCAGGGCGCCGACGAGGTGATGGCCGGCTACAAGCCGTTCGTGGCCTATCGGATCTGGCAGTTGCTGGGGCAGAAGCGGCTGGGCGACGCGGCCGCCCTGTTCCGCGCCCACGCCCGCCGCGATCCGGGCTCGATGGCGATGATGGTGCAGCGCCTGGGACGCCTGGCGTTGCCGGACGGCCCGTCGCGGGCGGCCCGGCGGCTGGCGGGGCGGTCCCTGCGGGCGGCCTTCGTGCGCCAGGACTGGATGTCGGCCCGGGGGCTGGACCCGCACGACGCCGAGGCCCGGCAGATGCACCTGGGCCGCAGCTTCGACCAGATCCTGGCCCACAGCCTGGAGAGCGGGGTGCTGCCCTCGCTGCTGCGCTACGCCGACCACAACGCCATGGCCTTCTCGGTGGAGAACCGCACGCCGTTCCTGTCGCGCCCGCTGGTGGAGATGATCTTCACCCTGCCGGCCGAGGCGCTGATCTCGCCGGACGGCCGGACCAAGGCGGTGCTGCGCGACGCCCTGGACGGCATCCTGCCGGCGCCGATCCGCGAGCGGCACGACAAGATCGGCTTCCGGGCCACCGAGGAGATCTGGATGGCCGGCAAGGCCGACTGGACCAGGGCGCAGCTCAAGGCCTGCGCCGAGCTGCCCTTCGTGAATGGCGCGGCCCTGGCGCGCGCGACCGAGCGGTTCTTCGCCGGACACCTGGCCGATGGCCAGCAGCTGTTCCGCCTGATCGTCTTCAACAAGTGGGTCCGCGCCTTCGGCGTCTCGATCGCCTAGATCGGCGCCGCCTCGTCGGATCCGAGCAGACGCACCGTCGGGGCGGGACTGTTGGGATAGATCAGCATCAGCAGCACGGTCACCCCCAGCCCGCCGCTGAGCACCGCCGACTGCAGGCCGCCGTTGCTCAGGTAGAAGCCCGGGGCGACCAGGGTCAGGGCGGCGACGACGCGGTCCTTGGCCAGGGTCAGGTGGTTGTAGGCGCACAGGAACAGGCCCAGGGCGACGAAGGTCAGCAGGACGCCGGCGTAGCCGAGATTGGCGAAGGCGTCGGCGACCATGTTGCCGTTGGCCCAGACGTTCTGGACGGTGCTGATCTCGTGGCCCACCAGCAGGGGATAGGGGATCTCCGTGGGCGGCCGGATGAACAGGCGCATGAAGCTCTGGCTGTAGTAGAACTTCGGATGGCTGGAGAAGATGTCCAGGTAGGCGCTGGTGATCGTGGCCGAATTGCCGAACAGGCGGTAGTGGACCGCGAAGGTGTTGGCCGGCACGTCGGCGTGGCTGAGCGCGTCGAGGCCGACCACGGCGGCGGCGACGGCGACGAAGAAGCCGAAGATGCTGATGGCGACGGAAAGGCGCGTGCGGCTGAGCACCGTCAGGGCCGCCACGAACAGGGCCACGAACAGCATCGAGCGGTAAGAGGTCACCGCGAAGGTGTAGTAGGTGAGGCCGAAAGCCAGCAGCACCATCAGCCAGTTGCGCCGCAGGATGCCGCGCACGATCATGATCGGCGACAGGGCCAGGGCGCTGTTGACGAACACATAGAGCAGGATTGGCGACAGCTTGGACATCTGGTCGCCGAAGGATGCGCGGAACTCGTAGACCCGGGTCAAGTCGAGCTCGATCACCTGGATCGGCACGAAGGCCAGGTACGACGCCATCACCGCCGAGGCCGCCCCGAACAGCAGCAGGTCATATCGGTTGTCGGCCATGGCCAGCCGCCCGCCTGTTCCGCCAGGCTCGAACCTGGCCAGGGTCGCCGCCAGCCAGAGTCCGGCGAAGCAGATGAGGGTGAGCCAGAAGGCCGGGGTGACGCCGCCGGAGACCACATTGGGGAACAGCGCCGTGGTCGGCACATAGACCGTGCCGTAGATGATGATCAGCAGAAGGTCGCTGCCGCGGGTCAGGCGCACGGGCACGAACAGCAGGGCCGGCGCCACGGCCAGGATCAGGAAGATCACCTCCTGCGCCAGATTGGCCGGGAGCCAGTGCAGGCCCATGTATTCGAACACGCCGCTGTCGGCGAGGACCTTGTCCTGGATGAAGCGGCAGATCAGGGCGTGCGCCAGGGCCAGGAGCACGAAGAGGAGGCGCCGACGCCCCTCGCTGCGCCGGGGCCGGGCGCGGGCGGCGGGCAGATAGGCGGCCTGGGCCAAGGTGGTGGAAACCGTCATGCGGCGGCGTCTCCGCGGCCGTCAGCGGCCTTGGCGACATCAACCGTCGCGGCGGCCGGGGCGTTCCGCACGGCGCGCAGGATGAGCAGGAAATAGAGGCCGTAGGCGCCGGCCGAGGCGATGGCGAAGCCGCCGGCGGCCCCCGCGGCGCTGGCGTGCAGCGCCCGGGTGACGAAGAAGGAGACGACCAGGACGGCGATGCCCACCAGGTCGACCAGCAGCTTGTAGCCGGGGCGGTTGGCGACGTTGAGGGCGCCGCCGAGGGGGGCCACGGCCATGTTGGCCAGGAAGGCCGGGGCGTAGGCCGCCGCCAGGACTCCCGCCCCCCGCCAGGCCGCGCCGAACACCAGCGAGAACAGGAAGGGGCCGAACCGGGCCAGGATCAGGGTCGCCGGCAAGGCCAGGGCGGCCAGGGCCGCGGCGGTGCGAAAGAGCAGCGCCCTAGCCTGGGCCGGGTCGCGCCGATAGCGCGCCGCGAACTCGCCCAGGAAGACGTCGCCGACCGCGCGCTGAACCAGGCCGATCGGCCCGACGATGATCGCCATCATGAAGCTGAAGGCGCCGATGTCGGCGGGGGAATAGGCGCTGGAGAACAGGAACAGGGGCAGGCCGGCGGCCAGGTTGTTGGCGAACATGGAAGGGGTGCGGAAGACCGGAAAGCGCCAGTAGCGGCGCACCGCGGCGCGCCAGCGCGGGGCCCTGACTCCCACCGCGGCGGCGACCTCGCGCCGGCACGCGGCCCCCATCACCAGGCCCGTGGACAGCCGGCCGCAGAGTTCGGCCGACAGCAGCACCAGCCAGCCCAGGCCGGCGGCCGCGAAGCTGAGGGCCACCTGGGTTCCGGCCCGCAGCACCCCTTGCGCGACATAAGCCTTGGCCAGGCTGGTGAAGCGTCGGCGGCGGACGAGCCAGAGCTGCAGCACCGTCATCAGGCTGATCAGCCAGACGACCGGGGCCATGGCGACGGCGCTCCAGTCCGGCAGGGCCTCCAGCCCGAAGGCGTCGTAGTAGAAGAGGACATAGGTGATCGCCGCGCAGACGACGCCCATCAGGGCCACCGCCCTCAGGCAGGCGGCCAGCAGCGCCAGGGCCTCGCTCCACCGGCGGGCGGCCAGCATCGCCTCCGGCAGGCCCAGCGCCCCGGCCGCGCCGAGGGTGGTGGCCAGGGTGAAGAAGAGGCCGAACTGACCGAAGCTGACCGGACCCAGGTGGCGGCTGACCAGCGGCAGGACGGCCAGGCCCATGAGCTGCGACAGGGCGGTGGCGCCGCCCACGTGGGCCATGGCGCGGCCGAGGCCCCGGCCCTTGAGGAAGGCCGGCAGGTCCAGCGTCCGCCGGCGATGCGGGCGCGCCGCGTCGAAACTGGCCATCAGATGCGGTCGCCGAGCCAGATCAGGCTGACCGCCTCGGCGAAGGCGGTGCGCTCGGCCTTGAGGGCGGTGTCGCTGAACAGGGTGTCGACGGCGCCGCCGGCCGGCAGCCAGTCGGCGATGGCGGCGCGGCGTTCGTGCAGGGCGTCGCGCAGCACCTGGCCCAGGCCCTGGTCGATCCAGCGGTCCTGGTTGACGTCGAAGCCGCGCTTGTCGCGGTTGAGGCGGATGGCGTCGGGGATGCGCCCGTGCAGGGCGCTGCGCAGCATCCACTTGCCGAAGCCGTTGGCCAGCTTGGCCCGCTCGGGCAGGGCCAGGCCGGTCTCGATGACCCGGTGGTCCATGAACGGCAGCCGGCTTTCGACGCTGGTCCCCAGCGAATTGCGGTCTTCGTAGCGCAACAGCGACGGCAGGCTGAAGCGGGTGACGTCCAGGCGCTGGCGTTCGGCCGGGCTCTGGTCGGCCGCCATGCCCATGTTGCCCTCGTCGTCGGCCGCGAGCGCCAGCCGCGCGCCGAGGCCCCTGCCGGAATAGCGGCCGCGCTCGCGCCAGAAGAGGCCCGCGCGGCCGGCCACGGCGCCCGCAAAGGACGGCAGGGCGACGCCGAGGTGGACGGCGTCGGCGAAGGTGGGCCGGCGCAGGGTCGCCTGGGCGTAGAAGAGGTAGAACTTGCGATAGCCCATGAAGGCCTCGTCGCCCCCCTGCCCGCCCAGGAGCACCTTGACCCCGTCCGCGCGGGCGGCCCGGAAGACGGCGTGCTGGGCCATCATGCTGGCGTGGGGAAACGGCGCGTCCTGGGCGGCCAGGGTGCGCCAGAAGAGATCGGCGATCTCGGCCGGGCGGGTCGGCCAGACATAGCGCGGGCGCACGGGGGTCCAGCCGGCCAGGGTCTCCACCAGCGGCGCCTCGCTTTCCGGGGCGTCGGGGTGGCCGAAGCTGTAGCCGACCAGGTCCGGATGCAGGGGGGCGGTGAAGGCCGCGACGGCGGAGGAGTCCACGCCGCCGCTCAAGGACAGCCCCACCGGCACGTCGGCGCGCATGCGGATGTCGCAGGCGTCGGCCAGCCGGTCGCGGATGCGCGCCTCGAGCGTCTCCTGGTCCATGCCCACCTGGGTCGCGCGCTCGCGGGCCACGGCCGAGGTCAGGTCGTAGAAGCGTCCGCCCTCGCGGCGAAGGCCCGCCACCGAGGGCATGACCGCCGTCCAGCAGCCGGCGGGCACGCTGGCGAGACCGGCGTAGGGGGTGCGGTCGCTGTCGTCCTCATAGTACTTCAGGCGAAGGCCGCGCTCGACGTAGCCGAGGTCCGGCTTCAGCCCGGCCCAGGCGGCGATGCGGCCTGGCGTGGAGGCGAAGGCCAGGGTGCGGCCGTTGTCCCAGACGTAGAGCGGCTTGACCCCGAAGCGGTCGCGGGCCAGCACCACCCGGCCGGTGAACTTGTCGTGGATGGCCAGGGCGAACATGCCGTAGAGCCGCTCGAAGGCCTTTTCTCCCCAGGCGCGATAGGCCTCGAGCAGCACCTCGGTGTCGCTGACCGTGGCGAAGGCGACGCCGCGCGCCTCCAGCTCCGCGCGCAGTTCCCGGTAGTTGTAGATCTCGCCGTTGAACACGATGGTGAAGCGGCCGGCGGCGTCGGCCATCGGCTGGTTGGCGGCTTCGCTGAGGTCGATGATGCTGAGCCGGTTGTGGCCGAACACCACCTGGGCCTGGCCGCAGGCGAGCCGGCGCACGGCGCGCGCATCCGGACCCCGCGCGGTCTGTGAGAGGGTGATGTCATCGACTAGGGCGGTGATGTCGAGATCGGCCCGGATCGAGATGGCGCCCGCTATGCCGCACATGGTCCCGCCTCAGGCCGCGGCGCGGCGGGACGCCTTCGACGCCGCCACCCGCTCGATGTGGTCGGCATAGGCCGAATAGTTTCGCTCGCGATCGAAGCGCGCGTCGAACAGGCGGCGGGCGGCGTCGCGCATGGCCTCGCGCCGGGGCGCGTCCTCGGTCAGCCGCACGATGGCGTCGGCCAGGGCGGCGGCGTCGCCGCCCGGCACGTTGATGCCGATTCCATGGTCGGCGATGAGGTCGAAGAGGTCGCCTCGGGCGCCGCTGATGATGGGCAAGCCGGCCGCGAGATAGGAGAACGCCTTGTTGTTGAAGGCCTCGGTCGGATAGTTCATCAGCAAAAGCCCGACGTCCGATCCGGCCAGCAGGGCGCGCATCTCGTCCGGCTTCAGCCAGCCCACGCAGTGAACGTTGACGAAGGCCGCGGCGCGCCGGCGCACCGCCTCGGCGTCCTGCCCGTCGCCGCCGATCAGGAAGGCCGCCTGGTCCAGGACCGGCGAGCCCCGGCGCTTCAGATCCTCCAGCGCGGTGAGCAGCAGTTCCGGGTGCTGGGTGCGGTTGAAGGTGCCGGTGAAGGCGAACACGACCTTGCCGGCGCTGGCCTCGAGGGCCGCGCGGACGGGATGGCCGTAGGGCAGCGCGGGGCCCGGCGCGCCGAAGGTTTTGGGCGCCGTGGTCAGGTAGAAGATCTGTTCCAGGGGACCTGGGCGGCGGCCGGCCTTGGCCATCGCCCAGTCCATCATCGAGTTCATCATCGCCACCACGGCGTCGGCGTCGGCCAGGGCCTTGCGCGTGCGCCGGTGCTCGAAGTGCATCAGGCGGCGGGCCACCTGGCCGGCGGCCGAGCGGGCGGAGAAGTCGGCGATCACGTCCGGCCACTTGTCGCGCACGTCGATGATGGTGGCCGCGCCAAGGCGGCGGCCGATCCGCACGGCGGCGGCGGCGGTGACGTGGTCCGGCAGGGAGGCGACGATGGCGTCGGGGGGCGGCAGGGTCTCGGCCTGGCGGGCGAAGTCGTCGGCCGCGCGCCAGTGGTCAACCAGGCGCAGGGGGCTGGTGTTGCGGCGATAGCCGACGCCCTTCATGAAGCGGATCTTGAGCCCGTCCTCGCGCTGGATCGGCCGGCCGCCCGAGGCCGCCCATTCGTCGCGCCAGCGCTTGCGGATGTGGTCCCAGGCCGAGGTCCACATCGTCACCTGGTGGCCGCGCCGCAGCAGGTGGTCGCAGAGGATCATCGAGCGGGTGTCGGCCGCGTCGTCCAGCCTTTGGCCCATGACCGTGGTCCAGATGCGCATGGCGGCCCTCACGCCGGCCGCAGGAGCTGGTAGCGGCCGAGCAGGCCGACCCCCAGCGGGCTGAAGCGTTCGCCGTCGCCGAGCAAGGCGAAGCCGCAGGCTTCGATGACCCGGATGGAGGCCAGGTTGTCGTCCTCGACGATGTACCAGAGCCGCCGGTAGTGACCCGCCCAGCGCTCGGCGATCAGGCCGACCCCCGCCTTGGCGAGGCCGCGACCACGATAGTCCGGGTCGGTGAACACCGCGCCGATCTGCAGGTCGTCCGCCGCCATCTGCGGGAAGCGGAAATAGCGCGGCGTGACCAGGGCCGAATGGGCCAGGCGCGGGCCGTCATGGATCATCAGCACCCCGCAGTCGCGGCGGGCGAAGACGCCGAGGCGGTCGAAGGCCCACCACACGGCGTTGGGCCAGGCGGCCAGGTCGCGGGGCGGCAGGCCGTCCGTGCGCGGGCGCCAGACCGAGACGGAAAGCCCCGCCGGCAGGGTCGCCCCGGCGCGGGGCAGGTCCGGTCCGGCGTGGGCGTAGAAGCGCAGGCTCATGGCGCGGTCGCCCCTTCCGCGGCGAACACCCGGTCCGCCCCCGGGGGCGCGCCGGCGGGCGGACGCTCGCCCTGCCTGCGGCACACGGCGATGAGGTCGGCATCGGCGCCGAGTTCGTTGAGAATGGCTTCCACGCCGCGCAGGGCGGCGGGCCGCGAGACGATGGCGAGGCCCGTCAGGCCGGCGATGCGCAGGTCGAGCCAGACCGAGGCGCGGCCGATGTAGAGCAGGCCGAGGCGGCTCTTCCAGGGGCGGATCAGCTGGTTGTAGGTCAGGTCGGCGTTCTCGGTGCCCTGCAGGATGTCGCCTTCGTCCGCGAAGACGATGGAGGCCAGGTCGGTGACGCCGGGGCGCACGGTGAGGAGCCGCTTCTCTTCGTCCGTATACAGATCGACGCCCCAGGCGCGGGTGTTGGGCCGCGGGCCGACGACGCTCATCTCGCCGATGAGGACGTTCCAGAACTGGGAGACCTCGTCGAGCTTGCAGCGGCGGATCCAGCGGCCGACCGCCGTGACCCGGGCGTCGCCGGCGCTGGTGGAGTTGACCCCGGTGCGATCGGCGCCGACGACCATCGAACGGATCTTGATCATCGAGAAGTCGCGGCCGCCCCGGCCCACCCGGCGGGCGCGGTAGATCGGGTCGTGGCGATCCTGCAGCCAGACCAGCGCCAGGGCCGTCAGCAGAACGGGCGAGGCCAGGGTCAGGACGCCGGCGGCGAAGACGATGTCGAAGGCCCGTTTCATGCCACCCCCGCCAGCACAGGGCGGCCCAGGGCCTCGCGGATGGTCCGCGCCACCGCGCCCGCGTCGAGGCCATAGAAGGTCCGCAGGAAGGCCTGGTCGCCGACCACCGAGGGGAAGCAGTCGCGAAGGCCCATGCGGCGGAAGGCCTTGGGATGCACGCCCGCTTCCAGGCACGCCTCGGCCACCGCGCCGCCCAGGCCGCCGACGATGGTGTGTTCTTCCAGGGTGATCACCGCGCGCGCCTTGCGGGCCAGGGCGGCCACGCCCTCGGCGTCGAAGGGCTTCAGGGTGTGGACGTCGGCGACCGCCACCGCGACGCCCTCCCCTTCCAACTGGCGCGCCGCCTTGAGGGCCTCGCCGAGGATGGCGCCGGTGGCGAAGATGACGACGTCGCCGCCCTCGCGCACGACGCGCAGGCGGCCCAGGGCGATCTCGCCCGGCGCTTCGGGCAGTCCGGCCGAGCCCTTGTCGAGGCGCAGGTAGGCCGGGCCGCCGCGGGCATGGAGGGCCTCGGTCAGGACGGCCGCGGACCAGGGATCGGAGGGGGCGACCACCGCCATGTTGGGCAGGGCCCGCAGGATCGCCAGGTCTTCGGTGGCGAAGTGCGACATGCCGAGCTGGCCGTAGGAGAAACCGCCGCCCACCGACACCGCCGTGACGTCCGCCTCGTGGTAGCAGACGTCGTTGCGCAGCTGTTCCAGGCAGCGCAGCGTCGTGAAGTTGGCGATGGAATAGGTGTAGGCCCGGGCGCCTTCCAGGGCCATGCCGCAGGCCAGCATGGTCATGTTCTGCTCGGCGACGCCGGCGTTGATGAACTGGTCGGGAAAGCGTTCGGCGTAGTCGGTGAGCACGCCGAAGCCGAGGTCGCCGGTGATCAGCACGATGCGCGGATCGCGCGCCGCCAGGGTGGTCAGGGTGCGGATGAAGGCGTCACGCATGGCGCTCGCTCCCTGCCGCCTCGAGCTCGCGAAGGGCCGCGGCCAGCTCCTCGCCCTGCGGCGAGCGGTAGTGCCAGAGCACCGTGTCCTCCATGAACGAAACGCCCTTGCCCTTGGTGGTGTGGGCGATGACGCAGGTGGGGCGGCCGGCCTCGGCGGAATCGGCGGCGGCGCGGGCCAGGGCCTGGTGATCGTGGCCGTCGGCCTCGCGCACCGTCCAGCCGAAGGCCCGCCATTTGTCGGCGAAGGGCTCCAGCGCCAGGGTCTGGGCCACCGGCGCCAGGGACTGGATCTTGTTGTAGTCAACCACGGCCGTGAGGTTGGCCAGGCGATGGTGGGCGGCGAACAGGATCGCCTCCCAGTTCGAGCCCTCGTCCATCTCGCCGTCGCTGAGCACCACGAACACCCGCTGGCCGCCGCCCTGGCGGCGCAGCTGCAGGGCCATGCCCGCGCCAACGCCGAGGCCGTGGCCGAGCGAGCCGGTGGAGAACTCCACCCCCGGCACGCCCTTGTGGGACACGTGGCCCGAGAGGTTGGAGCCGTTCTGGTAGTGGCGGTCGAGATGGGCGGTGGGGAAGAAGCCGCGCTCGGCCAGGGCGGCGTAGACGCAGGCGCCGGCGTGGCCCTTGGACAGGATGAAGCGGTCACGGCCCGGCCAGTCCGGCGCCTCGGGCCGCAGCCTCAGGACCTGGCCGAACAGCACGGCGACGATGTCGGCCATCGACAGGGCCGAACCCACGTGGGAGCTGCCGCCGAGGCTGGTCATACGGACCACATGGCGACGAAGCCGCAGGGCCAGGGCCGCGACGTCGATGTCGGCGGCGGCGACGGAAGGGTCCGCCCGCGGGGCGGCGCCGTCGGCGCTCATTGCAGCACCGCGAAGGCGATGTAGGGGTCGAATTCAAGCCGCTCGAGCTTCAGCCGCCGCTGGGCGTGGCTTTCGAGCATGGCCAGGGTCTCGCCGGGCCACAGAGGATTGTCGAGCTCGTCGAAGGCCAGCACCGCGCCGGCGGGCATGCGCGGCAGGAAGTGCTCCAGCGCGACCTTGGTCGGGGCGTAGAGGTCGAAGTCCAGGTAGAGCAGGCTGACGACCAGGTGCGGGTTGGTCTCGATGAAGTCCGGGATGGTCCGGGTGGCGTCGCCGCGGACCATGTTGACCTTGGCCACGTGGCCCAGGAACCGGGTGGAGTCGTAGATCTCCACCAGTTGCTCCAGTTCGTCGTGGACGTCGGCGGCCAGGTCGCCGACCTGGACATGGCTGGAGGCGGCGGAGCGGTCCTCCGCTCCGACCCCGGGGAAGCCCTCGAAGGTGTCGAAGCCGTAGATCCGGCGGGTGAGGTTCACCGGCTCCAGGATCGCCGACAGCTTGGCCCAGGTCATCAGGCCAAAGCCGTGATTGACCCCGCACTCCACCACCGAACCCTTGACCGGCAGGACGCGCTTGAAGAGCTCGTAGAGGGCCAGGAAGCGCGTGAGGTTCTGGCGGCGGACGTACTTGGGGAAGTTCTCGAGCTTGGTCTCCCAGGACGAGGGATTGGCCTCGAAGAGGGCCCGGTTCCGAGCCGCCTCCTGCTGCTCGGCGAGCGTGCGAAGGCCGCCGGAAACCTTCACCGGCGCGGGCTTGGTCTTATCCATGGTGGAAGGCCTCCACCTGGTCGCAGACGTAGTGGACGTCGTCATCGCTGAGCATGGGGTGCAGGGGCAGCATCATGTAGCGGGCCGACATCGCTTCGGCGTAGGGCGCGCGGGCGCGCAGGCCGAGATCCTTGAACTGATGGGTCATCGAACCGCCCCACTGGACGATGGTTCCAACCCCCCGATCGGCCAGGAAGGCGCGCAGGGCGTCTCGGCGATCGGACTGCACCTCGTAGTTCTGGAAGACGTCGAAGCGGTCCGGGTCGGCGTCGGGACCGGGCGGCAGCAGGAGGCCGTCGAGACCGGAGAGGCGGGCGTCGTAGATCGCCGCGATCGCCCGCCGGCGCGCCAGGCTTTCGTCGTAGCGGGCGAGCTTGAGGCGAAGGACGGCGGCCTGGACGTTGTCGAGCCGCCCGTTGACGCCGAAGCGGTGCACCAGGCCGTCGGCGCCGCGGCCATGATCACGCAGCTCGCGGGCCATGACCGCCAGGTCGTCGTCATCGACGATCAGGGCTCCACCATCGCCGAAGCAGCCCAGGGTCTTGGCCGGATAGAAGCTGAACGAGCCGGCGACGCCGAAGGTCCCGGCGTAGCGGCCGCGGTACCTGGCGCCGAGGGCCTGGCAGGAGTCCTCGACGATCTTGAGACCGTGGTCGCGGGCCAGGGCCTCGACCGCGTCCATGTCGCAGGTGCGGCCGTTGAGCTGCACCGGCATGATCGCCGCCGTGTTGCGGGTGACCAGGGCGCGGGCGCTGCCCACGTCCATCATGCTGTCGGGGCCGCAGTCGCAGAGCACCGGCTCGGCCCCCACGTCGTGCACCGCCGCGGCGGTGGCGATGAAGGTGTGGCTGGGCAGGATCACTTCGTAGCCCGGCCCGACCCCGGCCAGGCGCAGGGCGATCTTGAGCGCCACGGTGCCGTCGGCCAGGCCGATGGCGTGGCGGACGCCGAGGTACGCAGCCAGCTCGGTCTCGAATTCGGCGAGGTCGCGCTGCATGATGTAGGCGCCGCGCTGCAGGACGTCGGCGATGGTCGACAAGTACTCCTCGCGGTGCTCGGCGAAGAGGGCCGGATAGTTGAAGAACGGCACCTCGCGCCGCTGGCGAAGGGCGGGCGCGGGACGGGTCTCGACGACGAGGGCTTCGCTCATGCGGCCTCCATGGCGGCGTGGGGATCGAGAAAGGCGCGGATGGCGGCCACACAGGCCGCCCCGGCGGCGCCGGCGCCGTAGTCGGGGATGTCGCGCCGCTCGCGGACCTGGCCAGGCTTGGGGTCGGGGTCGGTCCACAGGCGGTTCCAGCCGGCCTCGACGGTCTCGACCCACTCGGTCTCGCCGCGCAGGGTGATGCAGGGCGTGCGGTGGAAATAGGCTTCTTTCTGCAGGCCGCCGGAGTCGGTCATCACCAGGTCCGCCGCGTCCACCAGGCGGTGCAGGTCGAAGTAGGACAGGGGCTCGGTGAGGCTGAGGCCGGTGGTGTCGATGCCCGCTTCGGCCAGGCGCTGGGCCGTGCGCGGATGCACCGGGAAGACCACGACCTTCTCGCCGGCCGCCTGGCGCAGATAGGCGACGACGCGGGCCAGCTGTGCCGCATCGTCGGTGTTCTCGGCCCGGTGCACGGTGGCGACGGCGAAGGGCCGGCCTTCCAGGTCCAGGCGCGTAAGGATGGTGGAGCTGCGGCGGGCCTCGGCGATGGCGTGCAGAGTGGCGTCGTACATCACGTCGCCCACCAGGCGGGCGCGCGCGGCCAGGCCCTCGGCGGCGAGGTTGGCCATGGCCAGGCGCGTGGGCGCCAGCAGCAGGTCGGCGGCGTGATCGGTGAGGACGCGGTTGGTCTCTTCGGGCATGCGCCGGTTGTGCGAGCGCAGCCCGGCCTCGACGTGGATCAGGGGGATGTGCAGCTTCGCCGCCGCCAAGGCGGCGGCCAGGGTGGAATTGGTGTCGCCATAGACCAGCACGGCGTCCGGCCGGTCCTGGATCATCGCCGCCTCCAGCGCCTCCAGCATGCGGCCGGTCATCTGGCCGTGGCCGCCGCCGTGGATGTCGAGGCTGATGTCCGGCGGGCGGACGCCCAACTCGCGGAAGAACACGCCCGACATGTTGTCGTCGAAGTGCTGGCCGGTGTGGACCAGCCGTTCCTCCAGGCCCGGCTCGGCCCGCAGCGCCCGGCTGAAGGCCGCCGCCTTGATGAACTGCGGGCGCGCGCCCACCACGGTGAGGATCCGCCTGGGCATGCCTAGACCCGGACGATGCGCTCGCGGCCGCGGGTGACGGCCTTGGTGACATTGCGCGAGTCGGCGATGACCGGGATGGCGTCCACCAGGGCCTGGTAGTCGACGTCGTCGTGGTCGGTGCAGATCAGGGCGGCGTCGAAGCCGGCCATGGCTTCGGGGCTCAGGACGACGCCTTCGCGGCCGGCCAGTTCGGGATGCTCGCGGGTCATGGGGATGATCGGGATGTGCGGGTCGTGGAACTCGACCTGGGCCCCGCGCTCCTCCAGCGTATGCAGGATGGTGAGCGCCGGGCTCTCGCGCATGTCGTCGACATTCTTCTTGTAGGCCAGCCCCATGAGCAGGACCCGGGCGCCGGCCAGGCTCTTGTGGCTGCGGCGGCTCAGGGCCTCGGACAGGGCGTCGACCACCCGGCGCGGGGCGGCGGCGTTGACCTCGCCGGCCAGCTCGATGAACCGGGTCGGGGTGTCGTACTCGCGGGCCTTCCAGGTAAGGTAGAAAGGGTCAATGGGAATGCAGTGCCCGCCCAGACCCGGGCCCGGATAGAAGGGCATGAAGCCGAAGGGTTTGCTCTTGGCGCCGTCGATCACCTCCCAGATGTCGATGTCCATCTGGCCGAGGATGTGCTTGAGCTCGTTGACCAGGCCGATGTTGACCAGCCGGAAGATGTTCTCGGTCAGCTTCACCGCCTCGGCCGCGCGGGTCGAGGACACCGGCACGACCCGATCGACGATGGCCCCATAGAGCAGCTCGGCCGCGCGGCGTGAGCGGTCGTCGTCGGCGCCCACCACGCGGGGGATCGTCGATGTGCCGAAGTCCTTGTTGCCGGGATCCTCCCGCTCGGGCGAATAGGCCAGGTAGAAGTCCAGGCCCGCCCTGAGGCCGGTCTCTTCGAGGATCGGCCGCAGCACCTCGTCGGTGGTGCCGGGATAGGTGGTGGATTCCAGCACCACGAGCTGGCCGGGACGCAGCACCTTGGCCAGCATCTGGCCGGTGCCCTCGATGTACGACAGGTCCGGGTTGCGGTGACGATCGAGCGGGGTCGGCACGCAGATGATGATGACGTCGGCGGACTTCAACGCTTCGGGATCGGCGACGGGGGTGAAGCGGCCGCCGGCGCTGATGGCCACCACCGTCTCGTTGGGCACCGTGCCGACCGGGCTCTGGCCCAGCCTCAGCTTGGAGATCTTGCTGGCGTCGACGTCGAAGCCGAGGACGGGGAAGCCAACCCGGCAGGCGGCGGCCGCCAGGGGCAGGCCGACGTAGCCCAGGCCGACCACGGCCACCCGGGCCTCGCGGCGTTCGAGCCGGGTGAAGATGTCGGCGGCGAAGGAGCGGGGCTCAGCCGCGATCACCGGCCCGTCGGGCGCGCGCTCACGCAGGTCGGCCGTCGTGTCGGTGGCGGAGTCGATGCGGTCCATGGGGAGCGGGCCTCTCAGGCTGCGGTTTCGAGGGAACGGGGGGCGTGCGCGGCGTCGCCCAGCAGGGCGGCGCAGACCTGGTCGATCTCGGCCTCGGTCAGGTAGGGGTGCATGGGCAGGCTGAGCACGCGCTCGCAGAGCCGGTCGCTGACCGGCAGGGGGCCGCGGGCCAGGGCCTCGTAGGCCGGCTGGCGGTGCATCGGGCGGGGATAGTATACGGCGCTGGGCGCGCCGGCCGCCTTGAGCCGCGCCTGGACGGCGTCGCGGCCGCCGAATTCGTCGGGCTCGATCCGCAGGGTGTACTGGGCCCAGGCGAAGCGGTCGTCGCCGTCCGGCAGGCCGGGGGTCGCCAGATGGCCGGCCAGGCGCTGGTCATAGGCTCGGGCCACGGCGTCGCGGCGTTCGATCTCGTCCTCGAAGATGGCCAGCTTGGGCAGCAGGATCGCCGCCTGCAGGGTGTCGAGGCGGCTGTTCAGCCCCACCCGCACCACGTCGTACTTGGCCGCGCCCTTGCCGTGCTGGCAGATCGACCGCATGCGCTGGGCCAGGTCCGCGTCGTCGGTGAACAAGGCGCCGCCGTCGCCGTAGCAACCCAGGGGCTTGGCGGGGAAGAAGCTGGTGGTGGTGACGTCGGCCAGGGCGCCGACGCGGCGGCCGCCGACCCTGGCCCCGAAGCTCTGGGCGGCGTCGGAGATGAACACCAGGCCGTGGCGGGCGCAGAGGGCGCGGGCCGCCTCAGCGTCGGCGGGACGGCCGAACAGGTCGACGGTGATCAGGGCGGCGGGGCGCAGGCGCCCCTCGGCGCGGATGGCGTCGATCTCGGCGGCGACCGAGGCCAGGTCGACGTTGAAGGTCGCTTCCTCCACCTCCACGAACACCGGCGTGGCGCCCAGCAGCAGGATGGCCTCGGCGGTGGCGGTATAGGTGAAGCTGGGCACGAAGACCGCGTCGCCGGGGCCGATGTCGCTGGCCATCAGGGCCACCTGCAGGGCGTCGGTGCCGTTGGCGCAGGTGACCACGTGGGCCGCGCCGGCGAAGGCGGCCAGGGCGGCCTCCAGCTCGGCGACCTCGGGGCCCTGGATGAAGGCCTGGTGGGCGAGGACGGCGTCGATTCGGCGGCGCAGCTCCGCCTCGATGCGGTCGCGCTGGCGCTTCAGGTCGATGAATTCCATGCGTCTTCAGGCTCCCCGGATGGCGCGCAGGTGGTCGAGAAAGCGGTGGTGCTCGATGGCGAAGTTGCCGCTGACGACGGCGCCGGCCGGCACGTCGCGGGTGACCACCGCGCCCATGGTCAGCTTGGCGCCGGCGCCGATGCGCGCGCCGTTGACCACCACGGCCGAGGGTCCGACGTAGGCGTCGTCGCCGATCTCGACCCGGCCCAGGATGTTGGCCAGGGCGCAGATCTGGACGCGGGCGCCGATGCGGCAGTCGTGGGCGATGTAGACGTGGCAGTCGGCCAGGGTCTCCTCGCCGACCAGGGTCTCGCCGCCGAACAGGGCCCGGGCGACGGCGACGTCGGCCAGCAGCTCGACACCGCGGGCCAGGCGCACGCCGCCGAGCTGGGCGGCGATCCTCTGGCGGCCGCCGACGCGGGCGGCCTGGAAGCCGGCGACGCCGATCACCGCGCCCACGTGCAGGACGCAGTCGGCCTCGATCGTCGAGCCCGGCAGGATCACCGAGCGGGGGCCGACGTAGACGCCGGGGCCGATCTCGACCCCGTAGCTCGCGACGCTGGCCGAGCCGTCGATCTCGGCGGTGGGGTCGATGCGGGTGGGCCGGGCCTTGAGGGCGGCGGCGCGCAGGGCGACCAGGCGCGCGTGCACCTCGGCGTGGGCGGCTTCCGGCTCGCTGGCCACCGCGACACCCAGGCGGCTGTCGAGGCGCTCGGCCAAGGCCGGCGTGGTGATCACCGCGGCCAGGTTGGCGCAGGCGTTGGCCTCGGCCAGGTAGCGCTCGGACCGCAAGGGCGCGAGGACGCCCGGCAGGGGCGTGGAAAGCTTGCCGGTGACGGCGAAGGCGGCGTCGCGGAGGACCTTCAGGCCCCCTACGCCCTCGAAGGCGCCGAGCATCTCGGTCGTTGCGGCCGGGCTCATGCGGCCTCCCTCTCCGCGGCGGCGGCGGCGGGCCGGGCGGCGGCGTCCTCTATGCGGCGCAGGACCGCGAGCACCGGGATCGCCTCTTCCGGGCCGGTGCGCGGCGCGTGGCGGCCGCGGACGGCGTCCAGGAACCAGGCCATCTCGGCCTTCAGGGGTTCGGCGGCGTCGTAGGCCACGGCCTCGCCGTCGGACTTGCGGTAGGCGGGCGCGGCGCCGGACCGGTCGACCGGATCGCGGTAGAGCACCAGCTTGCGCTCGGCCGGCGCGGTGTCCTCGAAGACCAGCGCCCCGGCGTCGCCGAGGACGGTCAGCTTGTGCTCCTTGAACGGCGACAGCCAGGACACCTGGATGTGGGCGGTGACGGCGTCGCCAAAGCTCAGGTTGGCCCAGTAGGCGTCCGGCACGCCGGCCCGGCTGATCGAGGCGCTCATGGCCGAGACCCGGTCCGGCTCGGCCCCGCAAAGGCGCAGGACCATGGAGACGTCGTGCGGCGCGAGACTGAAGAGCGCCGTCTCCTCGGTGCGGATGGCGCCGGGGTTGAGGCGATGGGACGAGACGTGACGGACGGCGCCGATCGTCCCCGCCTCCACCGCGCGCACCAGGCGCAGGAAGGCCGGGTGGTACTGCAGCAGGTGCCCGACCATCAGGGTCAGGCGCGCGGCGCGCGCGGCCTCGGCGCAGGCCTCGGCGTCCGCCAGGGTCAGCGCCAGGGGCTTTTCGACGAACACATGCTTGCCGGCGGCGAGGGCCGCCTGGACCAGGCGGGCGTGACCGGCGGCCGGCGCGGCGATCGCCACCGCCTCGATGTCCGGCCGCGCCAGGACGGCGGCGGGATCGGCGACCGCTTCCACGCCGAGATCGCGGGCGACGGGGCCGGCAAGTTCCGTCGCGGGATCGGCCACCACCTTGAGGGCGCCAAGGCCGGCCAGGGCGCGGGCGATGTTTCGGCCCCAGCGGCCGCAGCCGATCAGGGCCACGGCGGGCGTCGGCGCGCCAGAAGGGGTTTGGCTCGGCACGCTCAAGGTCTCCTGGCTCATTGGGCGGCGAAGGCTGTGGCGGCGCGGTCTTCGTCCCACGTCCGGCGGCCGGGGGCGGCGAGCGGGTCGCGGGCGCGGTCCAGCAGCTCGAAGATCGAGGCGCGCACGTCGTCGGGATCGCCGCGCCGCGCGATGGCCTCCAGCGACAGGAGCTGGGTCCAGGTCAGGCCTGGGGTCGGGCGGCGCTGGGTCACCTCGATGACGCCCGGACCGCAGGGCTGGGCCATTTCGGACTCGTCGACCAGGCTCTCGGTCAGCTTCTCGCCGGGCTTGAGGCCGGTGAACACGATGGGGACGTCGCGACCGGGAACATGGCCGTGCAGCTCGATCATCCGGCGGGCCAGATCGAGGATCTTCACCGGCTTGCCCATGTCGAGGACGTAGACGCCAGAGCGTCCGCCCGAGCCGCGGCCTTCCGGGGCCTGCTCGCACTTGGCCACGGCGTGCAGCACCAGCTGCACCGCCTCGGGGATGGTCATGAAGAAGCGTTCGACGTCGGGGTGGGTGACGGTGACCGGGCCGCCGCGGGCGATCTGGTCCTTGAAGATCGGCACCACCGACCCGGCCGATCCCAGGACGTTGCCGAAGCGGACCACCGAAAAGCGGGTGCGGCTGGCGCGTTCGCGATGGGTCTGGACGACGGTCTCGGCCAGGCGCTTGGTGGCGCCCATCACGCAGCTTGGCTCGACCGCCTTGTCGGTGGAGATGAACACCATGCGCCGGGCGCCGGCGGCGCGCGCCGCCTCGGCCACGTTCCAGGTGCCGACGATGTTGGTCAGCACCCCCTCGCACGGATGGTTCTCGACCAGGGTGACGTGCTTGAGCGCCGCGGCGTGGAAGACGATGTCGGGCTTTTCCGACACCGCCCAGGCGCGCAGGCGCTCGGCGTTGCGGATGTCGCAGAGGATATCGCGGCGGGCCAGGCGCGGATGGGTGTCGCCCAGCTCGCGGTGGATGTTGAACAGGGCGAACTCGGAGGCGTCGAGCATCGACAGGTGGGCGCAGCCGAGGGCCGCCACCTGGCGGCAGATCTCCGAACCGATCGAGCCGCCGGCGCCGGTGACCAGCACCCTCTGGCCGGACACCAGCTTGCGGATCTCCGACGCGTCCAGGCGCACGGTGGGACGGGCGAGCAGCTCCTCGACGCTGATGCTGACCAGGGACGAGCGGGTTTCCCCCTCGCCCTCCCCCAGTTCGGTGATGCGGCTGGGGCGCAGCAGGTGGGCGCGGGCGGCCTTGAGGCGGCCCAGGTGCTCGGCGGTGACGCCGGGGGTGCTGGCCGGGTCGCAGAGGAACAGCACCGCATCGAGGCGCGGACTATCGGACAGCACCCTGTCGAGAATGTCCGAAAGGCCGGAAAGATCGCCCAGCACGGGCGCCCCGCGCACCTCCCGTCCCGCGTCGCCGGCGGCCAGGGCGACGATGCCGATGGCGCTGTAGGGCGCGTCACGATCCTTGGCCTGGGCGCGCAGGAAGGCCTCGGCCTCGTCCACGCCGCCGATGATCAGCAGGGCCTGCCGGTCGTGCGGCAGGCTGGCCGCATGTCCGATAGGGGGCAGCAGGGCCACCAGGCTGCGCTCGTGCAGGGCGCGGCGGATCAGGCGCGCGCCGGTGACCAGGCCGATGTCGAGCAGCCAGGCCATCACCAGGGTCGAGCGCGGCAGGCGGATGGCGCGTTCGAAGATGAACACCAGCAGCAGCAGGGTCAGGGCCGCCAGGGTGGAGTTGCGCAGGATGGCCAGAACGTCGGCCAGGCTGGTGAAGCGCCAGGCCGATCGGTCGGTCCGGAAGGCGACGTCCATGCCCACCGCGATCGCAGTATAGAGCGCCGCCACTGGCAGCATGGGCGCCAATAGTGCGAGATGATTTTCAATTTCCCCGACCGCCGTGAGCGCATAGGCCAACGCAAAGGCTATGAGAGCAAAACACCCTCGAGCAGCATTCTTGGCGAAACGCATCGGCATGCAGGCACACTTCTAGCGAGGCCCCGACTTGGCAGGCGCCAGACGGCGCAGCCGCGTCGCTGAGAGGCGGTTTGACTGGGAAACCTGGGGTTCAACTCGAACGTTCCAGCCGGTTTCAAATTATTCGGAGGTGTCCGAAGCCGGCCGGCAGATGACCCCGCAGCAGAAGGCCAGCACTGTGCTGAGGGCGACCGTGCGCAGGGGGTAATCGACCGCCGAGTGCAGCAGCATCAGGCCGATGCTGGCGCTGGCTCCGGCCGGCAGGAGGGTCGTGGCCTTGCGCCGCCAGATCGCCAGCCAGGCGGCCAGGCTGGCCCTCGCCCACCAGAGGGCGAAGACTGCGACGGCGGCGACGCCGACCACGCCGGCTTCGAGCCAGAGCTCAAGATAGTCGTCGTGGGCGTGGTTGAGATAGTTCGGCATCAGCAGCGCCATGGGCTCGGCGGCGCGATAGACGGGCTCGAACGCCCCGATCCCCGCTCCCGCCGGCGCATAGAGCCGGGCCGTGTGGGCGATCACCGGCGCGGCCTGGAAGCGGATGTCCGCGGCGCCCACCTCGTGGAAGCGCTGGGCGACCGACGCGAGGCTGAAGGCGCCGACGATGAACAGGCCGACGACGCTGGCGCCCACGAGCATCAGGGCCGCGGGCCGCTGGCGATAGGGGCCGCGCGCCACCAGGGCGATGGCCAGGCTGGCCAGGACGGCCGGCGCCAGCAGCAGCATGCCGGCCCTCGACAGGGAAACCCCGACCCCGACCATCAGCAGCAGGTAGACGCCCAGGCTGGCGGCCACGCGCAGCATGGAGCCGCGCCGCCCTTCCAGACCCCAGTCCACCGCCAGGGCGGCGGCCAGCGGCATGCTGACGACCAGCAGGTCGGCCAGATGATTGCGGTTGGCGAAGAAGCCGACGCCGGAGTCGGCGTTGGTGATGCGATAGAAGCGCAGGGGCGACAGCGGCCCGCCGGCGAGCTGCACGGCCGCGAGGATGACGCTGGCCAGGGCGACGGCGAGGATCAGACCGGCCAGGCGCCGGCGACCGTGATCGTCGAGCGCCACCGTGGCGGCGAACATCGCGGCCGGGGGCAGCAGGGCCAGGAGGCAGCGCCAGGTGGCTTCCGGCGCCAGGCTGAAGGGCCGCCAGACGTCACCCGCACCCGCCAGCCTGAGATCGGCGGCCAGGGGCGCGCGGCCGGGCAGGCTGGCCCAAAGGGCGGGCGGAAGGGGAACGAGCTGCAGCGCGACGACCGCCGCCGCCATGCCGATGAACACCAGTCCGCCGCGAACATAGGTCGGCGGCGCGGCCGTACGCCAGCGCTGGGCCTGGAACAGCAGGAGGGCGATGGCGGCCAGCTCGGTGAGGGCCAGCGGCAGGGCGTTGGCCTGGCTGGCGCCGCCGAACACCAGGCAGACGCCAAGCAGCGCCGCGGCGGGCTGCCACGGCGCCGGCTCGACCTTGTCGACGGGGCGAACCTTCGCCTGCCCCAGCAGCACTTCGCCCGCGGCGCTCGCGCCCATCGCGGTTCGCCCGGGCGGCGCCGGCTACGGGCTGACCGGCCCGCCGCCGCCGCCGGACGTGCCGCCGCTGGTGCGGCCGGACCCGTGGTCGGTGGCCGCCGCGACGATGACGGCGATGATCCCGGCCGCCGCGGCGCCGCCAACGATCAGGCCCGTCGTGCCGATGCCGCCGAAGCCGCCCCCGCCGCCGCCCGAACCGGCGTCCGACTGGTAGTCGGCCTTGATGACGTGGGGAGACGACCCGCCGGCGCAGGGCGACTGCGAATTGATGGTGGCGAGGGACCGGCTGCTGATCTGGACGTTGCAGCCGTCGGCGTAGCTGATCTTGGCCAGCCCCCCTCGGGCGGACATCACCCGGTCGCCCCGGTGCAGCGTCGTGTGGCCGTTGGCGCGGACGAAGCCGTCGCCTTGGTCGACGTAAACCGCCCCCTGAAGTCCGGACAGCGTGGGGAGCGAGGCGCTTTGCGCCAGCGCCTGTCCCCCCATCAGACTTGCGGCGGCGACGGCGACGACCGCTAACTTGCACGACATGGAACAGCACTCCTTGCTCGGCTTACCCAACTCGCTCAACTGGCGACCCCGAGAATTCGTTCGGCCCCGCCGCAAGATTTTTTTAGCCACCCCGTGCGCTCAGCCCTGGACCGGCGCGAGGCGGCGGATGTCGACGCCGTCGAACCACAGTTCCACATCGTCGGTTCTCTCGCCGGGCACGCCGGTCAGCGACAGCCACTGGCCCTCGCACCCCACGGGAACCTGGAAGTCGGCGGTGACCACGTTCCACCCGGGTTCGAGCGGAATATCCGGCGTCGCCGCCAGGGGACGGGCGTCCTCGGCGCAGGTCACCGTCCAGGCCAGGCGGGTCGCGGGCCGCGGCGCGGAGACGTAGGTCCTGACCGTGAGACGATAGCCCCCCTGCCCCAGCACCAGCAGTTGCCGCGCGGGCGTGGCCAGGGACACGCCGTCATAGGACACCTTGAGGGCGCTGCCGGCCGAACCGGCGCTGGGCCCCTGCTGGATCTGGGCGCTGGCGCCGGCGGTGTCCTGCAGGTCCCAGCCGAAGGGCGGGGCGCCGGCGGCGCCGTCGAAGTCGCCGTCGCGCACATTGCCGCGCATGCGGCCGGCGGTGGCCGGCAGGAACTGCTGCCAGGCCACGAAGGCGTCGAGGAACCGGTGCTGGCCCACCATCCGGTTGAGCAGGGGCGTCACCTCGGCGTCGGTGGCCGGGGCGCCGTCATCGGCGAGGCGGTTCATGACGTCCAGGGCGACGACCGGGTCCGCCTTCTGGCCGAGATAGGTGAGGAAGTTCAGCCGCCAGGCGGGATGCGTCGCCAGTTGCCGGGCCAGGGCCGGCTGAGACCGCGGGTCGGCGGCCATCTGGCTCAGCGGCGGGAAGACGGCCGACGAGACCTCGGGGGCGTAGCGCAGGATGATGTCGGCCCGTCGCACGGCCTCGGGAATGTCGCCGCCGCGCAAGGCGTCGTCCAGCAAGGCGGCGTTGGTGACGGTGTCGCGCCGCGACCAGCGCGCCGCGGCCTGGAACAGGGCCGACGCCCTGATCTTGTCGCCCCGCGCCTTGGCCACCTCGCCCAGGACCCGCAGGGCCGGGGCGTTGAGCGGCGAAGCCTTCAGCGAGGCCAGGGCCAGCCGTTCGGCGGCGTCGAGACCGGCCGGATCGGTGCGGGCGTCGAGCCGATCCTGGGCTGCGGCCGCCAGGGCGCCGCTGGCGGCGATGGCGGCCGGGCGTCCGGAGCCGTCGTCCCGCCAGAGCGACGAGGCGGCGCCGGTCACGACGAGGCCGGCGGCGGCGATGGCCCCCGCCGCGAGGGCTGCGGTGACGGCGGCGCCTCGGCGCGCGCCCCCGGCCCTTTCGGCCGCCAGGCGGCGTCCCCGCTCAGATAGACGCGCCACGTAGCTCATCGGGTCCCGGCCGCTCCGCTCAGGCCTTGGCCACGCCGCGGCCGCCGTAGTCGTGGCCGTAGGCGTAGTCGTAGCCGTAGCCATAGGTGGCGCGCTTGGCGTTGAACTTGGTCAGGACGATGCCGAGCACGCGTCCGTTCGCCGCCTGCAGCCGCCGCACCGCCGCCCGCGCCGCGCCCCGGCGGGTGCGGCCGGCTTCGATGATCAGCACCGTGCCCTCGGTGGCCGAGGCCAGGATGGGGGCGTCGGCGAGACCCATGATCGGGGGACCGTCGACGATGATCACGTCGAACTCCGCCCGCGCCGCGGCCAGGAACTTGCGGAGCTTGTCGCCAGCCAGCAGCTCGGCCGGACTGGGCGGCAGGGGTCCGCAGGGCGTGATGGACAGGTTCGGGACGCCGCTGGGCTGGGCCGCCTCCTTGATGGAGCAGGCGCCGGCCAGGAAGCTGGACAGGCCGACGCCGTTGTCGACCGGGAAGGCCCGATGGATGGAGGGGTTGCGCAGGTCGGCGTCGACCAGCAGCACACGCGCCCCGATGCGGGCGAAGTTCTGGGCCAGGGCCTGGGCGGTGGTCGACTTGCCCTCCGACGGCTGGCAACTGGTGACGAAGAGCGCGCCCGGCACGCCCTCGTTGGTGGTGAACTGAAGCGATGTCCGGATCGAGTAGTAGGCCTCGGAAAAGGCGGACTTGAGATCGGCCAGCGCCGTCTTGGGCGCCTCCTCCTTGCCGAGCAGCGGCACGGCGCCGAGCAGGGGCAGGCCCAACTTCTCCTCGACGTCCTGGGGCGTGCGGATCGACTGGTCGAGCGCTTCCATGACGAAAGCGACGATAGCGCCCAGCACCAGGCCGGCGACCGCCGCCAGCGCCAGGTTGGTCAGCGGCTTGGGCTGCGAGGGGGTGTCGGGCGGGTCGGCGCGGTCGACGATGGAGATGTTGTTGACGCCGATGCCGCCAGTGACGCCGATCTCCTTGTAGCGCTGCAGCAGGCCGTCATAGAGGGTGCGGTTGGTGTCCACCTCGCGCTGCAGGATGTTGTACTGGATGGACCGGTCGTTGAGGCTGAGCATGTCGGACTTCAGCCCGTTGACCTGGCCGCCGAGCGAACGTTCCTGGTTCAGCGCCGTCTGATACTGGGCCTTCAGGGCGGCCTTGATGCTGTTCACCTGGGCGTTGATCTGGCGGTCCAGCTCGGTGATCTGGGCCTTCATCTGCACCATGCTGGGAAAGTCCGGCCGGTAGAGATTGAGCTTGTCCTGATAGGTCGCCTGCAGGGCCGCGCGCGACTGGATCAGGGCCTGGATGGTGGGGTTCGCCAGGGCCTGGGGCAGGTCCACGCCCGGAGTCGCCTGGGCCTGGCGCCACTCCTGTTCGGCCTTGATGCGCTGCGCCGTCGCGTCCGAGAGGGCCGTGTTCAGCGACACCAGGCTGTTGGCGGTGGGCGACTGGGTCACCTCGTTGCCCCCCGTCGAGGGGCCGGGCAGGTTGATGATGTGCTGCTCGCTGGCGTAGGCGGCGAGCTGCTTTTCCGAATCCTCCAGCTTCTGCTTCACCTGGCCCAGGCGGTTCTGGAGGAAGTCGCGCGCGTAGGACGACGCCTCGTAGCGACGCTCCAGGTTCGAGGTGATGTAGTTCTCGGCCGTGGAGTTGGCGATCTGGGCGGCCAGCAGGGGATTGGGGCTGGAGTAGCTGATCTTCACCAGGTGCGAGCCGCGCACCGGGTCGATGGCCAGGTTGTGGCGGAAGATCTTCACGGCGCGCTTCTGGGCCATGGCCTGGTGATTGGCGTCGGAGGCGCTGGGGGCGATGCCCGTGAACAGGGACAGCAGGCCGCCGTGGCCGGCGCCCAGGAAGGACTTGTTGGTGTCGAGCCCGAGGGTCTTGACCATCCGCTCGGCCAGGGTGCGGCTGCGCAGCAGGCCGTATTCGGTCTGGTAGAACTCCTCGCTGGAGAACAGGTCGGGCGAGTCCACCTGCTGGACGTTGACCACCTTGGGCGCCTCGCGATCGATCTGGATGGTCGAGGTGGCCGTGTAGATCGGCGGCATCAGCAGGGTGACCAGGGCGCCGACCACCAGGGCGACGACGAACACGACCCCGATCGCCACCCGGTGCTTCACCAGGGCCTGCCAGTATTCCAGCAGGTTGACCCCGGTCTCCTCGGTGGGGCGCAGGATGCGCAGGTGGGGCGCGCCAGGGTCGCCCATGAAGCGCGTTGGCGGTCGGCCCGCGGCGGGTGTCAGGCCCGTTGAAGGGTCGAATTCACTGACGCTCATGGGGGTGTCCTGGACTGTGGGCGTTGGGTGTTCGGAATGGGTCGACGGCGTCCGGCGCTCAGCGGATCAGCGGCACGAACGACAGCAGGGGCGCCACGCTGGTGACCTCGCGCAGGGTGCTCTTGAAGCCGGAGGTGCCGACCATCACCAGGTCGTCGCCATAGATCTCCGGGTCAGGCATCTTGCCGTTCTGGATCAGGCGCATGTCGACGGTTGCGACGTAGCGCTGGCCGTTGACCTGTCGGAAGACGGTGACGTGCTTGAGGTCGGCGACGCGGTCGGCGCCGCGGGCCAGGGCGACGGCCTGCAGCAACGTCGTATGACCCTTGATCTCGTAGACGCCGGGCTGGATCACCGCCCCGCCCACGGTGACCTTCTGGCTCTCGGCCTCCTTCACCATCACGGTGACCTGGGGCGATTTCAGATACTTGGCGTCGAGGCGGCTGGCGATCTCGCCGGCCAGTTCGGTGGTCGTCTTGCCGGCGGCGACGAGCGAGCCCAGCAGCGGCAGGGAGATGTTGCCGCTGGCGTCGACCTGGACTTCGGTCTTCAGCTCGTCGACCTGGAAGACGTTGATGTCGAGCTTGTCCAGCGGGCCGATGCGGTAGTTCTTGGACACGTCCAGCGACGCGTAGGCCGGATCGGGCGGCGGCAGGTCCGCCGAGACCGGCGTCTTGGCGCCGGCCCAGGCCGGCTGGGCGGCGATGGCGGCGGCGAGCCCGAGGCTGGCGGCGATACCGAGGATTCGACGGGTCAAGGCGGCCTCCTTGGGCTGCGGCGCGCTCATGCGTTGGAGAAGATTCGGTTGAAGAAGCCGCGCCGTTCGGCGCGGACGGGGGCCCCGACGAGGGGCGGCATGCTGCCGGGAATGACGTCGTCCAGAACCCCCTGAGGGCGGGTCACCACCATGTCGTGGGCGGCCTGCTCGCCCAGCCGGGCGGCGACCGCGTCGCGGGCCTCCGACATCACCGGGCAGCGGTTGCGCAGGTTGTGGGCGTCGGTGGCGAGGACGTGCACCAGGCCCTCGTCCAGCATCCGCTCGGCCCAGTACTTGGGGCGGCGGCCGAAGCGTCCCGTCACCGAGCCGCAGGTGATCTGCATCCAGGCGCCGGAATGGGCCAGGTTGCGCATGATCTCATAGTGGGTCTCGATCCAGGTCAGGCGCTCGGGGTGGGTGATCAGCGGCTGGTAGCCGGCGCTCATCACCTCGAAGACGGCGTCCTCCAGGCGCGGCGGCGGCACGTGGTGCGGCGGCTCGAACAGGAAGTACCGGGTCCCGTTGAGGGCGGCGATCCGGCCGTCACGAAGCCCGGCGCCCAGCCCCGGCGCGATGTGGACGTCGGCGCCCTGGACCAGCTTCAGGGGGATGCCGGCCTCGTCGATCGCCGCCTGCAGCCTGACGATGCCGGCGCGGATGCCCGGGCCGGTGTTCTCGTAGACGCCGGGCATGATGTGAGGCGTGCAGGCGGTGACGCGGATGCCGTCGGCGGCTGCCATGCGCGCCATGGCCAGGGAGGTCTCCAGGTCCGGCGCCCCGTCGTCGATGCCCGGCAGCAGGTGACAATGCAGGTCGATCATGTCGCCGGGTCCTTGTTCAGCCTGGTCGCGCGCGCACGACCGCCACGGACGACCCGAAGGTCGCCGGCCGCGGCTCGCCTAGGCGCTGGTGTCGTCACGTCTGATCGGGCCCATCTCGTTGCGCGACCTGACAAGCTTCGGGAGGGTGAAATCGTTCCGGGCGCCCATTCCGCACGCTCGAAAATTGTGTCCGTCCTGTCGCGCAAGGCCCTTTGACGAACACGGGTCCGCCGGTTTTTCAACGCCTTGGGGAACAACAGAAGGAGCGGGTGTGTTGGGCCGACGAATTGCCGGCGAGCCCGGCCAGTGCGTTCGCGTCCAGGAGGTCCAGATGCCGCAATCCAACTCGCCCTTTGCCGTCGTGACGGGCGTATCGGGCCGGATCGGCTTCGCCCTGGCCGAACGCTGCGCGGGCTATGGTTTCGACATGATCGTGGCCGATGCGGCCCCCGACGTGGTCGAGGCCGCCGAGCGGCTGCGCGCGCACGGCGTCGCGGTCGAGGCGGTGCGGCTCGAACTGGACACCGTCGACGGGGTGGACGAGCTGTGCGACATCGCCGGCGTCCTGGGCCGGCCGATCGACGCCTTGCTGGCCGGGGCCGGGGCGAAGGCCGCGCCGCGCTTCCTGGACGAGGACGTCGAGGTGCTGGCCGACAGCCTGGATCTGGGCGTCGCGGCGCCGCTGCGGCTGGCGCATCGCATCGGTCGCCAGATGCGCGGCCGGGGCGAGGGCCGGATCCTGATCGCCGGCGCCCCGGCCGCCGAGACCCTGTCCGAGGCAGTGGTGACCTGCGGCGCGAACGCCTTCCTGGCCGGGTTCTCCATCGCCCTGCGCGACACGCTGAAGGACAGCGGCGTCTCGGTGACCTACCTGGCGCCGCGGCCGCGCCGGGCCGGCGCCGCCGAGTCCTGCGCCCGGGTGCTGGCCGCCCAGGACGCGCGCCGCGGCTTCGACGCCATGATGCGCGGGGACCTGGGCCTCACCGCCGACGGCGCCGCGAGCCTCGCCTATGCCGCCGGCTGCGCCCGCGAGGCCCCGCCGGCCTTTGTCGAGACCGAGCCCCGCAGCTTCAAGGACTAGGTCCTGTGGACTCTAGGGATTCCGGCTGAAGCCGAAGCGTGATTCAAGACTGCTTTTTGGAGGCAGTCTTGGGTGTGATGGATCGGCTGGTGCTGAGCGATGGTCAGTGGGAGCGGATCG
>Ga0265327_10000542_pt1 | contig 64581 bp, 62 predicted proteins | sample 41621metaG_FD_202089 | JGI IMG/M metagenome (GOLD analysis project Ga0265327, IMG submission 202089) | Rhizosphere microbial communities from Carex aquatilis grown in University of Washington, Seatle, WA, United States - 4-16-21 metaG | ecosystem: Host-associated > Plants > Roots > Rhizosphere...
CACCACATGGCACGACAAAGCGCGTGTTTGATGCCGGCGAGGATCGCCCCGATATGTGTGCAATATCAGCATGATTGGCATAGCCGAGCATTATACGTGCCAAGCCATAAAAGTGGTGCCAAAAAGATCGGCTTTACAACAGGTTAAAATGAAATCAGGCGCTCTGCCGCAATAAACCCCTTTGCGTTTCAGCCTCCCCATGAAATAATGTACTAACTAGTATGTTCATCGGAGCGCATGTTGGAACTGCTCGATAGCCAGTGGTTTTTGCGGATGATCGTTGCCGGGGGTAAGACCCCGGCGGCACAGTTGTTGGCGATGTTCGACATTGCCGGCAACTGGATCGCCGCGCCCGGCATCCGCGAGCTGTTCGCCAAAGCCTATCCTGCCAACAAGCCTGCCCTGCATTCCTGTGCGGAATTGAAGGCGCATTTGACCGGAATCGCTGTCAAGGCGAAAGCCCAAAACCCACCCATCCTGGCCAGCCAGTTGGTGATCCTGCTGCAAGGGGCCATCGCGGAAGAACTGCGCAATCCTGGCGCCGGGGCGCTGGGCGAAGCGGCCAAGGCGGCGCAGGCGGTGATTGCCAATGCCTGTCATTCCGATCAAAAACAGCGGCGGGCGCTGCGTGCCATGGGTGGCGTCACCCTCGCCGCCGTGCTGGTGGCCGCCGTCAGCCTGCACCCGCTAGCGCGCCAGATGCTCTCGCCCGCAGCCACCCATGTCGCGGCGCAGCAGTTGCCCATGCCGGTGGCGGCCATGCCGGCTGTCATCAGCCCGGATGAGATGGAACAGGTGCTGCTGTTGCAGCGCCAGATCGAGGATGGCCGCTGCCCCGCGCCGGAATTGCTGGTGCTGCCGCAGGGCCAGGCAACGGCTTACATGAATGTCATCAATGCCCGCACGCCGGAGAATCCGGCTGCGGATCGGGAGAACATGCGCGCTTTCCTCGCCTGGTTCAAGCAGGCACGTTCCACCCAGTGTTATTTCCCGCCCATCAACGGGCATACCAATGTTGCCTGGACCAAGAGGTAGAACATGGCCACACAAATGCGTGAGTACATCCTGGGCGTCGCCTCGGACCTGTTTTCCAGCCGGGGCATCAACGCCACCAGCGTGGATGCCATCGTCGCCAAGGCGGACATCGCCAAGGTGACGCTGTATAAGTATTTCAAGTCCAAGGAGCAGTTGATCCTGGAATACCTGCGCGAGTATGACGACAAGCTGTGGAAGCGGTTGTCCGAGGTCACCGCGCAGCAGGGCGATGCCGCTTCCAAACTCACCGCGCTGGTGAACGCCATGCTGGACTGGATCGCCGACCCGGAATTCAAGGGCTTCGCCTTCATCAATGCCAGCGTGGAGTTTCCACAATCCGAAAGCCCGGTGCATCAAAGTTCCATGGAATTTGCCCAAACCTTGCGCAATACGCTGGCCGGGCTGGCGAAAGAGGCCGGCATCAAGGGCGCCGACACCCTGGCCTTGCAACTCTCGCTGGTGATCGAGGGCGCCGCCATCACGGAACGGACGCAACGCAGCAGCGGCGCGGTGGAGCACGCCAAGGCGCTGGCGAAGATTTTGATTGGCGCGGCAAAATAAAATACTTACTAGTTAGTATGCTTTATGCGATACTCAATGCCGCACTCACGCTACGGGTTGTTTCAGTAACGCCGCTCACTTAAACTGCCCAAAGCCCACGCATCAGGCACTCAAGCTGTTACCCAATAATAGGCACTTGTCACAAAGGGAGATCATGGCAACCGCAACCACCAACCAACTGGCCGACTGGCGCGCACATGCGCTGAAACTGGAATCCGAAATCAACAAGGTGGTGGTCGGGCAGGAGCGGCCGGTGCGGCTTATCACCACCGCCATTTTCTCGCGCGGCCATGTGCTGCTGGAAGGCGACGTCGGCGTGGGCAAGACCACCCTGCTGCGCGCCTTTACGCGCGGCATCGGCGGCGGCTACGAACGGATCGAGGGCACCATCGACCTGATGCCGAATGACTTGGTTTACCACACCTACCTCGGCGAGGACGGCCGCCCGCACGTGGATGCCGGCCCGCTGCTGCGCGAGGGCGAAAACCTGGCGGTGTTCTTCTTCAACGAAATCAACCGCGCCCGGCCGCAGGTGCACTCCTTGTTGCTACGGGTGATGGCGGAACGCACGCTGTCGGCCTTCAACAAGGAGCACCACTTTCCGCACATGCTGGTGTTTGCCGACCGCAACCAGGTGGAAAAGGAAGAAACCTTCGAGATTCCCTCCGCCGCGCGCGACCGCTTCATGATGGAAATTTCCATCGCGGTGCCGAGCGACACCGACATCATGGAATCGCTGATTTTCGACACGCGCTACCATAATGCCGACCAACTGGTGCAAAACGTGCAGCCCGACGTGTTGCATTTCGACAAGCTGAACGACATCGCCGTGCTACTGCAGGATCATGTGCAAGCCAGCCCCACGCTACGCAAATACGCGCTGGAACTGTGGCTGGCGACCAAGTCGCCGATCAAGTATGGAGTCAAGATCGACGGCGTAGACCTCAATCGTTTGGTTCTCGCCGGCGCCAGCCCGCGCGGCATGTCCATGATGCTGCGCGCCGCGCGCGTCAACGCCTGGCTTAACGGCCGCGATGCGGTGCTGCCGGAAGACATCCACGCCGTGTTCCACGAAACCGTGGCGCACCGACTGGTATTCAGCCCGGTGTACGAAATGCGCCGCACCGAGATCGCGCGCGAGTTGCTGAACGGCATCGTCCACGCCATTTCCGCGCCTTAAGGACATGATTAACCGCCAAGACGCCAAGTGGCGCCAAAAATGCTTTCCCTCATCCCCAGCCCTTCTCCCGCTTGCGGGAGAAGGGCTGGGGAGAGGGGCCGGTTGGGGAGAGGGGTAGTCGTCATGCGTCTTGGCAGTTCAAACAAGGTTTTTTAATGACCCCCACTCGCGCCAAGGAGTTCTCCTACCAGATCGGCTGGCGCTCGCGTGGGCGGCACCCGGGGCGCCATGCCAGCATGCAGCGCGGCCTGGGCATGGAGTTCCGCGGCCATGCGCCGCTGATCGCCTATCCCGACCCGCGCCGTATTGATATCCGCCAGACCATCCGCGACCCGTTCGATCAGGTGTGGGTGCGGATTTTCAACCAGAAAAGCTCCATCCCGGTGTATGTGGTGTGCGACCTATCCGGCTCCATGGGTTTCTCCGGCCAGCTACGCAAGCTGGAAATCGCCGCCGACATCGCCGCTTCCGCCGCTTGGTCGGCATTCCGCGTCAACGACCCGTTCGGCTTCATCGGCTTTGACCAGGAAGTCCGTGAGGACTGGATGTTTGCCTCCACCACCAAGGTACACGGCGCCTTCGAGATGACTGAACGGCTGGCCGATTACCGCCCGGGGCATGTCGGCGCGCAGGGCTTGCAGGACGTCAGCCATTTTCTGTCGCGAGAGCGCTCGCTGGTGCTGCTGGTGTCAGACTTCCACATGCCGCTGGATGAACTGGAACAAAACCTTTCCTCGCTGGTTCGCCACCACGTGGTGCCGCTGGTGCTATGGGACGCGGCAGAATACCGCAACCTGCCGGAATTCGGCGTCGCCAGCGTCACCGACTGTGAAACCGGCGCGCGCCGCACGCTGTTCCTGCGTAAAGCTTTCCGCGACCGCATCCTGCAATCCTTCGCTGCTCGCCGCACCGCCCTCGAAAAACTGTTCATGAGCCTGGATATGCCGCCGCTGTTCATCGAGGATGGCTTCGAGGCCGACACTCTCACCGAATACTTTTACCAGTTTGTGGCTGCCTAAATGATGAAACTCGCAAAACTGCTGTTCGCCGCATTTTCCTTGGTCTGGCTGATCTGCGCCCAGGCCGAAATCATCGAAAACGACCCGCGCATCAAGGTCAGCACCATCGAGCCGCAGCGTAATGTCGGCTATACCGTGGGCGACACTCTGAGCCGCACCGTCATTCTGGAGGCGCCGAAATCCCTGGCGCTGCTGGAAACCTCGCTGCCCATCGCCGGCAACGACAAGAAGCGCAAAGGCCGGGGCAGCGGCATCGAGGTGCGCGAGGTGACGCTGGAAAAAAGCATGCGGCCGGACAAGAATATCTACACCCTGCACCTCACCTACCAGGTGTTCGCCAACGGCATCGTCGCCCGCCCGGCCGCGTTGCCCGCCGAGTTCGTCAAATTTGTCGGCAAAGGCGAGAACTTCGATTTTCGCATCCCCAGCTGGAGCTTCCGTATCTCGCCGCTGGCGGTGTATGGCTCAGTGGTGGTGGAACGCGACATGAGCGGCTTCCGCGGCCCGCTACTGCTCGACAGCAGCCGTGCCTACCAGATTCTGTGGGGCCTGCTCGGCCTGCTGGCGGCCTCCGCACTCGGCCTGCTTTATATCCTTGGCAGCACCACCTGGCTGCCGCGTATGGGCGGGCCGTTCGCCAAGGCGCTACGTGATCTGAAAAAGCTGCCAAGCAGCCAGGACGGCCTAGCGCAAGGCGTGGCACGATTGCACCAGGCGTTCAACGCCACCGCCGGCGGCAGCGTGTTCGACAGCAGCGGCTTCCTGGCGCTCAAACCGGGATTTGCGCCGGTCAGCGCCGACATCGAGCGCTTCTTTGGCCTGTCACGCACCGTGTTCTTCGAGCCGTTTGCAACACACGGCATCAGCGACCCCCAAGCCTGGCTACGCCAGTTCTGTCGCCGCTGCCGCGACTGCGAGCGCGGTCTGAAATAAAGCGTACTAATCATGTTGTTTAATTCCTACTGGGTTCTGTTTCTGCTGCCGCTGGCCGGTTTGCCGTTGCTGTTGGAGCGCAGCCACAGCCGCACCTACTCCTGGATGGATTTGCTGCCCAAAGACCGGCTTTCCGACCTGGTTGGGCTGCTACTCAAAATTTTGGCAACGCTGGCGTTGCTGTTCATCATCCTCGGCATTGCCGGCCCGCACACCAAGGCGCAGCAGGTGGAGCGGCTGGGCGAAGGCGCGCAGCTAGTGCTGACTATAGACCGCAGCGCCAGCATGGACGATCCGTTCTCCGGCTCCATGGTGAGCACCGGCCGCATCGGGGAATCCAAGTCGGCTGCTGCGCGGCGGCTGATCACCGATTTCGTCAACCAGCGCAAGAACGACATGTTCGGCATGGTCACCTTCAGTAACTCGGCCATGTACGTGATGCCGCTCACGCAGAGCCGCGAAGCCATCCGCGCCGCCATTGACGCCGCCGGCGGGCCGGGGCTGTTCCAGACCAATATTGGCTCTGGCCTCACCAGCGCGCTGGCGATGTTCGACAAGACGCCAGACTCCGGTTCGCGCGCCATCATCCTGCTGTCCGACGGCGGTGGCCGCATCGGCTCGCTCGCCCAGCAAAAGATTCGCGACTGGCTGGACCGCATGCACATCACGCTGTACTGGATCGTGCTGCGCCAGCCCGGCGGCATCTCCATTTTCGACGAAAACTACAAGCCGCCGGAAGATGCCGCGCTGCCGGCGGAGATCGAACTGCACCAGTATTTCAAAACCCTGCGTTCCGGCTACCAGCCCTATGAGGCCGAGGATCCGAAGTCACTGGCGCTGGCGATGGAAGATATCAACCGCAAGGAAAAGAAGCCGATCCGCTATATGGAACAGATTCCGGGGCGCGACTACACCACGCACTGCTTTGCACTGGCGGCATTGATGATCGGCCTGTTGCTGGCCATCAAACTCTTGGAGGTAAGGACATGGCATTAAGCGCGAAAAAACTGACCACATTGCTGCTGGCCAGCGCGATCATTAGCGCTACCGGAGCGGCCTGGCAGGCCAATCGCATCCGCCAGATCGAGAATTTCAACCAAGCGGTTTCGACAGGTAAAACGCCGACCACGGACACCCAGTCCTATCAGGCTAAATTCTCCGCCGCCTACTGGCTGGCCAAGGGCGGGCGCTACCAGGATGCCACTCTGCTGTTCCTGCAATTGCTGGAAAGCGGCGGCAGCCCGCGGCAACAAGCCGCGGTGCAATACAACTTGGGCAACATCTTCTTCCTGCGCGGGCTGCTGATCAACGGCCGCGACCTCACCGTGCGCGACGAGGCAGTGTACCTACTGACCCAGGCCAAGACTTCCTACATGCAATCGCTGCGGCTGGACAACAGCTATTGGGATGCCCGTCACAACCTCGACCGCGTACTCGACATGCTGCCGGCCGATCCGGTGCCCGGTGTCGGCGAATCCGACAAGGCCGGGCTGATTATGGGCAACATTCCCGTCGGCCTGCCTTGATGAATCTCCGCAACATCATCGCCTACCTCAAGCATCACCGCGATTTCGCCTTGCTGGCGGCCGCGCTGGTATTGCTGTTGATCGCCTTGCTGCGGCCGACGGTACAAGTGCAGCGCGATATTTACAGCTATTTGCTGGTGGTGGACATCACCCAGAGCATGAACACGGTGGATATGACGCTGGATGGCAAACCGGCCAGCCGCATCGGCTACACGCGCCGCTTGCTGCATAACCTGGTGGCCAGTATGCCGTGTGGCTCCCGTGTCAGCCTGGCTTTTTTCGCCGGTGCCAGCGTGGCGCTGCAATACAACCCGATTGAGGTGTGCCAGAACTTCTCCGCCATCCAGGACAACATCGAGCACATGGAATGGCGCATGGCATGGTCAGGCAATTCCCGCTTAAGACAAGGCGCGCAGGCCATCGCCCACCTCACCCGCACCTTGGGCGAACCGGCCCAGGTGGTGTTTCTCACCGACGGCGAGGAAGCGCCGCGGCTGCACGCCTTCAATACCCTGGACTTCACCGGATTCCAGGGCGGCAAGGGCTGGCTGGTCATCGGCATCGGCACTGAAAAAGGCGCGCCCATCCCCAAGTACGACGAGAACAACAAGCTGCTCGGCTATTGGTCGGCGGAAAGTTTCCAAATGCAGCCGGGGGTGGCACAAATTTCACAGGAGAACATCGGCGCGCGCAACGACGATGTCGCCTATTCGGAAAGTGCGCGCCAATTCTCCAAGCTGGACGAGGAGTACCTGAAGAAATACAGCGCCGAGATCGGCAGCGACTATGTGCGCGGCGACAGCATCGCCGCGGTGCAGAATGCCGTCGCCAGCCGCAATCCGGCGCGCCACGACATTGCCCCGCTGGAACTCAACCGGCTGCTGGCTGGACTGGCCGGCTTGCTGCTGTTGGGGGCTTATCTGCTACATCACCCGCTGCGCTTGCTGCGCCGTCTGCTGTTTAGCCGCAAGGCGCATCCAGCCACCTGAGGCACCCGCTGCCCAACACCTGACGGAAATATGGTTAAATCCGGTCAGGATCAATCCCCACAACCATTTCACGATGCACAAGCTTTTGCTTCTCCTGCGCCAGCGGCGCGACATTGCCCTGCTGGCTACGGCCCTGCTGCTACTCGTCATCGCCCTGCTACGCCCCACCATCCCGCTTAAGCGCGACATCTACACCTATCTGCTGGTGGTGGACATCACCCAGAGCATGAACGCCGAGGACATGACGCTGGCCGGCAAAAAAGCCAGCCGCATCGCCTATACCCGCCAGCTCATCCACGACGCCATTTCCTCCCTGCCTTGCGGCAACCGGGTCAGCGTGGCGCTGTTCGCCGGCGTGGTGGTCTCCACCCTGTTCCACCCGGTCGAGGTGTGTGCCAATTTCGACGCCGTGCAAGACACCGTGGAACACCTGGAATGGCGCCAAGCTTGGCACGGCAACAGCCGCATCGGCTTCGGCATGCTGTCCGCCTCGGCGGCGCTGAAAGCGTTGCCGGAACCGGCGCAGGTAGTGTTTTTTACTGATGGCGAGGAAGCGCCGCTGCTGCACGCCTTTAACCGTGCCGACCTCTCCAGCTGGCAAGGCGGCAAGGGCTGGCTGCTGGTCGGCATCGGCAGCGACCAGCGCACGCCGATCCCGAAAATGGATGAGAACAACAAGGTGCTTGGCTACTGGTCGGAAAACACCTACCAGCTAGAACCCGGCATCGCCCAGGTGTCGGACGAAACCCGCCTCAAACGCGACGATGGCATCGCTACGGCAGATTACGAACGCTATTTATCGGTGCTGGACGAGAAATACCTGCAAGCGCTAGCGCGCGAGATCAATGCCAGCTACGTACGCGGCGACAACATGCCCAAGGTGATCGCCGCCATGCACGCACAACAACCGGCCCGCCACGACACCGCGCCTTTCCCCGTCAGCTGGCTGCTGGCTACGCTGGCGGGGTTACTGGTAATCGCGGCTTACTTGCCGCAGCATTCGCTAAAGTGGGTGCAAATGGGATGGCGCAAACTGCACCGACAGTCCTAGACATGTAGGGTGGCAAAACGCCGCAGGCGTGTATCCACCGCCAGTCGCCCTCACCCCTACCCCTCTCCCGCGGGGCGAGGGGTTTTGCTCCCTTCTCCCTGCGGGAGAAGGGCTGGGGATGAGGGCTGCGGTTAGAATTTTCTAGCGTAGCCCTTTCAAGCGATACAACGCCTCCAGCGCCTGCTTGGGCGTCATTTCGTCCGGTTCGAGGTCATCCAGTGCCTCCAGCGCCGGATGTGGCAGCGCTTCGCTGGCTTCCGGCGCGGCGAACAAATCGGCCTGCGGGCCGGCAGCGATGTTTTGCTGCTCCAGTTGTGCCAGCCGCCGCCGCGCAGCAGCAATGGTGGATTTCGGAATCCCCGCCAGCTGCGCCACCTGCAGGCCGTAACTCTGGCTGGCCGGCCCTTCCTCCACGCTGTGCAGGAACACAATGCCGTCGCCGTGTTCCACCGCATCCAGGTGCACGTTGGCGACCTGCTTGTAATCCTCGGTGAGCCGCGTCAGCTCGAAATAATGGGTGGCGAACAGGGTGTAGGCGCGGTTGCGTTCCAGTAGATGCCGCGCGCAGGCCCAAGCCAGCGCCAGGCCGTCGAAGGTGGAGGTGCCGCGGCCGATTTCGTCCAGAAGCACCAGGCTGTGCGCAGTCGCGTTGTGCAAGATGTTGGCGGTTTCGGTCATTTCCACCATGAATGTCGACCGCCCGCCGGCCAGGTCGTCGGAGGCGCCGATGCGGGTGAAAATGCGGTCCACCGGGCCGATCCTGACCGACGCCGCCGGCACGTAGCTGCCGCAATGCGCCAGCAGCACAATCAGCGCAGTCTGGCGCATGTAAGTGGATTTGCCACCCATGTTGGGGCCGGTAATCAGCAGTAGCTGGCGGTAGGCGGACAGCCGCGTGTCGTTGGCGATGAAGGGCTGGGCCAGTTGCTCCACCACCGGGTGGCGGCCATCCGTGATTTCGATGATCGCTTCGTCGGTGAACGCCGGCGCCACGTAATTCAAGGCTTGGGCGCGCTCGGCAAAAGTACATAGCACGTCCAGTTCCGCCACCGCTCCCGCCGTGCACTGCAAGACAGCGATATGTGGCAGCAGGGCTTCCAGCACTTCGTCGTACAGCGCCTTTTCCCGCGCCAACGCACGCTCGTTAGCGGACAGCACCTTGTCCTCGAAAGTCTTCAGCTCCGGCGTGATGTAGCGCTCGGCATTCTTCAGCGTCTGGCGGCGGCGGTATTCGGCCGGGGCATTCTCGGCCTGGGCACGCGAAAGCTCGATGTAAAAACCGTGCACGCTGTTGTATTCGACCTTGAGATTGGCAATGCCGGTGCGCTCCTTCTCGGCCGCCTCAAACGCCAGCAGGAACTCGCCGCAATTGGTCTGGATGGCGCGCAACTCGTCCAGTTCGGCGTCGTAACCAGTGGCGATGACGCCGCCCTCGCGCAGCACCGACGCCGGCTCCGGCTGGATGGCGCGCACCAGCAATTCCAGTGCCTCGGGCGCTACTGACAACGCTTGCCGCAAGCCGCGTAAACGCTCGCTGGCCGCCAGCCGCAAGCTCTCCCCCAACTGCGGTAACTGTTGCAGGCTGTCACGCAGGCCGGACAGGTCACGTGGCCGCGCCGTTTTCAGCGCGATGCGCGAGGTAATGCGCTCGATGTCGGCGATGCCGCGCAGAATCTGGCGTAATGCAGGGAACAGGTCGGCCTCGGTCAATTCGGCAATGGCCGCATGGCGCGCCGCCACTTCGTTGCGGTCGCGCAGCGGATGGTGCAGCCAGCGCCGCAGCAGGCGCGCGCTCATGGCGTTCTGCGTGGTATCGAGCAGCGAATACAGGGTGGGCGACGGCTCGCCGCGCAGGGTTTCGTCGATCTCCAGATTGCGCCGGGTAGCGGCATCCAGTTGGATAAAGGCGCTGGACTGCTCCACCGTGATGCCCTGGATATGCGGCAAGGCGGTGCGCTGAGTGTGCTTGAGGTAATCCAGCAAGGCACCAGCGGCAGCGATAGCAGCGCTGAGGTCGGCGCAGCCAAAACCGGTGAGGTCATAGGTATTGAATTGCCGGGTGAGCGATTGCGTCGCCGAATCCTGGTCGAACTGCCAGGGCGCCAAACGCTTCTTCGGGCACTTGGCGGCCTCCAGCGCGGCATGAGCAAAGTTATCCGGCAGCAACACCTCGGCAGCCCCAATGCGTTCCAGTTCCTGCGCCAACAGGCCGGGCGCGATTTCGCTCAGGATGAATTGGCCGGACGCCAGGTTGATACGCGCCAGCCCCAGCGTTTCCTCGCCCGGACACAGCGCCAGCAGCACATTGTCGCGCGTGTCGTCCAAGAGCGCGCTGTCAGTCAGCGTGCCGGGGGTGAGGATGCGCGTCACCTGGCGCTCCACCGGCCCCTTACTCTTGGCCGGATCGCCGATCTGCTCGCAGATCGCCACCGCCTCGCCCAGCTTGGTGAGCTTGGCCAGATATTGCTCGACCGAATGGTAGGGCACGCCCGCCATGCGGATCGGCTCGCCATTGCTGGCACCGCGCTTGGTCAGCGTAATACCGAGCAGCCGTGCCGCCTTTTCGGCATCGTCATGGAACAGCTCGTAAAAATCCCCCATGCGGTAAAGCAGCAGCATGTCCGGGTATTGCGCCTTGATGCTGAGGTACTGACGCATCATGGGGGTGTGCTGCTGCAGGTCGGCGGGGTTGTTCATGCGGTCAGGCGGGTGACGATCTTATCGTAGGTAGGCTGCTCAACAATAGCATCAGCCAGCATTAGCGGACTTGAGCGCTTCCGTCAGGTGGGGGTGCAGCACTTGCAGCATCTGGGCGAACAACTTAGGGTTGGCAGCGACGATGTTGCCGGTTTCCAGCCAGGTTTCGTTGCCCTCGAAGTCGCCCACCAGCCCGCCGGCCTCGTGCACCAGCAGGCTGCCGGCAGCGATGTCCCATTGAGACAGGCCGATTTCCCAGAAGCCGTCGTACCAGCCGGCGGCGACATAGGCCAGATCCAGTGCGGCGGAGCCGGGGCGGCGCAGGCCGGAGGTCTTTTTGATCATGTCCTTGAACATGGCGAGATAGGCGTCGAGGTGGGTGAAATCGCGGAACGGCAGACCGGTACCGATCAGCGATTCCTGCAAGCGGGTACGAGTACCGACCCGGATGCGGCGGTCGTTGAGGAAAGCACCGCTGCCGCGCGTGGCAGTAAACAGGTCGTTACGGTTGGGGTCGTAGATCACCGCCTGGGTGATCTGGCCGCGCTGCTTGAGCGCGATGGAAACGCAGTATTGCGGAAAGCCGTGCAGGAAGTTGGTGGTACCGTCAAGCGGGTCGATGATCCACTGGTTTTCGGCATCCTCGCCACTGGCGCCACTTTCCTCGGCCAGGATGGAATGGCTGGGATAGGCGTCGAGTAGGGTTTCGATGATGGCGCGCTCGGCGGCGTGGTCCACCTCGCTGACATAGTCGTTGAAGGTCTTGCTGCGTATCTTGAGCGCCCCCAGATCCTGAGAGGCACGGGTGATGATGGCGCTGGCGTTGCGCGCGGCTTTCACCGCAATATTGAGCATGGGATGCATGGTGGACTTTCGGTGTGCTTCCCGCCGGGGGAAACTTTAAAGAGCTGTTAAAATTGGCATTTTAGCGTTTTACCTCACATGAATAAACCTGAATCGCTTAGGAATCTCGCGAATATCCGCGTCGTGCTGTGCCAAACCAGCCACCCCGGCAACATCGGCGCGGCGGCACGGGCGATGAAGACCATGGGCTTGCAGCATCTGGTATTGGTACGGCCGAAGAAATTCCCCCACCCGGACGCTGACGCCATGGCCTCCGGCGCCACTGATGTTTTGGAACAAGCGCGGGTATGCGACACGCTGGAGCAAGCGCTGGCCGGTTGCACACTGGTGGTGGGCTTAAGTGCGCGCAAGCGCGAGCTGACGCATGAACTGGTCACAGCGCGCGAGGCCGCCACGCAAATGGCTCAGGTCTCCGCCAGTCAGCAGGCCGCGCTGGTATTCGGCACCGAGATGAGCGGACTGTCCAACGCCGAGCTGATCCAGTGCCAGCAACTGGCCATGATCCCCGCTAACCCGGAATATTCCTCGCTTAACCTGGCAGCGGCGGTGCAGGTGCTGGGCTATGAGTTGCGCGTGGCGGCGATGAATGAAGAAACGCCAACTATCGAGAACAGTTTTCCGACCGCCAGCCACGACGAAATCGAGGGCTTTTACCTGCACCTAGAACAAACCCTGATACGCATCGGCTTCCTCAACCCCGCCATGCCCAAACGCCTGATGCCACGCCTGCGCCGGCTATTTGCCAGGGCGAGGCTGGAGAAAGAAGAAGTGAACATCCTGCGCGGGATACTAAAGGCAATGCAAAAAGCCGAGTAAAAGCTCCGCTTTTATGGCAAAATACCCACTTACTTTTGTCAACTATCAGCCTATGTTCAATCACTTACGCGAAGACATTGCCGTCGTATTCGAGCGCGACCCCGCCGCCCGCACCCACTGGGAAGTACTTACCACTTACCCCGGCGTACATGCGCTCATCATTCACCGCTTTTCGCATTGGCTATGGAACCTGCGCCTGCGCTGGCTGGCGCGTTTCACTTCGCATATCGGGCGCTTCCTCACCGGCATCGAAATCCATCCTGGCGCCCGCATCGGCCGACGTGTGTTCATCGACCACGGCATGGGCGTGGTGATCGGCGAAACCGCAGTGATCGGCGACAACTGCACGCTGTACCACGGCGTCACCCTGGGCGGCACTTCGTGGAAGAAAGGCAAACGCCATCCCACTCTGGAAAACGGCGTGGTGATCGGCGCCGGCGCCAAGGTGCTGGGGCCGATTACTGTCGGCACCGAAGCCAAGATAGGCTCCAACGCGGTAGTGGTGAAGGACGTGCCGGCAGGTGCCACGGCGGTGGGTATCCCGGCACGCATCCTGGATCAGGACAAGGCCCAACAACGCGATGAAATGGCGCAGAAAATGGGCTTCTCGGCTTATGCCGTTTCCGACGATATGAACGACCCCATGGTCAAGGCCATCCACGCCCTGCTTGACCACGCCGCCGAGCAGGACAAACGGCTGGAACAAGTCACGCAACTGCTGGAAAAACTGGGCGTGGATACCGACACCGATGCCGAGGTGGGCAAGGCATTCGACGTGAACCACCTGAACAAAATAGTTGACTAATACAGTAGGTTATTATACAGTTCGCAACCTACGCTTTCCAACGGAGCAAATACCATGCGCTTGACCACCAAAGGACGTTTCGCCGTGACCGCCATGCTCGACCTGGCGCTGAACGAGGTTGACCGTCCCGTCACGCTGGCCGGCATCAGCGAGCGCCAGGAGATTTCGCTGTCCTACCTGGAACAACTGTTCAGCCGCTTGCGCCGCAACGGTTTGGTCAAGAGCGTGCGCGGCCCCGGCGGCGGCTACCGCATCGCCAAGGCTCTGGATGCCATTTCCGTATCGGACATCATCAGCGCGGTGGATGAGCAAATCGACGCCACCCAGTGCGGCGGTAGCGAGAACTGCCATGATGAACGCCGCTGCATGACGCACGAACTGTGGGCCAGCCTCAACGTCAAGATTCTGGAATACCTGTCCGGCGTCAGCCTAGCCGACTTGGTGGCATCTCAGCGCGAAGGCAAGAAAATCGTCATCCCTGAACCAAGGCGTAACCCGCGTCCATTGCAATCGGTAGCGGCCTAAGTCCGGCCTGGAGGGATGCGGTTGCAATGAGCGCGCCAGCCGTATATTTCGACCACAACGCCACCACCGCCCTTGATCCGCGCGTGCTGGAAGTGATGTTGCCGTTTCTGCGCACTCAGCACGGCAACCCTACCAGCCGCCACAGTTTTGGCCGGACTTCCAGGCAAGCGGTGGAGCAAGCACGGGAGCAAGTGGCCGCAGCCGTCGGCGCCCATCCCTCGCAAGTGACTTTTACCAGCGGCGGCACCGAGGCTGACAACCTGGCGCTATTGGGCATCGCCATGACCCATGCCCCCGGCCAGGTCGCGGTCGGTGCCACCGAACATCCGGCCGTGATGCGGCCGGCGCAGACCCTGCAAGGCAAGGGCTGGCAACTGGCCAGGATCGCCGTGGATATGGCTGGTCAACTGGATTTAGAGCAGCTGGATACGGTCTTGCGGCACAAAACCGCGCTGCTATCGGTGATGGCGGCCAACAACGAAACCGGCGTCATGCAGGACATTGCCGGCATTGCCCAAATCGCCCATCGCCACGGTGGGCTGATGCACACCGATGCGGTGCAGGCACTGGGCAAAATCGCCCTGGATTTTGGCGCAATGGAGGTACAGGCGATGAGCCTGTCCGCCCACAAGATCAACGGCCCGCAAGGCGCTGGCGCCCTGGTGCTGGATAAGCGCGTGGACATTATGCCGATCTTGTATGGCGGCGGCCAGGAAAAAGGCCTGCGCAGCGGCACCGAGAACATCGCCGCGATTGTCGGTTTTGGCATGGCCTGCGAATTGGCAAGGCAGGGTTTGCAACAGTACAGCGCGACCACCGAGGCGCTGCGGGATAACCTGGAGCGCGGCCTGGAACAATTAGGTGCCAAGATTTTCGGCAAGCAGGCCATGCGCCTACCAAACACTAGTTTCTTCGCCTTCCCCGATATCGAAGGCGAGACGCTGGTCATGGCGCTGGATCGCAAGGGATTTGCTGTCGCCAGCGGCTCGGCCTGTTCCAGCGCCGACCCGGAACCAAGCCACGTGCTGCTGGCCATGGGTGTGGCGCCGGAACTGGCGCGCGGCGCGGTGCGCGTCAGCCTGGGGGCGAACAATACCGCGGCAGAAGTGCAGTCCTTTCTGTTAGTGCTCGAAAAAGAGCTGTTACGATTGAAACAAATGACCGCAATGGCGGTTTGAGGAAGCTAGCATGACTGTGAGAACACCGATTTACCTGGATTATTCCGCCACCACGCCAGTCGACCAGCGCGTGGCGGACAAGATGATTCCATACCTGACCGAACACTTCGGCAACCCGGCCTCGCGCTCCCACGTGTTCGGCTGGGTGGCGGAAAAGGCGGTGGAAAATGCGCGCGAACAAGTCGCCACGCTGGTCAATGCCGACCCCAAGGAAATCGTCTGGACTTCGGGCGCCACCGAATCCAACAACCTCGCCATCAAGGGCGCGGCGCACTTTTATGCCGGCTCCAAGGGCAAACATATCGTCACCGTCGCCACCGAACACAAGGCGGTGATTGACACCGTGCGCGAACTGGAACGCCAAGGCTTCACCGCCACCTACCTGGAACCGGAAGCGGACGGTCTGGTGAGCCTGGAAAAATTCAAGGCCGCGCTACGTGCCGATACCGTGCTGGCCTCGGTCATGTTCGTCAACAACGAGATCGGCGTGATCCAGGATATTGAAGCGCTCGGCAACCTGTGCCGCGCCAACGGCACCATCTTCCACGTCGATGCGGCACAGGCCACCGGCAAGGTGGACATCGACCTGGAACAATTGCCGGTCGACCTGATGAGCTTTTCGGCACACAAGACCTACGGCCCCAAGGGCATAGGTGCGTTGTACGTGCGCCGCAAGCCGCGCGTGCGGCTGGAGGCGCAAATGCACGGCGGCGGCCATGAACGCGGTTTTCGTTCCGGCACCCTGCCCACCCACCAGATCGTCGGCATGGGCGAAGCGTTTGCCATCGCCAAGGCAGAAATGGTGCTGGAAAACGCCAGGATCAAGCGCTTGCGTGACAGGCTGTGGGCCGGGCTGTCGGAAATCGAAGAGGTCTACCTCAACGGCGATCTCAACCAGCGCGTACCGCACAACCTCAACGTCAGCTTCAACTTCGTCGAGGGCGAATCGCTCATCATGGCGGTGAAGGACATCGCGGTGTCGTCGGGTTCCGCGTGCACCTCGGCCAGCCTGGAGCCGTCCTACGTGCTGCGTGCGCTGGGCCGCAGCGACGAACTGGCACACAGCTCGATCCGTTTTTCCATCGGCCGCACCACCACCGAGGAGGAAATTGACTACACCGTCGCCCTGCTCAAGGCCAAGATCGGCAAGCTACGCGAGCTTTCCCCGTTGTGGGAGATGTACCAGGACGGCATCGACATCAATTCTGTACAGTGGGCGGCACATTGAAAAACCGGTGAGGCGTCAGGCGTTAGGAGGGAGGCGGAAACCCCGCTCCTATCGCCTCACCCCTCACCCCTCACAGGAGTTTTATCATGGCATACAGCGAAAAAGTACTGGATCACTACGAAAACCCGCGTAACGTGGGTTCCTTCAACAAGGACGATAACAACGTCGGCACCGGCATGGTTGGCGCGCCGGCCTGCGGCGACGTGATGAAGCTGCAGATCAAGGTCGGCGACGACGGCGTCATCGAGGACGCCAAATTCAAAACCTATGGCTGCGGCTCGGCCATTGCGTCGTCCTCGCTGGTCACCGAATGGCTCAAGGGTAAGTCGCTGGACGAAGCCATGACTATCAAGAATTCCGACATCGCCGAGGAACTGGCGCTGCCGCCGGTAAAAATCCACTGCTCGGTGTTGGCCGAGGACGCCATCAAGGCCGCCATCGCCGACCTGCGCCAGAAGCAGGAACACAGTACGGAAACTGCGGCTTGCACTGCAACATGCAAGGAGTAAGCATGGCGATCACCCTGACCAAATCCGCCGCATCGCGCGTGCAGAAATTCCTCGCCAATCGCGGCAAGGGTGTCGGCCTGCGCCTGGGCGTCAAAACCACCGGTTGTTCTGGCATGGCCTACACCCTGGAGTTCTCCGATGAAATCCTTCCGGAGGACCTGACCTTCGAAAGCCATGGTGTCACCGTACTGATAGATCCCAAGAGCCTGACCTACCTGGACGGCACCGAGCTGGACCACACCAAGGAAGGCCTCAACGAAGGTTTCAAGTTCAACAACCCCAACGTCAAGGCGGAGTGCGGATGCGGGGAAAGCTTTACGGTTTAAAAGGCTAGAAATGCCCATGGCTCGCACACAATAGCCACACCGTCATACCGGCGAAGGCCGGTATCCAGTGGCGCGCAAAGCGCGCCGTTTTTGGTTTACGACTGGATTCCGGGTCAAGCCCGGAATGACGTGGTTAGTAATGTTTCCGTACCGGATCAATCGCGCTGCTAGCCGCTGAATATCTATGATAGACATACAACAAAATCACTTCGGCCTGTTTGGCCTGCCAGCCGCCTACGCCGTTGATCTGGCATATCTCGACCAATGCTATCGCACGCTGCAAAGCGAAGTGCATCCCGACCGCTTTGCCGCCGCCGCACCCGCCGAGCGGCTGCGTTCCATGCAACTGGCCACGCACGTCAATGAAGCCTACCAGACGCTGAAATCGCCCATTGCCCGCGCCCGCTACCTGCTGCACCTGAACGGCGTGGACACCCAGGAAGACACCAACACGGCGATGCCGGCCGCCTTCCTGATGCAGCAAATGGAGTGGCGCGAGGCCATCGAGGAAGCTACTGCCGCGAGCGATGTCGCCGGTCTCGACCAACTGCTGCGAGAGCTGCGTCACGCAGCCAAGGATCAGGAAGCCCAGCTGCACAGCGCCCTGGATCAGAACAAGGACTACGCCCAGGCGGCGGAATCCGTGCGCAAACTGCGCTTTCTTGATAAAGTGCGCGACGAAATCGAACAGGCGATCGAGGCGCTTGATGAAAATCTTTAACCACGGAGAGCACAGAATTCACGGAGTTTATTTCTATTTTTCTCTGTGTGCTCCGTGTTCTCTGTGGTGAAATGCTTTTTGGATTAACTGCTTAATGGCACTGCTGCAAATTTCCGAACCCGGCCACAGCGCCGCACCACACCAACACCGGCTGGCAGTCGGCATCGACCTCGGCACCACCAACTCGCTGGTCGCCACCGTGCGCAGCGGCATGAGCGTGGTGCTGCACGACGAGCAAGGCCGCGCCCTGCTGCCTTCCGTGGTGCATTACCTGGCGAACGGCGGCGCCGAAGTCGGCTATGCCGCGCAAACCCAGCAGAGCCGCGACCCGCATAACACCATCGTTTCCGCCAAGCGCTTCATGGGGCGCGGCGTACACGACATCCCCGACCTTGGCCACTACCCCTACCGCTTCGTGGACGCCCCCGGCATGCTGCAGCTCAGCACCGTAGCCGGGGTGAAAAGCCCGGTGGAAATCTCCGCCGAAATTCTCCAGGTACTCAAGACCCGCGCCGAAAAGTCGCTGGGCGGTGAACTCACCGGCGTCGTCATCACCGTGCCCGCCTATTTCGACGAAGCCCAGCGCCAGGCCACCAAGGATGCCGCGCAGCTGGCCGGCCTCAACGTGCTGCGCCTGCTCAACGAACCGACCGCCGCCGCCGTGGCCTACGGCCTCGATAATGCTTCGGAAGGCGTGTTCGTGGTCTACGACCTCGGCGGTGGCACCTTCGACGTATCCATCCTGCGGCTTTCCAGAGGGGTATTCGAGGTGCTGGCGACCAACGGCGACTCCGCGCTGGGCGGCGACGATTTCGACCGACGCGTGTTCTGCTGGGTACTGGAACAAGCCAAGCTGCCGCCCATCGGCCCGGAGGATACGCGCCTGCTGCTGACCAAGGCGCGCGAGGCCAAGGAGCAACTGACCGACCATGCCGACACGCGCATCACCTGCGTGCTGGCTAGCGGCGAACTGGTCGACCTGACCCTAACTACGCAAATCTTCAACGAACTGACGCAGCCGTTGGTGAGCAAAACCCTGGCGCCCACCCGCAAGGCCTTGCGCGACGCCAGGATCGGCATCGAAGAGGTGCAAGGCGTGGTGATGGTTGGCGGCGCAACCCGCATGCCGCAAATCCAGCACGCGGTGGCGGAGTTTTTCCAGCAGGAACCACTGACCAACCTCGACCCGGACAAAGTGGTGGCGCTGGGCGCCGCCATCCAGGCCAATGTGCTGGCTGGCAACAAGAACGATAACGAACTGCTGCTGCTGGACGTGATTCCGCTGTCGCTCGGCCTGGAAACCATGGGTGGACTGACCGAGAAAGTCATCCCGCGCAATTCCACCATCCCGGTGGCACGCGCGCAGGACTTCACCACCTTCAAGGACGGCCAGACCGCCATGAGCATTCACGTGGCGCAGGGCGAGCGCGAACTGGTGTCGGAGTGCCGCTCGCTGGCACGCTTCGAACTACGCGGCATCCCGCCCATGGTGGCCGGCGCGGCACGTATCCGCGTCACCTTCCAGGTGGACGCCGATGGCCTGTTGTCGGTATCGGCGCGCGAGCAAACCAAGGGGGTGGAAGCCCATGTGGTGGTGAAACCCTCTTATGGCCTCTCCGACGACGAAATCGCCTCCATGTTGCAATCCGGCTTCTCGCACGCCCAGGACGACAAACAGGCACGCGCTTTGCGCGAGGCGCAGGTGGAAGCCGAGCGCCTGCTGGAAGCCATCGCCGCCGCCCTGGACAAGGACGGGGCACTGCTGGATGAGGCGGAACTCACCGCGTTGCAGCAACCAATGGAGCTACTGCGCGTATTGGCCGCCGGCAATGATGCCCGAGCCATTACGCATGGGATCGAATCCCTCAACCGTGCCAGCGAAACCTTTGCCGCGCGGCGCATGGACGCCTCGGTCAGGAAAGCGCTGGCCGGCCACACACTGGACGAACTGAACCTGTAGAATCGACCCATGCCACAAATCATCGTTCTACCCCATCAGGAACTCTGCCCGGAAGGCGCCGTGATCGAGGCCATGCCCGGCGTTTCCATCTGCGACAACCTGCTTGAGCACGACATCGACATCGACCACGCCTGCGAGAAAGCCTGCGCCTGCACCACCTGCCACGTCATCGTGCGCGAGGGCTACACCTCGCTGCCGGCGCCCGAGGAAAAGGAAGAAGACCTGCTGGACAAGGCTTGGGGGCTGGAATCCTATTCGCGCCTGTCGTGCCAAGCCATTGTCGGCGATACCGATCTGGTAGTGGAAATCCCCAAGTACAGCATCAACATGGCCAAGGAAGGCAAGCACTAGCGCGGTGTGCGCCCCTTGCGGCTGCCACGCACGTTGACGTTGACCTCTGCGTTCCCCATAGGCGCATCAGGATGTGCCGGCGCCAGATGCCAGTGCTCCTTGGGCACCACCTTGGCCGTGGCCGGATCGGCATAATAATGCGGCGACATGATCTGCACCCCGTATTCGTTGAACACATCCTGGATGTTGGCGTGCAGCAGGTTCATCACTTCCGCGCGCGGCCGCGGCTCTTCCGGCACCGCTTGGCAAACCAGCCGGTATTCCGGGTAAAAATCCGATAGCGCGGTCTGGTACACGCGTGGCAATGGATCCGCCAGCACTCCCGGCGTGCGCTTGGCGGCTTCGATCAGCATGGCGTGTACTTGGCGCCATGGCGTGTCATAGCCAATGGTCACCGTGGCATCCACGATGAACCCGTCCCCATGCACGGCACGCGAGTAGTTCCTGGTGACATTGGACAAGATAAAGGTATTGGGTAGCGTCAGTTCCGTCCCCATGCCGGTGCGGATACGCGTGGCGAACATGCCGGTTTCCATCACGGTCCCTTCGTGGCCGGCGATATGCACAAATTCGCCATGGCGGAACACCCGCGTATAGGTCAGGATCAAGCCGCTCACCGCCTGGCCAACCAGACCGGAAGCGCCCAGCGAAACCATCAGGCCGAACAGCAGAGTCACGCCCTTGAACGCCTCGGTTTGCGCCACCGGCAGATAAGGATATGCCATGGCAAGGGCAAACAACCAGACAATGATGCTGGCAATACGGCGTGTCGGCGGAGCCAGGTCGGCATCCAGCCAATTCAGGTGAATCTGCTGGTTTTGCACCATGTCGAAGAAACCATGCAGCAAACGCACCACCAGCCGCGCCAGCAGCAAAATTACCACGGCCACAAATAGATTCGGCAACGCATGCAGAGTCGCATCGCCAATTTTTCCCAGCACTCCGAGAATGAAGGTATTCAGGACTTCGCCCCAATGCCGCGTATAAGGAAAACGCGACAGCGTATAACCCAGCCAGACATAAGTCAGCATCAGGGAAAACAGCCAGAACATGGAGGCCAGCAGCCCACGCAAAACGGTCAGCACGCCTTCCAGCCGCCATATCTGGATGCCGCCGACACTGGCTTGTTCCGCTTCTGTTCTCGCCAGTCGCGCCAGCCAACCCAGCAAGATACGGCGCAAGCGCCGCGCCGCGCGCAGCAGCAGGTAAAAAATAGCCGTGCCCAACGCCACCAGCGCTACAGCTTTCAGCATCGCTGTGAGGCTACGGCTTTCCTCGGTTTCAGCGATCACGATTTGCATATTTTTGGCGTCGCGGGTGGCCACCACTTCCAGCGGTTCCTGCGCCTGCGGGTTAATGTCGCCGGGAATGAGGATAAACGCCAGTCGGCCGTCAATCTGGATCATTTGTCCCTGCGGGATCTTTTTGACCTCGACCTTGTGTTCGCTCGGACTATCCAGCAACTCCTCTATTCTGGCCTTGGCGTAACGCGCCCGGCTCGCCGGCAATTCCCCAAAGTTAGGCGCGCGCAGGGTGGCAACCTTACGGTTGAACACCACGACGTCAGCTGCCGGCACCTCCTCCCCCGTCTCCAGCACCGGTGGCGCGGACGCCGATATTTGCTCACCCGCCGCGTAAACATTGCCAGCCAGCACCAGCAGCAAGGCACACAGCGCTAGTCTGCCGTATGCCGCCACCGTTGCTTGCGCTCGCCGCGCTACCCGCACGAAAGAACCAAGCACGATGGATTCAGGTTTCTCAGACCACATGGCTTTCCCTTCCTACACCGTCTTCGAATACCTCGGCTTGTCCACTGCCTGCTGGTGCAGGTAGGCGTCGAACGCCATGGCGATGTTGCGCAGGAACACGCGGCCGTCCTCGGTGACGCGCACCTTGTCGGTCTCCAGCGCCACCAGGCCGTCGGCCTGCATCTCTTTCAGGCTTTCCAGCGCATCGGCGAAATAGCTATCAAAATCAATGTTCCACTGCGCGCCGAAGTTGGCCTTGTCCAGTTCCAGGTCGCACATGATCTGGGTGATGGCTTCGCGGCGCAGTTTATCCTCGTGGCTGATTCTTAGGCCGCGCTCGACCGGCAGCTTGCCGGCGTTGACCAGGATCTTGTATTCCGACAGCACCTTAACATTCTGCGCATAGACTTCGTCGGTCTGGGAAATCGCCGATGCCCCGAAGGCCAGGATGTCGCAATCCTTGTGCGTGGTGTAGCCCTGGAAGTTGCGGTACAGCGTCTTGGCCTGCTGCGCCTTGACCAGTTCGTCGTCGGGGCGGGCGAAATGGTCCATGCCGATGTAGACGTAGCCGGCGGCAGTAAGCTTTTCCAGCGTGAGTTTTTGCAATTCCAGGCGCGCGTCGATCTGCGGCAGGGTTTCTTCCACGATCAGCTTCTGGTGCTTTTTCATCCACGGCACGTGGGCGTAGTTGAACACGGCGAAGCGATCCGGCCCCATGGCAATCACCTTGTCCAGCGTTTGTTCAAAGCTGGCCGGGGTCTGGTGCGGCAGGCCTATCATCAGGTCGAAATTGACACTGTGAAAGCCCTGCTCGCGTATCCAGTCGTAAACCTGGCGGATCAGCGGCTCCGGCTGCACACGGTTGACAGCGTGCTGCACCTGAGCATCCAAGTCCTGCACGCCCAGGCTGACGCGGTTGAAGCCGGATTCGCGTAGCGCCCGCACGTGATCCTGGCTCAGTTCGCGCGGGTCCATTTCGCAGCCGGTTTCGGCATCTTTGTCTATGCTGAACTTGCCAGCAATGTGCGCGTACAAGCGGCGGATGTCGTCCGGCTTGAGGTAGGTCGGCGTGCCACCGCCCCAATGCAGCTGGCGGACTTTTCGGGCAGGATTGGTCTGCGCGGCAACGCGGTCGATCTCCTTGCACAGCACCTCCAGGTAGGACTCGGCCTTGCGGTAGTCCTTGGTGGCAATCATGTTGCAGCCGCAGTAGTAGCACAACGTGTCGCAGAACGGGATGTGGGCGTAGAGCGAAATGTCGCGTCCCTTGTCCTGACTGGCACGCAGCTCTTCTTCCCACTGAGCGGGGCCGAAGGATTCGTGGAAATAAGGCGCGGTGGGATACGAGGTATAGCGCGGGCCGGCCTTGACGTATTTGTGCAGCAGTGCGGAGGAAAATTTCATGGCGCGTATTATACTCTCCGCACCATCCTTAAAACCCAAACTGTGCACCACAGAGAACACGGGAGACACAGAGTTGATGCAGCTCTTAAAACTTTGCTTCTGCAATTTGGCAGTCCGCGAATAATTTCTGATCATTCAGTATTTTCTTCGTGAACTCCGTGCTCTCCGTGGTTAATCGCATTTTTCAGCAGGCATCCCCATGAATCTACCCCAGGAAATCTTCAAGGCCTACGACATCCGCGGCATCGTCGGCAAAACCCTCACCGCGGAAATCGTCGAGGCCATCGGCCATGCTATCGGTTCCGAAGCCACGACACGGCGGCAAACACAGATTGTCATCGGCTACGACGGCCGCCTGTCCGGCCCGGATTTGGCGGCGGCGCTGGCGCGCGGCATCCGCAAATCCGGCATCCACGTCATCGACCTCGGCATGGTCGCCACGCCCATGGTGTATTTCGCCGCCTGCCACTTGGGGACGAACTGCGGTGTGATGGTCACCGGCAGCCACAACCCGCCGGACTACAACGGCCTGAAAATGGTGCTGGGCGGCGAAACGCTGTCCGGCGAGGCGATCCAGGGACTGCGCCAGCGTATCGAGCTGGGCGAATTATTCGAAGGCAGCGGCGGCTACGAGCAACAGGACATCGCCCCGGCCTACATCGCCCGCATCGCCGCCGACATCAAGCTGGCGCGGCCGATGAAAATTGCCGTGGATTGCGGCAACGGCGTGGCCGGCGCCTATGCCGGCCAGCTATTCCGCGCGCTGGGCTGCGAGGTGCAGGAGCTGTTCTGCGAGGTGGACGGCCACTTTCCCAACCACCATCCCGACCCCTCGGTGCCGGAAAACCTGCAAGACCTAATCCACGCGCTGCAAAGCGGCAACGCTGAACTCGGCTTGGCATTCGACGGCGACGGAGATAGATTAGGTGTGGTCACCAAGGATGGCGCCATCATTTACCCCGACCGCCAGTTGCTGCTATTCGCCGCCGACGTGCTGGCGCGCCAGCCTGGCGCTACCATCATCTACGACGTCAAATCCACGCGCAACCTGCAACCGTGGATAACCAAGCACGGCGGCCAACCCTTGCTATGGAAAACCGGCCACTCGCTGGTCAAGGCCAAGATGAAGGAAACCGACGCCGCATTGGCGGGTGAGATGAGTGGCCACGTGTTCTTCAAGGAAAGGTGGTACGGCTTCGACGACGGCCTTTACGCCGGCTGCCGGCTACTGGAAATCCTCAGCCGCTCGACCAACCCGTCGGCAGTATTGAACGCCCTGCCCGATAGCGTCAGCACCCCGGAGCAGCATATCCAGATGCAGGAAGGCGAACCGCACGCCCTGATCGCGCGGCTACAGAAAGAAGCGGATTTTGCGGGCGCGCAAAACATCATCGCCATCGACGGCCTGCGCGTGGAATACGCCGATGGCTTCGGCCTGATGCGCCCGTCCAACACCACGCCAGTGGTCGTACTGCGCTTCGAGGCGGACAACGAAGCCGCGCTCAAGCGCATCCAGCAACAGTTCCGCCAGGTGATTCTGGCAGCGGCGCCAGAAGCCAGGCTGCCGTTCTAAGTAATCACCGTCGGCTGCTCGCGCCCGGTACGTCCCTTGAGTACTGTCAATTGCAAGGCAATCCCGATCAACTCGGCCAAAGCATCCTGCGCATCGAGGTAGTGCTTGGAAACATCCGGTTCGAAAGCTTCCAGGTAGATGCGCAGCGTGGCGCCTTCGGTGCCGGTACCGGACAGGCGGAACACGATGCGCGAGCCATCGGCGAAGCCGATACGCACGCCCTGGCCGGTGCTAACGCTGCCGTCTATGGGGTCGGTGTAGCTGAAGTCGTCGCAGAACAGCACCTTGTAGTTGCCAAGCTGCGCGCCAACCAGGCTGGCGAAACTGTCATGCAAATGCTGCATCACACCGTTGGCAGCCTCCAGTGGCAGGCCTTCGTAATCGTGGCGCGAATAGACGTTGCGGCCGTACTTGGCCCAATGTTCACGCACGATGGCTTCCACCGACTGCTTGCGTGCAGCCAGGATATTGAGCCAGAACAGTACCGCCCACAGGCCGTCTTTTTCGCGCACATGGTCGGAGCCGGTGCCGAAGCTTTCTTCCCCACACAAGGTCACCTTGCCGGCATCCATCAGGTTGCCGAAGAATTTCCAGCCGGTCGGCGTTTCGTAGCAAGGAATGCCCAGCGCCAGCGCCACGCGGTCGGCGGCGGCGCTGGTGGGCATGGAGCGGGCGATACCGGCCAGCCCGTTCTTGTAGCCCGGCGCCAGTGTGGCATTGGCGGCCAGCACGGCCAGACTATCGGAAGGGGTGACGAAGAAGCGCTGGCCCAGGATCATGTTGCGGTCGCCATCGCCATCCGAGGCAGCGCCGAAGTCGGGCGCATCGGCGCCATAAACAATCTCTACCAGCTCGTGCGCGTAGGTCAGGTTGGGGTCGGGGTGACCGTTGCCGAAATCCGGTAGCGGCACCGCGTTCATCACGCTGCCGGCTGGCGCACCTAGGCGCTTTTCGATGATTTCCCTGGCATATGGCCCGGTCACCGCGTGCATGGCGTCAAACTTGAGGCGGAAACCGCCGGCCAGCAACGCGCGAATCGCGGCAAAATCGAACAGCGATTCCATCAAGTCGGCGTAGTCGACCACCGGGTCGATCACCTGCACCGCCATGCCGCCCAGATGGCTTTCTCCGATGACGTCCAGCGCCACGTCGGGCGCCGGCAGGATGCGGTATTCGGCAATCGCCTTGCTACGCGCGAAGATCGCCTCGGTTACTTTTTCCGGCGCCGGGCCGCCGTTACCGGTGTTGTACTTGATGCCGAAATCGCCATCCGGCCCGCCGGGGTTATGACTGGCGGAAAGGATGATGCCGCCGAAGGTCTGGTACTTGCGAATGACGCAAGAGGCCGCGGGCGTCGAGAGAATACCACCCTGTCCCACCAGCACGCGCCCGAAGCCATTAGCCGCCGCCATTTTGAGGATGATCTGGATCGCCTCCCGATTGTAGTAGCGTCCGTCGCCACCCACTGTCAGCGTGCTGCCCGCCGGTGCGGCGATGCTGTCAAAAATGGATTGCACAAAATTTTCCAGGTAGTGCGGCTGCTGGAATACCGGCACCCGCTTGCGCAGCCCGGAAGTGCCCGGTTTCTGGTCGTTGAACGGCTGGGTGGCTACGGTCTGGACAGTCATGTTTTCTCCCTGATGACGGCGTTTAATCTTCCGCCATTCTAGCGCCAGTCCGTGCAATTCTGGCAAAAACGCCGCAACAGAAACGGGTTGACAAGGAATAGGTGCTTCAGGATAATTGCGCGCCTCGGGGGATTAGCTCAGCTGGTAGAGCAGCGGACTCTTAATCCGTTTGTCGACAGTTCGATCCTGTCATCCCCCACCAGATTTGAAGCGGCTCGCAGCAATGCGGGCCGTTTTCATTTCTGGGGCCCCGTAGCAAAATCGTAACCGACTACGGAATCCAGCCGCATTGCGGCATCGGCCAAAGTCTCTGGCGCCAGATGGGCATACCGCTCCACCATCGCCTGCGTTTTCCAGCCCCCCAGCTTTTGCAACTCATAGGTCGGCGTGCCAGCTTTGCGGTGCCACGTCGCCCAGGTATGGCGCAAATCGTGCCAGCGGAAATTCTCGATACCGGCACGCTTTAAGGCGGAACGCCATCCCCGTGTATTAGCCCAGGCAATCGGCCGCCCGGCATAGGTAAACACCCTTGTCGGATGCTTTCCGATCTGCCGTTGCAATATCGCCAAGGCATCATCGTTGAGTGGCACGGCGATGGGTTTGCGGTTCTTGGAGTACGCTGCTTCAACCCAAGCATGACGTTGCTCCAAATTGACGCAAGACCACTCCAGCCTCAGCACATTCGTCTGGCGTAGTCCGGTCAGCAGGGCAAACAGCACGCTTTCCCGTTGATGACCGGGCAACTCCTGCAACAGTCGCTTCGCCTGCTCCGGCGTGATGGCACGCTCACGGCCTTCCGGCTCCTTCAACAGCCGAACCTTGGGAATCTTGTCCACCCACTCCCACTCATCCCGCGCCCGAATAAGAATCGCGCGTGTCAGTGCGAGATAGCGGTTCACCGTACCTGGCTTGGGACTGACGGTTCTGACCTTGCCGGTCTTGCTTTTCACCTGATAGGGGCGGGATTTTTCGCGCACGATCCGGTCGATCACTTCGCGCGTAATGTCCTCCAGCATCAGATGGCCGAGCATGGGGTCAAGCCACTTGAGCTTGGCAACATCCTCGGTATGGGTGGCCTTGTGTTGCGTTTCCGCCAGCCATTGCACCACCGCTTCCTGCCAACTGTGCCGGGATTTCACCCCCAGCCGCTGCTGTTCCCACAGCTGCGCTTTCAGCCGGTCGTGGAATTCCTGCGCGAGTTGCTTATCGGCAGTCCCAGAAGATTGCTGTAGGCGCTTTCCGTTGAAACTGATCGAGACCCACCAGTGGTCCGAGTCTTTGCGTTGATAGAGTGACATATTGTTGTCTCCTTTCCATCATCACCCTGCCAACTGCTCCGAGACGATGAGTATTGTGCGCGCATCCAGGCGATCAAATCAACCCGGACAAACAACCAGCAACGGCCAACCTTGCAGCCGGGAATTTCACCCGCTGCAACCTTTGTCCGTAACGTCACCGGGTGCAGGTGCAACAGGCGCGCGGCCTGCTGGATGTCGAGAATTTCATCCGGCGGCGCTGTCATGGCAGAAGAATCGGCTACCCTATCAAAGTGCTTTTCCATGACTGCGCCATCGTTCCCAATAGCGGCTTCTTGGCCGGAAAGCGCCGTAGAATCAGGCGGTGGTCGTTTGGTTGACATCACTGGTTTGGCGAGACAGAGTAAGCATCACTGTTTTGAAGTCCTCAGTATCAATGATTCCATGCCACCAAAAAGCGAAAAACCTCCCACCTCCTTCAACCTCCTGGAGGTTGAGTCTCCCCATGATCCGCAGCAGGAAGACCATTGCCTCCCCAGCCTCCGCCTGGGCGTCGAGCGTTTCCTTGCGCAAGCCGGTACTCAACAAGACAACTTGCCGGTGAAGCGCCAACCCTTGCTGCGCTTGTTACGGGAGCATATCGATGCCCCATTTACAGAGTTGATGGCGCTGACCGGAATCCGACCGCCAGGAAAGTTTTCTGAGTTGTATCGGATGAGCGCCCCCGCTTTTGCGCTGGATGGCTGGTTGCATCAGCAAGTCCGCAGCCTGCGCCAGCCTCATGGCGACACCCCACCGTTCGACTGGAACATGCTGGTACACAGCATCGACGCCCTGCGCGAGGTCGCGCATGTCTGCCTGACAGCCCGCGGCAGCGACATCCTTTACCTTAAAGTGGATGATCACGGTTCGGTGATGCGAACCAAACTGCCCAAAGCTGGCAAGCTTCCCAGTACCATGCCGTTTTACCTGCTCGACACGCACCCGGAACTCTGCCGGCTTTGCTATCGACCAATTGCCCATGTGTCGGCGGCAGCCAACTACAAGCCCGACAACAACAGGATAGAGCAGCGACGCATGCTGAGGCAGGTCGGCAACGAACTGCACCATCTCAAGGTTACCGGCTACAGCCAGCGCTTTTGCAAACAACACGATCCGGCATTGAACAAAACCGCCTATAACAAGGCCAATGCACGCAAACTGCTGTTTCTCTCCCTGATCCGCTATCAAACACTACTTGTTCGTCAGCTCCGGCAGCCACGGATTGATCCGGATGACGAACTCATCCGCCTGTATAGTTATCGCATGACGCATGAATATCCCGGATGGGCATCACTAAACGTCATCCCGCAACTGCTGCACGACTATTACGACAGCAAGGACGCCAACCATCGGGAGTGGTTGCTGAAGCAATCGCTGCCACTGTTCGCCGATGCCCACAACTGGCTGATGGAACAACTGTCGCAGGAGCAACCCGAGCAAGTGTCTGACCCATTCTTACTTTTTCTGGAGCTTTTCCTTTAACCGCCTCCATTCCTCTCCCCCAGTCTCGCCTACCCCCTTCAAAATATCCCCCGGCCTCTCCCCCAGCGCCAGCAGGAGCAGAAACAGCAGCAGCATCATCCCCAAGGCACCGCCCAGCACCCCCAGTGCCGCCAGGCCAACAACAGCGTAATCAGCGCCATCACCAACGCATACAGCGAACTCTGCATCATGCTATTGCGCCTCCACTTGTACCGCCGAAATCAGGTCACGGCTACGAACCAGAACCCTACGCTTCTCGCCGCTGGCATTGAGCTGGATTTCCGTATTGTTCCGCCCGACGAAATCGCTCCACCCCGGCCCGATTTGGCAAACATTGTTTGGTAACAGCGTCACGGCAACCCCGGATTGCGCCAACCCGGCGCAAGCCGGCTCACTCAGGGTAATTTGCCAAGCCGGCCGGTACGCTTCGATCAATAGATGCACCCCCCAGAACAACCCTGGAATAGCGGCGATTAACAGGACAACGACTACGATTTTTAGTCTCATGAATGTTTCTCCTTGTGTGAATTTGCAGTATTTGGAGGGGGCGGAGTTTTCTCCGCCCCCCTACGCTTCAGGCCGGCTCTAATGCCCCCGTCTCCACCTCAGCCATGGTGGCGCGAAACAGGTCGACGACATCACACACCCGTTCGTCTTCACCCCATAACAAAAAATTGAGGAACAGAATCGGATCGTCCGGCGACTCATCATGGCTCGTTACCCAAGCATAGCGGCTAACGAGTGGAGGGTCGTATTGCAACGCCGCCAGCCGGCGCTGCCGCTCCGGCCAGTCAGTTCCGTCCTCTGCGAAGGACAACCAGTTATAAACTGCCGGGGTAAGAGGAATATTGGCTTCATGGACCCCATAGGTCAGACTGGTTTCCAGTATTTCGCACAGAATCGAACGCCCATTTGTCATCAGTGACAGCTCCCGCCGCCCGGCTCTCTCCGCCATGGTGTCGTCCATCGTAAGGCCGGCTTGTTCCAGTCGGCGGCGCAGATCCTCCACGAACAGCCGGCTGTGCTGCTCGAACAGTTCGGGCAGCGGTGTGCGCGACATATCCAACGAATAATCGGCATGCTGCTCAAGCCAACGGTAGACTTCCCTGGCATCCTGACCGGGATCGCCCAGGAATGCGATGTCGTCCGGCCCGGCCGGCGGCAACGCTACCTTTCCCAGCATCGAGAAGTAACGGTAAACCTTCCAGCCGTTGACCTCGCCCGGCCCGTCCACCGGGGGTAACAGCAAGACGACGCCATCGCAATCCCGCTCCGGCCGATCAAAAAATCGCCAGCGGGTTTGCTCAATCCAGGGAGTAAGTATTTTTTCAGGGACGGTGCTGCGTAGATAGTAGGTGTCGAAGTCATCAGGACCGAGGTCGCGGCCGAAGAGAATGTCGTCGTTGTAGCAGCTATGATTGACGTAGTGGTTGAGCATATTGTTTCCTTTGCATGTTGAAATTGAACTCAGGCCGGTGGTATTGCCGAACCATGAGTCCAGCTTAGCGTTTTCAGTGGGAAGTCAAGCTTGGGTGAAAACAGGTTGGGTAAAAACAGAAGTGGCGGGTGGCTTGCGCCACCCGGCCGGTTACCCCTGCATCAGTCGCTCGAAATCCCGCACCGCTTCCCCGACTGACAACCCCTCATCCATCAGTAAATGATTGAGGGCGAGGATGGGAATATCCGGCTGGGTTTTATCCTCCGGCACCTCGGCATACCTGGAAATCAGCGCCGGGTCGGCTTGCAACGCCATCAGCCGTAATGATTCCGACGGCCAGGAGCCGGCTGACTCCGGCAGTGCCAGCCAGTTATAAAGACCGGCAGCAAGCCCTTGGCTGCTCGCCCGGATCGCCTCGACCAATCCTTGGTTCAGCATTCCGCGCAGCAATCCATTGGCGATCACGATCATCCAGAATTCCCGTTGCCGTGCGAAGTTGAGTTGAACATCGTTCATTTCCAGCCCGGCCCGGCATGCCCGCTGGCGTAGATCCTCTACATACGCCACGACTTGCCTGCCGAAGATCACCGGCAGCGGTTCCCTGTTGTTATCCAGCGGGCAGGTCACCTTTTCCTCCAGCCATTGCAACACTGACGGGGTGTCGTGGGCGGGATCGCTCAGATAGGCGATTTCTTCCCGGCCGGGCGGGATGATGAATTCAACCTGGCCCAGCAGCTTGGCCAGACGGGTGACGCACCAGCCGATGATCTTGGCCTCGCTTTCCGCGGGAGGCAACAGCAGCGGATGCCCTCACAATCGCGCGAAGGCCGATCCAGAAAGCGCCAGCGCGGTTGGTTCAGCCACGGTTCCAGCACCGAGACCGGGACTTGGCTGCCCAGCAGTTCGGCCAGATCTGAATCGCAGGTGAGCGTAGTGCCGAGCAGAACGGATTCGTCGGCACTACACAAATCGGTAAATGGATATTGCATGAGGTTTCTCCTATCATTTGAAAATCAAACCGGCAGAAGTGCCGGCTTGAATTCAGCTTAGCGGGGTAGACAAAATGTCAAGGCGTGGGGTTATGGGGAGATGTGGCAGATCAGGCCGGCTCTCATATGGAATGAGCCGGCTGGAGAATTATCATGGGAATTACTGGCTAGCCGCCTGACTTGATTTGTAAGCGCCAATTTCTCCACGCATTGTGTTGGTAGCATGATGACCGCGTATTCCAGTCCAAACTAGCCATCCAAGATGGGACTCCTCTCGCTACGTCAGTTGTGCGGTGGACTGCGGATCATAGAGGTTTCAGACCACCGAGCGTCTGCTTCCTAAACTGACGAACTCACACTACCGACCCGGAGCGGTCGAAATGACGGCTCCAAACCGGTCACTGAAAACGATTGGAACTGTGGTTCGTATCGCGCCATGTCTGACCGGACAGGGTGTCCTCAGTAGGTGCAGATAAGAGAACGGGCGCCGAGGCGCCCGTCGAAGCTGTCTGGACTGCATTCATGGCTGCAGTTCGATCTCCCCTGGCCGCCAAGTCTTGTTGAACCACGGCTCGAGTGCTCCATACATGCGCAGCACCGTGTTCCATCCGCGGCCAGGAACAGTCTGCACCCAGTTCGTCTCCTTTCCGGCCGGCGCCTTGGGACCAAAATAGATGTCGATGGACCCATCGCGATTCACTTGCAGGCCCTTGGTCTGGCTGCTAACGCTCGGGAAGCGCTGATCCGTCTGAATCATCGAGCGCGTCTGGTCGCTGTAGAGAATCACGGACCAGAAGTCCTTCACCGGGACATTCGCCGGCATGCGCAGTTTATAGCTCTTCGCCCCGTCCAGCGGCTGACCGTTCGCGTCGCGCGCAGTCCACGCATATTGCGATCCCTTCCCGATCATCTTCTCTTCCATTGCCGGCGTGACGAGAATCGCGAGGAAGTAGTAGAAGTTCGCCGCGTCGAAGTTCAGGACGCCGGGTTGCGCCTGAAAGTTGTAGCCGCCGATGAAGCCCAGTTGCCAGTTGCTGTTCGGATAATAGTAGGCGGCTTTCTCGCGTGAGTGGAACAAGATCGAACGGGCGGTCGCATCGCCGACAGCGGCTGCCTCCGTCAGGATCTTCTTCATGCGCTCATCCGGCGCGAACGGCTTGCCCTTCTGAATGCCGATCGACTGGAAGAAGCCCAGCCGGACCTGATCGAGCGACTCGGTGGGTTCTTCCTGCACGACCTGATTGAGCAGTTCCCAGAACGCGTAGTCTGCGGGGTAGACGGTATTGAACGGTTTCCCAGACATATCCACGAAATTCAATGGGGCATGCGCCTTGCCCACATCCGCAAGAGGATAGATCTTCGTGAACTTCTTGACGAGGTCCACGCCCGGCTTGGGATCACCGTTCACGAGGAAGCTGCGCCACGGAATCCACAGGCCTAGCGTGGGCGAATGCACGACGTAATAGCCCTTCGGCACCGAGCCTTTGTAGCCGGGCGGGAGGAAGAGATATTTGCCGCCGCGGCCCTTGTCCGGCCCCGTGATGCCGACATCGACGACCCAGCGCTGCCACATGTCATTGGCGGTGCCGAGGACCTTGGGGGGAACTTCCAGTACCAGTGGTCCCTTGGCCAGATCGATCCACGTCCAGCTGTAGACCGTGTTGTCATTGCCGGTCAGGACGATTCCACGCCCATCAAGCAACTGCTCGAAGATCGGAACGACGGTGTTGGCCGGGCCGAACGTCCTAAAGGCATTTCGATTGGCGACCTGGCTTACGGCCGGAATCGCGAATAGGTAGGCTTGTACCGCCCGCTGAAAGTCGAGGTTATCGTACAGCTTCTCGGCCGTCGCCTTGTCCGGGAAGCCGTCGAAGAAGTTTAGGATTCCCAGTCGGGTCTCGACCTTGTCCGGCGAATACACACCCGGTGGGATCGGCGTCGAATACTTTAGTTGCGGATCGGCCGTCGGGCCGGCGAGCGGTTGCGCGCCCGCATTGAACGCCAGCAAGGCCATGGCCGCGACAGCGAGCTTGGTAGCAATCTTCATTCAGTTTCTCCTGTAAATTGGGGACGCGTGCCTGCCTGTGGGTTACGAGACCGATGCTGGCGCGGCGCGACCGGACTTCGAGCCGGATTTCAGTTCACCTGCGCAACGCCCGGGGGCTGCCACGTTCCTTCGCCTTGCCCGGCAAGTATCGTAATTGCGATTGCAGCGAGTACGACAATCCACCCAATCGGTTCTGTGTTCACGTATTCTACCCTTAATCAGGTGTCCATTCTGCCACCTTAACAGTTCATGTTCGGCGAGCTTTGATTTATGCGTATTCCACGCAAACTGGAAACGCGCCCACTTGATGTTTCTGCTCATTGCCACGGCATTCTCCTTAGGCTGGAAAGGTTGTGGAGGGCGATCCAGGCGCCACCATCGCGACGCCCAGTTCAGTTGGCGCTCTCGGGCTGCGCCCGAAGGTGCCTGCGCGCTCGCAGTGATAACAGTTTTCGGGCAATCGATTCGATGACGGCCTAACGGTAATTATACGGACGCAAACTAAGCCTATTCGCCACTGCCTAACTCGTTAAATGGCAGCTTTTGGCTGACAGCGGTCGGATAGTAGCCTCTTTATATCCTCTCGTCAGTGTCTACTAAAGTGAGAATTCCAGAAGTTGATTATTGTCTGCAATTACCGATCATGCACTTTATGATGAGCTGGATATTTCCGTACAGTTATTGACAGAACTCCAAGGCGGCTTCGCCGCCGCCGTCCACACGGCGCGCGCTGCCACGTGCGTGCGTGTGGACGTCAGCGGCAGTCGCCGCTTTCAATAACTCCTGATAATCTGCTTCCTGTTCATTGTGCCGACTTAGATTCATGATGCGCCATTGATGAATGCGCATCGGCAGAATGATTGCCCCGGCTTGAATGCCGACGATTTTCTTGCCTTTTGGGTCGCCGTAGCGGCCAACTTCATCGGTTTCGGTTTTGGCAAGCTGGATAGGCAGGTCTTTACGCCTGGGGTGGCGCCACCCAGTGCTTGGAGAAATTGCGCCCAATTGCCCGCATCGGCAGCTTCAAAAGCTTGCTGTAAGACGCCTTCTGGCATTTCAGATTTTGCGCGGTGCAGTTCTCGCCAAAGAGTCACCGGCACACCACGAATTGCTGGAACTGGCGGATGCCCCAGGTGGATGCCCAGGCCGTGACACGCTCGGCACTGGTTTGGGCGTCCAGCCCTTCTTCGTCTTCATTGATGGCGTAGCCGTCGATATTCTTGCTGACGTACTTGGCGATGTAGCCGACCGCGCTGCCTTTGGCTTTGTCAGGGTTCATATTTGAAGCGATGTTCTTGCGCGCCGGGTTCGTCGCCATCTTCTGCTGTTCTACAACCACAGCAGGCTTCATTCGACACTGGGGTACATCAGCCCAAGGGCTGTTGCGCTTCATTTGCTTTGCTGCCAACTACCGCCTACAGCCTTGGCGAGAAACACCGCAACTTGAAATTGCTGCCCTGAAATCTTGACTGCCAGACGTTGGTTACTGAGCAGTCCCTGTTGCGCATTGATAACGTCAAGGTAAGTGCTGATCCCCCCTTCGTAGCGCGCTCTTGCCAAGTCCACCACTTGCTGAGAACTGCGGACGGCAGTATCCGCATTGGTCGCGGAACGGGCCAGGATGACGCTTCCGCTTAGGCCATCCTCCACTTCCTGCATGGCGGTAAGCACCGTCTGGCGATAGGATGCAACCGTCGCTTTATAGCCGGATTGGGCGATGTCCAGATTGGCTCGGTTGCGTCCGGCATCGAATAAGGTTTGAGTTGCTGTAATGCCCAAAGCCCAGAACAGGCTGGAGGCCTGTACGAGAGTTGATAGTGTAGAACTCTCTAGTCCGGCCACGGGCGACAGTATGACAGAGGGATAAAAAGCCGCGCGCGCTACGCCTATTTGCGCATTGGCAACTGCCATGGAGCGTTCGGACGAAGCGACATCCGGTCTACGCTCCAACACATCCGAAGGCAGTGCGAGGGGGATTTGCGGCGGGGTGCCTGTCAATGCCCGCGACGCGATCTTGAAATCCGGCGCCGGTGTGCCGGTCAGGGTGGCAACGGCATGCTCGAACTGCGGGCGCTGATTCTGCAAGATATCGAGCTGGGTCATCGTCTCATCCAATTGCGCCTGTTGCTGGGCCAGGTCCAATCCTGTCGCCACGCCCAGGGCATGGCGAATGCTTACGAATTCGAGCGCCTTGCGCTGAAACTCGATGCTTTGGCGTACCACTTCGATCTCGGCATCGATCTCCCGCAAGCTAAAATAATCCGCGGCAAGCTCAGCCGCAAGCAATAGGCGCACGTTTTCGTAATCGGCCTGGGCTTGTTGGGCCGAGGCTTCTGCTCCTTGCACACTGCTACGCACGCGGCCGGAAAAGTCTGCTTCATACCGCACGGCAAGGCCCAGAGTAAAATCGTTCTGGGTGGTCGAAAGGCGAGGGGCTGTGGTGCCGGCGATAGGCCGGTTTTCCGATGTTTTGGTACGGGCGGCGCCAGCTGCTAGGCCGAGTTGCGGATAGAACCCCGCGGTCTCGACGGTCACCATGGCCTTGGCTTGTTCGAGATGGGCGGCGGCAATCAGCAAGCTGGGACTCTGCGCGAGCGCAAGCTGTTCAAGCCGATTAAGCTCAGCATCTTGGAACGCTTCCCACCATGGCCCCTTGGCCATGCCGTCGCTCGGTCTGCTCTCGCGCCAGGGATACTCAGGAGACCACTGGGACGGGATGGCGACGTCGGGCTTGACGTATTCGGTTGTCGGGGCGCAGGCCGTCAATTGGCAAACGGCGGCGATCAGGATAAGCAGTCGTTTCACTTGGTTGCCGAACTGTCTGTCGCAAGCTTGTCAGTAGCCACCACCACTTGGCCGTCGACCAGCGAATCTGCTGGATTCAACACCAGGCGATCAGTGGCATGGATACCTTCCAGGACTTCAAGGGTGTTACCGAAATCCTGCCCGATTGTCACCGCCTGTAACCTGACCTTACCGCCATCCTCGACAATGGCGACGCGCGGGCCTTCCCCGCGGAACAATACGGCATTCGATGGGATGGTAAGCGTCTGTCCCGCGCCCGTGGGTAATGAGACCTTCACATAAGCGCCCGGCATCAGCCGCCCGTTGGGATTGGGGAGAATAATTTCAATCTGCAGCGTACGGGTGGCCTGGTCGATGGCCCCTGCGGTACGCTCGATCTTGCCATGGAAAACCTGTCCCGGCATTTCGCTCTGGGAGATCTCGACCGGCTGCCCGACTTTCACGCCCTCGGCATAGCTCTGGGGGACATAGACATAAGCCTTGAGCGGATCAGTCTGGGACAGGACGAACAAGGCGTGCGAGCTGTCGCCGTTGCCCGGGGTGACGAGATCACCGATATCCAGGTTGCGCCGGGTGATGGTGCCTGAAAACGGCGCGATGATTTGCTTGAACCCCACCAGGTTCTGCAAGCGCTGCACATCGGCATCGGCCGCCGCCAGGTTGGCTTGGACTTGGGCAAACGCGCTCTTGCGCTCGTCCAGTTCCTGCTGCGAAACCACGTCGCGCTGCCGCATCTGCTCCCAGCGCTCCATCGAGCTTTTGGCAAGCCCCAGGTTTGCCGCGACCTGGCGTCGGGTCGCGATGGCCTGGGCCAATTGCTGGTCGATTTCCGGCGTGTCTATGTCTGCCAATAGGTCGCCTTTGTTGACCTTGCTGCCGATATCCTTGTACCAGTGCAGCAAATAGCCGTTGCTGCGGGCATAGATCGGCGATTCGATGAAGCCTTGCAACGTCCCCGGCAGGTCAAGGTGCCGGCCATTCGCAGATGGCGTGGCGCGAATCGTGGTGACGTATTGCTTTGCCAGGGTGGCGGAAGCCGTTTCCAGTTGGCGCGACTGGGCGCCACGTATTAGCACGGTTCGAACCGCACCGATGGCGAGCAGAACCAGGACGATTAAAACAATCACCCCCGCCCGGACCAGCAGGCGCCGGCGCTGGGGTTCTGCCGCGGCTGGGTGGTTGGTATCGGACATATCAGAGTTCCTTTTCATTCTGTGCGGCACGGTTGCGGGCCAGGCGCTGGTGTATGGACGCGAACACGACGGGTACGAAGAATAGCGTGGATACGGTAGCAAACAGCAAGCCGCCTATCGTCGCCCGCCCCAGCGGCGCGTTTTGTTCCGCGCCTTCGCCCAGGCCCAGCGCCATCGGGATCATGCCGATGATCATCGCCAGCGCCGTCATCAACACCGGCCGGATACGCGTGGCACCGGCGTCGAGCGCGGCCTCGACCGCGGTCAGCCCGTCGTGCAGGCGCTGGCGCGCAAACGATACCAGCAGAATGGAATTGGCCGTGGCCACGCCCATGGTCATGATCGCCCCGGTGAGCGCGGGCACGCTCAAGGTGGTTCCGGTGATGAACAGCATCCAGGCGATCCCCGCCAATGCCGCGGGCAGCGCGGTGATGATGATGAACGGATCCACCCATGACTGAAAATTGACAACGATCAGCAGGTAGACCAGCAAGATGGCAACGGCAAGACCGATGCCCAGGCCAATAAAGGAGCTCTGCATAGTCTGGACTTGTCCGCGCATGACGACATCCGCTCCGCGCGGCAGCGCGGGTTTGACTTCGCTCACGAATTTTCTGACCTCCGCGGCCACGCTGCCGAGGTCGCGGCCTTCAACGCTGATGTAGAGGTCGACCACGGGGGAGATATCGTAATGCGACACCACGGCCTGCTCCTGCGCCGGATGGATTTGCACCAGATTGCCGAGCAACTGCGGCGCGGTATCGGGGCCGCCCCTGACCGGCGTTTGCAGCAGCGTGTCAATGGAATCGACCTTGTATTGCGGCGACTGCACCGCGACGTTGTACACCACGCCATTAGATGGATTGAGCCAGAACGAGGGCGTGGTCTGGAAACTGCCGGAGAGCGATACCAGGACATTCTGCGCGACGTTGATGGCGTTGAAGCCGAGCTGCTGGATGCGCGTGCGATCCATAGTGACTTTCAGGCTTGGCTGATCCATGCGCTGCTGGATGTGCACATCCACCGTGCCCGGAATTTGGCGGATACGGTTCATCAGCTCGCTCGCCATCGCGTAGCTGGCATAGACGTTCTTGCCCGAAAACTGTACGTCGATTGCGGCAGGCAGGCCGAAATTGAGAATCTGCGTGACGATGTCGGCGGGCTGGAAGAAGAACTCGATGCCCGGGAAGCGCTTGGGTAGCTCGTAACGCAGCTTGTCCACGTATTCCTGCGTCGGCCGGTGGCCGGCTTTAAGCGCAACGAGGATCTCGGCATCCATCGTGCCTATCGTGCCCGCATTGCTGTAGGAAAGATTGATGCCGCTATAAGGCAGGCCGATGTTGTCGAGGATGGTTTCAAGCTCGGCGGGCGGCAGGATGCGGCGCATTTCGGTCTCGACCAGGTCGGCGGTACGCGCGGTTTCTTCGATGCGCATGCCGGTCGGCGTGCGCATGTGCAGGCGGATCTTGCCGGCATCGACATTGGGGAAGAAGTCGCGCCCGAGCACCAGGTACAGCCCGCAGGAAAGCAGGCAGAACGCCAGGAACAGGCTGCCGAACAGCCGGCGATGGCCCAGTATAATGCCGAGAATGATGCGGTAGGCGCCGCGCATGCGCTCGAACGCGCGGTCGAAATTCCGGTAAATCCTGTGCAACAGGCTGGGTTTTTCAGGGTTGATGTGCGAGCGGTCCATGAGCAGCATGACCAGTGTCGGCACCAGCGTGCGGGAGAGGACGTAGGAGGCCAGCATGGCGAAAATCACCGCTTCGGCAAGCGGCACGAAGAGATATTTGGCCACCCCCGTGAGGAAGAACATCGGCACGAACACGATGCAGATGCACAGAGTCGATACCAGTGCCGGGATGGCGATCTCGCTTGCGCCTTCCAGAATGGCTTCGTGCATGTCGGTGCCCAGGTGCAGGTGGCGCTCGATGTTTTCTATGGTCACTGTCGCGTCGTCCACCAGAATGCCGACGGCGAGCGCGAGCCCTCCCAGTGTCATGATGTTGATGGTCTCCCCCAAGGCATGCAGCATGAGGATGGAAGTCAGGATGGAAAGCGGAATGGAGATGGCGATAATCGACGTACTGCGCCAGTTGCCGAGGAACAGCAAGATCAAGGCCGCCGTCAGGCAGGCGGCGATGATGGCTTCGTGCATGACACCCGAGATGGCGGCCTTGACGAACACCGACTGGTCGAACAACGGCTGGATTTTGAGCTCGGTCGGCAGGGATTTGGCCACGCCGGGCAGCAGTTCCTTGAGCGTATCGACGATCTGCAAGGTGGATGCGCCGCTGCCGTTTTTGATGATGGAAATCAGCACCCCGCGGCGGCCGTCCTGGCGAATGATGTTGGTCTGCGGCGAAAAGCCGTCGCGCACATGGGCGACTTCGCCTAGGTAGACCGTGCTGCCGTTAAGGGTGCGTACCGGCAACTGGTTAAGGCCGGCGATGGTTTCCGGCGAACCGTTAAGATGGACTGCATACTCGGCTTCGCCCATCTTGATGGTGCCCGATGGCAGAATCAGGTTCTGGCTACCGACGGCGTTGACCACATCGCTGGGGGTGAGCCCCTTGGCCAGTAATGCCTGGGTATCGAGATCCACCGAAATCACGCGCGGCTTGCCGCCGTAGGGATAAGGCACCGCAGCGCCTGGGATCGTAATCAGCTTGGGCCGCAGGAAGTTGATGCCGTTGTCGAACAATGCCTGCTCGGACAGCGTTGCGCTGGAGAGCCCCAGCTGGATTACCGGTATGCTCGACGCCGAATACTTGATGATGAGTGGCGGCGTAATGCCGGGCGGCATCTGCCGCAGCTGGGCCTGCGCGATGGCGACGATCTGCGCGGTAGCGGTCTGGATATTAGCGCTGGGTTGAAAAAATATCTTGATCACCGAAGTGCCGGCCAGCGACTGTGACTCGATGTGCTCGATATCGTTGACCGTGGTTGTGAGGCTGCGCTCGCTGATGGAGGTGACCCGCTGCCCCATTTCTTCTGCCGACAGGCCGTTGTAGGCCCACACCATGCTGATCACCGGAATGTCGATATCCGGCAGGATGTCGACCGGCGTCCTGAGCAGTACGAACGGCGTCGCGAGAAAGATGAGCAACGCCATTACGATAAACGTGTAAGGACGGCGTAGTGCGAGCTTGACTATCCACATGGTCTTGCGATTTTAATTAAATATTGAAGTCAGTGCTTGGCCGAGAAATTGGCGGGCGGCATAGGGTTACAATTACTTTCCAGCGCTAATTTTGACATGATTTGACATTGGCCAGCATCGGTAATTCACGGGTTGGGCGGTGGCGAATGGCTACAGGTGCGACCAAAGGCTAAATTCCGCCTTACAACCCCAACCGCTCCACTTCTACCGATACTTTCAGTTCATGGTTTTGGCCGCCGAAGATAACGCCCTTGAGCGGGGTGACGTCGCCGTAGTCGCGGCCCCAGGCGATGGTGATGTGCTGGTCGCTGGGGAGCTGGTTGTTGGTGGGGTCGAAATCCATCCAGCCGATCTCCGGCAAATAGACCGAGAACCAGGCGTGCGAAGCGTCGGCGCCGACCAGTTTGGGCTTGCCGGGCGGCGGCAGGGTTTCGATATAGCCGCTGACGTAGCGTGCCGCCAGGCCATGCGAGCGGATGCAGCCGATGGCGAGGTGGGCGAAATCCTGGCACACGCCGCGCCGGTGCTCCAGCACGGTTTGCAGCGGGGTGGCGAGGGTGGTGAACTCCGGGTCGAAGATGAAATCGCGGTGGATGCTCTGCATCAGGTCGTGCACCGCCTCCACCAGCGCCCGGCCGGGCGGGAACGAAGGCTCGGCATAAGCCGCCAGTTCTGGACTGGCGGCGATATAAGGGGAATCCAGGGCGTATTGGCGTGCGTCCAGTACCTCCGACCGTCTATCCTGGTGCAGTATTTCCCTGACGGTTTCCCATGCGGCGCCCTGGGCGAAATCGAGCTGCCCGGCCTGGCTGAAAACCTGCACTTCGCTGATGGCGGTGACGCTGAACTCGCGGTGCGGTTCCGGGATGGAAAAATAGGCCACCTGGTTGCCGAAAAAGTCCTGCCGCACCCGGTAGTCAGCTTCAATTGGGCTGATTTTCAGTTGGGCCGAAATCAGGTTCTGGTGTTCGCAGAAACGCGGCAGCAGGCGGACTTCGTTGTAGGAATGGCCGACGGTTTCAACGTATTCATACTCGGTTTTGTGGGTAATGCGGTAGCGCATTCATCAGCCTCACAACGATTGCGGCGCATTGCCGTGGCGGAAGTAGTCGGCGGTAATGGCTTCCGACAGGGTGCCGAGCAGGTAATACAAGCGGCTCAACTGCTGGTCCAGATTCTCACGCACGCCATCTTCCGACACCAGCAGCAGGTCGTCCAGATTGGCCAGGGTGAGCATGGAGTTGGCTTCCAGCACCAGGCGCTGCTGCGCGCTCAGGCGCTGGCCCTGGCGGTTGAGCGGCAGCTTGGCGACGTGCTCGTGCAGGTTGGCGATCTGGTAGGCCAGCGAGCGCGGGTTGTAGGTGTCGAGCAGCAGCAACTCCAGGAACGAGGGCAGCTCGAAATAGCTGCGGTAGTGCTGGCGGTAGCAGATGGTGTTGTCGCTGCTGTCCAGCAGCGATTCGATCAACTGCGTCTCCACGCCGTCGCTCTGTTTGACCGAGAACGCGGTGCGCAGCGTCGAGATCAGCAGCAGGCTGCGTTCCAGCCGGCGGCCGATGTCGAGGAACAGCCAGCCGTTGCCGCGCGTCATGTTTTCCATCACCAGCCCGCTGAAGGCGCATAGCGTGGTGATGAGCTGGTCCATGTGCTCCTGCATCTGCCACAGGGTGCCGTCGCCGAGTTGCTGGGAGAGGCTCAGGTGCTCCTCCATCTCGTCCATCACGCGCCAGGTGTCGGACGACCACAGGTCGCGCACCGCGTAGCCGGCCTGCACCAGGCAGCGCAGGGAATCGGCGATGCTGCCGCTGCGTTGCTCGTCCAGCGCGACCGACAGCAGTTCCACCTCCGGCGACTGAAATAGCGCATCCGGCTCATCGGCGAAAAAGCCGGGCCAGGTGCCGGTGATGTTGGTCACCCCGCGCAGCAGGTTATGCAAACTGCCTTCGTAGTCCGGGTTGCCGCGGTCGGGGTTGAGGTAGAGTTTTTTCACGGTGGCACGCAGCAGGCGGATGCTGCCTTCGGCGCGCTCGGCGTAGCGGCCGACCCAGAAGATGTTATCTGCCGCACGGCTGGGCAGGGCGTTGTTGTGGTTGCCGTGGCTGTCGGCGGTGTGCTCGGGTTTGATGGTGGTGCTGACGTGCTGCGGTTCGGAGGCGAGGATCCAGGTGTCCTTGCTGATGCCGCCGGTCTGGTTGGAGATCGGCACGTCGCCTTTTTCCGGCGCGCTGCGGGTGAGGCCGCCCGGCATCACCGTGTAGCCGTCGGCGCGCGCCACCAGGAAGCAGCGCAACAGCGCCTGGCGCGGCTCGTAACCGCCGGGTACCAGCGATGGCACGGTGGAAAAGCTCTCGTGCTCCTGGCCAACGTAAAACGCCGGGTTGGCCTGGATGCGGGCGCGCCACTCGGCCAGTTGCAGCTGGCTGAGCAAATGGCCGAATACCGAACGCACGCCGGGGCTACGGTAGATTGGCTTGATCACCAGTTGGTCGAGGTTGGCCAGCACGAAATCCAGCTCGCGCGGCTGGCCGCACCACCAGGTGGCGATGGAGGGCAATTTCAGTGGCTGGCCGAGGAAATGCCGGGCGATGCTGGGCAGGAACGGTTGCAGACCAGGGTTTTCCAGGATGCTGCTGCCGAGCGGGTTGGCGATGGCGACGTTGCCGCGCCGTGCCGCTTCCAGCAAGCCGGGCACGCCTAGGCGTGAATCCTCGCGCAGCTCCAGCGGGTCGCAGTAGTTGTCGTCCACGCGGCGCAGGATGACGTCCACGCGCTGCAAGCCGGTGAGCGACTTCAGCCAGACATGGCCGTCGCGCACCGTGAGGTCGTCGCCCTGCACCAAGGGATAGCCGAGGTGGGAGGCGAGGTAGGCGTGCTCGAAGAAGGTCTCGTTGAACGGCCCCGGCGTCAGCACCACCACGCGCGGGACGTTGCTTTGATCCGGTGACAGGCTATTCAGCCCGGCGCGCAGCGACTGGAAGAACGGTTCCAGCCGGTGCACCTGCGCGTTGCGGAACAGGCTGGGCAGCACGCGCGACATCGCCAGCCGGTTTTCCAGCGCGTAGCCGCTGCCGGAGGGCGCCTGGGTGCGGTCGCCCAGCACCCACATTTTCTGGTCCGGCCCGCGCGCCAGGTCGGCGGCATACAGCACCAGTTGATGGCGGCCAAGCAGTCTGACCTGGTCGCAGGCGCGCAGGAAGCCGCCGTGGTTATACACCAGTTCCAGCGGCAGCAGGCCTTTCTTGATGAGTTCGCGCGGGCCGTAGAGGTCGGCCAAAATGAGGTTGAGCAGTTCGGCGCGTTGCAGCAGCCCGGCTTCGATGCCGTACCACTCGTCGCCGGCAATCAGCAGCGGCACCGGGTCGAGCTGCCAGGGACGGCTGGCGCCGTCCGGGTCGCCATAGACGTTATAGGTGACGCCGTTTTCGCGCAGCAGCTTGAGTGCTTCCATGTGACGCCGGCCGACTTCGTATGGGCCAAGCTCGTGCAGGGCGCGCATCAGCGGCTCCCAGTGCGGCCGCACCTTGCCCGCGCCGTCCAGCATCTCGTCGTCAGCACCGATGCCGAGCCGGTAGGAAAGGGAGAGCTCCGCCTGTGCCGATTGGGTTTGCATGAAGCGCAGTTTAACCCGAGTTAGCCGGTGTTGCGTAATCCGGCGGCGATACCGTTGATAGTCAGGTGGATGTTGCGTTTGACGCGCTCGTCGGTGGCGCCGGAGCGGTGGCGGCGGATCAGCTCCACTTGCAGGTGGTTGAGCGGGTCGAGATAGGGCAGGCGGCGCTTGATGGATTCCGCCAGCGTCGGGTTGCCTGCCAACCGCAGCGGGCTTTCCAGCAGCAAGGTGAGCGCTTGCGCGGTGAGTTCATGCTCGCGCACGATGCGCTGGAACACCTGCTTGCGCAGCATGACGTTCTCCACCAGCTGCGCGTAGCGCGAGGCCACCGCCAGGTCGGTCTTGGCCAGCACCATGTCCATGTTGGCGATCAGGGTCTTGAACAGCGGCCATTGCTTGAGCATGTTGCGCAGAGTTTGGGTGCGCTGTTCGCGTCCGGCGTCGCCGCCTTGTTCCAGATAGCGCGCGATGGCGCTGCCGAAGCCGTACCAGCCCGGCAGCAGCAGCCGGCATTGGCCCCAGGAGAAGCCCCAGGGAATGGCGCGCAGGTCTTCGATGCGCTGCGTGGCCTTGCGTGCCGAGGGGCGGCTGCCGATGTTGAGTTCGGCGATTTCGCTGATCGGCGTGGAACTGAAAAAATACTCGGTGAAGCCCGGCGTTTCGTACACCAGATTGCGGTATTCGGCCATGGCGCTGGCGGAGAGCTGGTCCATCAGCATCTCGAAGCTGCGGCGCTGCGCCGGCGCCAACTGATCCTGCGGGAACAGCGTGGCGTCTATGGTAGCGGCGATCAGCGTTTCCAGGTTGCGACGCGCGACGTGCGGGTCGGAGAACTTGTTGGCGATGATCTCGCCTTGTTCCGTCAACCTGATCTGGCCGTCCACCGTACCCTGCGGTTGCGCCATGATGGCCTGGTAGGTCGGTCCGCCGCCGCGCCCAACCGTGCCGCCGCGGCCGTGGAACAGGCGCAGCCTGACCTTGGCCTGCTGGAACAATTCCACCAGCGACACTTCGGCCTTGTACAGCTCCCAGTTGGAAGTGAGGAAGCCGCCGTCCTTGTTGCTGTCGGAATAACCCAGCATGATTTCCTGCAAGCCGCCCTGGTAACGCAGCAAATGCCGGATGCCGAGCAAACTCAGCCACTCGCTCATAATGCCTGGCGCGTTGCGCAAATCCGCTATGGTCTCGAACAGCGGCACGATGTTGAGGTCCATTTGCACTTTGGCGGAACCCCAGCGCCCGCGCAGCAGGCCGGCTTCCTTCTGCAGCAGCGCCACTTCCAGCAGGTCGGACAGGGTTTCGGTGTGCGAAATGATGTACTGGCGCACCGCGCGCGGGCCGAATTTTTGCCGCACTTCCCTGGCCCTGCGGAACACACCGATTTCGCTTTCCACCAGCGCGGAGTAATCCTGGAACGGCGAATACAGCAGACGCGGCTGCTTCAGCTCGGCCAGCAGCGCTTTCACTTTCTCCGCCTCGTCCAGCTCGGCGTAGCTGAAATCCTCGCCGGCCTTGATGAACAGTTCGCGGATGACGGCCTCGTGCACGTCCGAGCTTTGCCGCAAATCAATGCTGGCAAGGTGGAAACCGAAGGTTTCCACTGCCTTGATCAGTTTGCCCAGGCGCGGATAGACCAGCGCCTGGCCGGCGTGGGTTGTCAGCGAGCCGGCGATGGTGTTGAGGTCGGCGAGGAAGGCCTCGCTGTCTTCGTAGGCGGGCAGGGCGGTTTCGTCGCGCGCAACTTCCTGGCCGGCCAGGCTGTCGCGGCTCTGGCGCAGGCGTTCCAGTATTGCCACCAGCGCCAACCGGTAGGGCTCGTCCTGGCGGTGGGGCGACTGGTCGGGTGACTGGTCGGCCAGCTTCTTCAGCTTGGGCGACACGTCCACCAGGCGCGTGGTGAGCGAAAGTTCGGCGCGCAGGGCGTCGGTTTCGCGCAGGTAAAAATCCAGCGCGGTGGCGGCCTGGCGCGTGATGGCCTGCTCCAGCGTGGCGGCGTTGACGTTGGGATTGCCGTCGCGGTCGCCGCCGATCCAGCTGCCCATCTGAAAGAAGCTGGGCAGGTGCGGCGCCGCGCCGCCTGCGCCAAAGCGGCTGCCGAGGTCTAGCTCCAGGTCTTGCAGCAGTTCCGGGAGGGTGTCGAGCAAACTCATGCCGTAATAGGACAGGGCATTGTCGATTTCGTCGTTCACGGTGAGGCGCGAGAAGCGCAGCATACGGCTCTGCCACAGCAGAGTGATGGCGGCGTACAGCATGCGCGCGTTGCGCTCGGCCTCGTGGCGCGGCAGAGGCAGTCCTCGCCGCACGAGCAGGGCGGAGATGCTGCGCTGGGTGTCGAGCAGGCTCTTGCGCTGTACTTCGGTGGGGTGCGCGGTGAGCACTGGCGAGATCAGGGCGGAAGTAAAAAACGCCTCGATCTGCTCCAGCGTCATGTGTTCGCGCTGGAAATTGTCTAGTGAACTCGCCAGTTCTCCGGGTTCCGGCGCGGCTTCTTGCTGCGCGATTTGCTCGTGGCTGGCCAGGTCCTCGGCGATGTTGACCAGATGCTTGAAATAGCTGAAGGCGCGCGCCACGGCGATGGACTGGTCGGTGTCCAGCCTATGTAGCAGGTGGTCGAGCGTGGCGGCCGCGGCTGGGTCGCCGTGACGGTGAAAACTGACCGCGGCCTGGCGGATGGCTTCGATGATTTGGAAGGTGGCCTCGCCTTCCTTGTCCTTGATGACTTCGCCCAGGATGCGGCCGAGATGGCGAATATTTTCCTTGAGCGCCTGTTCGGGCGACGGTGTGCTTGAGCGCATGCGTGGACTCCTCGATTGCCGGCTGGCTGATTATTCTTCGGTATTATCGAAGCAACTATCAAGCCAGTCAGTCGGGCGGTTGTTTAAGCCAGTCCGGGCGGCTATGATGGAAGCCCTTACAACTTTAACTTTCCCTTGAATCATGACTTATTGTGTAGGTTCGCTGCTCGATGCCGGCCTCGTCATGGCTTCCGATTCCCGCACCAATGCGGGTGTTGACCATGTGGCGACATTCCCCAAGATGACGATCTTCTCGCGCCCCGAGGAACGCGTGCTGGTGCTGCTGACTTCCGGCAACCTGGCGGTTTCGCAGGCGGTGGTGAGCCGTTTGAACAAGAATATTGCCGAGGGAGTGGAACCCAACCTGCATAGCGTGATCTGCATGTTCGAGGCCGCACGGGTTGTGGGCGACGCGGTGCGCGCCGTGCACCATGAAGATGCGGAGCACCTGCGCAAGCACCAGGCCGATTTCAACCAGTCCATCCTGCTGGGCGGGCAGATACTGGGGGAAAAACCACGCCTGTTCCAGATTTACGCGGCCGGCAACTTCATCGAGGCGGTGGCAGAAACGCCTTACTTCCAGATCGGCGAAACCAAGTACGGCAAGCCCATCCTCGACCGCGTCATCAAAAGCGATAGCGACCTCGACGAAGCCGCCAAGTGCACGCTGATTTCCTTCGATTCCACTATCCGCAGCAACCTGTCGGTCGGCATGCCGATCGACCTATTCATGTACCGCACCGATAGCTACCGTACCGACTGCCAGATTCGCATCACCGACAGCGACCCTTACTTCAACCTGCTACGCAAAGGCTGGGGCGAAGGGCTGAAAAAGGTGTTCGCGTCGTTGCCCGACCCGGAGTGGTGCCGGGAATAAGCTAGCCTGCCTTGGCTTCGCGCTCCCTGGCACGAGCCAGCGCCGGGCGGGTGGCGAGGCGGTCGGCATAGGCTTGCAGTGTCGGCGATTCGAGCGCGATGGACTGCCTGAGCGCCCAGTTGAGGGTGCCGCCGAGCAGGATATCAGCGGCGGTAAAATGCTCGCCGACCGCATATTCGCGGCCTTTCATGTGCTGCTCCAGCACGTGGGCGGCACGCTGGAATTCCCACAAACAGGTGTTGGCAACGGCTGGTACGCGGTATTCCTCCGGTAGCAGGCGGGCGTGTTTCGCTATCGTCCACAACGGCGCTTCCAGTTCGCTCATGGCAAAGAAACACCACTGGAAATAATGCGCACGCTCAGCCGGCTGGCTGAGCGGCGGCACCAGCCCAGAGGCCGGAAACTTCTCGCCGATGTAGGTACAGATGGCGGCCGACTCGGTCAGCACCAGATCGCCGTCAATCAGCGCCGGCACCTTGCCGCCGGGATTGATCTTCAGATAAGCCGGTTTGCGATGATCGCTCTGTGCCAGGTTAACCAGGGTATAGCCATATTCGGCGCCCGCTTCCTCCAGCGCCCAGGTGACGCGCGTGGAGCGGGTGTTGGGGAAACCGTAAATCTGGATCATACGAAACTCCCTTTAAAATTCATTTTACCTGCCCCAGCGCAAGGCAGCAGTATGCACCGGACTATCCCAATGCCGGCGGATTTCGTTGTCCAACAGGCAGATGGTGATGGAGGCGCCGGCCATTTCCAGCGAAGTGACGTAGTCGCCCACCAGCGAGCGCGTAATGTTGAGGCCTTTCGCTTGCAGCCGCTTGGCCGCCGAGTTGTACAGCACATAAAGCTCCATCAGCGGCGTGCCGGTGAAGCCGTTGACCATCAGCAAAACTTCGCTGCCCGCCGCCGGTTTCAGGTCTTCCAGGATGGCGCCCACCAGGTCGGCCACGATTTCATCGGCCGAGCGCATTTTCTCGCGTCGTCGTCCCGGCTCGCCGTGGATGCCGACGCCCATTTCCAGTTCGTGCTTTTCGATGTCGAAGGTGGGGCGTCCTGCCGCCGGCACGATACAGCTGGTCAGCGCCACGCCCATGGAGGCGGTGCGCTGGTTGACCTTGTCGCCCAGCGCCTTGCAGGCGGCGAGGTCGGCGCCGGTTTCGGCTAGGCTGCCGACGCACTTTTCCACGATCACGGTGCCGGCTACACCGCGGCGGCCGGTGGTGTAGGTGGAATTTACCACCGCCACGTCGTCGCTGGTGATGACAGTGGCGTGTTCGAACGGCAGCATCTCCGCTGCCATCTCGAAGTTCATCACGTCGCCGGCGTAGTTCTTGACGATGAACAGCACGCCCTTGCCGGATTCCGCCACTTCCGCCGCCGCCAGCATCTGGTCCGGCGTGGGCGAGGTGAACACGTGGCCGGGGCAGGCGGCATCCAGCATGCCAACACCGACAAAGCCGCTGTGCAGCGGCTCGTGCCCGGAACCGCCGCCGGAAATCAGCGCCACCTTGTTCTGCGCCTTGCTGGCGCGCAACAGATAGTTGGGGTCAAGATGCACGCTGACGATGTCGGCGTGCGCCGCGCCAAAGCCGGACAGGCTTTCCGCCAGCAGGTCGTCAATCTGGTTGATGAATTTTTTCATGGATTCTCCTGTTAAACCCCCTCTCCCTGCGGGAGAAGGTTGGGGTGAGGGCAAAAGCAGGCAGGGCCGCCTGCGCGACTTGTCAGCTCGCCAGGTCGCAGATAGTGGCGATAATCACCTGGCTGGTCTTGGCCCCGGGGTCAATGTGGCCAATGGCGCGTTCGCCGAGGAAGGCGGCGCGGCCCTTGCTGGCAACCATGGCGCGCGTAGACAGCATGCCCTGCTCGGCCTCGCGCTTGAGTACGGCAAAGGTCTCGGCACGGTCGTAGCCTTCCGTCGCCAGCCGGGTGTAGGTATGCGCTACCGGGATCAGCACGTCCAGCATGGTTTTTTCGCCCACGTCGGCCTTGCCACGTTGCTTGATGGCCTCCACCCCGGCGGCAAAGGCGGCGGCAATTTGCGGCAGGGTTTCCGCGCCTTGCTCCTTGGCTGCTTTCCCCATTGCCATAAAAAAGCTGCCAATCAGCGGGCCGGAAGCGCCGCCGATGGTGGACAGCAGCTTCATGCCGATTTTTTGCAGCGCGGCATCGGGTGCCAGACCAGCCAGTTCGTCGTGCATGGCGACGATGGTGGCGCAGCCGCGCTTGATGTTGATGAAATGGTCGCCGTCGCCGATCTCGCGGTCGAGCGATTCAATTTCGGCCTCGTTGGCCAGAATGGCGCTGTTGACGGCTAGTGCGGCTTGCAGGATGAAGTCGGTTCTCATGGAGGGAAACACTATACATGCCAAAGTGGAAAGTCAATTCAGCTTGAAAACGCTGGTAATACGGTAAAATCCCGCCATCCGTTTATTTCAGGAAGCCGCCATGCCCGTTAATCTTTCCGCGCCGCAAGCCGGCGAGTTGCTCCCCGTCAAAGGCATCAGCCTCGGCATCACCGAAGCCAATATCCGCAAACCCAATCGCAAGGATTTGCTGGTGATGCAGCTTGCCCCAGGCAGCCGCGTGGCCGGGGTATTCACCCAGAACCGCTTTTGCGCGGCGCCGGTGACCTTGTGCAAGGAACATCTGGCTTCCGGGCAGGACATCCGGGCGGTGCTGGTGAACACCGGCAACGCCAACGCCGGTACCGGCGAGGATGGCATGATGCGCGCGCGGCGTAGTTGCGAGGCGCTGGCCGGGCTGCTTGGCATCGCCGATGCGCAGGTGCTGCCGTTCTCCACTGGCGTCATCATGGAGCCGCTGCCGATCGAACGCGTGGTGGCCGGTCTGCCGGCCTGCACGGCCGACCTTAGGGAAGATAACTGGCTCAACGCCGCGCAGGCCATCATGACCACCGACATCGTTGCCAAGGGCGCCTCGCGCCAAGTCGAAATCGGCGGCAGGACAGTCACCGTGACCGGCATCGCCAAGGGCTCCGGCATGATCCACCCCAACATGGCCACCATGCTGGGCTATATCACTACCGATGCCGCCGTGTCACAGCATGCGCTGGAAGCCATGATCCATTACGCGGTGAACCGCTCCTTCAACTGCATCACTGTGGACGGTGATACCTCCACCAACGACTCGCTGATCCTGATCGCCACCGGCCAGAACGGCGGCGCGGAAATCGCCGATCCCCACAGCGCCGACTATCACACCCTGCGCGACGCCGTTACCGCGGTTGCCGCGCAACTGGCGCAAGCCATCGTGCGCGACGGCGAAGGCGCCACCAAGTTCATGACCATCCAGATTGAAGGCGGCCGCAACGAGGCCGAGTGCCGCCAGATCGGCTACGCCATCGCCCATTCGCCGCTGATCAAGACCGCTTTCTTTGCCTCCGATCCCAATCTGGGTCGTATCCTCGCAGCTATCGGTTATGCCGGGGTGACTGACCTCGACGTCAACCTGCTCAAGCTCTACCTGGGCGACGTGCTGGTGGCGGAAAACGGTGGCCGTGCGGCGAGCTACCAGGAGGCCGATGGACAGCGCGTGATGAAGGAGGCGGAAATTACCGTGCGCGTGTTGCTGGGGCGCGGCCATGCTGAAGCCACGGTGTGGACCTGCGATTTCTCCTACGACTACGTCAAAATTAACGCGGACTACCGTACTTGAGCGATTTGCAACAGCTGATTTCGCACGCCGAATCCCTGTTACAGCGGCTGGAGGGCTTGCTGCCGTCAGCGCCAGCCGAGCCGGATTGGTCGGCGCACGCCTATCGCTGGCGCCGCCAGCAGCGGTGCGGCCAGTTGCAGGCGGTAGCACAGCCGCACCGCATCACGCTCGCCGACCTGCGCGACGTGGACGAGCAGAAAGCCTTGCTGGTGCGCAACACGCGCCAGTTCCTGCAAAGCCTGCCGGCTAACAACGTGCTGCTCACCGGCGCGCGCGGCACCGGCAAATCTTCGCTGGTCAAGGCACTGCTCACCGAGTTTGCGGCTGAGGGCTTGCGGCTGGTGGAGGTGGACAAATCCGACCTCACCGATCTGCCGGATATTACTGAGTTGCTGCGCAACCGCCCAGAACGCTTCGTTATTTTCTGCGACGACCTCTCTTTCGATGCCGACGAGCCGGGCTACAAGGCGCTCAAGGCGGCGCTGGACGGCTCCATTGCCAGCGCGGCAGACAACATGCTGGTCTACGCCACTTCCAACCGCCGCCACCTGATGCCGGAATTCATGGCGGAAAACCTGGAATCGGACGAAATTCGTCCCGGCGAAACCAGCGAGGAAAAAATCTCGCTGTCGGAGCGCTTCGGCCTATGGCTGCCGTTCTACCCGTTCGACCAGGAGGCTTACCTCGACATCGTGCGCCACTGGCTGCGCGGCTTCGGCATCACCCGCCTGACCCCGCAGGCACGTCGCGCCGCCCTGCAATTCGCCATCCAACGCGGTTCACGCAGTGGCCGCGTGGCCTGGCAGTTCGCGCGTGATTGGGCTGGACAGCAAGCGCTTAAATGAATCCACAGAAATCGGTCGAAGCTGCCGTCGCCGTCATCCTGCGCGAGGACGGCCAGGTGCTGCTTGCCGAGCGGCCGCAGGGCAAGCCGTGGGCGGGCTGGTGGGAATTCCCCGGCGGCAAGATCGAGGACGGCGAGGCGCCGTTTCACGCGCTGCAACGCGAGCTGCACGAGGAGTTGGGCATCGAGGCAATCGAAGTCTACCCTTGGCTGACGCGCACCTTTTCCTATCCCGAACGCACCGTCAAGCTGCGTTTTTTCACCGTGAGGTCATGGCTAGGCGAACCGCATGGCCGCGAGGGGCAGCATATCCGCTGGCAGAACCCGGCCGCGTTGGAAGTCTCCCCCATGCTGCCGGCCAATGCGCCGGTGCTGGAGGCTTTGCGCCTGCCGCCGGTGTACGCCATCACCAATCTTTCCGAGCTGGGCAAACAGCGCTTCTTCGCCGCGCTGAAAGGCGCATTGCAGAACGGCCTGCGGCTGGTGCAGGTGCGCGAGAAGCAACTCGATACGGCTGCGCTGGAAGCTCTTACCGCCCAAGTGGTGTCGCTGTGCCAGCCTTACGGCGCGTGCGTCCTGCTCAATGGCGACGCCGCGCTGGCGCGCCGCGCCGGCGCTGACGGCATCCACCTTCCCGCGGCGCGTTTGATGCTGCTGGAGGAGCGTCCGCAAGGCCTGTTATGCGCTGCGTCCTGCCACAATACCGAAGAATTGGCGCAAGCCGCGCGGCTGGGGCTGGATTTCGTGCTGCTGTCGCCGGTGATGCGCACCCTCAGCCACCCGGATACGGCGTCGCTGGGCTGGGCGGAGTTCTCGCGCATGGTGGGGGAATATCCGCTGCCGGTTTACGCGCTGGGTGGCTTGCAGCCGCATGATTTGACAATAGCCTGGACGCACGGCGCGCACGGCATCGCCATGCAGCGCGCGGTGTGGGCGGCCTGATGCGGCTGCCGCGCCGCTATGCCTGGTGGGGCTTGCTGGCGCTGCTGGCAGTGCTGCTTGGGTGGCAAATGCACCTGAGCGAGCCGGAGCAGGCGCTGGCTGTGGCCTGCCCGGACATCGTGGCCAGGTGTGAGCTAGCGCCAGCGGGGCTGCAGGTGCGCTTCGACCACCCGCCGCGCCCGTTGCAGAAATTCCAGGTGATGGTCGAACTGCCAGGGGCACAAGCGGTACACGCCAGCTTCAACATGCGCGGCATGGAGATGGGCTTCAACCGCTACCGCCTGCTGCCCGATGGGCCGGGGCGCTGGCAGGCCGAGGTGCTGCTGCCAGCCTGCATCCAGGGCCGCAAGGACTGGCTGATGACGCTGGAGGTGGATGGCAGGCGTTATGAGCTGCCTTTTAGCAGCCTGTGATCCGCATCATGCGGGGGAATGCCCTTGATTTCAGGCGTGTGCGAGGAAAACCCGTTCCACGATGTTGTCCGGGAGTGAAACACGGTTAAATGCGTTGGCGGGGTAAAGATAATCTTCTCCCGATTCATCAATTACCCGGATTTGACCATGCCGTTCCGCATCGGAGTCGGCAACCACCTCATACAATTTGCGCAGTTCCAGCGACACTTCATAGCCGTGGTTGTCAACGCAAATGGCAAATTCGTGCTTGTTCATGGCTGTATGTCCAAATAACGTTTAATCTTGAATTCACGCTTGCCAATACCGCTGGCTTCATACCAGTGAATTTCGGCTTCGCGGATGGAGCCGTCGGGCAAACGCACCATGGCATAGCCTTTACGCTTACGCCAATTGCCTAGACCATGAACCTTGCGCAGGCGGGGTAACTCCTTGATCCCCGACCCGCGCGCGAAAGTTTCAGGTTGCCTGATTTCGCCAATGATTTCAAAGTCCATGCGCGGATTCTAGCGCAATGGCTGGGAACTGCATAACGTCGACATCAGCGAGGCGCATTGCGCTGGATAAAAACCGAACATGGAGCACAAAGCCTTCGGGTTATTGAACCTTACTGGGTCGCTGTTTATAACGACGGAATGTTATTTTGCAAGACCCCAGAGTTTGCTCTTGCGCGGCATGGAGATGGGCTTCAACCGCTACCGCCTGCTGCCCGATGGGCCGGGAAGCTGGCAGGCCGAGGTGCTGCTGCCGGCCTGCATCCAGGGCCGCAAGGATTGGCTGATGACGCTGGAGGTGGATGGCAGGCGCTATGAACTGCCGTTCAAGAGTGATTAGTTGTGGCTAGTCAGCGTAGCCCGTATGGAGTGAAATGGAATGCGGGCTACGCTTGCTGTTACCCAGGGACATAGAAGCAACTGCCTCGGATATAGATATCACCATCAGGAGCATTGTTGTGCCTTACGAAACTGAGGGGCCAATAGTTCCTCCAATTGATGGCAAAGCAGCACGAGCGGCAAGGCATCTACTACGGTTGAATGGTAGTCATAGTTCCGCAACGCGGCCACACCTACACGGTACTGTGGAACCAAGGCAAACGCCCCACTGACCATCGCGGCTTTGATACTCGGCAGAAAGACAAATTGTAACCAGTGCTCAAATGAGAGGCCGGCATATATCTTTGAATCATCGACCTCAGCGGGAGGCATCGATGACCAATACCCGATGCGCTTCATTTCGGCTTCTATTTCTTGAACCTTGGCTTCAATGGCGGTCATGCCTTCTGCGAAACCCAACGCAATGTATACGACAGCATTTGTCCAACGCAGTGCTTTGGATCCAAGTTTTGCAAAATTACATCGCCCACGACGGCTAATCCCCACCAGCCCTTACCGGCGCCTCAACTTTCACCTGGCTGGTTTTGCCCCGGCCATCCTTGAAGTAAAGCGTAAACCCGACTTTCTCCCCGGCTTTCAGCGGTTTTTTTAGGTCGAACAGCATCAGGTGCAGGCCGCCCGGTTCCAGCTTGACCACCTGGCCGGCGGGCAGGGGTAGCGCATCCAGCATGCGCATTTCCATTTTGCCGTCTTTCATGGACATCTTGTGGATTTCCACGGCGGCGGTTGCCGTGCTTTCCACCCTGGTCAGGGTGGCGCCACCGGCACTTTTGAGTTCCATGTAGGCGGCGCCGACTGCCTGCCCCGGCACGGTGGCGCGTACCCAGGCGTTGCTGACGGTGACATCTTCACCGGCCTGAGCGGTCAGGCCAAAAAGCAGACACAGGCCGGCCAGAGTGGCCGTAAAGAGCTTGTTCATGTCAGGTTTCCTCGTCGGGTGGTTGCGGTTTTTCGCTTTCCGGGATGCGGTAGTTTTCGGTGGCCCATTGCCCGAGGTCGATTAGCTTGCAGCGCCGGGAGCAGAACGGGCGGTAGGGGTTGGCGCTGGTGTATTCGGTTTGCGCGCCGCAGGTGGGGCACGTGACGAGCTTTACAGATTGCACAGGGTGAGTTTGAAGTTGACGTCGAAGTCGCACTGGCGCGGCTTTTGCGACTGTTCCAGGATGTTGAAGCGGATGTTGATGGCGTATTTGTTGGCGCTGACTTCGGGGAAGCAGCTCAGGCCGTCGTCCACGGTAATCCGCAGCATTTGCGCCAGCTTGGCGCCGCCCAGCATCTGCTGGTAGTTGCCTTGCTGCGCCAGTTGCTTGGTGGTGGTGCCGCTGCCGCGCAGGATTTGCAGGATGAGGCGTAACGCGTCATACAGCGGCATCAGCTGCGACAGCCAGCTTTCCAGGTCGTGCTTGCGCTGTGCGCCGCCCTGGCCAAGCCAGTGGTGGTAGGAGGGCACGTCGAACTCGCACACCCCGCCGGGGATGGCGGCGCGCTGCTTGATGCCCATCAGCCATTCGTTGTCGCGCAGCAGCTGGCCGATCTTGCCGGTACTGCCGCGCAGGGTGCCGGCGGTTTGGCTGATTTCCGCGATCAATTGGTCGAGCACATCCTCGGCAATCGCCGGGTTGCCGCGCAGCCCTTCCATGACGATTTTCTGGCGATCCAGTTCCTGCAGCAGATCGGTCTTGAGTTCGGCGCGATCGATGACGTCCAGCACCTGGAAGATGCCAAGTAGCGCGCAATGGTGGTTGAACTCGTGCTGGCCGCTTAGGTAATGCAGAATCTTAGTGAAAAGATCCTCCAGCCGCAGCAACGTGCGTATGCGTTCGTTGAAGGGGTAATCGTAGCTAGCCACGGCTTAAGCGGGAGTCCTGGGGAAAATAATTGCCGTGGATTATGAGATTGATTGGCTAACTATGCAAGGTTTAACGCCTATTTCCTCCGGGCACCTCCAAAATCCATTTTGCGGGCGCATCGCGGCGTTGCGCGGTGCTCGCCCCCTCGCCGTACTCAATGTACTGTCTTCGGGGGCTGTGCTCCGTGCGCCTTGCGCTGCATCCCGAAAAATGGATTTTAAAGGCACCCTTATAGGTTTGCTGCCGACAGCTTTTTGTATGTCTCATGCTGCGCCGCGATCTGTGCCCGGAGCTCTTGCCGCGTGCCGTTGTTCTCGATCACATCATCGGCCAGCGCGATGCGTTGCTGCCGCGGCAATTGCGCGGCCATGATGGCGCGGACTTGCGCCTCCGTCAGTTGGCTGCGCTGCATGGCGCGGGCGATTTGCAGCGTCTCCGTACAATCAATGACCAGGCTGCGGCTGACGAGACCGGCATAGGTGCCGGTTTCAAACAGCAAAGGCACCACCACAATCTGGTAGGGCACGCCGGCGTGCTGCCGCAGCACCTCCGCGGCGATCTCGCGGATTCTGGGGTGTAGGATGTTTTCCAACGTGCGGCGCGCCTCGGCGTCGGCAAACACGCGCTGGCGCAGCCAGGCACGATCCAGCGTGCCGTTGACTTGCAGGCAGTCACCGCCCAGGGCTTGCGCAATCAGCGGTAGCAGCGGACTGCCCGGCGCGGTCAACTGGTGGGCGATGGCGTCGGTGTCCACCACCGGCACCCCCAGTTCGGCGAACAGCCGTGCGGCTTCGCTCTTGCCGCTGCCGATGCCACCGGTCAGTCCGACGACGAACATCAGGCTAAGTAAAAACGAGTGAGTTGCGGCCCCCAGAACAGCGCGGCTATGCCGCCCAGGGCCAGATAAGGGCCGAACGGCATAGGCGCGCTGCGGCCGTGCCGCGCCAGCAGGATGAGGACGATGCCGACCACCGAGCCGGCCAGTGCGGACAGCAGGATCACCGCCGGCAGCACCTGCCAGCCGAACCAGGCGCCGATGGCGGCCAACAGCTTGAAGTCGCCGTAGCCCATGCCTTCCTTGCCGGTAGCAAGCTTGAACAGCCAGTAGACCGACCATAGCAAGAGATAGCCGGCCACGGCACCGATCAGTGCCGAACGCAGGTCGGTGAACCCATCGCCCAGGTTGAACAGCAAGCCCACCCACAGCAGCGGTAAGGTAATGTCGTCCGGCAGCAGCTGGGTATTGAGGTCTATGAACGTGAGGGCGACCAGCGCGAAAGCGAACAGTACGGCAGCCAGCGCCATACTGTCCAAGCCGAAGCGCCAGGCGATCAGCCCGGCCAGCAGCCCGCACAGCGCTTCCACCAGAGGGTAGCGCAGGCTGATGCGGGTGCGGCAGGCGGCACAGCGGCCGCCGAGCGCCAGATAGCTGACCAGCGGAATGTTCTGCCAGGCCGTGATGCCGTGGCCGCAGGCAGGACAAGCGGAACGCGGCGCCAACAGGTTGTAATGCGATGCCGCTACAGTTTCGTCGCTGGTCAATGCGGCGCATTGGCGGTGCCATTCCTGCTCCATCATTTTCGGCAGGCGATGGATGACGACGTTGACAAAGCTGCCGATCAGCAAGCCGGACAGTACTGCCACGGCGATGAAAAACGCCGGTTGTTCGCGCAGCAAGGCAATGAATTGGAGCGGCATTTCGAGCATGGCGCATCATCCCATCCCGGCCCTGCCTTGGCAAGAAAGCGGCCGCCCGGCTCTTGAAATCCTGAACCATGGCGGCATATAACGGTCAACAAAGTATATAGGGTACGAGGAATAAAGATCATGCTGGAAACCAATCCAAATTCAGTTTTTGACTACCCCGTGGTATGCCGGGCTGAGGTGGATTTGCCCGCATGGCTGGCGGAGCTGACCGGAAAGTCCGGTTGGCGCTTGGAGGGCGAGGAAGAGGGCGAGTTATGCGAAGCCTATGCTTTCCATCGCGGCCAGGAGGAAGCGCAAGTGCTTCTCTATCGCAGCGGCCATGTCATGGTCGAGGTGGGCGATGGGGTGCTCTACGACGGCCACCTGAGCACGGCGCCGGGCTATGCCCGGATGCAGTACTACAACGCCGACAGCGGAGAACCGGTGTTGTTGAACTGAAAGTCCTAAGGCGCGGGTATTTCCAGGGTCGCCACCAGTCCCGGCGTGGGCGCGGCCATGTTGTCGAGCTTGATAGAGCCCCGGTGTTTTTCGGCAATGATGCGGGCGATGGTCAAGCCCAGCCCTGTTCCGCCAGAGTTACGCGATCTAGAGCTATCCATGCGTTTAAACGGCTGGAATACCGCTTCCAGCTGATCATCAGGCAGGCCGGGGCCGCCGTCTCTAATCGAAATAATGGCTTTGGCATGTTCCCGCTTGACGGTGAACTGGGCGAATTTCCCATACTTGATCGCGTTATCCAGCAGGTTGGAGATGCAGCGGCGCAAGGCATGGGGGGACGCCAGGATAGGTTTGCCAACCTGGCCGCTACAACTGACTTGCCAACCGGCATCGGTGGCGTCGTTGCAAATCGCTTCAATCAGTGAATCCAGATCAACAAGTTCAAACGGTTCTGCGGCGTCAATGCTGCGGGCGAACTCCAGGCCTTCCCTCACCATGTCCTGTGTCGCGCTAAGATCGTTAACCAGCTGCGCGCGCAAGTCTGTGTCGGCAACTTTTTCCAGGCGTAGCCGAAGGCGTGTCAGCGGTGTTTGTAAATCATGCGCGATTGCGGCCAGCATATAGGTGCGTTCCTGAATATAGTTGCGGATGCTGGCTTGCATGCTGTTGAAGGCGATCGAGGCTTTGCGTACTTCGGTGGAACCCTCACTCTCGGGCAGGGGCGGATGTTCGATATTCCGCCCAAGGTCATAAGCGGCTTGGGCGAGCTTACGCAAGGGTTTCGTTGCCATATGCGCGATCAGCAGCGCAATCAGGATGATGCCGGACAAGAATAGAAAAAGATCCCGGACGAAATTCCCCCGGAACGGCAGCGGCGGTCGGTCACGATGGCTAACGTCCAGCCTTAATGGCGTGCCGTCCTGCAACGTAGTAAATATGGTTTGGCACTGGCGCAGCTGGTTTGTGGTTGGCTCGTTTTCCGTGTTCCTGACAGGACAGTCTGGATCCTCCCGGTCAATGACGGTAATGGATTTATTTTCGCCCAGCGTCTGCCGCAGCACGGCAGAAAATTCCGTGTCCGGGATTTTCCCGATGAGGGCGGTGGATTTTGACAAATCCACCCTGATGCCATACTTTTCCGCGACGTCCGCAATTGCTCCGCGCGAGGGTGCGGGCACTGCATCCAGCATCAGGATGATTTGCTCCACCCGCTCCGCCATATGGCGCATGCGTATATGTGATTCCAAATCACTGCGTTCATGCCCGGCCAGCGCTATGACCAAGGCGCCTGAGACAATGGTTCCACCCACCAGTATCAGGAAAACTCTGGCGGTCATCGAACCGATAAAGGATTTGATCATCAACACTCTACCTTGACTGAAGTGGTCAGGATATAGCCCTCGTTCCGCACCGTCTTGATCATCGTCGGGGCCTTGGAATCCTGTTCAATTTTCTGCCGCAGCCGGCTAATTTGAAGATCAATGGAGCGGTCAAACGGACTCGCTTCCCGGCCATGCAGGAGATCCATGATCTGGTCTCTGCTCAGTACCCTATTGGGGCGGTCAAGAAACATTTTCAAAAGACGAAACTCTGCGCCGGACAGGGAGATAACCACGCCTAAGGGATTCAGCAGGTGGCGCGCATTAAGATCCAGCACCCACCCGGAAAAATGGATTCTGGCTGGCTCGCGCGCATTGTCCTCGCTCGTCGCGGATGGTCCCGCTCGCCTCAAGACACTGCGAATTCTCGACAGCAGCTCAAGCGGTTCAAATGGCTTGCAAACGTAGTCATCCGCTCCCGTTTCCAGCCCGATGACCCGGTCAATGGGGTTGATCTTTGCCGTCAGCATAATGACAGGCAGGCTCGAGCTGGAGTGCAGTTGCCGGCATAGCGCAAGGCCATCTTCCCCCGGCAGGTTGAGATCGAGAATCACCAGGTCAACGTGCTGGGATTTAAGAATATCCCACATGACCTTGCCATTGGCCGCCTGAAAAGCGCGCAGGCCATTATCCTCAAGAAAATCCGACAGCAGCGAGCGGATATCATTATCGTCATCGACGATGAGGATCTGTGTTTTCTGGCTGCTGGCGGGTAAGTTGCTCAAAGGATCGCTACGCTCTTGGCAAAATTAAGTTGCTGAGAAACCGCATAAACGCTCAGTGGTTTTCATGATGATCTCTGCCAGGCTGAAAAGACGCGTCAAAAATCTTTTTCTGCTCTGCCGTGAGTTGAGCATAAAAGGTTTTAACGGCTTGCGCATGCGCCTCCATATGCTGTTGCCTGTCCTTCATCAAGGATAGCATGCGGTCAAGGCGCTCCGGCGTGGTCAGCTTGGACAGTTCGGCCCAATCCGGCTTGGCGGGATGCTCGCCGGGCTTTGATTTTACGACAAAGTCATTCCAGGCGGCTTGCTGCGATGCCGACAGGCCAAGTTTGTCATGCAGCGCGTTTTGCCGTTGCTGCATAAATTCACTGTGGCTGGATTTGTCCCAATGGCCATGCTCGCAATCGGCACTTGCCAGTAGCGGTGTCGTGAGCAGCGTGGCGCAAGTGGCGAAGGCCATGGCGGTAATGCCATGCTTCATAAAGTTGCCGGGTTTATAGCTTTCAAAGTTTTTCATGATCAATATTGTCCTCTACAGTTGTGCGAGAGATGAGTGATGCTGAGACAAATTTAAACAAGGGGATGTATCCGCCGTTTGTCAAAACGCCGCAAGTTTGTATCAATGCGTATCAAGACCATCGGCAAAAATTACTCGCCCCCGCTCTGGGCGGCTCAGGACAGCCCATTCATGCCCAGCGCCTGCTGTGTCATGCGCCTTAGCTCCGGCATGATTCTCATCAAAACGTAGCCGTAGCCTAGGGAGATGACGCCGGCCACGACAAAAACCGGTTTCACGCTGCCAATATGATGGGCGAGGCTGCCGTAAACCAGGCTACCGATCGGCAGCATGCCGATGAATGACATGGTGTAAAGCGCCATCACCCGTCCGCGCAGATGTTCCGGCACCAAGGTCTGCAACAGGATGTTGCAGGAGGTCACAGTCATGATAAAGGTGCCGCCCGAGACGAACAGCAGCGGTAACGCTAGCGTCAACAGATGGTTGTAGGCAAAAGCCGCCGAGGCGACGCCGCCGACCAGGCAAGCCAGAATGATACGGTTGCCCAGGCCGGCCACCGATTTCCTGTTGGCCAGATACAGCGCCGCCGCCAGCGCCCCGCTACCGGAGGCACCCAGCAGTGTTCCCAGAAGATCCGGCCCGCCATTGAAAATGTCCTTGGCGTAAATCGGCATGAACGTCATGAATGGAGAAACACAAATACTGGTCACCGCTACCGTGGCCACCAGCCAGCGCGCCGGCGCAAATTGACGCAGGTATTGCAAAGCCTCCGTCATAGAACCGGCCGCTCGCACCCGGACTAATTTTTTCGGATGAAGGGCAAGCAGCGTATAGATGGAAGCCACATAGGAAACAGCGTTGATGGCAAAACAGGCCGGCTCGTTGAACAGCGCCAAGGTAAAGCCGGCCACCGCCGGCCCCAATAGGCGCGCCGCATTAAAAGTGAGCGAGTTCAGCGCAATCGCATTAGACAATACGCTACGGTCATGAATGATTTCGGTGATAAAAGCCTGTCTGGATGGCATTTCCATGGCGCCAGACAGACCCAGCACAACAGAAGCGGTAATCAATATCCACGGGCTGAAACTGTGTTGCCAGGCGATCACCGCCAGGCAGGCCGCGACGGCCATCTCGACTATTTGCGTCCACAGCAGGATATTGCGCTTGCTGAAACGGTCTGCAAGCACTCCTCCCAGCGGGGTAGCGACCAGCATGGGAATCTGGCCGGAAAACGCAACCAGGCCGAGTATGAATGCGGAACCGGTCACGCGGTAGGCGATCCAGGACAGCGCCACCTGTTGCACCCAAGTACCGATCAGCGAGACCACCTGGCCGTAGAAGTAATAACGGAAATCGCGTCCGGCAAGAGCGCGGAAGGTGTTTTTCAAAATATGTCTTTCTTGTGCGGCAGAAGAAGATTGCCGCCTGCGGAACCTCTCGCCAGTTTAGCGCATAAGGCCCGTCTCAGTTTTATTGCTATTTAGGCGCATCCGGCGGTGATGGCGGCATATATCCAGGCGGTGGGGGCGGAGGCGGATAAGCAGCGGGGGCCGGTGGTGGGCTGGGTGCCGGGCGTTGCTGCGTCACGATGCGGCCGGAAACTGGCACCTGATGCCCCTTGGCATACATGCATTGGATATAGGCATTGTCATAGCGCCGCTGGACTTCGTAGGAAGACATGTTGGCTTGGCCGGCGCCAACGGCACTGCCAGCCAGCAAACCGACTGCGGCTCCGACTCCTGCACCCTCGCCCCCGCCAGCCACAGCCCCGGCTGCCGCACCAAGCGCGGTACCCACGACAGCACTTTGGGCAAAACTGTTATTGGCCGCTTGATTGGCTGTCGTCCCGCCAACCTGTTCATAAGCAAACTGCCGGCATGAAGCATCATCGGAACGGAACTGGTCGAAGCTCTTGCCCGTCCCCGGCAAAGCCATGGCGCTGGGGCCATTGGGAACCGAAGCGCAGGCCGACAGCAAGAGTAGCGTAATCAGCGCTGACAGGTGTTTCAGATTTGTTTGCATGGTAATGTCCCGGCTCAAGGTTGGGGCGGCGGAGTGGGAGCAACTTTTTGCCATCCGGCGGGGCATTCCTTGATGTAAGGATAATAGCCCTCCGGTTTGCTGCAGTGGTACCAGTAATAGCTTTCCTGAGCCGCTGGTGCTTGTTGAGGCGTTGCAGGCGATAGCTGAGGGCTTGGTTGGGCGGCTCCTTGCTCTATGTACACGGTGGGCTGTGCCGGCGCTACCACGACGGGGGGGTAATAAGGGTAGGGGTAATAGGGATAAGGAGGGTAATAATAAGGCGACGGATAGTACGGGTAAGGGACGCCAACATAAAACCCTACACTCCCGTGCCAACCACCATACCCACCTCCATGATACCCACCTCCACCTCCATGATACCCACCTCCACTTCCATGATACCCACCTCCACCTCCACCCCCACCTCCACCCCCACCTCCACCCCCACCTCCACCTCCATGCCCATCAGCCAGCGCTAGCCCGCTGATGGATATGCTGGCCAGCAGTGCCGAACTACATAACAACTTAACCCATCTCATGATTGACTCCTTGTGTTGAAAGTTTTGTACAGGGTTGGACTATGCGGCATCGCCAGGAGTTTTTTTGTTTTGCCGCTGATTTGTAACGGCTTGTATCTGCTGGATTGAAGCCGGATACAAAGCGATACAAAACTCGTAAAACCGGGTGAATTTCAGGCCTGATTATTCTTTAAACTCCGGCATACGAATGAGCTTGCCCCCGAATTTCGGATACCGAGATAGCTTGAGATAATGAGCTATGGAGGTAATACGAGATGTTCAAGATACCGAGGCAGAGTTACACGGGTGAATTCAAGCGAGAAGCGGTAAAGAT
>Ga0265327_10000543_pt1 | contig 64532 bp, 58 predicted proteins | sample 41621metaG_FD_202089 | JGI IMG/M metagenome (GOLD analysis project Ga0265327, IMG submission 202089) | Rhizosphere microbial communities from Carex aquatilis grown in University of Washington, Seatle, WA, United States - 4-16-21 metaG | ecosystem: Host-associated > Plants > Roots > Rhizosphere...
ACCGCAGCATGCGGATCTCCTGTAGCACACCTGTCCGGCCCATCGTCGCCCCCTCCGCTGGAGCGATTCTAAAACCGGTCAGATCACTTGCTACAAACTCCGGACACTTCGCATGTTACCGACAATCGCCTCACGACAATGGCGCCGTCGCGACGAAGCGGCTATGGTCGCCGGCGCGAAAGTCGGCACGAGGAAGCGCCATGGACGAACGTGAGATGTTTGACGAGATCAATGCCCTGATCGGCGCCGTCGCCAAGGCGATGGAGGTCAGCGAGGCGGAGGTGATCACCGCCATCGAGCAGGGCCGGCTGGGGCTCGAAATGATGACCGACGAGCAGGGGCGCAACTACCTCGAAGCCACCTGCGACGGCAAAAGCGCGCACATCTACCAGGGCGCCATCTTCCGCCCCGCCACCCAGCCGAAGCCGGACGAAGCGGACACCAAGGATTCTCACGGCGACGGCTGTTCCTGCGGCCATTAGGACCGAATGCGTCACTTGCCGCGTGGCGACCAGCGTTCGTCGCGCGAGGGGGCGTCCAGCCGCAGCGGCCGATTGAGCAGCTCGTCGCGCCCGGCCTTGCCGTCGGCCGTCTTCGGCAAGGAGGCGACGAAATCCACCCGGCGCGGAATTTCGTGGAGGGCGCGGCGCGCCCCCACCCCCTGTTGCAGGTCGCGCGCCATCTGGGCGTCGCCGGCCAGCCCGTCGGCGAGCACGACAAACGCCTTGAGCTCGCCCGACGGCAGCACCGCCACCGTCGCCCCGGCGACGCGCGGATCGGCGGCCAACGCCGCCTCGACCTCGTCGAAGCGCACCGGCAATCCCTCGACCAGCGCCGTTCCATCGGGGACCGCCGGCATTTCGGGCCACAGATAGCCGTCGAGGTCGCGGCTGCCCGTCTGGCCGGTCAGCAGCCAGCCGTTGGGCATCAGGCGGCGCGGCGCCTCGGTGTCGCCCCAGAAGCCCAGCATCGCCCCCGGCGCCCCCGGCGCGGCGGCCAGCACACCGATGTCACCGGCCTTCAGCACCTTGTTGTGGGCGTCATCCACCGCCTCGACCGTTACCCCCGGCACCGCCCGGCCGGGCGAACCGATCCGGTGCTCGATGATCTGGCGGTTGTTGGCGACCAGCGCCCCGGTCTCGCGGCACCCCCAGATCTCGTTGGCGCCGACGGCGAAGGCCCGTTCAACGTCGGCATGGCATTCGGCCGACAGCGGCTCGGGACCGGCGGCGATGGCGCGCAGCAGCGGATGGGGCTTCGACGCCGCCATCGCCGCCAGGGCGGCCAGGTGACGCGGCGGCAGGAAGGCGGCGCGGACACCGTGGCGGGCCATCAATCCCAGCGCCCGCTCGGGATCGAAGGGGCCGGGGCCGGCCACCACCGGCACCGCATGGTGCCAGGCCGGCAACAGCGCCCACAGCAATCCCTCGAAGCTCATCCAATCGGCCGATGTCCACAGGATGTCGCCAAACTGGGCGAAAAATTCCAGCGCCAGTTCGACCGCCGGCAGGTTGCCGGGCAAGGCGCGATGGCCGTGGACGATGCCGGCGACGCGATCGCGGGCGTCGGGGGGATAGAACAGCAGGGCCGGGTCGTCACCGGCGGTCAGTGCCGGGGCGAAGGAATCGGCCGCCCGTTCCATGGCGCCCCACAATTCCACCGTCCCCGCCGGCGCTTCGCCCACCGCCAGCACCGCGGTCAGCCCCGGCGCCTCGGCGGCCAGCACGGCGGCGACCGCCGGACCGGCGACGATGGCGGCGCGGGCGTCGCTATCGGCCAGCCGCCAGGCCATCGGCGAGGCGCCCAGCGCCTGCGGCACCGGCACCGCCACCGCGCCCATCTTGGTCACCGCCAGCAGCGCCACCGCCGCCTCGATGCCGGCCGGCAACGACAGCAGCACCCGGTCGTCGCGGCCGACTCCCAGCGCCGTCAGCACGTTGGCCAGCCGGTTCGACAGCAGCCGCAGCACATGGAAGGTGTAGCGCTCGACCGAACCGTCGGCGGCTTCGACGATCAGCGCCGTGCGATGGCCGTCGGCGCCGGCCATGGTCTGGCGGTCGCAAACGTCGAAGGCCAGATTGTAGCGGTCGGGAATGCGCCAGCGGAATGTCCGGCAGGCCTCCTCGTAGCTGCGGGCGATCTTCAGCATGGCTAGTTCGTCAACGGCATCAGGTCCTCGAACCACAGATAGGTGTCGAGGTCGTCAAGCACCACGCCGTCGAAGCCGAGGTCCATGATACCCTTCAGATACTTGCCCAAGATCTCCTTCCAGGCGGGATCACCGAGGTCGGCGACGAACGATCCCGGCTCTTCGGCGATGGGGGCGAACAAGTAGGGCGGGTTGCCCGCCTCCCAGCCCTTCTGCCAATACCACCGCCAGTCATAGGCCTTGCCGATCGGCAGATCGGCCAGCGCCAGGCGCGGCGCGCCCAGCGCCTTGAACTTGACGGCGGCGATGTCGGCCTTGACCAGCGGATCGGAGCCGCGATGGACGACGTCGATCAGAATGGCGTCGAAATTGACCTTGGTCAGCGCCGTCACCCACTCCGAACGGGTGCCAAAGCGGTCGCCGCGCACCATCGCCAGCCAGTTGCGAGTCGCGGCGATGTCGGTGACCGGCTTGGAATTTTCGTAGCGGACATGCCCGGTCGGCAGGCGGTCGAGCTTGGAATCGTCGGCGGCGGCGAAGCTCAGCACATGGTCGCGGTCGGCGGCGGCCAGCGCGGCATCCGCCTCGGCCTGGGTGGCGCAAGTCTCGATCGACAGCACCGTGCGGTCGTTGTCGCGCATGGCGTCGAAGGCATAGAGGATGCGGCGCTGGTGCTCCTCGATCTCGGCCAGGCGCTTGATCTCCTCGGAACGCTTCAGCTCTTCTTGCGGGTCGATGCTGAAGGGACCGACAGGCAGCGGCACCGGCGGCCGGCGGATGCCCTTTTTGCGCTCGTCGGCCAACTGGGCGTCAAGGTCGCGGCGGGCCTTGGCCGCCTGGGCCAACGGCTTGTCGAACTTGTAGGGACCGCAATAGAGGTTGTTGAAGACCATGCCGTCCAGATACTTGAGAAAGGGCCGGAAGCGGGTGCCGAGCGGTAGGCGCTTCTCGAAATTGAGCCCGGCGGGATCCTTGGCATCGTCCCATTCCGCCTCGCGGTCGCCCTTCACCGGCAATTCGACGCCGCCCCGGACCAGCACGATGAAGTTGGGATTGCGCTTTTTGGCGTAGGTGGCCAGTTCGATCACCACCTGACGCCACAGTTCGCGGTGGTTGGGGATGCGCTCGACCGGCGGCGGTTCCCAATCCCTTGGCCGCTCCTGGGCCAAGGCGGGGATCGCCGCCGTCAGCAGCAGGGCGAGCAGCAGGCGCATTTTCATCCCGCCATCTCCTTCACCAGTTCGGCCAGGGCCAGCGAGCCGGTCAACCCCGGCGATTCAATCCCGTAAAGCGCCACCACTCCCGGCACGCCATGCGTCGCCGGACCGTGGATGACGAAGTCGCGCGGCGGCTCGTCCGGCCCCTGAACCTTGGGGCGGATGCCGGCATAGGCCGGTTCCAGTCGTCCATCCTCCAGCCCCGGCCAGTAACGCCGGATGGCGGCGTAGAACGAATCGCCGCGACGGGGATCGACGGCATAGTCGATGCCGTCCACCCATTCGACGTCGGGGCCGAAGCGCCCGCGCCCGCCGAGATCGACGGTGTAATGCACCCCCAGCCCCGCCCCCACCGGCACCGGATAGACCAGGCGTCCGAACGGCATGCGACCGGTCAGGGTGAAGTAGTTACCCTTGCACAGATAATCCCTGGGCACCTGGGGCAGGCCCAGTGACCGCGCCACCGTCGGCGCCCCCAGCCCCGCCGCCACCACCACGGTACGGGCGAGCAGCCGCGTCGGCTCGGCGCCGCCGATTTCCAGCAAGGTTCCCCGACCGCCGGTCACCGGCGAACGGAAGGCGATGGCGGCACCATTGGCCTCGGCGTCGCCTTGAAGCGCCAGCATCAGCGCATGGCTGTCGACGATGCCGGTGTCGGGCGAGAACAGCGCGCCGACGCAGTCGAGGTTGGGCTCCAGCGCGCGGGCCTCGGCGGCGGAGATGGCGTGGAGTCCGTCGACCCCGTTGGCCCGCCCCTTGGCCAGGATGGCGGCAAGCGCCTCGGCCTCGGCGGCGTCGGTGGCGACGATCAGCTTGCCGACCATCTTGAACGGCACGCCATGCTCGGCGGCATAGGCGCGCAGCAGCCGGTTGCCGGCGACACAGGTCCGGGCCTTCAGGCTGTCCTTGGCATAATACATGCCTGCGTGGATGACTTCCGAGTTGCGCGACGAGATGCCGGTGCCGATGGCGCCCTCGGCCTCCAGCACCACCACTTCGCGACCGGCCAGGGCCAGGGCGCGGGCGATGGCGAGCCCCACCACCCCGGCGCCAATCACCGCGCAATCGACGCGCTCCGTCAAACTGTTGTCCCTTTTGGCGTCGTTGACCTCAAGATTTCGCGGCAGCATAGCATCGGCGATGGGCGCGCGGAAGGTTGGAACCGTTGCGCCCGAGACGCCGTCGCCGCTAAAGTGCCGCCGTCTTCCACTGGATCGGATGCGCGCATGGGCCAGGCCCACGTCATCGTCGTCGGCAACGAGAAGGGCGGCACCGGCAAGTCGACCATCTCGATGCACCTGATCGTCGCCTTGTTGCACATGGGCCTGTCGGTCGGCTCGATCGATCTCGACGCCCGCCAGGGCACGCTGACCCGCTACCTGCAAAACCGCAAGGCGCGCGCCGACGCCGCCGAGCTCGGCCTGCGATTCCCCGAGCACGTGGCGGTGCCGCCCACCGCCGACCGCGCCGCCGACGAGGCCAAGCTGCTGGAAACCCTCGCCGCCATGACGACGCGCCACGACGTGGTGCTGATGGACACGCCCGGCAGCGACCATTACCTGTCGCGGCTTGGCCATTCCTATGCCGACACCCTGGTGACGCCCTTGAACGACAGCCTGGTCGACCTCGACGTGCTGGCGCTGGTCGAGCCCGGGAAAATGCGCATCGTGCGCCCCAGCCAATACGCCGAATTGGTATGGGAGACCAAGAAACTGCGCGCCCTGCGCGGCGAGAAGGCGGTGGTCGACTGGATCGTCGTCAGGAACCGCCTGTCCTCGCTCGACGCCCGCAACAAGCGCGATGTCGAAAAGCTGGTGTCCGACCTGGCGCGCCGCGTCGGCTTCCGCACGGTCCCGGGCCTGGGCGAGCGGGTGATCTACCGCTCGCTGTTCCTGGAGGGACTGACGCTGCTGGACCTGCGCCAGAAGCTGCTGGGCTTCGAGCTCAGCATGAGCCACGTCGCCGCCCGCCAGGAACTGCGCACCCTGATCGACGCCCTGGGCCTGGGCAAACTGGCACGCTGATCAGCGCGGCACCATTCCCGGTTCGGCCACCCACAGCCCCGCCGCGGTGAGCACGAAGACGGCGTAGCGGCGCGCCGCCACCGCCAGCGGCGGGTCTGGCAGAAGGTGGACCTGGGCGTGGCCGTCCCGAAGGAAGGCGAGGCCGCGCTCGGCCAGCACAACCGGGCGCGGTCCGTCGCCGACATCCATCGTCGTCAGGCCCCGCAGGTGGCCGAGCGGCCGCAATTCCGCCTCGGGCACCGCCTCGCGGAACCATTTACGCGGTCCCGGAGAACGCCAGTGCGCCGCCAGCAGCCGATCGCCGGCGACGATCATCAGATCCGACTCGGCGGCCTGCCACAGCGCCGCCGCCACCGGCTGGGCGAACAGCGGCCGCAGCACGCCGAGGCGCCAGCCAACCAGGCCCGTCTCGGTGATCGCCAGCACGAGGCGCCCGGGATCGGCCGGCGGCGTCACCACCAACCCCGGCAGCGGCGAGGCGGCCAGCGGCTCCAGACTGGGGGCCAACGGTTCGGCGCCACCGCGTCCGAACCGCCGCAGCCCGTGGCGGGTCGTCGCCAGCACGCCCGACCGGAAAGCGGCGAGACCGGTCGCCCCGGGCAGCGGCCAGGATTGCGCCTGCGCATCGTAGGGTCCGACCAGACGCAGCAGCGCCTCGCCGGCCACCAACCACAGATTGCCGCCCGCATCCTCGGTCAAATGAGTCACCGGTGGAGTGGGCGCAAGCGCCTCGCCTGGCTCCGCGCCGACCAGGCGCCCCAAGGCGGGGTCGAAGCCATAACGCAACCAGCGCCCCTGGCGCAGCACCGCCAAGCCCTCGCCGCCGCCGACCAGGAGATCACCGTTGGCGCGCAACAGCAGGCATCGGGGCGACGCGGCCTCGGCCGGCGAGAAATCGCCAATGGGCACCAGCCGCCAGTTGGCGGAATCATTCAGCCAGGAATCGGAATCGGCGGCCTCGGCGGGGGCGGCCGCCAGCAGCAGCAGCAGCCCCAGGCGGCAGGCCCAAACCAGGCGGGCGGAAAACGCCGGGGCGCGTGGCCCCGCGCTATTCCTCGCGGTGGGTGCGCTCCAGGCGCTCATGGCGCTCCTGAGCCTCGATCGACAGGGTGGCGATCGGGCGGGCCTCCAGCCGACGGATGGCGATCGGCTCGTGGGTTTCCTCGCAGAAGCCGTAGCTGCCGTCGACGATGCGCTCCAGCGCGGCGTCGATCTTGGCGATCAGCTTGCGCTCGCGGTCGCGGGTGCGCAGTTCCAAGGCCCGGTCGGTCTCGGCCGAGGCGCGGTCGGCCAGATCGGCCTCCTGCATGCCGCCTTCCTGCAGATGGGCCAGGGTTTCGTCGGACTCGCGAAGCAACTCCGACCGCCACCGCAACAGCTTCAGTCGGAAATACTCCTTCATGACATCACTCATGAAGGGCTCGTCCTCGGATGGACGATAATCCGGCGGTAGCGTAACGGTCATCCGGTTTCCCCCGATGCATCGGTCGGTCAAGGTGCTGCGGAATATATGGGGAGGGCCCTTCGCCCGCAAGTGTCGAGCGAAGCCCCCGCCAAATGGCCGGATTACCGGGTCAAAGACCGCGGGAAAGCTTGGCGAGTTCGACCTCGGCGCGCAGCTCGATCTCGTCGAGCAGAGCCCCCAGCTGGGGATCGGCGCAATTCTCGCGGCGGGCGCGCACCATCTGGGCCATGGCCGCCAGGCGATCCTTCGGCACAACGCCAATCAACAGGTCGTGCCGCAGTTCCTCCAGCCGGTCGAGAATCTCCTCGCCGCGCCGGACCAAGCGGCGGCGGCTTTCGCGATCCCCCGCCTCACCCACCGATTGGACCGCCAGCAGCGAATCGACCACCGCCACCCCGGAGGGGGCGTCGATGACCGCCGGTTCGTCGGCGGCGTCGATAGCCCCGGCGAGAACCTGCTTGAAATCACTGTTGCCTTTGGAAGCGGTCTTGTCGGTACGTCGCGCGCCGCTGGCTGGCGCGGCGGAGCCGACATTGGAAACCTTCATCCTCGCCCTGTCCCAGGTTGCCGGGTTCGCGTGGACGTCATTCTAGCCGGGCCGGCCGCTGGGAGGAAGCCGTTCTTTGACTAGGCAATTCCTGCCTGGCAAGACGGCCAAGACTGCCCGGCGGGGATTGCCGTTTCACGCCCATGAATGGGCTATATGCCTTGAATTTGCTTGGATTTTCCCCTGGCACAAACCCTGCATCAAGACTTGCGTCATTCGTGTGACCACGGCAGTAGACTTGAGGACGCCATGATTCGAGCCGCCAGCCCTTCCGCCATCGCCGCCCTTCGCCGGGTCGGCCTGCTTGTCGCCGCCCTTGCCGGCCTCGCCATCGGACTGCTGCCGAGCGGTGCCGACGCCGCCTCGCGGATCAAGGACATCGCCGATTTCGAAGGCGTGCGCGACAACATGCTGGTGGGCTACGGGCTGGTGGTCGGCCTGTCGGGTACCGGCGACAAGATGCAGAACGCGCCGTTCACCCAGGAATCGCTGGTCGGCATGCTGGAGCGCCTCGGCGTCAACATCCGCGACAAGACCGGCGCCGTCACCACCCAGGACCCCAAGAACATCGCCGCGGTGATGGTCACCGCCGTGCTTCCCGCCTTCGCCCGCCAGGGCTCGCGCATCGACGTGACGGTGGCGGCGTTGGGCGATTCGACCAGCCTGTTGGGCGGCCAGTTGCTGGTCACGCCGCTGGTCGGCGCCGATGGCGAAATCTACGCGGTCGCCCAGGGAGCGCTGGCCGGTGTCGGCATCAAGGCCTCGGGGGCCGGCGCCAGCGTCACCAAGGGCGTGCCCACCGCCGGCAAGATCGGCAACGGCGCCATCGTCGAGCGCGAATTGCCCTTCGAGATGTCACACATGGAATCGGTCAAGGTTTCGTTGAGGAACCCCGACTTCACCACCGCGCGCCGGATGTCGCAGGCGATCAACGCCTTCCTCGGCTCCGAGGTGGCGCGCCCCGCCGATCCCGGCACCGTACAGATGGTGGTTCCCTCCAACTACAAGGGCGACGTCGTCGGTTTGCTGACCGACATCGAGCAACTCCGCGTCGAGCCCGACCAGATCGCCAAGGTGGTGATCGACGAAGCCAGCGGCACCATCGTCATGGGCGAGAACGTCCGCATCTCGACGGTGGCCATCGCGCAGGGACAATTGACCATCCGCATCACCGAGACGCCGCAGGTGTCGCAGCCCTCGCCCTTCTCGACCACCGGCACCACCGAGGTGGTCAACCGCACCGACGTACAGGTCGACGAAGGCCAGCAGAACCGTCTGACGGTGATGAACCACGGCATCACCCTGCAGGAGCTGGTCAACAACCTCAATTCGCTCGGCATCGGCCCCCGCGACATGATCGCCATCCTTCAGGCGATCAAGGCGGCGGGCGCCCTCCAGGCCGACATCGAGGTGATTTGATGACCGCCCTCGACACCTTCGCCCAGCAGGTCGGACAGAGCGCCGGGGCCGCCGCCGCCCAGCCGCGGCCGCAAATCGCCGGCAAGGCCTCGACCCCGGAGCAGGCCAAGAAGGCCGGCCAGAACTTCGAGGCGATGTTCATCGGCCAGATGATGCAGCAGATGTTCAGCGGCCTGCAGGGCGACAAGGTGTTCGGCGGCGGCGGCTCAGGCGAAAAAATGTTCCGGCCGATGCTGGTCGATGAGTATGCCAAGATGATGGCCAAGCGCGGCGGCTTCGGGCTCGCCGACGCCGTCAGCCGTCAGCTGTTGAAGGCCCAGGAGGTACAGGGATGACCGTCGAAACCGCCCTTCTCCCCTATGACGACCTGGTCTGGGTGTGCACCAACCTGTGCGAACTGCTCGAGGTTGAGAACGACGCCCTCGCCCACCACGACGCCGAGACGGTGCGGGATCTGGCGGCCAACAAGGTGGCGCTATCCAACCTCTACGAGCGTTCGATGGTGCCGATGGCCGAGGATCCGCAACTGGTCGAGGCGCTCGAGCCCGAACAGAAGGACGAGCTCAAGGCGCTGGGCGCCCGGCTGGCCCAGTTGGTCGCCACCAACTCGATGATGCTGAAGGCCGAAATGGAAGCTTGCCAGCGGGTTCTCGAAGCCATGGTGTCGGCGGCCAAAGAAATGTCGACCAATACCGTTTCCTATGGCGCCGGCGGCGCGTTCGGAGTTTCCCAGATGGGCTCCGAGCGCAATTCGCTGGCCCTCAACAAGACGCTGTGACGCGATGACGCGGGAGAACCAGCCATGTCGCTGACCCTCGGACTGAGCTCCGCTCTATCCGGCCTATTGACGGCCCAGCAGAGCCTCAACGTCATTTCGCAGAACATCACCAACGTCAACACGCCCGGCTACGCCCGCCAGGTCGCCAACCCGACGCCCTTGACGCTGAACGGCGTCGGCGCCGGCGTGACGCTGGGCGCCACCACCCGCGTGGTCGACGACGCCCTGATGCGGTCGCTGAACACCCAGTCGACGACGCTGGGGGGCCTCAACGCCGAGCAGCAATACTACCCCCAGATGGAAAACCTGTTCGGCCAGGTGAGCGACAGCGGCTCGATCTCGGCCACCCTTCAGTCGTTGGGCACCGCCTTCCAGCAATTGTCCACCCAGGGTAGCCAGTCGGCGCAGCAATCGGGCACGGTGCAGGCGGCCCAGGATGCCACGACCCAGCTGAACAGCATGACCCAGTCGCTGCAAAACATGCGGCTGTCGGCGGATTCCCAGATTTCCGGCGACGTCGATCACATCAATACCGACCTCAACAATCTTTACAGCCTGAACCAGAAGATCGTTCGCAACACCGCGATCAAGGCCAGCGTCGCCGATCTCGATACGCAGCGCGACAACACGCTGACCGACCTCTCCAAGTACATCAAGGTCCAGTATTTCACCCGTGACGACGGTTCGACGGTGATCTACACGCCGGACGGCAAGGCCCTGCTCGACAACCAGCCCAACCTCCTGAGCCACGCGGCGACCACCACCACCGCCGCCTGGATGACGGCGGCCGGCGGTCAGTTCGACAAGATCACCATCAACAACGGTTCCACCGACATCACCTCGTCCTTGAGCGAAGGGGAAGTGGGCGCCCTGGTCCAGGTGCGCGATTCGATCATCCCCAACTTCCAGGCGCAGATCGACGAACTGAGCAAGCAGCTGAAGGACATCGTCAACCAGGTCAGCAACCGCGGCACCTCGCTGCCCAACATCACCAATTCCTATACGGGCTCGAAGGTGTTCGCCACCCAGGGCAAGCTGGTGGTCTCGGCCGGCGAAACCGCCGACACCATCACCTACAACCAGGGTGGTTCGACCATCAGCGGCGGTGCTGGCGGTGCCGGCGGCACCGGCGGCGCCGGCTATGGACAACTCGCCTTCTCGTATTCCAACGTGAACGGGCAGATGACCATCACGGCCACCCCCGGGGGCACCGGCGCCAGCGCCACCAGCCTTTCCGCCTTGCAGACCCCCGGCACGGTCTTCACCATCGCGGGCAGCGCCGCCACCGACCCCAACAATCCGACCGCCACCAACAACGGCACTTACACCGTCATCGGCTACGATTCGGCCACCAACCAGTTGACCGTCGCCAAGGCGAATCCGATTCAAACCGTCTCGATCACCGGCGGCGATGTCATGGTTCAGCTGTTCGACAGTAACGGCAACGCCATCCAGACCGTCGGATCGCCGACGCCACCGACGATCAGCAACATCATGGGCACCGATTTCTCGGGCGCCACCGGCGACCCGCAGCTAAAAGCCGCCGCCGCCAACGCCACCGCCTGGTCGCTGGATTCGGTCACCAAGCACATGACGGCGTGGTTGCAGCAGCAGGGCTATACCGGCGCCAGCTGCGGCATCAACGCCAACGGCCAGCTCAATGTCACGCTGGGCAGCACCGCCCAGGCGACCCTGACCTTCCGCGACCAGACCTCGGGAACCATGGGCGCCACCGCCGGCGACGTCACCGTCAATTTCGACACCAACGGCGACGGCACCGTCGATTCCACCACCAAGGGCTTTTCCAACTTCTTCGGCCTTAACGACATCTTCGTCACCAACCAGCCGGTCTCGGTACTGGACTCGCAAATCCAGCCCACGAACTTCCAGTCGGTGGCGGCCCGCTCGTTGACGCTTAGCGACAACATGGGCCAGGTCGGCAACGGGATCTATCTGAAGGCGGGCATGTCGCTACAGCAGATCGCCGACACCATCAACGCCGACACCGTCACCAGCCAATCCTCGGTGTTGGCGCCGGGTCAGCTGCCGCTGGTCATCAACTCCACCGCGACGATCGGCATTTCAAACGCCGCCGGCCTGTTGAGCTCGGTCACACTGCCGCCGAAGGCTGGTGGCTACACGCTCGACGACATCGCCACCGCGCTGACCTCGGGCAACATCGTCGCCTCGGTACAGTACAGCGGCACCAATCGGGTTCTCTCCGTCCGCGACACCACCGGCGAGCCGATCTCGGTCGACGTTTCGGGCGGGCAGATCAATTCGCAAACCACGCTTGGCAGCCTGCTGGACATGCAGACGGTCCAGCGCATCCGCGCCGAGGTGGTGCCGGAAGGGTCGGGCCAACGATTGCGGCTGGTGCAAAGCTCCAGCCAGGCGATCTACGCCTCGGCGTCCAAGGATGCGCTCGGCAATTCGATGCTGACCGACCTCGGGATTGGCGACGCCGCCTCGGGTGTCTCCGGCGTGCTCGACGTCCGCTCAGACCTCAAGGGCAATCCGTCGGCCATCGTCCGCGGCGCCGTGCAATGGAACGCGGACACGAATTCCTATTTCCTGTCCGAGGGCGACAACACCACCTCGCTGCAACTGGCGAACGCCATGACCAGCCAGTATCACATGAATGGCGCCGGGCAGATCGCGGCGGGCAACTACACCCTGACCGGACACGCTTCGGCCAGCATTTCGCTGGTGGCGACGGCGTCCAGCAATTCGACATCGCAGCAGACCTACCAGACGACGCTCAACAACTCACTGACGGCGCAATACGCCTCGGTGAGCGGCGTCAACATCGACGAGGAGGTCACGCGGATGATGGCGTTCCAGTCGGCCTATTCCGCTTCGGCCCGCGTCATCAGCGTGCTACAGGAAATGATGACCACCCTGACCGATTTGGTCAGGTGAGGGGAGACTAGGCCATGACCACCCGCATCGGAACCTACGGCGCCACCCAAGGCTACATCAATCAATTGATGGCCATTCAGGCGCGCATGCAGACCGAACAGAGCCAGGTCTCGACCAAGCTGATATCGACCGACTATTCCGGCATCGCCAAGGATGCGGCCTCGGTCCTCAACCTCAGCAACCAGATGAGCGCCGCCCAGCAGTTCATCAGCGACAACGACGTCGCCACCACCAAGCTGAACGCCGCGCAGAGCGCCATCGATTCGATCAGCACGACCATCCACAACTTCAACAATTCGCTGAACACCTTCATCCAAGGCAACACCAAGGACCCGGCCTCGATCGCGCTGCTGCAGAAATCGGCGTTTCAGGGCTTGATGGACATGCAGGGGTATCTCGGCACCAATATCGGCGGCGATTACGTCTTCTCGGGCGGACGCATCTCGACCAACCCGGTGGATTTCGGCGCCACCAGTCTGGACGCGTTCCAGAAGCTCTACGACGGCTCCGCCTCCACCTACCCGCTGACTCGCGCCGCCGACCTCGCCGACATCAACCTCGATAGCGGAGCCACCGGGCCACTGACCTTCAACCAGACGGCGGGAACGGTGACGGCGGCCAACGCCGGCGCCTTCTCCAAGGTGCCGGTGGGCGCCACCATCACCCTGGGCGGCGTATCGCCGCCGGCAAAGGTGACCGTCTCGGGCGTCAACGCCTCGGGCACCATCATCACCGTCGCCTCGCCGAGCATGACCGCCGAAACGGCCGCCAACGCCAACGTCAGTTATGGCGCCACCAATCTCAACAATACCAGCCTTGGCACCCTGGGCTTCCAGATCGGCACCGGCACCGGCATCAACTACATCACGCCGTCGCAATCCGGCAGCCTGTCCGCGCTGAAGGCCGGATCGGTCTTCACCGTCAGCGGTACCCAGTATAATGACGGCACCTACACGGTGGTGTCGAACAACGGCTCGACCCTGGCGGTCACCAACAACAAGCTCAATCTGGTGACCCCCACCTCCGGAGACACGGCCGCCACGCTGACCGACGGAACCTCGGCGACCACCAACAGCACCGGCGGCGCCGGCGCCGGCTACGGCAGTCTGTCTTTCGGCGCCGACTCGAACGGCCAGTTGACCCTCACCGCCTCGACTCCCAACGCCTTCAACGGCGGCGCCGTCTACCCCACCGGCACCACCCTGACCGTCACCGGATCGAGCCCCAACGGCGCCAACGATGGTCAATACACGGTGCTGTCCAATGACGGCACCACCGTCACGATGACCCGCAAGCCGCCGATGCCGGCAACGGTGGCGCCGATGGTTGATATCTATCCGCAACTCAGCGCTCCGGGCGTTCAAATCAAGTCGACCTCGGCCTCCGCCGGCCTGGGTTCGGGGTTCGGCAACCTGACCTTCTCGTCGGCGAGTGGCGCCCTGACCGTCAGTTCGGACGCCACCAACGGTCTTTCCGGCATCACCAATGGCGGCACCCTGACCATCGCCGGGTCGCGGCCGCTCAACACCGCGGGGGCCGGCGTCAACGACGGCACCTTCGTCGTCACCAGCTTGAACGCCGCCAACACCAAGATGACGCTGGCCTATACCTCGGTGTCGCTGACCGACACCACCACCGCGGCGACCATCACCAGCGCCGCCGGCGGCGGCGGCGCGGGCGGCTACGGCAACTTGGTGGTCGGCGCCAACGCCAGCGGCCAGATGACGCTGACCGCCGCCACCGCCGCCACCTTCAACACCGTCAACGTTGGCGACACCTACACCGTCACCGGCACCATTCCCAACGGCGCCAACGACGGCACCTTCATCGTCGCCGGCAAGACCGGCACGGTGCTGACGCTGGCGACGACGCCCTCGTCGTTCCAGACCGGCATCGCCCCCACCGTGAACGAGACGGCGGCCTCGCTCAGCGATCTCACCACCGCCGCGCCGGCGATCACCAACACCACCGGCGGCGGCGGCAGCGGCTACGGCGCGTTGACCATCGCCACCAACAGCGCCGGGCACATGACGATCACCACGTCGACCGCCAACGCGCTCGGCGGCGTCAGTTCGGGCGACACGGTCAAGGTGACCGGCGCCAGCAACGCCGCCAACAACGGCACCTATTACGTCTTGTCGAAGACCGGCAGCACCTTGGAACTGTCGTCGTCGCCGCCGACGGTCACGGCGACCTCGTGGTACAAGGGCGACACGCTGAACATCGAGCAGCGGGTGGACGTCAATCGCAGCGTCGATGTCGGCATCTACGCTTCCGACCCGGCCTTCGAGAAGGCCATCCGGGCGATGGCGATGATCGCCCAGGGGGCACCGAACACCGCCGGCGGCCTGGCCGCCAATCAGAATCGCATCCAGGCCGCCAGCTACCTGCTGAAGGCGGCGATCGACAATCCCGGCGTCGGCACGCCGCCCTCGCCGCTGACCGGAGTCGAGGACTCCAGCAACATCAGTTCGCTGGGCTCGTCGATCGGCTACACCGCGGCGACAATTAAGACCAAGACGGACAACGAGACCTCGCTGGTCGGCTTCATCCAGACGCGCATAGCCAACATGACCACCAAGGACCCGACCGAGGCGATCACCCAGTTGCTGTCCGACAGCAACTCGATGCAGGCCAGCTACCAGTCGTTGGCGAAGATCTTCGACCTGTCGTTGCTGAACTACATCAAGTAGGCGGTCACCACGCCACCCGGGTGCCGTCCCAGTGTAGGAAGCAACCGCTGTCGGCGGGACCGACGCCATCGAGTACCCGGCACAAGCCGGCCACGGCGGTGGGCGCGTCGAGCGGCGCCGAGGGCCCGCCCATCTCGGTGCGCACCCAGCCCGGCGACAGCGCCACCGCCACCACACCTTGACCGGCCAGATCAACCGCCAGGGTCTTGATCACCATGTCGAGCGCCGCCTTGCTGGCGCGGTAGCCATAACTGCCGCCCGAGGTGTTGTCGGCGATCGAGCCCATCTTCGACGAGATCGCCGCGAAGACCTTGCGGCCGACCAGACGCGGCACCACCACTTCGGCCAACTTCAAGGGCGCCAGCGCGTTGACCCGCACCGCTTCGAGAAACAGGTCGGGATCGACCGATCCGAACTCCTGGCGATCGCCGTAGATGCCGGCGTTGGCAAGCGCCACGTCGATCTCGACCCGCCCCAGCGCCTCGCCCAGTCGGACGATCTGGCGCGGATCGGCGAAATCGCAGACGTAGACCTCGGCGCCGGCCTCCGAGGCCGGCCGGCCCTTCAAGGGGTCGCGGACGGTGGCCAACACTCGCCAGCCGCGTTGGGCATATTGGCGAACGAATTCCAGCCCCAGGCCCCGATTGGCGCCGGTGATCAGAATGGTCGGCATGAACGCCTCCTTATCCACGAAAGCCCTTGCCGGGCCGGCGGTCCGGCTAAAGCGGGATGATTTGCCCTCGCATCATCCCGCGATAGCGGCCATTGAGGCCGAGGCCAAGCAAACCGGAGGTTTGCGCCCGGCGAGGGGCCTGAATAAATCGAGATCGTGATGCCAACCTGATGGCATTACGATCTATCCGCGCTTCAGCGCGGTGACCTCGATCTCGACCTTCATCGCCGGATCGACGAGACCGCAGACGATGGTGGTGTTGGCCGGGCGGATACCCTTGAAGGCCTTGCCCAGCACCGGCGCGATCGCCTGGAAAAAGCCGGCCTCGGTGACGTAGGCCTTGACCCGCACCACGTCCGCCAGCGAACTGCCGGCCTCGGCCAGCGCCGCCGAGATGGTGGCAATGCACTGCTCAGCCTGGGCGACGACATCGTCGGCGATCTTGCCATCCTTGAAGCCCGAGGTCCCGGAAACGAACACCCATTGGCCGTCGGCGACGGCGCGGGAATAGCCGGCAACTTCTTCGAAGGGCGAACCGGAGGAGATCAGGCGACGGGTCATGGCGCTTTGTCCTTGCGTTGGGGAGGAAGACATCTCCGCTTCATAAAGCATTTGGCGGTGACCGCAAACCCCGGCTCAGCGCTCCAGCACGTTCTCCAGGAAAGGCAGCCGGCCGGCGCGGTCGTCCACCTCGATCACCCACAGGTCGCAATCGACATCGCGAGCGCGGGCGACGTAGGAATCGGCCCGGTCCTCGGGCACCGGCTGGACACCGGTGGCGCACAGCCAGGCGGGATTGCCGGCGGCATCGCGCACCTGGCAGAAGACCTCGCAGCCGGCCGCGCCGCGGTTAAGCTTGACCAGCACGGCGCCGGCATTGTCGTCGCCCCTGGCCGCCACCACGGCGGCGATGTTCTCCATCAAGCAACGCCGAAGCGCCGCCTGCACCCACAGCCGCGTCTTCAAACGGGGCTCGGTCACCCGGCCCCCTCGGGCCCGCCCTTGTCACCATCGCGGTCGCGGGCGCGACGGTCGTCGGTCTTGCGGCGGTCGGGCACACCGCGGCGATCGACCGACTTGGTCGGGTCGTATTCGCGCCCCATGCGCTGGCGCGCCGTCTTGCCAATCACCGTCAGCAGATCCGGATAGCCGGCGACGAACTTCTGGAAATCACGGACGTCCAACGTCAGGAACTGACTGCGCGATTGCGCCCTGACGGTGGCGGTGCGCGGACAGCGCTCCAACAGCGCGATCTCGCCGAAGAAGTCGCCGGCCTTGAGGGTGAACTTGCCCTTGGCGCTTTCGCCCTCGACCTGGCCGCTGACGATGAAATACATCGCCTCGCCGATGTCGCCGATCTGCATCACCACCTCGCCCTTGACCGCCCGGTAGGGCTTCAACAGCTCGGCGATTTCGGCGATCTGGCCAGCGTTCAGGCGGGTGAAGAACGGCACCTTCGACACCAGCGCCCAATTGGCGACGAAGGTGTGGCGGCGCATTTCCTCGGCAAAGCCCGAAGCCAGGATCGAGGCCGGCAGCGCGAACATGCACAGGCCCAACACCGCCACCACCGCCCCCAGCATCTTGCCCAAAGGCGTCAGCGGCACCACGTCGCCGTAGCCCACGGTGGCCAGGGTGACGATCGCCCACCACAGGGCGTCGGGCACGGTGGCGAAGCCGGGCGTCGAACTACGCTCGGCGAAATACAGCAGCGTCGCCGCCGAAATCGCCAGCAGGATGACGATGAACAGGGCCGACAGCAGCGGCCGCAATTCGTTGAGCACCACCGCGCCCAAGGTTTCCAGGGCCGGCGAATAGCGCGCCAGTTTAAGGAAACGGACGATGCCGAAAACGGTGGCGGCGTCCTGCGGCATGCCAAGCACCAGGCCGGCGAGGAAAGGCGCCACCGCCGCCAGGTCGAACAGGCCGTAGGGGCTGGCGGCGTAACGGCCGACGGGCCCCCAGCCGCGCTCGTCGCCGATGCCGTCCCAGGCCAGACGCAAGCGCAGTCCGTAATCGACGGTCATCGCCACCAGCGCCAGAAGATCAAGGACGTTGATCCATTTCCCGCCATCGCCCCACATACCCGGCACGGTGTCGAGAATGGCATAGGCGGTGGAAATCAGGATGCAGGCGATCAGCACCCAGCGGTAGACGCGCGCGCGCCGGGGCGCCATCGGCCCGTCGGCCAACAACCCCCGCAACCAATCGTCGACCGAAATGCCCATCGCCCCGCCTTTCCGCCTGGACCGCCACTATAGCCAGCGGCGCCGTTCGGGGGAACCCGCTATGGCTCCCAGTACGGCGCCGGCCCGAAGCGCCCGGCCAGAAAATCGACAAAGGCCCGAAGTTTTGGCGAGGGATGGCGCCCCGCCGGCCATACCGCGTGGACGGCGAAGGACCGGTTGTCGTATTCGGGCAGCACCCGCGCCAACCGCCCCTCGGTCACATCGGCGCCGCAAATGAAGGTGGGCAGGGTGGCGATACCGGCACCGGCGACGGCGGCGGCCCGCAGGACCTCACCGTTGTTGGCCCGCACTCGGCTGGTCACCCGCACCGATTCCTCGCCATTCGGCCCCTGAAACCGCCATTCGTCGTCGGCCGCCATGTAGGTGTAGGACAGGCATTCGTGCCCGGCCAGATCGGCCAGGGTGGTCGGAACGCCACGCCGCTCCAGGTAGGCGGGCGCGGCGACGATGATCCTTCGGCCGGGCGCCAATTTGCGCGCCACCAGACTGGAATCGGCCAGGCGGGCGATGCGAATGGCGAGGTCGTAGCCCTCGTCGACCAGATCGACCTGGCGGTCGTTGAGGGTAAGGTCGATGGTCACTTGGGGATGACGCGCCAGGAAATCGGGCAAGGCCGGGGCCAGGTGCATCGAGCCGAAGGTCACCGGCGCGTTGACCCGAAGCACACCGGCCGGTTCGGATTGCAAGGCGCCGACGGCGCTCTCCGCCGCCTCGGCCTCGGCCAGCAGGCGGCGACAATTGTCGATCAGGGCGGCGCCGGCCTCGGTCAGACTCATCCGCCGAGTGGTGCGATTGAGCAGGCGGGCGCCAAGACGGTCCTCCAGCGCCGAGACCTGTTTCGACACCGCCGATTTCGACATGCCGAGGGCGCGGGCGGCGGCCGAGAAGCCGCCGCTGTCGATCACACGGGCGAACACCGCCATGCCGACCAGGGTGTCGAGGGGAAGCGTCGTTTCCTTCATGGAAACGATCATGTTCATTTCACCGCGATTGTCCAGAGACCTCGCCGCATCAATATCTACGGCAGGTTTGGATTTGGGAGCCGCGCAATGATCGACCTTCGCCCCTTCGACCGCCTCGGCCGCTTCGACGGCGGCTGGCTTGACGCCCATTACCATTTCAGCTTCGCCGACTACCACGATCCCGAGCGCATGGGTCTGGGCGCGCTTCGGGTATGGAACGACGACGCCATCCAGCCGGGCACCGGCTTTCCGCCCCACGGCCACCGTGACATGGAGATCGTCACCTATGTCCGCGAGGGCGCCATCACCCACCGCGATTCGCTGGGCAATTTCGGGCGCACCGAGGCCGGACAGGTGCAGGTGATGAGCGCCGGCACCGGAATCCAGCACTCCGAGGTCAACGCCGAGGAAGGTCCGACCCGCCTGTTCCAGATTTGGATCCTGCCGGAACGCCGGGGCCTGGCGCCGCGCTGGGAAACAAACCCCTTTCCGCGCGAACATGGCCGGCTCCAAGTGTTGGCTTCCGGCCGAGCCGAGGACGGCGACAACGTTCCCCGCATCTATCAGGACGCGCGGGTCCTGGGGGCGACGCTCGACAAGGGCGACCGCGTCGTCCACCACTTGGGCGGTCGCGGCGCCTATCTGGTGCCGGCCAGGGGATCGGTCACCGTCAACGGCCATGCGGTCGGCGAGCGCTCCGGCCTCGTCGCCAACGCCGAAGCGGAACTGATCATCGAAGCGAACGAGGATAGCGAAATCGTGTTGGTCGAGGTGGCCTGATCAGGCGCGCGCCAACTGCCGCAATTCGAAGATTCGCTCGACCAGGGCCTCGATGCCCAGTGTCTGCTCGTAAGCGGCGCGCCGTGCGAAGATGGCGGTGCGTTCCTCGGGCGACGCACCGCGCAAGTGACCGTTCAACTCCTCCTCGAAGGTGGCGAACAGTCGCATGGCGTCGTCCAACTGGGCTTCGAGCCGGTCGATCTCGGCCTTAACATCTTCGGGAGCGGTCGTCATCGGGTTCGGCCAAGCGAAGCGGTGAATTTCCACCATGCTGCCCACCGCCACGGCGCCCATCCATCCCCAAGTGGGGACATTACCCACAAACTTCCCCGCAATTCCTTCGGTTAAGTCGCCCTCTGCGAAGGGAGTAGAGGCTTGGCCCGATTGCCGGAATCCACAATTCATCTAAGATTTCAGCAAAAGATAAGCAGGGCGACTTCAGGTACGGACGGACCAATTCAAGCGCGAGGATTTGCGACCATGGCCCCCCTGGATGACAGCCGAACCAGCCTCGACCTCAAACCATCCCGACATATCCGCTATCGCTTCTTCATCTCTCCCGAAGACAAGTTGGCGGTCGACCTCGCGTTCGATCCCCAAACCCACCGTCTGCGGATTCCCGATGACGTGGCGCTGCCCGAGTGGACGCGCCTCGAGTGCAACCGTTGTCCCAATTGCACCCTCGCCGACGAGGCCGGGATTTGCCCGGCGGCGGCGGGGCTGGCCAGCTTCCTGCCCGCCTTCGATGGCCGGAAATCCTACGAGAAGGCGGTGGTCGAGGTCGAAACCAGCCAGCGCACCATCGTCGCCAAGACCACCCTGCAATCGGCGCTGGCCTCGCTGGTCGGGCTGGTTTGCGCCACCTCCGGCTGCCCGCTCACCCAGTTCCTGCGGCCGATGGCCCGCTTCCACCTGCCCTTCGCCGACGAGCAGGAGACGCTGTTCCGCTCGTTCTCGACCTGGTTGCTGATGGCCTTCATCCGCCGACGGATGGGCGGCGCCGAGGCGGTTTCGCTCGACGGGCTCAAGACCGCCTATCAGGAACTACAGGTGGTCAACACTCATTTGGCCGAACGCCTGCGCGTCACCGCGACCAGCGACGCGGCGCTCAACGCGGTGATCATCCTCGACCTGTTCGCGCAAATCGCCCCCGACAACATCGACGGCGAATTCGAGGACATCATCGAGGCCCTGACCGTCGACGATTAACGGGGAAGCTCGAATTCGGCGACCATCGGCGCGTGGTAACTTTCCGGCGCCGCCAAAACGGTGGTGGGTGAGACCAGTTCGTCGCCCAACGCCTCGTTGTGGATTTCGGCGTTCAGGTACCAGCCAAGCAGCGACCGGGATACCAGGATATGGTCCAGCAGGACCCGCCGTCCGTGATGGATCACCGAGAACCGCTGGCTTTCCGGCAGGGTCCGCTCCAGCGGCACCAGCATTCGCGCCGCCAGATGGCCGTTGCCGGTGTCCTCCTCGTCGCCCCGGATGATGCGAAGCGGCGCCTCGCGATCATCGGCATTGAAGTCGCCGCAGACGGCGATCAGCGCCTCGGGCGCCGCGTCGAACAGGGAATCGACCACGAGCCGCGCCTCCAGCGCCTGACCGGCGGCCTTGACCGTGGCGGCGTAGAAGCCTTCGGCCCAACCCTCCACCGACCTCCAGCGACCGTGTTCGTCTTTCCGGCCGGGGAGCCAAGCCGCGCGGGGCGCCCGCAGGTGGAGGTTGAGAATCTCGACCTGGCGACCGCCGGGCGCCTCCAGAGAGGCGTGCAGCAATGGGCGATCCCATTCCACCGGCCGGGCCTCCGCCGACGTCGGCACGGCGGTCACCGGGCGGAGCAAGGGCGGCGGTACTTTTTGATGCCAAATCTGGGCATGGGTCCGTACCGGCAGGCGCGACAGGATCACCAGGTTGTGACGGTCGGCCGGGCGAACGCCCCCGCGGCTTAGCGACACCACACGATGAAAGCCCTGGTATGGAGTGGCCTCGACCAACCGATCGAGCGCCGTCAGTTCGCGCATGGCGCCTTTGCTCGGCGCGTGGGCGTTGACCTCCTGTAGGCACAGGACATCCGCCCTGAGGCGCTGAAGCTGTGGCCGTAGCGCCGCCAGGCGATCGGCGAAATCGCCGCCACCCCGGGAATGATCGTCCAGGTTTTCCAGGTTAAAGGTGGCGATCCGCAGGCGCTTCATGCCGACAGCATACACCCGGCGGAGCTCGGACGCCTCCACCCAGCTTGTGGTGGCGCCGCTGTGGGTGTATGCCAAAATGGATCGATAATTTGCGCGGTGATTATGGTTTCGCTGGTTTGGGATGAATCTTTCAGCGTCGGCAACGGAGTTCTCGACGCCGACCATCGCATCCTGTTCGACTTGGTCCAGCAATTGGACGAAGCCACCGAGACCGGGCAAAGCCGCGAGGTGGTCGGGTCGATCATCGGCGTCGTGGTCGAATACACCGAACATCACTTCCGCCGCGAGGAAGCGCTGTTCACCGCGACCGCCTACCCGGACGCGGCCTCGCACATCGCCGAGCACCGCGCCATCGAGGCCAAGGCGGCGGCGATCCGACACCGCTGGAACGCCGGCGAACGCGAGGCGATGGGCGAAGAGTTGCTGGCGCTTCTGAAGAAGTGGTTGACCGACCACGTTCGCGTTGTGGATAAATCTTATGGGCCTTGGTTGGCGGGGGTCGACGCGGCCGACGCGAGAACGCGGCGGCGATAAGAGGCCAAGTGTTGGGGGGATTGGGCGTGCCACCGATGACGACTGAACGCAAGCTGTTCACGGCGGAGCTCCAGCTCCTCAAGGCCCAGGCCGAAAAGTCGGGCAGACCGTCGCCTTCGGCCCAGCCGGCCGGTGGCGACGTGATGACCGCCCTGAACGAGATCAAGGCGGAACTCAAGGCGCTGACCCACTTGGTCAAGGGCGAGCCACCGCCGCCACCCGACGCCCAGGCCGCCCAGGCCGAGGAGTTCGTCCAGCAGAAGCAGGCCGAAGTGTCCATGCTCAAGACCGAGCTGAGGGCGCTGGCGGTCTGTATCGAGCAGACCAAGGCCGAGATCGCCGCGCTGAAGCCGGCCGACACCGCCGACGACCGGCTGATCGTGGTGGCCTCGGAATTGGACGCCATCGTCAGCGCCACCGAGGGCGCCACCCAGGCCATCCTGACCGCCGCCGAGAAGATCGAGGGCATCACCCGCGAGATGCAGTCGCACGGCCTCGACGGCTACATGACCCGACTGACCGAGGACATCAACGAAACCATCATCGAGATCTTCGAGGCCTGCAACTTCCAGGACATTACCGGCCAGCGCATCACCAAGGTGGTCCGCACCCTGAAGTACATCGAGGCCCGCATCATCGCCATGATCGATATCTGGGGGCCGGACAATATCGCCGAGATCATCCCCAAACCCCAGAATACCGAGGTCAACGACGAGACCAAGCTGTTGAACGGTCCGGCGTTGGAAAACCAGGGCATCAGCCAGGACGAGATCGACAAACTGTTCGGCTGAGCGGCGCCCGGCGGCTTGCGCCGCCCTTGACCCGGCGGGGCAAAGGCTCCAGTCTCCTCCGGCCAGACGGCTGGACGGCCGCTCCCGGATTTCGGTCCGGGGGAGGAAAGTCCGGGCTCCACGGAAGTACGGTGCCGGATAACGTCCGGCGGGGGCGACCCCAGGGAAAGTGCCACAGAAAGCAAACCGCCCGCCCGGCCCTTGGGTTCCGGCGGGCAAGGGTGAAAGGGTGCGGTAAGAGCGCACCGCGTCGCCGGTAACGGGGACGGCACGGTAAACCCCACCGGGAGCAAGACCAAATAGGGGCGGCCGCTTCCGCGCTTCGGCGCGGGACGAAACGCGCTTCCGCGTAGCCGCCCGGGTCGGTCGCGTGAGGCGTCCGGTAACGGGCGCCCCAGATGAATGGTCGTCGCCCGTGCGCAAGCGCGGGAACAGAACCCGGCTTACAGGCCGTCTGGCACCTATCCTTTGGTTTAAATTCAGACGCCAAAGACAAAACCAAAGAATCCAGAAGACAATCTGAACCAATAAGCCGCCGAGCCGAGAAGGCGCGGTGGCTTATTCTTGGCGATGCTCGCCCTCATGCTTGCCGCCTTGGCCACGGCGCCGCCAGCGAGCCGAATCCCACCTCCCACGCCCACCCATGGCGCTCTCCCTGGCGGCCTGCGGGCTTTTTCGCCCCATTTACGGAACATTAACAGAACGACGATGTGCGCTCATCATCGGCCCCAATGGGCAACATCACAATGAATCAAGGCGTTGCACGGCGATCCTCGAGTACTTTGCGAAAAACTTGAGCAAATTGTGAAAAATGCTTTCGGCCCCATGCTTTTACTACGCAATACCATTGACCCCCATGCCATCCCATGATATCCCATACAGACCCAGCACGCCGTCCGGGGGCGGCTCCGGCGTGCGTTGGGGGTTTTTGTGGCGAAGGGCGTTGGGGATGCGTCTTTTCCTTTCGACATTCATCAACAAGGTCGACCGCAAGGGACGGGTATCCGTCCCCGCGACCTTCCGCACCGCCTTGGCCGATCTCCCCTTGGCCGGCATCGTCGCCTATCGCGGCTTCACCGCCCCCCGCATCGAAGGGTCCGGCATCGACCACATGCAGCGGATGCTGGAACGCGCCCAGCAATTCGACCCCTTCAGCCCCGAAGCCGACGACATCACCTCGCTGATCTTCGCCGACGCCCGCCAATTGCCATGGGACCCCGAGGGTCGCGTCATGCTGCCCGAGGACCTGCTGGAACACGCCGGCATTACCGAGACCGCCGCCTTCGTCGGCGCCGGCGCCACCTTCCAGATTTGGAATCCCGACACCTACAAGGCCGCCCAGGCCGAGATCCGCGCCCGCGCCAGCAAGACCCGCCCCTCGCTGCCCCCCGCCCCCAATGGGAGTGTGCGATGATTGGCGCTCCCCACATTCCGGTCTTGCTGGCCGAAACCATCGCCGCCCTCGCCCCCCGGGACGGCGAAATCCTGGTCGACTGCACCTTCGGCGCCGGCGGCTATACCCAGGCGATGCTCGCCGCCGCCCCCTGCCGGGTGATCGCCATCGACCGCGACCCCAGCGCGGTGGCGCGCGGCCGTGACCTGGCGGGCAAATGGGACGGCCGCCTCGATGTGATCGAGGGCCGTTTTGGCGACCTCGCCGGGTTGTTGGCCGCCAACGGTGTCAACCAAGTTGACGGCATCGTCCTGGACATCGGCGTCTCGTCGATGCAGCTGGACCAGGCCGAGCGCGGCTTCTCCTTCGTCAAGGATGGTCCCCTCGACATGCGGATGGAGGCCGGCGGGCCCACCGCCGCCGATCTGGTCAACACCACGCCCGAGGCCGCACTGGCCGACATCGTCTATCGCTACGGCGAGGAGCGGTTGAGCCGCCGCGTCGCCCGCGCCATCGTCGCCGCCCGCAAGCTGGAACCCTTCTCGCGCACCGTCCAGCTGGCCGAGGTGGTCCGCCGGGTGGTGCCGAAATCGAAAGACGGCATCGACCCCGCCACCCGCACCTTCCAGGCGCTGCGCATCGCGGTGAACGACGAACTCGGCGAATTGGAGCGGGCGCTGGCCGCCGCCGAGGCGGTTCTGGTCCCCGGCGGCCGCCTGGTGGTGGTCACCTTCCATTCGCTGGAGGACCGGGTGGTCAAGGATTTCCTGAAAGTCCGCAGCGGCGCCGCCGCCCAGCCCAGCCGCCACCTGCCGGCCGCCGCCACGGGGCCGGCCCCCAGTTTCACCCTGCTGTCGAAAAAGGCGGTGGCCGCCGGCGCCGACGAGACCGCCCGCAATCCGCGCGCCCGCTCGGCGAAGCTGCGCGCCGCCTTGCGTACCCCGGCCCCGCCTTGGCCGGCCGCCGCTTCCAGCCATGGAGGTTCGCCATGATCCGCGGTTTCCTCGGTGCCGTCATGTGGACCTGTCTGGCCGGTGCCGTGGGCATCGGCTTGTTCTTCGTCAAGCACGAGGTCAAGGACCTGGAAGGACGCCTGGGCGAGCTCAACCACGACATCGCCCGCAACCAGGAGGAAATGCACGTCCTCAAGGCCGAGTGGAGCTACCTGAACGACCCGGCCCGCCTGCGCACCCTGTCCGAGCGCCATCTCGGCATGCGACCGATGGGGCCGGGCCAGGTCGCCACCCTCGACATGCTGCAAGGCGCCGGCGCCGGCGATCTGCCGGCCCTGGCCCGCGGCGAAGCGCCGCCCCCCGCCAAGGCCGACATCGCCAAGGCCGACGTCGCCGCCGGCATCAAGCCCACCGCCAAGCCGGTCCAGCAGGCGCCGATCAACGCCCCGAAGAGCAACGGTTCGACCCGGCCGCAGGTCGCCACCTCCCTCCAGCCCAAACGGGTGGCGGTGGTGGCGGGCGACCTTCTCGCCGGTCACGGGGAGGCGCGGTGAGCTTCTTCGCCCCCAAACGCCCGGCCGCCGGCCTTCACGCCGGAGAAGACCTTCAGGCCCGCGCCGCCGCCGTCCGCATCGACGGCGTCAAGATGCGGGCGCTGGAGACCGGCCGTACGCGTCTGGTCGCCGCCGCCACCGTGTTTTTCGCCGCCTACGCGGTGATCGGACTGCGCCTGCTCGACGTTTCGGTGCTCGACCGCAACCACACCAAGCCCCGGCCGGCGCCGACGGCGCGCGGCGAGCAGCTCGACATCGAGCGCGCCGACATCACCGACCGCAACGGCGTCCTGCTCGCCACCAGCCTGCCGACAGTGTCGCTGTTCGCCCGCGCCAACGAAATCCAGAACGCGCCCGAGGCCGCCGACAAGCTACTGACCGTGCTGCCCGACCTCGATCAGGCCGAGGTGCGGGACCGCCTGAGCTCGGGCAAGGCCTTCATCTATCTCAAGCGCAACCTGACGCCGCGCCAGCAATACGACGTCAACGCGCTGGGCATTCCCGGCCTCTACTTCGAAAAAGGTGAGCGGCGGGTCTACCCGCACGGCAACCTCGCGGCCCATATCGTCGGCATGACCGACATCGACAACAAGGGCGTGGCGGGCATCGAAAAGCGATTCGACGGTTCGCTCAAGGCCAACCACGAACCGCTCAAACTGTCGATCGACGTGCGCATGCAGACGGTGGTGCGCAACGAGTTGGAAAAGACCGTCGCCGAGTTCTCGGCGATGGGCGGCGTCGGCATGGTCGCCGACGTCCGCACCGGCGAGATCGTCGCCATGGTCAGTCTGCCCGACTTCGACCCCAACGATCCCCCCGACCCCGACGACGCGCGGATGTTCAATCGCGCCTCGAAGGGCGTCTACGAGATGGGCTCGACCTTCAAGCTGTTCAACACCGCGGCGGCGCTGGATTTCGGCACCTCGACGATGAATTCCAGCTACGACGCGACCGGCCCGTTCCACTACCACGACGCCGTTATCCACGACGCCCACAACGAAGGGCGCTGGCTCAGCGTCGCCGAAGTCCTGATCCATTCGTCGAATGTCGGCGCCTCGCGGATGGCGCTCGACCTGGGGACCGCCAACCAGCGCGCCTTCATGGGCCGCGTCGGCATGCTGAAGCCGACCACCCTGGAACTGCCCGAACTCGGCTCGCCGCAGGTGCCCAATCCCTGGCGCGAGATCAACACCATCACCATCGGCTTCGGCCACGGCATCGGCGTCACCCCGGCCCACCTGGTTTCCGGTGTGGCGGCGCTGATCAACGGCGGCGAATACCGGCCGCCGACGCTTCTGGCCCGCGACGAGGAAATTCCGGGCGACCGGGTCGCCAAGAAGAAGACCTCCGACCAGATGCGCCAGTTGATGCGGATGGTGGTGACCGAGGGAACCGGCAAATACGCCGACGTTCCCGGCTATTTCGTCGGCGGCAAGACCGGGACGGCCGAGAAGGCCGTCAACGGCTCGTACAAGAAGAAGGCGGTGCTGTCCTCGTTCATCGCGGCCTTCCCCAGCGACGAGCCGCGTTACTGCGTGCTGATCATGGTCGACGAGCCGCAGGGAACCAAAGAGACGCACGGCTTCATCACCGGCGGCTGGACGGCGGCGCCGACGGTGGCGCGGGTGATCGCCCAGATCGCCCCGCTGGCCGGCCTGCTGCCGCGCCGCGAACCGCAGTCACCGGGAGCCAAGGGCATCGTCAACGGCAGTGGGAGCAGAGAAGTTGCCGCGGTCGAATGAAGCCAGCAACACGGCGACGGCGCTGCCGGTGGGGCTCGACCTCGCCGGGCTGACGGCCGATTCGCGCCGGGTCGGGCCGCGCTACCTGTTCGCCGCCTTCACCGGCACCAAGGCCGACGGCCACGCCTTCATCGCCGAGGCCGTGGCCAAGGGCGCGGTGGCGGTCCTGGCCGAACCGGGCGCCCAGGTGCCCGGGGGCGCCATGCTGGTCGCCGACGCCAATCCGCGCCGCCGCTTCGCCCTGATGGCGTCGGCCTTCTTCCAGCGCCAGCCGGCCGACATCGCCGCCGTCACCGGCACCAACGGCAAGACCTCGACCGCCGAATTCACCCGCCAAATCTGGAAGATCCTGGGCCGCAAATCCGCCTCGATCGGTACGCTCGGCATCATCGCCGACGGCTGGGACAATCCCGGCGGCCTGACCACGCCCGATCCCGAGGCGCTCTACGCCACCCTCGCCGGGCTGGCCGATTTCGGCGTCACCCACGCCGCCATGGAGGCCTCCAGCCACGGTCTCAGCCAATACCGCCTGGACGGCGTGCGGCTGAAGGCGGCGGCCTTCACCAACCTGACCCGCGACCATCTCGACTATCACGCCGACATGGAGGATTACGCCCGCGCCAAGCTGCGGCTGTTCGCCGAGATTCTGCCCGAGGGCGCCGTCGCCGTGGTCAACGCCGATTCCGACGCCGCCGACCGGGTGATTCAGGTGGCGGCGAAGCGGGGCCAGCAGGTGCTGACCTTCGGCCGCATGGGCAGCGCCATCCGCGTGGCGCGATTGGAACCGGCCTCCTTCGGCCAAGCCCTCGACGTGGTGGTGCTGGGCCGCGCGACGGCCATCCGCCTGCCGCTGGCCGGGACCTTTCAGGCCGCCAACGCCCTGGCGGCGCTGGGCCTGGCCATCGCCTGCGGCGCCGACCCGGTGGCCGCCACCCAGGCGCTGGAACGGCTTGAGGGTGTCCCCGGCCGCCTGCAAAAGGTGGCCGAGCGCGCCTCGGGCGCCGGCATCTACGTCGATTACGCCCACACCCCCGACGCGTTGGAAACGGTGCTGAAGGCGCTGCGCCCCCATGCCGCCGGCCGTCTGGTCGTGGTGTTCGGCTGCGGTGGCGATCGCGACGCGGGCAAGCGACCGCTGATGGGTGCCATCGCCGCCCGCTTGGCCGACCAAATCTACGTCACCGACGACAACCCCCGCGGTGAAGACCCCGCCGCCATCCGCCGCGCCGTCCTGGCCGCCTGCCCCGGCGCCATCGAGATCGGCAATCGCGGCCAAGCCATCCGCGAGGCGATCTGGCAATTGCGCCAGGGCGACGTGCTGGTGTTGGCCGGCAAGGGCCACGAGCAGGGACAGATCGTCGCCGGTACGGTGCTACCCTTCGACGACACCCACGAGGCGCGCCGCGCGGTGGCCGAGATCGACGGAGGCCAGCCATGACGCTTTGGACGGCGGAGGAAGCCCGCGCCGCCACCGGCGGTCGCCAAACCGGCCCCGACTGGCGAGCCGACGGCGTTTCGATCGATTCCCGTTCGGTGGCGCCCGGCGACCTGTTCGTGGCGCTGGCCGGGCCCAACCACGACGGCCATGATTTCGTCGCCGGCGCCCTGGCGGCCGGCGCCGCCGCCGCGCTGGTCCATCGCATCCCCGACGGCTTGGCCGCCGACGCCCCGCTGCTGGTGGTCGAGGACACGCTGAAGGGACTGGAGGCGCTGGGCGTCGCCGCCCGCGCCCGCTCGGCCGCCCGCATCGTCGCCGTCACCGGTTCGGTCGGCAAGACCGGCACCAAGGAAATGCTGGCGCTGACGCTGGCGGCGCAGGGCAAGACCCACGCCAGCATCGGCAGCTTCAACAACCACTGGGGCGTGCCGCTGTCGCTGTCGCGGCTGCCGGCCGATTGCCGCTTCGCCATCTTCGAGCTGGGGATGAACCATCCCGGCGAGATCACCCCGCTCACCCGCATGGTCCGCCCGCATGTGGCGGTGGTCACCTCGGTCGAAGCGGTGCACATGGAATTCTTCACCGGCACCGAGCAGATCGCCGACGCCAAGGCCGAGATCTTCCTGGGTCTGGAGCCCGACGGCATCGCCGTGCTGCCCCGCGACAACCCGCACTTCCGCCGCCTGGCGGTGGCCGCCCGGTCGGCCGGCGCCGCCACCATCGCCGGCTTCGGCACCCATATCGACGCCGACGCCCGCCTGCTCGATTGCGGCCTCGATCCGGCCTCGACGGCGGTCTTCGCCCTGATCCACGACGAGCCGATCGCCTATCGCCTGGGCGTGCCCGGACTGCATTGGGCGACCAATTCGCTGGCCGCCCTGTTGGCGGTCGGCGCCCTGGGCGCCGACGTCGAGACGGCGGCCCACACCCTGAAGGCCATGGCCCCGCCCAAGGGCCGCGGCGAGCGCAAGCGCATCACCATCGAGGGCGGCAGCGTCGAACTGGTCGACGAAAGCTACAACGCCAGCCCGGTGTCGATGCGGGCCGCGCTGGCGACGCTGGCCGCCGCCAAGCCGGCCAAGGGCGGCCGGCGGATCGCCGTGCTGGGCGACATGCTGGAACTGGGCGAATCGTCGGTGTCGCTGCATGCCGGGCTGGCCGAGACGGTCGAGCGCTGGGGCATCGACCTGGTGTTCACCGCCGGCCGACTGATGAAGAACCTTTCCGACCGGCTGGCGCCGGCGCGGGTCGGCGGCCACGGCGCCGACGCCGACGCGGTGGCGCCGCTGGTCAAGGCGGCGCTGAAGGCCGGCGACGTGGTGATGGTGAAGGGCTCGGCGGGCAGCCGCATGGGCCGCGTGGTCAAATTCCTAGGCGAAGGGTGAGGGCGGCCGATGCTTTACAACCTGCTCTATCCGCTGGCCGACGACTTTCAGGTGTTCAACCTGTTCAAGTACCTGACCTTCCGCACGGGAGGCGCGGTGCTGACGGCGCTGATCGTCGCCTTTCTGGTCGGCCCCGGCCTGATCCGCTGGCTGAGGAAATGGCAGAAGCAGGGCCAGCCGATCCGCACCGACGGCCCCGAAAGCCACCTGCTGACCAAGAAGGGGACGCCCACCATGGGCGGCTTCCTGATCCTGATCGCGGTGGCGGTGGCCACCCTGCTGTGGGCGGACCTGCGCGACCACTATGTCTGGATCGTGCTGCTGGTGACGCTGTCCTACGGGCTGATCGGTTTCCTCGACGATTTCCTCAAGGTGTCGAAGAAGAACCCCAAGGGCCTGCCGGGCAAGCTCAAGCTGGCCGGCCAGATCGCCGTTTCGGTTGGCGCCGCCGTCTGGGTCCTCGTCATCCAGCGCGATCCGCTGGCCGGCGCCCTGGCGGTACCGTTCTTCAAGCATGTGCTGATCCAACTGGGCTGGTTCTACATTCCCTTCGCCGTGTTGGTGATCATCGGTTCGTCCAACGCGGTGAACCTGACCGATGGCCTCGACGGCCTGGCGATCGTGCCGGTGATGATCGCCGCCGGCGTCTTCATGCTGATCGCCTATCTGGTCGGCCACGCCGTCTTCGCCAATTACCTGCAAATCAACTATGTGCCGGGCTCGGGCGAACTGGCGGTGTTCTGCGGCGCCCTGGTCGGCGCCGGGCTGGGCTTTCTGTGGTTCAACGCGCCGCCGGCCATGGTGTTCATGGGCGACACCGGCAGCCTCGCCATGGGCGGGGCGCTCGGCACCATCTCGGTGGTGACCAAGCACGAACTGGTGCTGGCCATCGTCGGCGGCCTGTTCGTGCTGGAGACGGTCTCGGTGATCGTCCAGGTGGCGTCGTTCAAGCTGACCGGCAAGCGGGTGTTCCGCATGGCGCCGCTGCACCACCACTTCGAAAAGAAGGGTTGGGCCGAGCCCACCGTGGTCATCCGCTTCTGGATCATCGCCGGCATCCTGGCGTTGATCGGCCTCTCGACGCTGAAGCTGCGGTGAGGGAGCGATGATCGACACCTCGTTCCTCAAGGGTCGGACGGTCGCGGTGATGGGGCTCGGGAAATCGGGCGCCGCCACCGTCGACGCGCTGCTGCATGGCGGCGCGATCGTCTGGGCCTGGGACGACAACGAGGCGGCGCGGGCCCCCGGCCTGCCGCTGGTCGATCTCGCCGCCGCCGATTTCGCCGGGCTCGACCTGTTGGTGTGGAGCCCCGGCATCCCCCATACCTTCCCCCAGCCGCATCCGGTGGCCGAGAAGGCGCGCGCCGCCGGCATCCCGCTGGTGTGCGACGTCGATCTGCTGGCCAGCGCCCGTCCCGACCTGCGGCCGCTGGCGGTCAGCGGCACCAATGGCAAATCGACCACCACCACGCTGCTGGCCCACATCCTGGCCGCCGCCGGCCGTGCCGTCGCCGCCGGCGGCAATCTCGGCACCCCGGTGCTGGCGCTGCCCGACCTCGGGCCCGAGGGCCGCGTCGTGCTGGAGCTCAGCTCCTACCAGTTGGAACTGGTGCCGTCCCTGCGACTGGCCGCCGCCGTGCTGCTCAACATCACCCCCGACCATCTCGGCCGCCACGGTGGCATGGAGGGCTACATCGCCGCCAAGCGCGGCCTGTTCGACCGCCTGGCCCCCGGCGGCGTCGCCGTGGTCGGCGTCGACGACGCGCCGTCCGCCGCCATCGCCGAGGCTTTGCCGGACGCCGTCCGCATCTCGGTCGAGCGCGAACTGGCCAAGGGCGTCAGCGCCCCCGACGGCGTGCTGCTCGACGACGGCAAACCGGTCCGCGACCTCAAGACCATCGCCCGCCTTCCCGGCCGCCACAACTGGCAGAACGCCTGCGCCGCCTACGCCATGGCGCGGGCCGACGGCATCGCCCCCGAGACCATCGCCGCCGCGCTCGCCACCTATCCCGGCCTGGCCCACCGCCAGGAACTGGTGGCGACCATCGACGGCGTCGCCTGGATCAACGATTCCAAGGCCACCAACGCCGACGCCGCCGAAAAGGCGCTGGTCTGCTATCCGCGCATCCTGTGGATCATCGGCGGCCAGGCCAAGGAGGGCGGCATCGTCTCGCTCGCGCCCCACTTCGGCCGCGTCGCCCATGCCTTCCTGATCGGCGAGGCGGCGGATTCGTTCGCCGCGACGCTGGCCGGCAGGGTCGCCTTCAGCCGCTCGGGCACCCTGGAGAGCGCCGTCGCCGAGGCCGCCGCGATGGCCAAGGCCGGCGACACCGTGCTGCTGTCCCCGGCCTGCGCCTCGTGGGACCAGTTCCACAGCTTCGAACACCGGGGCGAGGTCTTCCGCGCCCTGGTGGCGGCCCTGGCGAAAGGGAGGGCGGCATGAGCTTCGGCCGCACCGACACCTCGACCGTCGGACGCTGGTGGTGGACCGTCGACCGCTGGTCGATCATCGCCCTGCTGGCGCTGGTCGGCATCGGCATGCTGCTGACCATGGCGGCCAGCCCGGCGGTGGCCGAGCGCATCGGCACCGATTCCTTCCATTTCGTCCGCCGCCAGTTCGCCTTCCTGATTCCGGCGCTGGTGGTGATGCTGTCGGTGTCGATGCTGACGCCGCGCCAGACCCGCCGCCTAGCGGTGGTGGGCCTGCTGGGCGCGCTGGCGATGATGTTGGCGGTGCTGTTCCTGGGCGCCGAGGTCAAGGGCGCCACCCGCTGGCTGACGCTGGCCGGCATGTCGATCCAACCCTCGGAATTCGCCAAGCCGACCTTCGCCGTGGTCGCCGCCTGGATGTTCTCCGAGGCCCGGCTGTCGCCCGGCTTCCCCGGCAAGGCCATCGCCACCGCGCTTTACCTGGTGACGGCGCTGCTGCTGCTGGCCGAACCCGATGTCGGCCAGACGCTGATCATTTCGTCGATCTGGGCCGCCGAATTCTTCCTCGCCGGCCTGCCGATCCTGCTGGTCGCCGGTCTGGCGGTGATGGGCGTCATGGGCGGCGTCGGCGCCTATCTGGTGTTCCCCCATGTGCAAAGCCGGGTCGCCCGCTTCCTCGACCCCCAATCGGGCGACGCCTATCAGGTCAGCACCGCGCTCAGCGCCTTCCGTCACGGCGGCATCTTCGGCACCGGCCCCGGCGAGGGCCGCCTGAAGCTGGTGCTGCCCGACGCCCACACCGACTTCATCCTGGCGGTGGCCGGCGAGGAATTCGGCGTTCTGCTGTGCCTGGCGGTGGTGGCGCTGTTCGCCTTCATCGTCCTGCGCGGCTTCTCGCGGTTGATGAAGGAGGACAACCTGTTCGTCGTCCTCGCCGCCGCCGGACTGTTCGTCCAGTTCGGCCTGCAGGCGATGATCAACATGGCCTCGACGCTACGGCTGATGCCGACCAAGGGCATGACCCTGCCCTTCATCTCCTATGGCGGCTCGTCGATGCTGGCGCTGGCGCTGGGCATGGGCATGGCGCTGGCGCTGACCCGCAAACGCTACGGCGCCGAGGGGGTGGACCGATGAGCGACGACAGCCTCGTCCTCCTCGCCGCCGGCGGCACCGGCGGCCACGTCTTCCCGGCCGAGGCGCTGGCCTCGGCACTGCTGGAGCGCGGCCATCGCCTGGCCCTGGTCACCGACCGTCGCGGCCAGCATTACGGCGGCACGCTGGGTCGCATCGATACTCACCGCATCGCCGCCGGCGGCATCGCCGGGCGCGGCGGCCTGGCCAAGTTGCGGGCGGTGGCCGAACTGGGAATCGGCGTGTTGCAGGCCCACCGGTTGCTGTCCAGGCTCAGGCCGGCGGCGGCCATCGGCTTTGGCGGCTACGCCTCGGTGCCGACCATGGTGGCCGCCGGCTGGCTCGGCATTCCCACCGCCATCCACGAGCAGAACGCGGTGCTCGGCCGCGCCAACCGGCTGCTGGCCGGCCGGGTGCGACGCATCGCCACCTCCTACGCCTCGGTCGCCCATATCGACCGGACGCTCGCCGCCAAGGTCACCCATACCGGCATGCCGGTGCGCGCCGCCGTCGCCCAATTGCGCGACATTCCCTACGCGCCGATCGACCAGAGCGGCCCGATCCGCCTGCTGGTGCTGGGCGGCAGCCAGGGCGCCCGGGTGCTGTCCGAGGTGCTGCCGTCGGCGCTCGCCCGCCTGCCCGAAACGCTGCGCCGCCGCCTGGACGTCAGCCAGCAATGCCGGCCCGAGGATCTCGATGGCGTGCGCCGGGCCTATCAAGGCACCGGCATCGCCGCCACCCTCGACAGCTTCTTCCACGACGTGCCCGAGCGCATGGGCGCCGCCCATCTGGTGATCGCCCGCTCGGGCGCCTCGACGGTGGCCGAACTGACGACGCTGGGGCGGCCCGCCATCCTGGTGCCCTACCCGCACGCCATCGACGACCACCAGACCGCCAACGCCCACGCCGTCGACGACGTCGGCGCCGCCTGGCTGATGCCGCAGACCGCCTTCACCACCGAAGCCCTGGCCGCGCGCCTCGAGGCCCTGTTCACCCAGCCGGGGACGCTGACCCGCGCGGCCGAATGCGCCCGCGCCGCCGGCAGCCCCGACGCCGCCCAACGCCTTGCCGACCTTGTCGCCGGCCTGCTCGAGGAGCACGCACCATGAGGGAGATGCCGCTTTCCATCGGCACCATCCATTTCGTCGGCATCGGCGGCATCGGCATGTCCGGCATCGCCGAGATTCTTCACAATCTGGGCTATACCGTCCAGGGCTCGGACATCGCCGACAATTACAACGTCGAGCGCCTGCGCAAGAAGGGCATCGCCGTCGCCATCGGCCATCAGGCCGCCAATCTCGGCGACGCCCGCGTCGTCGTGGTGTCTTCGGCGGTCAAGGCCGACAATCCCGAGCTGGTCGCCGCCCGTACCCGTCTGGTGCCGGTGGTCCGCCGCGCCGAGATGCTGGCCGAGTTGATGCGGCTCAAATACGCCATCGCCATCGGCGGCACCCACGGCAAGACCACCACCACCTCGATGATCGCCAGCGTCCTCGAGGCGGCCGAGTTGGACCCGACGGTGATCAACGGCGGCATCATCAACGCCTACGGCACCAACGCCCGGCTGGGCGGCAGCGACTGGATGGTGGTCGAGGCCGACGAATCGGACGGCAGCTTCACCAAGCTGCCCTCGACGGTGGCGGTGGTCACCAACATCGACCCCGAGCATATGGACCATTACGGCACCTTCGACCGCCTGCGCGCCGCCTTCCGCACTTTCATCGAGAACACGCCCTTCTACGGCTTCGCCTGCCTGTGCCTGGACCATCCCGAGGTGCAGGCGATGATGCCCAAGGTGCTGGACCGCAAGATCGTCACCTACGGCTTCAGCCCGCAGGCGCTGGTGCGCGCCGTCAACCTGTCCGCCGGCAAGGACGGCGCCCGTTTCGACGTGGTGGTGACCGACCGCATCAGCGGCGAGACCCGCACCATCGCCGACCTGTTCCTGCCGATGTTCGGCGAGCACAACGTGCAGAACTCGCTGGCGGCGGTGGCGGTGGCCGGCGAGCTTGGCCTGGACGACGACGTGGTGCGCAAGGCGCTGGCCGGCTTCGCCGGGGTCAAGCGCCGCTTCACCAAGACCGGCGAGGCCAAGGGCGTCACCGTCATCGACGATTACGGCCACCACCCGGTCGAGATCGCCGCCGTGCTCAAGGCCGCCCGCTCGGCCACCACCGGCTCGGTGGTGGCGGTGGTGCAGCCGCACCGCTATTCCCGCCTGTCGCATCTGTTCGAGCAGTTCTGCACCTGCTTCAACGACGCCGACACGGTGATCGTCGCCGATGTCTACGCCGCCGGCGAATCGCCGATTCCCGGCATCGACAAGGACGGCTTGGTCAAGGGTTTGCAGGAACACGGCCATCGCCATGTGACGCCGCTCGAATCGCCGCAGTCCCTGGCCGCCCTGGTCGCCGGGATCACCAAGCCCGGCGACATGGTGGTCTGCCTGGGCGCCGGCAACATCACCACCTGGGCCCAGGCCCTGCCCGGACAATTGGAGGCGCTCGGCTGATGAACGCCTCTCCGTCCAGATCCTGGATCGACGAGCTGCCGCCGGTGAGGGGCCGCGTCGCCCTCGACGCGCCGCTCGGCGGGCTGACCTGGTTCCGGGTCGGCGGCGCCGCCGAGGTGCTGTTCCGCCCGGCCGACGTCGAGGATCTGGCCACTTTTCTCGCCGTCCTGCCCGAGGAGGTGCCGGTCACCGTCATCGGCGTCGGCTCGAATCTGCTGGTCCGCGACGGCGGCGTCGCCGGCGTGGTCATCCGCCTGACCGGCCCCTTCGCCGGCGTCACCCTCGAGGACGCGGTGCTCAAGGCGGGGGCGGCGGCGCTCGACCTGACGGTGGCGATGACCGCCCAGGAAAACGCCCTGACCGGCCTGGAGTTCCTGTCCGGCGTGCCCGGCACCATCGGCGGCGCGCTGAGGATGAACGCCGGGGCCTTCGGCGGCGAAATGAAGGACGTCACCCTGGCCGCCACCGCGCTCGACCGTGGCGGCCGCATCAAGATGCTGAAACCGGCCCAGTTGGGCTTCGGCTATCGCTCGTGCCAGGTGCCGGAATCCTGGATCTTCCTGACGGCGACGCTTCAGGGCCAGGCCGGCGACAAGGACGACATCGCCCGACGCATGGCCGAAATCCGCGCCGCCCGCGAGGCGGCGCAGCCGACGCGGGCCCGTACCGGCGGCTCGACCTTCGCCAATCCGCCGGGCGCCAGGGCCTGGGAACTGATCGACAAGGCGGGCTGCCGCGGCCTGGTTCGCGGCGGCGCCAAGATCAGCGAGAAGCATTGCAACTTCCTGATCAACACCGGTGGCGCCACCGCCGCCGACATCGAGGATTTGGGCGAAGAGGTCCGCCGCCGCGTGCTGGAGACCTCGGGAATCGACCTCCATTGGGAAATCCGCCGCATCGGCGTCAGGGGAGAAGTGTCGTGAGCAAGCGTGTGACCGTCCTGATGGGGGGGGCTTCGTCCGAGCGCGAGGTGTCGCTGCGGTCGGGTGCCGCCGCCGCCGCCGCCCTTGGCCAGGCCGGATTCACCGTCACCGCCGTCGATGTCGGCCGCGACCCCGCCGAACTGGCGCGGAAGGTCGCCGAGACCCGTCCCGAGGTGGTGTTCAACGCGCTGCACGGCCGCTTCGGCGAGGATGGCTGCGTCCAGGGCGTGCTCGACCTGATGGGCGTCCCCTACACCCATTCCGGCGTGCTGGCCTCGGCCGCCGCCATGGACAAGGATTTCGCCCGCCGCCTGTTCGCCACCGCCGGCATTCCGGTGGCCGAGGGCAGGGTGGTCGCCAAGGGCGAAAAGGAACCGCTGCCCCGGCCCTACGTGGTCAAGCCGATCAACGAGGGCTCGTCGGTGGGCGTCCACATCGTCAAGGACGGGACCAACGCCTCGCCGCTGGAAAGCTGGCCGTTCGACGCCGACAAGGTGCTGGTCGAAGCCTTCATTCCCGGCCGCGAACTGACGGCGGCGGTGATGGGCGACCGGACGCTGGGGGTGCTGGAGATCACCTCGGATCGCGGGTTTTACGATTACGAAGCCAAGTACGCCCCCGGCGGCTCGCGGCATCTGATGCCGGCACCGCTGCCCGAGGCCGACTATGCCGAGGCTTGCCGGTTGGCGCTGGCCGCCCACCAGGTGCTGGGTTGCCGGGGCGTGTCGCGCACCGATCTGCGCTACGACGACACCGAGCCGGGCCGCCCCGCCCGCCTGTACGTGCTTGAGGTCAATACCCAGCCCGGCATGACCGCCACCTCGCTGGTGCCCGAGATCGCCGCCCATGCCGGCATCGGCTTCCCCGATTTGGTCCGTTGGATGGTGGAGAACGCGACATGCGACGGATGAGCGCCTCCGATATCGTCATCACCGCCGACGACCGTCCCGGCGCCTTCAGCGGCGGGGCGCCCCGGCGCGCCCAAGCCCCGGAGCGGAACGGCCCGGCGCCCGAGAAGCCGGCCAAGGCCGCCAAGGCGCGCAAGCCGGCCCGCCGCCGGGCGCCGCCGCGCTTCAGTCCGGTGCAGAAATTCGCCGCCGCCGGCGTCGCCATCGTCGCCCTGGCGGTCGGTGGCGCCGTGCTGTGGCATTCGGGCGCGCCGCAGCGCCTGGCCCGCAACGTGGCGCACGGCGTGCTGGACGCCACCGCCCAGGCCGGCTTCCGCCTGGCCGAGATCACCGTCACCGGCCGCAACCGCACCACCGAGGCCGACATCGTCGCCGCGCTCGGCATCCGCCTGGGCGACCCCATCCTCGGCATCGACATCGACCAGACCAAGGACCGGCTGGAGACCATCCCGACGGTGCGCGCCGCCGCCGTGCAGCGCCGCCTGCCCGGCGCCTTGAGCGTGGTGATCGCCGAGCGCCAGCCGGTGGCGCTGTGGCAGCACGACGGCGAATTCGTCCTGGTCGATCACGACGGCCACCAGATTCCCGGCTCGATCGCCGGCTACGAGAACCTGCTGCTGGTGGTCGGCGACGGCGCCCCGATCGCCGCCGCCGATCTGCTGGAATTGCTGGCCGCCGAGCCGTCGCTGGCCCCCAGGGTGAAGGCGGCGGTCCGGGTCGGCGCCCGCCGCTGGGACCTGCGCCTGGACGATTCGGTTTCCGGCATGATCGCCAAGCTGCCCGAGGAGAACGTCGACGCCGCCTGGCACAAGCTGGCGGAACTCGAAGGCAAGCGCGGCCTCAGCCAGCGCCGGGTCACCATGATCGACCTGCGCCTCGCCGACCGCATGCTGATGAAGACCGACCAGGCCGTCCGCCAGGAATCGACCGATTCCGCCGGCCGCCACAAAGACAACGGAGCCTGATGCCGATGCGCAACGGACTCATCGCCGCACTCGATATCGGCAGCACCAAGGTCTGCTGCTTCATCGCCGCCGCCCAGGACGATGGCACGCCGCGCATCACCGGCATCGGCCACCAATTGTCGCGCGGCATGCGCGGCGGCGCCGTGGTCGACATGGAAAATCTTGAGCACTCGATCCGCGCCGCCGTCGAGGCCGCCGAGGAAATGGCCAACGGCCGCATCAAAGCGGTGGTGGTCAACATCTCGGGTGGGCAGCCGGCCTCGGCCAGCGTCAAGGTCGAGGTGGCGATGAACGGCCATCCGGTCAACGAGGCCGACCTTCGCCGCATGCTCGACCACGGCCGCGCCCACCACGAACAGCCCGACCGCGAACTGCTGCACGCCATCCCGGTCGACTACACCATCGACGGCAACGAGGGGATCAAGGACCCCTGCGGCATGTACGGCGACCGCCTGGGCGTGGCCATCCACGTCATTTCGGCCGGGATCGGCCCGGTGCGCAACCTCGCCACCGTGGTCAACCGCTGCCACCTCGACCTCGAGGCCCGGGTGGTGTCGCCCTACGCCTCGGGACTGGCCTGTCTGGTCGAGGACGAGCGCGACCTTGGCGTCACCTGCATCGACATGGGCGGCGGCACCACTTCGATCGCCGTCTTCCTCTCGGGCCAGTTGGTCCACACCGAGGTGATCCCGATCGGCGGCCAGCACGTCACCAGCGACATCGCCCGCGGCCTGTCGACGCCGGTGGTCTACGCCGAGCGGCTGAAGACGCTGTACGGCTCGGCCATTCCCTCGCCCGCCGACGACCGCGAGATGCTGAAGGTGCCGCTGGTCGGCGAGGCCGAGGACGGCGCCGCCAACCAGGTGGCCCGCTCGCTGCTGATCCAGATCATCCAGCCCCGGCTGGAGGAGACGTTCGAACTGGTGCGCGCCCACCTCGAGCAAGGCGGCTTCGACAAGCTGGCCGGCCGCCGCGTGGTGCTGACCGGCGGCGCCAGCCAGATGCAGGGGGTGCGCGATCTCGCCGCCCTGGTGCTCGACAAGCAGGTGCGGCTGGGCCGCCCCGTCGCCTTCCAAGGGTTGCCCGAAGCCACGGGCGGCCCCGCCTTCTCGACCTGTGCCGGACTCATTCGCTACGCGATGCTTCACCAGCCCGCCTCGACGCGCGGCCGGAAGAAGTCCTCGGGCGGCGACGAATCCGCCACCGGCCTGGGGCGGATCGGTCAGTGGCTGAAGAAGAATTTCTAAGTGGTTCAGTTCAATGGCCGGGAATCGGCCAACAGCGCGGAGGTATCGATATGGCTTTGAGTTTCCTTCCCGGAGCTCCCCACGAGCTCAAGCCCCGAATCACCGTCATCGGCGTCGGTGGCGCCGGCGGCAATGCCGTCAACAACATGATCGCCGCCCGGCTTGAGGGCGTCGAGTTCATCGTCGCCAACACCGACGCCCAGGCGCTGGCCGGCTCGCGCACCGAGAACCGGGTGCAGCTGGGCGCCGAGGTAACGCAAGGGTTGGGCGCCGGCTCGCGTCCCGACATCGGCCGTGCCGCCGCCGAGGAAAGCATGGCGGAACTGACCGAGATGCTGACCGGTTGCAACATGGTGTTCATCACCGCCGGCATGGGCGGCGGCACCGGCACCGGCGCCGCCCCGGTCATCGCCCGCGCCGCCCGCGAAATGGGCATCCTGACCGTCGGCGTCATCACCAAGCCCTTCCACTTCGAAGGCGCGCACCGCATGCGCACCGCCGAAGCCGGCATCGAGGAATTGTCCTCGATCGTCGACACCCTGATCATCATCCCCAACCAGAACCTGTTCCGGGTCGCCACCGAGCGCACCACCTTCGCCGACGCCTTCAAGATGGCCGACGACGTGCTGCATTCCGGCGTGCGCGGCGTCACCGACCTGATGGTGATGCCCGGCCTGATCAACCTCGACTTCGCCGACATCCGCACGGTGATGAGCGAGATGGGCAAGGCGATGATGGGCACCGGCGAGGCCGAGGGCGACAAGCGCGCCATCGAGGCCGCCGAGGCCGCCATCTCCAACCCGCTGTTGGACGACACCTCGATGAAGGGCGCCAAGGGCGTGCTGATCAACATCACCGGCGGCCTCGACATGACCCTGTTCGAGGTCGACGAGGCGGCCAACCGCATCCGCGACGAGGTCGACACCGACGCCAACATCATCTTCGGCTCGACCTTCGACGAGAAGCTGAACGGCAAGATGCGGGTCTCGGTGGTCGCCACCGGCATCGCCTCGGAAGCCGCCCAGCAGCCGAAGCCGTCGCTGTCGCTGGTCACCAACGCCGTGGCGCCGGCCAAGCCGCTGTCCCCGCCGCAGCCCCAGACCGCCATGCGGCCGACCATTCAGCCGGTGTCGCGCCCGGCGGCGGTGACGTCGCCCGCCCCGGTGGTCGCCCGTTCCAGCGTCGCCTCGGCCATCGCCCGCACGCTGCCGGACGAACGCTACGAGACCGAGGAGCCGCAACTGGCGCCCCAGTCCGAACCGACCGTCCGCGCCGAGACCACCGTGCGGGTCGAACCGACCATGGCCCGCCCGATGGCCCCGCGTGCGCCCGAGCCCAGCATGGCCGACCTGTCGCAGGCGATCAGCGACATCGCCGCTCCCCCCGCCCCGGCGGCGCCGCTGCCGCCGGCCGCCTATGAACAGCCGCGGCGTTCCGCCTCGCTGTTCGACCGGCTGGTGTCGTCCCGCCGTCCGGCGGCCCGCGAGCCGGCACCCGAACCGCAGCCGCAACCGCAGCCGCGCAACCTCGAAGCCCGCCGCGAGCCGAGCTCGTCGCATCAGGGCGACGATTTCGACATCCCGGCCTTCCTCCGTCGCCAGGCCAACTGAGCGGCCGTAAGGAAGACCGAACCGCGCTGAACGTTTGACTTGGGGCCCGGCCGTCGCCGGTCGGGCCCTTCTTTTCCGCAAGATTGACCTTGCGGCCGGCGACTGCGATCCTGGCGAACGACATGCCGGAATCCTTGGCCGCCGAAGCGGCCCCACCCTTGCCCAGACCGACAACCGCCCGTTGGGCGGCGGTGTTCCTCGTCCTGGTGATGGCCGCGCTCAGCGGCTGGCAGAGCGTGGTGCTATGGCGGGACAACAACGACGACGCCGAGCAGCTGGTTTCGGCGCTGGCACGGTCCCTCGACTACCAACTCAGTGCCGAGCTCGCCGAAATCGACAACCTTCTTCAAGAAGCGGCCGCGCGAATCGATCCCGAACGCTGGCCGGAGGCCGACGCGGCGCGGCTGCTGGTCAGCCGCCTGCGCGCCATCCCCAACCTGCGCGGCTTTCGGGTGGCGACCGCCGAAGGGCAATCGGTCGGCGGCATGCTGACGGCGCAAGGACTCGTGGAGGCCCCCGAGGTTACGCTGGCCGACCGGGAATACCACGCCTACCACCGCGACCAACCGGAGGATCACGGCCTGCATATCGGCACCCCGATCATCAGCCGCATCGACGGCGTGCCGGTCATTCCATTGTCTCGGGCGATCATTGATGGCGCCGGCCGCTTCCGGGGAACGGTGGTGGCCACCGTCGACACCAACGTCCTTTCGACGATGGTGCGAAGCGCCCTGGTCGAGGATCAGGGCGCCACCGTCATCGCCCGCCTGGACGGCATCATCCTGGTGCGGGTTCCCGGCAACGAGGAATATTCCGGCAAGTCGGCCCGCGCCAGCCCGCTGTTCTCGGAGTACCTGCCGCACGCCCGGTCGGGGATCGGCAGATATACCGCGGCGATCAACGGCGTTCCCAAGATCGTCGGCTATCGTACCCTCGATCATTATCCGCTGGTGGTGACCGCCGGCGTTTCGATCGACACCGCCTTCGACGCTTGGCGCGCCAATGCCTGGCACCTCGGTTTGGTGCTGGTGGCCTTCGCGCTGGGGTCGGGCGTCCTGGCGACATTGTTGGACCAACGCGAGCACGCGCGCGCCCTGCTGGCCCGCAAGGTCGAGGACCACGCCCGCGATCTGCGCGCCCAGTTGGCCGAGCGCACCCGCGAGTTGGAGGACCGCTTCCGCATCGAGTTCGAGATGCGCGACGCCCAGTTCCATCACCGTCTGCAAAGCACGGTGGCCGAGGCGGAAAACCGCGCCAAATCCGAGCTGCTGGCCGCCGCCACCCACGACCTTTACCAGCCGCTATGCGCCGCCCGCCTGCGCATGGAAGCCCTGATCGAACGCCTTGGTGACGACGGCGATGTCCGCGCCGTGGGCAACGGCCTCGACACTCTGGCGGATTTGCTGGAGGAGTTCATCGAGCACAGCCGCGCCGAACGCTCGCCACCGACGCCCGAGATCGCCGAGGTCGCCCTCGACGACGTCATCGGCAAGGTGATCGAGGCGCTCGGCGGCCTGGCGGCAGCCAAGGGACTGGCCCTGCGCACCGTGCGCACGTCGCTCCGGGTGGAGACCGACGCCTCCCTGCTCAACCACATCCTGCTCAACCTGATCGCCAACGCCATCCGCTACACCGACAAGGGCGGCGTCCTGGTGGGCTGCCGCCGACGCCCCGGCCGGGTCAGGATCGAAGTCTGGGACACCGGGCGCGGCATCCCGGAGGACAGGCGCCAAGAGATCTTCCAGCAATTCCGCCGTCTCGACGAAGCCGAGCCGGGACCGATGCACGGCGTCGGGCTGGGGCTGTCGATCGTCGAACGCGCCTGCAAGGTATTGGGCGCGGTCATCGACCTCAGATCGGTACCGGGCCGGGGCTCGGTCTTCGCCGTCGAGATCGCGGCGTAACAAATGGAAACAATGATTGATTTGAGGGCTGGCGGCGGCGCTGGTAGACCATGAGCGTCGAAATGTCCCCGCTGTCCGCGCCAGTCTATTCGAGCCGGTCAGGGGTGGAGACAAAAGGAAGTTCGCGTGAAGCACATGACCGCCGACCCGTTCGCCGCCGTCAAGACCTCCCCCGAACCCTTTGCGTCCTCGGCCGCTCGCCAACGTACCCTGAAGACCAGCATCGGCTGCACTGGCGTCGGCCTGCATTCCGGCGCCAAGGTGACCATGGTGCTGCACCCGGCCGAGCCTGACACCGGCATCCGTTTCCGCCGTGTCGATCTGGCCGGTCGCGGCACCGTCATCCCGGCGCTGTGGTCCAGCGTCGGCGACACCCGCATGAACACCTGCCTGACCAACGGCGACGGCGTCGTGGTCGGCACCGTCGAGCATCTGATGAGCGCGCTCGCCGGCATGGCGGTCGATAATTGCCTGATCGAGATCAACGGCCCCGAAGTGCCGGTGATGGACGGCTCCGCCGCTCCCTTCCTGTTCCTGATCGAATGCGCCGGGCTGGTCGAACAGGCGCCGCCGCGCCGCGCCGTCCGCGTGCTGAAGCGGGTGGTGGTCAAGGATGGCGACCGCGTCGCCTCGCTCACCCCTTCGTCCGGTTCGTCGTTGCGCTTCGAGATCGACTTTTCCAGCCAGGCCATCGCCCGCCAGGAGATTTTCGTCAATCTCGGCCGCGGCTCGTTCAAGAGCGAGATCGCGCGGGCCCGCACCTTCGGCTTCGAGCAGGAAGTGGCGATGCTGCGCGCCGCCGGCCTGGCGCGGGGCGGTTCGCTCGACAACGCGGTGGTGATCGACTCGACCGGCACCCGCGTGCTCAACGACGACGGCCTGCGCTACGCCGACGAATTCGTCCGCCACAAGGTCCTGGACGCGGTCGGCGACCTCTACCTCGCCGGGGCGCCGATCATCGGGCATTTCCATGGCGTGCGTTCGGGTCATGCCACCACCAACCAGCTGCTGAGGGCGCTGTTCGCCGATTCCTCGGCCTGGTGCTGGGGTGCCGCCGATACGTTGGTGCCGGTCGCCCGGCAGCCTGAGCGGCTGGCCGCCAGCGCCTGACCGCGGCGAGCAGGCCACGCCCCCTTGCCCTCTTCCCCCGGCCGGTTGCCGTGCTATAGTCCGCCCGCATGGGAAAAGCCGGTGAACCGAATTCTATGAACAATGTCCGTCCGCCCGCGCGCCGTCTGACCGGCGTCGTCTTTCTCGCCCTGCTGGCACTCGCCGCCTGTTCAAGCAAGGAGGAGGACGAATACAAGGAGCGTTCCGTCGAGGACCTCTACAACGAGGCGATGGATAACATCGACCAGAACCAGTACACCAAGGCCGCCAAGGCCTTCGACGAGGTCGAACGCCAGCATCCGTATTCGGTGTGGGCGACCAAGGCCCAGCTGATGGGCGCCTACGCCCAGTACGAGCGCAACAAGTACGACGACGCCATCGTCGGGCTCGACCGCTACATCCAGCTTCACCCCGGCAACAACGACACGCCCTACGCCTACTACCTGAAGGGCCTGTGCTATTACGAACAGATCGCCGACGTCGCCCGCGACCAGAAGATGACCGAGCAGGCGCTGAAGTCCTTGCAGGAAGTGGTCGATCGCTTCCCCGCCAGCCCCTACGCCCGCGACGCCAAGCTGAAGGTCGACCTCGCCCGCGATCACATGGCCGGCAAGGAAATGGCGGTCGGCCGCTACTACCAGCACAACGGCGAATATCTGGCGGCGATCAACCGCTTCAAGATCGTGGTCGACCAGTACCAGACCACCACCCATGTGCCCGAGGCCCTGCACCGCCTGGTCGAGATCTATACGGCGCTGGGGATGATCGGCGACGCCAAGCGTACCGCCGCCGTGCTCGGCCACAATTTCCCGGGCAGCGACTGGTACGAGGATTCCTACACACTGATCCACAACGGCCGCGCCGCCTCGGTCAAGGACGAGGAGGCCTGGTACGGCTGGGTCCCCGGACTGGGCGGCAAGAAGACCGACCCGATGGACAACCAGCCGGCGCCCGCCGCGCCCGCGCCCGCCAAGGGCAAGGACGAGGCCAAGGGCAAATCGCGCGGCTGGTTCGGCTGGCTGTGGTGATCGATGCTGGTCTCGCTGTCGATCCGTGACGTCGTCCTGATCGAACGGCTGGACTTGTCTTTCGACGGCGGCCTTTCCGTCTTTACCGGCGAAACCGGCGCCGGCAAGTCCATCCTGCTTGATTCCCTCGGTCTGGTCCTCGGCGCCCGCGCCGAATCGGGGCTGGTGCGGCACGGCCAACCGCAATTGTCGGTGACCGCCCAAATCGACCTGCCGGCCGGCCATCCGGCCCACGCCCTGTTGGCCGAGCAGGGGATCGCCGCCGACGCCGAACTGGTGGCCCGCCGGGTGGTCACCGCCGATGGCCGCTCGCGCGCCTGGCTCAACGACCAACCGGTATCGGTCGGCCTGCTGCGCCAAGTCGGCGACGCCCTGGTCGAAATTCACGGCCAGTTCGAAAGCCACGGCCTGCTCGATTCCTCGACCCACCGGGGCGTGCTCGACGCCTTCGGCAACCATGAGCCGCTGCTGGCCGCCGCCTCGGCGTCCTGGCGCGGCTGGCGGACCGCCGCCAAGGCGCGGACCGAGGCCGAGGCGGTCCTGGCGAAGTCCCGCGCCGAGGAAGAGGAATTGCGCGCCGCCGCCACCGAATTGGAGGCGCTGGCCCCCAAGCCCGGTGAGGAGACGGTGCTGGCCGAACGGCGCGCCATGCTGATGAACGGCGAGAAACTGGTCGAGGCGATGAATGCCGCCGGTGCCGCGCTGTCGAGCCGGGGCGAGGTCGAGACCTCGCTGCGCACCGCCCAACGGGCGCTGGAGCGAGTCGCCGAACGCGCCGGCGACCGCCTGACCCCGGTAATCGCCGCGCTGGAGCGCGCCACCGTCGAGACCGCCGAGGCGGTGGCCCTGCTGGAACGCGCCTCGGCCGACATCGACCTCGACCCCCGCGCCCTCGAATCCGTCGAGGAGCGCCTGTTCGCGCTGCGCGCCGCCGCCCGCAAACACGGCACCGATGTCGACGGACTGGCGGCGCTCGCCCGCGACCTCGCCGACCGCCTGGCCCTGCTGGAGGGTGGCGGCGACGACCTTGTCCGCCTGGCCCGCGCCGAGCAGGCCGCCCGCACCGCCTATGTCGAGGCCGCCCGTGCCCTATCCCAGGCCCGTGCCAAGGCGGCAAGCCGACTGGACGCCGCCGTCGCCGCCGAATTGCCGCCCCTGAAACTTGAGCGCGCCAGCTTTCACACCCATGTTGCCGCCCTCGATGAGGGCGAATGGGGTGAGAACGGCCTCGACCGGGTGGAATTCCTGGTCACCACCAATCCCGGCGCCCCGCCCGGACCGTTGGGCAAGGTCGCCTCGGGCGGCGAACTGTCCCGCTTCATGCTGGCGCTGAAGGTGATCCTGGCCGGTATCGCCGTCACCCCCACCATCGTCTTCGACGAGGTGGATTCCGGCATCGGCGGCGCCGTCGCCGCCGCCGTCGGCGACCGCCTGGCCCGGCTGGGCACCGGCCTGCAGGTGCTGGTGGTGACCCATTCGCCCCAGGTGGCGGCGCGCGGCGGCCAGCATTACCGGGTGGCCAAGCACGATGCCGCCGAAGGCAGGATGACGACCGTGGTCGAAACCCTGGACGCCTCTCGCCGACGCGAGGAAATCGCCCGGATGCTGGCCGGTGAGACGGTTACCGACCAGGCCCGCGCCGCCGCCGACAGCCTGCTGGCGTCGGCATAACGTCAAAATTCGACTCAACACCGAGTTCACGGAGAACACGGAGAGGGAAATACATCCTCCGTGCTCTCCGTGTGCTCCGTGGTGTAAGCGCGTTGGCTTACTTCGGCCACAGGCAGCAGATCGCCGTCAGGTCGTCGTGCAGCGGCCGACGCACCGTCGCCAGGAAGGGCGCCAGCACGCCGTCGACGTTGATGGCACCGCCGGCGACGGTGCCGCGCACCAGATCGACCACGCCGCCGCCGCCAATGCGGGTTCCGCCCTCGTCGGGGCTTTCGGCCAGGGCGTCGCTGGCCATGAACAGCAGATCGCCGGGCAGGAACGCCATCTTCCGCTCGCCGTAGGCGCCCCCCGCCGCCACCCCCAGGGGCAGGCCGCTGCCGTCGCCGACCAGGCTGCCGAGATCGTCCAGCGCCACCTTCACCGGCGCCGGCGCCGCCGCCGCGGCATAGGTGAACTGGCGCGCCCGAACGTCAAGAATGCCATACAACATGGTGGCGTACTGGCCGACCGGCAGCACGTCCTCGAGACGACGGTTCAATTCACCAAGGAACGATCCCGGCCGCCCCCGCAGATCGTCGAGATTGGAAATCAGCGCGTGCAGGCGGAAGACGTTGAGGGCGGCGGTGACGCCGTGCCCGGAGAAGTCGGCCAGCCAAAGGGCGACCCGGTGCTCGTCCAGCAGGTCGACACCCCATAAATCACCGCCCAGGTCCGACGAGCTTTCGTGAAATCCGGTAACCGCCAGACCTGTGGACCAGCGGATGCGGGCCAGCAATTCCGGCTGCGGCAGCAGCTCGCTTTGCATCGCCCGCGCCAGCCGAATATCCTCGGAATCGCGACCGGCTTCGGCGGGAATCACGGCCACGTCCGGCGGCGGCACCATTGGCGCCGCCGCCTCGCCGCCCCGACGCTGGACGCAGACCACCTCATTGCCGGGATCGCGGTAGTCCAGCGCGTCGAAACACAACCGACGCGCCATGGCGATGCCACGGCCGAAGGCGGCGAAGGCGCGGGCCGGATCGAAATCGAGATGGGCCCGCCAGTTGAAACCCTCGCCCTGGTCGCGCACCAGGATGCGGATCTCGGCTTCGGTGCGTTCAAACTCGACGCTCACCATCTTGTCACGGAATTGCGGCGCGTCGAGCCGGGCCTCGATTTCCTTGGTCCATCCGCCCTCGGCGATCAGCCGGGCCTTGTCCTGGTTGGAAAGGGCCAGATTGCCGTGCTCGATGGCGTTGGTGAAGATTTCCGACAGACCGACCACCGCCATGGTCGAGCGCGGACAAACCTGCGCCAGCGCCACCGCCAGGGTGTTGGCCTCGGCCAGGGTGCGGAAGCGAAAACTACCGCGCTCCAGCAGAGTCAGGGCCGTAGCCTGACGACCGAGATCGCCTTTCAGACGATTCAGCCGCAGCCGAACTTCGACGGCGGCGGCCACCACCGACAGCATCAATCGGCGGTCCAGCGGCTTGGCCAAATAATAGAAGACCCCGGCCTCGACTCCGGCGGCGACGTCCTCGGCCGAAGCGTAGGCGGTCTGCATGACCACCGGAATATCGGCCAGCCGTGGATCGGCTTTCACCTTGACCAGCAATTCCATGCCGTCCATGCGCGGCATTCGACGGTCGAGCAGAATGACGTCGAAGCCGAAGGGATCGCGATCGAGGGCGTCCCAGGCCTCGACGCCATCCGCCGCCATGGCGGTTTCGTACCCGCCGCCGCGCAGGCCGGCGGCCAGCAATTGCCGGTTCATCCGTTCGTCGTCGACGATCAGGACACGGGTGGCGCGGGATTGATCGGGGTGCTCGCCGAAACCGGGAGAGGCACCCATCGGGCCTAGCCCTGCTGGATCGGGAACAGCGAATCGAAACAGGCGAGAACCAGCAATTCGCGGACCTCACCCTTGGGCCGCAGCAGCTTGACATCGGCCCGCTCGCGGTCGGCACGATCGCGCAACGTCAACAACATGCCGAGACCGGCGGAATCCATGTAGTCCAACCCCGCCAGATCGACGCCGACGCTCTTGCTGTGACGGGCCAGAAGCTTGGCGATCACCGCGTCGAACGCGTCGCGGTCGGCGAATGTCAATTGGTCGCGCAACATCAGGGTGGGCCCATCGGGGCCATCCACGATCTCGTACCTCAACCCATTCTCCTTGCTGCACCCCGGCCACGGACAACACCGGGAACAGCGGCTTCCCGCGATGATTCCGTCTTTTGTATGTTGCAGGATGTCCGCGTCGGGCGCAACGGATTGGAGGCGGGCATTGGTATAAACGCCCGCCCCGTCCCTCGCCGCGCCCGTGCCGGCGGGTGCCAAACGCCGGGTCAGCGTGCCGCGACGACGTAGTGGCGCAGATTGTCGACTTCCATGTCGGCCTCTTCCAGGCGGCTCTTGACCACGTCGCCGATGGTGACGATGCCGACCAGCTTATTGTCGCCGTCGACCACCGGCAGATGGCGGATACGGCGGCTGGTCATGGTGTGCATCAGCGCCGCCATGGTGTCCTCCTCGCGGCAGACCAGGACCTCGGCGGTCATCAGGTCGCGCACCGACAGATTCAGACAAAGGTTGCCGCGCTCGGCGACGCCGCGAACGATGTCGCGTTCCGACAAAATGCCGGCGATGCCACCGCCGCTTTCGACCGCGATCAAGGCGCCGATGCGGTGCTTCGCCAGCAGGGCCGCCGCCTCGGCAATTCGAGCCTCGGGCGAAATGGTGACGACACCGGCGCCGCGCGCCTTCGCCTTCAGAATGGACTTAACGATCATGGCCGGTCCTCCCTCTGGGTCCGCAATTCTCTCTTGGGATATGAGGGGGCTGGGAGGTCCCGGTTCAAGCCCCCCCCATCACCCCATGTCGAGACGGAGATAAAGAACGGCCATTGTTGATAATGAGATGCATATTACCTGTGCATATCTTCGCGTTTCGTGATAGGGTTAACACTCTATATTGCCGAAAGGCGGCCGCCATGGGTGCGGAGGAAAGCCCGCCGGTCCCGACCGGTGAGGGCCTGATCAGTAAGATCGAGACCGGCCACCGCTGCCGCGATACGGCCAGCGTCGTGGTGCGCGCCCTCATCAATCTGATGGAAGAGGCGGCGGTTGATGGCAAGGTCGCCATCGCCGACATCCACCACATCGCCGCCGCCGTGATGGAGGCGGGCGGCCCGTTGGCCAATTTCTACGCTCGCACCGAATGCCGATGTGAAACCGCCTTCGCCATGGCGGTAATCGAGCGTCAGCGCTCGGATTTCTTCGGCCGGCTGTTGTGCTCGACCTTCGAGCCACTGCTGAACAAATCCGACAGCGGCGTCCAACGCAAGAACCTGCCGCAATTCTTCGCCGCCGTCCGGATGATGCTGGGCGAGGATCTGCACGAGGAAATGAAGAGCCGCTGCACCTGGTTGGTCGAGCGCAGTCGCGGCGAGGACGGTTTGATCGACTGGCCGGCCTATTTCGCCGACGACGAAGCCAGATTGCTGCTGGAACAGGTCCTGGTCACCATCGCCCGCAGTTTCCGCCGCTTCGAGCCGCGCAAGGACTGGTTCCTGATCGTGATGAACTCCAGCCCGTCATCGGTATCGCTGGGCTCCAACGTCTTCGTCCCCAAGCGGCAAGAGGACAAGGTGACCCGCGCGTTCAACGAAATCCACATGGTCCACCTGTTCGAGGCGATGTTCGCCGCCATGCGCACCGAGAGCTTTCCCCCCGAGCGCCGGACCGCCTTCGCCGAACGCTGGGGCAGCCAACCGGAAAAGATCTTCGGCCCGCTGTTCGTCGAGATTCTCAATATGGCGCAGCACGTCAGCCATTAGCGTCGATCTCCAATTGCGTCGCCACCAGGCGGCGGAGCAGATCGGCCGGCATCTCGGCGAATTCGGGCGCCGCCAGATCGATGTCCAGAAACCGCCCCGGATCCTTGCGGACTCGCATCGCCGCCCACCAATAACGCGAATGAGCCGAGTACGTCAGCGGCGGCTCCGCCCCGGCGGCATTGACCGCCAGGCGGGCGCGGATGGCGGCCTTCAGTTCGCGCGACGCCCGCCGCCAGACGCCGGAGATACCGCCCCCCGCCGCCAGCAGATCCTTCAGGCTGGCGGGCCGGGCCTCGGCCAGCGCCGCCGCCAACAGGGCGTTGCGGATCGCCCGTTCCCGCCGCTTCTGCCGCGCCGCCACCCGCCCGGCCTGGCGGATGATGAGGTCCTTCAGCGCCGTTTCGAACCAGTCGTCGGCGGGCGCCAACCGCTCGGCCGCCAATTCCGCGTGCTCCAGCCAGCGCGGCAGATGCGTGGTGACATCGCCGGCGGTGGGCGGCGTACCGGCGATGCCGGCGGCCGGCAATCCGGCCATGATGGCGTCCGCCAGGTCTTGGACGCCCTCGGTGGCGAACCGCGACAGGCAGCGGCAAGAGTCCGCAGCCAAGCCATCGGGAAAAGTGCAACCATGAAGCCGATCGCCAATGACACCCACGATACCGCCCCCTGTCGTTGTGTCGATACGAAAAGCACACCCTTTCCGAGCATGCGGGGCGAACATTACTTCTGTCGCAACGCGCGAGTCAAGCCTTACAGTTGCGCACAAAGCCTTTTTGCAAGCCTTTTGAGGGCATTTCGCCAAGTTGGCGATGAACTGATAATTTACGGTTGCAAACTGCGCAACTTTTAGCCGCATCGCTCCGTTCCACCGACGCACGGGCGCCGCCCTTGTCTCCTGGACACCCCAAGGCCATCAGGTTAAAAAGCGCATTCGTCCGGACGGGACGGGCGGCGCCCCATTGGGCCCGCGCCCGTGGAGATCATGTGAGGCCATGCAGACAGCCAACGACATCCGCCGCGCCTTCCTCGACTACTTCGCCAGGAACGGCCACGAAATCGTTTCCTCCAGCCCGCTGGTGCCGCGCAACGACCCGACATTGATGTTCACCAATGCCGGCATGGTGCAGTTCAAGAACGTCTTCACCGGAATCGAGCGGCGCGAGAGCTTGCGCGCCACCACCTCGCAGAAATGCGTTCGCGCCGGCGGCAAGCACAACGATCTCGACAATGTCGGCTATACCGCCCGCCACCACACCTTCTTCGAGATGCTGGGCAATTTCTCGTTCGGCGACTATTTCAAGGAGCTGGCGATCGAGCTGGCCTGGAATCTGGTGACCAAGGAGTTCGGCCTGTCCAAGGACAAGCTGATGGTTACCGTCTATCACGACGACGACGAGGCTTTCGACGCCTGGAAGCGCATCGCCGGCCTGCCCGAATCCAAGATCGTCCGCATCCCCACCTCGGACAATTTCTGGCAGATGGGCGACACCGGCCCCTGCGGCCCCTGCTCGGAAATCTTCTACGACCACGGCGACCACATCCCCGGCGGCCCGCCCGGCAGCCCCGAGGCCGACGGCGACCGCTTCATCGAAATCTGGAACCTGGTGTTCATGCAGTTCGAGCAGGTGGACAAGGCCACCCGCCTGGCCCTGCCCAAACCCTCGATCGACACCGGCATGGGGCTGGAGCGCCTGGCCGCGGTGATGCAGGGCAAGCACGACAATTACGACATCGACCTGATGCGCACGCTGATCGAGGCGTCGGCCGACAAGTCGAACACCGATCCCGACGGCCCCCACAAGGTGTCGCACCGGGTGGTCGCCGACCATCTGCGTTCCAGCTGCTTCCTGATCGCCGACGGCGTGCTGCCTTCGAACGAGGGCCGCGGCTACGTGCTGCGCCGGATCATGCGCCGGGCCATGCGCCACGCCCACCTGATGGGCTGCACCGAACCGTTGCTGTGGAAGCTGGTCCCCGCCCTGGCGTTGGAGATGGGCCAGGCCTATCCCGAGCTGCTGCGGGCCCAGGCGCTGATCGCCGAGACCCTGAAGCTGGAAGAGACCCGCTTCAAGGTGACGCTCGACAAGGGGCTCAAGCTGCTCGACGAGGAGGTCGGCCGGCTGACCCAGGGCGCCGCCTTCCCCGGCGAATCGGCCTTCCGCCTTTACGACACCTACGGCTTCCCGCTCGACCTCACCCAGGACGCGCTCAAGGCGCGCGGCATCGCGGTCGACACCGCCGGCTTCGAATCGGCCATGGCCCGTCAGAAGGCCGAGGCGCGCAAGGCCTGGGCCGGCTCGGGCGAGGCGGCCACCGAGAATCTGTGGTTCGAGCTCCGCGACAAGGTCGGCGCCAGCGAGTTCCTCGGCTACGACGCCGAGGCGGCCGAGGGCAAGATCGTCGCCCTGGTCGAAAACGGCAAATCGGTCGAGTCGGTCCATCCCGGCCACACCGTCATGCTGGTCGCCAACCAGACCCCCTTCTACGGCGAATCGGGCGGCCAGGTCGGCGACACCGGCATCATCACCGTCGGCAAGGCCCGTCTGGTGGTCACCGAGACGATGAAGAAGGTCGGCGACCTGATGGTCCATGTCGGCACCGCCGAGGGCGGCCCGATCGCGGTGGGCGAGGACGCCCACTTCGCCATCGACACCGAGCGCCGCGCCGCCATCCGCGCCCACCATTCGGCCACCCACCTGCTGCACGCGGCGCTGCGCCGGACGCTGGGCGAGCACGTCACCCAGAAGGGCTCGCTGGTTGGCCCCGACCGCCTGCGCTTCGACATCAGCCATCCCAAGGGGCTGTCGGCCGAGGAATTCAAGGCGGTCGAGCGCGAGGTCAATCGCCAGATCCGCCAGAACCGCGAGGTCGCCACCAAGATCATGACCCCCGACGCCGCCGTCGAGGCCGGCGCCATGGCCCTGTTCGGCGAGAAGTACGGCGACGAGGTGCGGGTGGTGTCGATGGGCGACGCCGGCGCGCTCTTTTCGGTCGAACTGTGCGGCGGCACCCATGTCGGGCGCACCGGCGATATCGGCGGACTCAAGCTGGTCGGCGACAGCGCCGTGGCCGCCGGCGTGCGCCGTATCGAGGCGGTGGCCGGCCAGGCCTTCGTCGACTGGGCGACCGAGCGGGAGGAATTGCTGGCCCGCGCCGCCGACACCTTGAAGGTGGCCGCCGCCGATCTGCCCACCCGCATCACCCAATTGCTCGACGACCGCCGCAAGCTGGAACGTGAACTGGCCGAGACGCGCAAGCAGATGGCCACCGGCGGCGGCGGCGCGCCCCAGGCCAAGACCGTCAACGGCGTCACCTATGCCGGGCGGGTGTTGGACGGGGTGCCGGCCAAGGACCTGAAGGGCATGGCCGACGAGATCAAGAAGCAGATCGGCTCGGGCGTGGTCGCCCTGGTCGGCACCGAGGGCGGCAAGGCCAGCCTGGTGGTGGCGGTCACCGACGACCTGACCGGTCGCTTCAGCGCCGTCGATCTGGTCCGCGTCGGCTCCGAGGCGCTCGGCGGCAAGGGCGGCGGCGGCCGCCCCGACATGGCCCAGGCCGGTGGCCCCGACGCGGCCGCCGCCCCGGCGGCGATCGAGCGGATCGAACAGGCGCTGGCGGGGTAAGCCGAAGCCTTGCGCCGTCGTATCCTTAGGGATACAATGCGCCATGTTCGAGGTGCGGCAGACAGATGCCTACGCCGACTGGATGGCGGGCCTGCGGGATGACCGGGCGCGAATGCGCGTCGAGGTCCGCGTCCGCCGGCTCCAGCTTGGTAATCCCGGCGATGTGAAGCCGGTCGGCGAAGGTGTCAGCGAGTGGCGCATCGACCACGGGCCGGGCTATCGGGTCTACTTTACCCAGCGCGGTGAAACCTTGGTCATCCTGCTTGCCGGCGGTGACAAGCGCACCCAGGACCGAGATATCCGAACGGCTCTCGACCTGGCCCGAAATCTGTAGGAGCGGCGCATGGGCACCACCAAGACACGGCCGTGGGACATCGTTGACAGCCTCGACAGCGACGAGCGCGTCGCCGCCTATCTGGAGGCCGCCTTGGAAGAGGGCGATCCGGCCTTGGTGGCGGCCGCGCTCGGCGACATCGCACGCGCCAGGGGCATGACGGAAATCGCCCGTCAAAGCGGCCTCGGCCGCGAGAGCCTGTATAAGGCGCTCTCGCCGGACGGGAACCCGGAATTCGGTACGGTGCTCAGGGTCATCCGGGCGCTGGGGTTGCGCCTCCACGCCTCGGCCGCCCCTCCACCGGGTTGAGCGCATGAGGAAAACGGGGGCCGGAATTTCCGGCCCCCGTTCGCTGTCAGCCGACGACGAACCACAGATAGGGCACGCCGACGGCGACGAAGACGGCGAAGTAGAGCAGCCCGAAGATGGCGCCCAGCTTCCAGTAATCCCTGGCCGGCAGGAAGCCCGAGCCGAAGAAGATCGGGCTGGGGCCGGTGCCGTAGGGCGTCAGCACGCCCATCAGGCCGAGCGCGAACACCAGCATCATCGCCAGGGTGCGGATCGGCATGCCGGGAATGGCCATGCCGACCGCCAGGGTCACCGGCAGCATCGCCGTGGTGTGGGCGGTGACCGAGGCGAACATGTAGTGGGTGAAGTAGAAGAAGGCGAGCAGCAGCACCGCCGCCGTCAGCGGGGCGAAGCCGGTCATGTGGGCGGCGACGATGGCGGCCAGCCATTTGACGAAGCCGACCTGGACCAAGCCGTCGGCCAGGGTCACCAGGGTGGCGAACCACACCAGGGTGCTCCACGCCTGCTTGTGGGCGAGGACGGCCTGCCACCCCACCACCTTGGTCAGCAGCATCAACGAGATCACCAGCAGCGCCGCCGTGGTGGCGTTGAGGTTGGCGGTGGCGAACACCCACAGCGCCAGGGCCAGCAGCACCAGGGCCGCGAACAGCTTTTCACGCCGCGACACCGGACCCATCTTGCCCAATTCCTCGGCGGCCCAGCGCGGCGCCTCGTCCCCTTCCTTGATTTCCGGCGGATAGACGAGGTAGATCAGCGCCGGCAGCACCAGCAGCAACGGGATGCCCACCGGTGCGAAGGCGATGAACCATTGCACCCAGCCGATATCGACGCTGGCGGTCTTCTTGAGGATTTCCAGCGCCAGCAGGTTGGGGGCGTAGGCGGTCAGGAACAGCGACGACGACACGCAGCAGGCCGACAGCGACGTCCACATGATGTAGGAACCGATCCGCCGCGACGACGGGTCGTTGGGCTTGGACTGGTAAAGCGGCGGCAGGTTGCGGATCACCGGATAGATGGTGCCGCCGGTGCGCGCCGTGTTGGACGGGATGAAGGGCGCCAGCACCGTCTCGGTGGCGACCACCGCGTAGCCCAGCGCCAGGGTCTTGCGCCCCATGGTCTTCATCATGAACAGGGCGATGCGCCGGCCCAGCCCCGTCTCCTCGTAGCCCAGCGCGAACATGAAGGCGCCGAAGATCAGCCAGACGCTGGCGTTGGAGAAGCCGCCCAACGCCCATTTGATGGCGGCGGCCGAGGAATCGAAGCCCGGCTTGGCCAGATCGGCCGGGCCGAACAGCACCCAGCGCGACAGCACCGCGGCGACGGTCACGGCGATGAAGCCGATGGCGGCGCCGGGCAGCGGCTCCAGGATCAGGCCGGTGATGGCACCGGCGAAGATGGCGAAATAATACCAGGCGTGCTGGCCCAATCCTTCGGGAGCGGGCAGCAGCGCCACGGCGATGGCGACCGCCAACGGCGCCCAGGGGCGCCAGTCGGGCATCGCGTGCAGGTCCCAGTGCAGGAACGGATGGGTGGGGATGTGATGGATCATGACGGCCCCTCCTGATCAGGAGGTCCGCCCCCGCTTCACCGCTCCCGACGAAGCGGGGGTGAACGAATTCAACCGATTATACTAAAGATGGACCCCGCGCGGCAGGCCGGCGGGCGCATTGCAGCCCTGCACCGCCCTCAGTAATGCAGGGCCACCGAGACGCCGCCGCCCGGCTCGATCACATCGAAGGCCGAATCGTCGAAAGACGGCGGGCCGATGATGGTGGGGTCGTTGGACAAGCCCCAACCCTCGGCCGGGAACATGCCCAGCATCATGTCGAACTTCCCGTTCCCGTTCTCGTCGTGGTAGGCGAGAATGGCGTAACGGCCGGCGGGAATGCCGTCGAAGCTGCCGACCACGGTGCCGGGCGTCGCCGGCAGGTCCAGCACCTTCACCGCCTGGGCCTCGTGGCGGAAGGTCTCGGCGCTGTTGTAAAGGACGACGCGGACGGTATTGGCGTCGCCCTGGACGCCGGTGATCTCGACCCTGAGATCGGCGGCCTGGGCCGCCAGCGGCGTCAGCAGCGCCGCGATAGCCAGTACGATTCGCCTCATCGTCCGTCCCTCCGCAACAGGGTCCAGCACCCCCAGCCGACCGCCAGCCCCAGGGCGGCCCCGGCGAGGATGTCGCTGGCCCAATGATAATCGGCGCCGATCAGCCCCACCGCCACCAGCGCCACCGGCAGCCCGCACAGCCAGGCCCGGCGCCTCAGCGCCAGGGCCAGCGCCGTCATCGGCGCCGCGATCACCGTGGTGTGGCCCGACGGGAACGAGGCCCAGCCCTGGCCGCCGTGAAACGGGAAGAATCCGAAAACCCCATCCTTGATCCAGGATGGGTTGTTGTTGGTCCAGGTCTCGGGCCAGGTACGGCCGCAGGCGAATTTCAATTGCTCCTTGATCGCCGCCCCCACCAGCGTCGCCAGGCAGGCGGCGATCAGCACCCGCCCCCAGGGACCTGGCCGCCAGCCGAACAGGGCGGCGACGCCGGCCCCGACCAGACCGGCGACGGCCATCGGCTGCACCGCCTCGGCGATGCGGGTCAGCCAGACGAAGGCGACAACGCCGTGCAGGGCTTGGTGCGACCAGGTCGCCAGCGGCCGGTCGACCAAACCATAGGAAGCCGCCGCCAGCAGCAGGCAGGCGACAAGCATGGCGAGCGGGGCGGAGCGAAGGGTCGACACGCCTCCAGGTTAGCCGAGGGAGAGGGTGGCATCCATCGTTTTCCCGCCTATACTCCCGCCATGTCCGAGCCCCCCCGCATCCTCGTGCCCCACGTCCCGGCCCTGGCCGCCGGCCTTGGCGGCGCCGTGCTGTTGGACACCGACGGCGAGTTCCACCACCTGAAGCCGGCCGCCGCCGCCAAGGCCGCCCGCGAGGTGCCGCCACTGGTCTGCCACGGGCCGGCGGTGGCGGCCCGACTGGGGCTGGAGGCCTTGCCCTGCCTCGATCTGCTGGAATTGTTCGCCTTCGTGCGGCCGGCCCGCTTCTGCTTGCCGACCCCCCGGGGGGTGGCCGAGGCGGTCGGGCTGGCGCGCCCCGCCGACCTGGAGGACGAGGCCGAATCGCTGTTGCGCGGTGCGCAGCGGCTGTTGCAGGAACTGGCGGAAAACCGCGCTTCCGCCAACGCCGCCCGCGCAGCCGAAATGCGCAATCTTGCGTGGACCATGGCGCGGGGCGGCTGGGGCTGGGCCACCGCCGTGCTGGCCGCTCTGGGCGCCGCCGGCGAGACCGGGCGGGCGGGGGCGTTGCGGGTGTGGGAGAGCCTGCCGGAATGGTCCGAGCACGCCCCCGAGCCGCCGCCCGGCAGCCTGCCGGTCGAAGCCGCCGAGTCCCGCCGCCGGCTGGCCGAGATGCTGGGCGAGGGCGCCGAGCAGCGGCCGACCCAGGCCGACTACGCCTCGGCGGTGACTCAGGCCTTCCAGCCGCGCGAGGCGGTCGGCCGGCCGCATCTGGTGCTGGCCGAGGCCGGCACCGGCACCGGCAAGACCTTGGGCTACATCGCGCCGGCCAGCCTGTGGGCGGCGAAGAACGGGGCGCCGGTGTGGATTTCGACCCATACCCGCAACCTTCAGCGCCAGCTTGACGGCGAACTCGACCGCCTGTTCCCCGACCCGCTGGAAAAGGCGCGGCGGGTGGTGGTGCGCAAGGGCCGCGAGAACTACCTGTGCCTGCTGAACTTCGAGGAACAGCTGGGCCGCGAGCGGCCGGGCGACGCCGTCGCCGCCGGGCTGATGGCGCGCTGGGCGCTGGCCACCCGCGACGGCGACATGGTCGGCGGCGATTTCCCCGCCTGGCTGGCCGACCTGCTGGGCCGCGCCCGCACCCTGGGCCTGGCCGACCGCCGGGGCGAGTGCATCTATTCCGGTTGCCCCCACTACCACAAATGCTTCATCGAGCGGGCCATCCGCCGGGCGCGGCGGGCCGATCTGGTGATCGCCAACCACGCCCTGGTGATGGTGCAGGCGGCGCTGGGCGGGCTCGACGACAACACCCTGCCGGCGCGGACGATCTTCGACGAGGGCCACCACGTCTTCGACGCCGCCGACAGCGCCTTTTCCGCCCACCTGACCGGGCAGGAGGCGGCCGAGATGCGGCGCTGGCTGCTGGGGCCCGAGGGCGACGGCAGGGCGTCGAGGGCCCGGGGGCTGAAGCGCCGGGCCGAGGATCTGGTCGCCCATGCGGCGGAAGCGGCCGAGGCGCTGGACGCGACCCTGGCCGCCGCCCACGCCCTGCCGGCGCCGGGCTGGCAGCAACGAGTGGCCGAGGGCCAACCGCGCGGCCCGGCCGAAAGCTTCCTGGCGCTGGTGCGATCCCAGGTCTACGCCCGCAGCCAGTCCCACGACGGCCCCTACAGCCTCGAGGTCGAATGCCGCCCCCCGGCCGACGGCCTGGTCGAGGCGGCCCAGGCGCTGGGCCAGGCGCTCGGCCGGCTGGGGGTGCCGCTGCTGGCGATGAGCCGCCGGCTGGAGGCGCTGCTCGACGATCAGGCGGCCGAACTCGACACCGCCACCCGCGCCCGCATCGAGGGCATCACCCGCTCGATCCAGCGCCGGGTGCTGCTGCCGGTGGCCGGCTGGATGGCGATGCTGGAACGCCTCGGCCGCGACCAGGGCGATCCCGGGGCCGTCGATTGGCTGGGCGTCGAACGCGTCGACGGCCGCGACATCGACATCGGCATGCACCGCCACTGGATCGACCCGACGCTGCCTTTCGCCAAGGCGGTGCTGGAACAGGCGCACGGGGTGGTGGTGACCTCGGCGACGCTGCGCGACGGCTCGGGCGACGTCGAGGCCGACTGGCGGGCGGCCGAACGCCGCACCGGCGCCGTCCACCTGGAGGCGCCGGCCTTGCGCGCCGCCGTGCCCTCGCCCTTCGACTACCCGGCCCAGACCCGGGTGCTGGTGGTCAACGACGTCCGCAAGGACGACATGGAACAGGTGGCCGCCGCCTACCGCGAACTGTTCCTGGCGGCCAAGGGCGGCGGCCTGGGGCTGTTCACCGCCATCTCGCGCCTCAAGGCGGTGGCCAAGCGCATCGCCCCCCGGCTCGACGCCGCCGGCATCCCGCTCTTGGCCCAGCACATCGACAACATGGACACCGCCACCCTGGTCGACATCTTCCGCGCCGAGGAGGATTCCTGCCTGCTCGGCACCGACGCCGTCCGGGACGGCGTCGACGTGCCGGGGCGCTCGCTGCGCCTGATCGTCTTCGACCGGGTGCCGTGGCCGCGCCCCGACATCCTGCACAAGGCGCGACGCGCCCATTTCGGCGGCAAGGCCTATGACGACATGATCGCCCGACTGCGGTTGAAACAGGCTTATGGCCGCCTGGTGCGCCGGGCCGGCGATCATGGAATCTTCGTGCTTTTGGACCCGATGATGCCGTCCCGGCTGGCCGGCGCCTTCCCCGACGGCGTCGAAATCGCCAAGGTCGGACTGGCCGAGGCGGTGGCGATCACCGGCGAATTTCTGTAATTGCAATTCACCCCGAAATGGGGGGAAATTCGCGAATGGGGAGCGGACTTCGCCTGGGCATCAAGGTTTGGCTGTTGCTGCTGTCGCTGTTTTCGGCGGCGCCGATGGCCTTGTTTTCGGGCTATACGGTTTTCCAGTTCAACCTCCAGCAGCGTCACGGCATCGACGACGAACTGGCCGGGCGGACCCGCGCCGCCGCCGCCGCCGTCGCCTTGCGGGTGGAGACGCTGACCGCGACTCTGACGACGCTGGCCAAATCCGACGCGGTGGCGACGGACGACCTCAAAGGCCTTTACGACCAGGCGCGCCGTGTCGCCGCCGAGATTCCGGGACTGGTCGCCATCGTCCTGATCGACGACCACAACGACGCGCTGTTCAACACCAACCTCGATTGGGGCCACCGCCAAGCCGCCATGATCCGCACCGAGAATTCGGGCGAGGTCCTGGCCACCGGCCGACCGGCGCTGTCCGAGATGTTCATCGGGCCGATACGCAAACTGCCGGTGGCCGCCATCGACGTGCCCATCTTCAAGGCCGGCCGGGTCGCCTATGTGCTCCGAATGACGGTGGAATCACGAGCGTTCGGCGACCTGATGAGGGCATTGGGGATAAGCGAAAGCTGGACCATGGCGCTGGTCGACCAGGGCGGCACCATCGTCGCCCGCAACCGCGACGCCGAAAAATACGTCGGCACCCGCACCTCCGATTCGGTCCGCGAAGCCATCGCCCGCAACGATGGCCGGCCGTTCTTGTCGGTCACCCATGACGGCGTCGAGGTGCGGGCGGCGGTGGCCGCCATCACCCCGTGGCAATGGTCGGTGGTGCTGGGCGCGCCGCAGGCGATGCTGACCGCCGGCATCCGCCACTCGCTGATCGCGCTCGGCCTGGGCGCGGCGGTGTCGTTCTGCATCGGCCTGGCCCTGGTGGTCTGGCTGTCGCGCCATTTGGTCCACGAGGTCGATGCCGCCTCGCGGGCCTCGCAGGCGATGGGCGGCGGCACGGCGCCGCCGGTGATCAACTCGACGGTTCGCGAGTTGGAAACCATCGGCGCGGCGCTGGGCTCGGCCATCGAGCGCGAAGAGCGGGTCAGTGGCGAATTGTCGGCGCTGGCGGACAGCGAGCGCCGCCTGGCCGAGGCCAACGCCACCCTCGAATCCCAGGCCCACGACCTGGAACGCTCGAACGCCGAGCTCGAGCAGTTCGCCTACGTCACCTCGCACGATTTGCGCGAACCGCTCCGGATGATCAGCGCCTATATCGATTTGCTGGACCGCCGCTACGCCGCCAACCTCGACGCCGACGCCCGTGAATTCATCCATTTCGCCCGCGACGGGGCGCAGCGCATGGACGAGATGGTGCGGCACCTGCTGGAATTCTCGCGCATCGGCCGCGCCTCGCCACCCTTCCAGCCGGTGACGCTGGCCGAAATCGTCGAGACCGCCTGGACCAATTTGGCCGTCGCCGCCGCCGAGAGCGGCGCCCGATTGGAGATCGCCGGCCCCCTACCCGCCATCCACGGCTCGCCGCCGGAACTGGTGCGGCTGCTGCAGAACCTGATGGGCAACGCGCTGAAGTTCCGCAGCCCCGAACGCCCGCCGCTGCTGCGGCTGGCGGCGACGCCCGACGACGGCCATTGGCTGATCTCGCTCGCCGATAACGGCATCGGCATCGGCGGCGAGTATTTCGAACGCATCTTCCAGATTTTCCAGCGCCTGCACCGCCGCGAGGAGTACGAGGGCACCGGCATCGGCTTGGCGGTCTGCCGCAAGATCGTCGAACTGCACGGCGGCCGCATCTGGGTCGAATCGGAACCCGGCCGGGGCAGCACCTTCTTCTTCACCCTGAAGCGCTGAAGGTGCCGTCCCGGCCGACCGCGTCAGGCCAGGATCAGTTCGACCTCGATATTGCCGCGAGTCGCGTTGGAATAGGGGCAGACCTGGTGGGCGGCGTCGACCAGATCCTGGGCGACCTGGCGATCCAGGCCCGGCAGGCTGATGACCAGTTGCGCGGCGATGCCGAAGCCCTGGGGGATCGGGCCGATGGAGACGCTGGCGTCGATCGAGGCGTCGGCCGGCACGGCGATCTTCTTGCCGCCGGCCACGAACTTGATGGCCCCCATGAAGCAGGCGGAATAGCCGGCGGCGAAAAGCTGCTCGGGATTGGTGGCGTTACCGGCGCCGCCCATCTGCTTGGGCGGGCTCAGCTTCACGTCGAGCAGGCCGTCATCGGTCACCGAACGCCCGTCGCGTCCCCCGGTGGTATGCGCCTTCGCGGTGTAAAGAATCTTTTCCAGCTTGGTAGCCATGGCTCACGCCTCCAAAGTTGAGCGGTGCGACGGGGTCGCCGGAGCACACCTCTAGCACAAACGAAAGTTTGTAACGAGTGGGCAAAGGTTGGAGCTTTCCGTGGGACGGCAAACCACCCGGATTAACGACTCGCCGGGATGGTGAACGAAAACGTCGACCCATGGCCCGGCCGGCTGGTCAGCCAGATCTCGCCGCCATGGCGCTCGACGATCTTCTTGCAGACCGCCAGACCGATCCCCGTACCCTCGTATTTTCCCGCCGCGTGCAGGCGCTGGAAGATGCCGAATATTCGTTCGAAATATTGCGGCTCGATGCCGAT
>Ga0265327_10000544_pt1 | contig 64453 bp, 65 predicted proteins | sample 41621metaG_FD_202089 | JGI IMG/M metagenome (GOLD analysis project Ga0265327, IMG submission 202089) | Rhizosphere microbial communities from Carex aquatilis grown in University of Washington, Seatle, WA, United States - 4-16-21 metaG | ecosystem: Host-associated > Plants > Roots > Rhizosphere...
GGATCTTGATAACCAACCACAATCTGTTTGGAAAAATACACCGGGCGCTGCTGCTCCCTATATCAGTATTGAAACAGCTACTTTCGGCCCATCACTGCGCGCAGTTGAAGGACAGAACTGGGGCCAGCTTTTTGGCCACGGTATCAAAAGAGATGCAGCTGGTAATGCAATCCTGAATAACGATGGTACTTTTGTTTACAGCGATAATGTTTTCTTCGGCAGCGTATTACCGGATTTTACCGGTGGTTTCCAAAACTCGTTCAGAATATTCAACAGCTTTACAGTTAACTTCAATATCGATTTCCAGAAAGGTGGCAAGTTCTATTCTACTTCTACCAAATGGGGTAACAGCACAGGTGTTTTGGCTGCTACTGCCGGATTTAACGATAAAGGAAATCCTGTAAGGGATGCTATTGCTGATGGGGGTGGTAAACACGTTTTTGGTGTTGATGTTACTACAGGCAAACCGGTTGATTATTATGTAAATGTTAGAGATTACTATAACGGTAGCAACAACACTTATGATAATGATATCTTCGATTTAACCTACGTTAAATTACGTGAAGTAAGTATCGGGTATGATATTCCTGTTAGCAAACTGAACATGGGCAAATGGGTTAAACGTGCTAATTTCTCAATAGTTTCAAGTAACGCATTACTGATTTACGCTAAAACCAAGGATTTTGATCCTTCAGAAATTTCTGCAAGAAGTGGTGAAGGCGGACAGTTTCCTGGCTTACGCGGTATCGGTGTTAACTTAAAAGTTGGATTCTAGTACTCACCATTAAATTAAATTAAAATGAAAAATAAAAATATAAAAATAGCACTTGTCGCCATGGCGCTTACAAGTGTGATGGGTTGCGAGAAGTTGAAGGACTTTGGCACAACAAATGTAAACCCCAATGCCATCAGCACACCAACTGACTATGCGCTTTTAACCAGCGTAGAAACCGGTAGTATTGATGGATATGCCCGTGACCTTACGGCATCTGCCTGGATACAGCATTCATCACAAACGCAATATCCAAGTACCGGGGTATATGATGTAACCACCACCTATTATGGTATAGGTGCTTATACTGGCCCGTTGTTAAACTTGAGGTCTATCATCAATACCAGCACTACAGTTGATGAAATTGCTGTTGCAAGAATATTGACACAATATATCTACTGGAAGTTAACAGATAACCTTGGGGACATCCCTTACTCACAGGCTTTCACTAGCAAAAGCCCTGCTTATGACAAGCAGGAAGATATCTATAAAGGCATCATTAAGGAATTGAAAGCTGCCAAAGCAAGCTTTATCAACAATGGTGGTTTAAAAGGGGATATCATTTGCAACAACAATGTTCCCCAATGGATCAAGTTCTCTAACTCTATCAGGGCAATGATGGCTATTCAGTTGACAAAAAGATACCCTGGTGCTACAGATTATGCAGCAACAGAATTTAAAGCTGCAATTGCTGATGGTGTAATTACAAGCAATGCTGATAATGTTCAATTGACCTACCTTGGCGTAGCAGGAAAATTCCCTAACCCTTTCTGGAGCAACTTTGATGGCGCAAGAGATAATGGCGAAAGCACTACCATCTATAACATGTTAAACAATTTGGGAGATGGAAGGCAGGCAATAGTTGGTACAAGTTCTACACCTGTTCCTTATGGTCTAAAAGAAGCCAACATCAATGTTTGGATTAAAAACAACCCGGGATGGTCACATATGTTTGGCCCGGTTGCAACAGCAACAGGATCACCATTGCGTTTAGATGTTAGCCCTGTTTACATAATGACAGCTGCCCAGTTATACCTTGCACGTGCAGAAGCTGCTGCAAGAGGCTGGACCACTGAAGATAAATCAGCAATGTATGCCGCAGGCGTAAATGCATCTTTTACCCAAAACGGGTTGGCTGCACCAGCAGCTTCGTACTTTACCCAGGCGGGCACAATACTTGATGGTACAAATGATATTAAAAAGATTGCAGAACAGGCATGGTTAAGTTCTTTCCCTGACGGTTCAGCAGCATGGAACATTTACAGGAGAACAGGATACCCTGTTTTAGTGCCTGCACCTGAACCATTGAACGGAACCCATACCACTATTCCAAGGAGGTATACCTTCAACCCAAGTGGTACTGCATCTGAGTACAGCTTGAACCCAACGAATTTGGCGGCGGCGATTGCAAGGTTAGTACCTGCAACTGATCAGCCCGAATCTAAAATATGGTGGGATCAATAAAATATTAGTACGGTATTTGATAGTAATATCAAATACCGTATCTTAAAAATATTAGTAAAACTCAAACTGAAAAGAATATGAAATATTTAAATATAATTAAGCATACAACTCTTGTAGTATCAGTTGCCCTATTGGTGGCTTCCTGTACAAAAGTAAGTGCACCAGAACCCATGGGAGACCAGGGGTCATTATTGGTTAAACTTGTGGGTGGTGGTACTACTGCTGCTCCCGGAACATTAAAAAATGCAATAGATTTTAAACCTATACCAGTTACAATGGTAGGTGCAGATTTGCAAAGGGCTGTTCCCAGTAATGCATCTTTAAATACAGTTATGCACGTAACTGTTAAGGATGATACTGCTGCTGTGCATACAGCAAACCCAGCTTTAAAAATCCTTCCTGCTGCATGGTATACCATTGGAGCAGGTACCCCAAAAACTGGTGGTAGCGGAGGTACTTTTAACATTACCATTCCTGCAGGAGAATTTGCAGCGCCTATTTTGATTACTATACCTGATGCTACTGTATTGGATCCAAGTACACAATATGGCTTAGGTTTTACCATTACATCTGTTGATGGTGGGGGTAAAATATCAACTATCAATACCACAGTTTTTCAAGTGGGTGCTAAAAACTCTTACGATGGTATTTATACTGTTGTATCAGGTAATGTGCAAAGGTATTCTGCTCCTGGTGTACCAACTACCGGTGATGCATTAAATGGGTCAGTAGGTGGAAATCCTGATGTAGTAATGTCTACTTTTGGAGCTTATACCGTGTATTTGAATGCATTGGCATGGCATGACCAACCTAATAATGGATATGTTGGGGGTATAGATCCTGTATATACTACAGTTGATCCTGCTACAAATTTAACAACTTCTAATTCTACAACCAACTTAACACTTGGTAACTGGGCGGGACATACAAATAGATATGACCCTGCAACCAAGACGTTTTATTTAGCCATTAGATGGAACCCTGCTACGACAACCAGGGAATACGAAGTGGTTTTAAAATATAAAGGGCCAAGATAATAACCTCTTTATTTATATTTAATTTACAAAGAGCCCCATTTTGGGGCTCTTTGTTTTTATCTTTGTAAAAAAATAAACAATGCCCGATACTGAACAACCCAACCAACTTAATATTGAAATTTCTGATGAAGTTGCCGAAGGTACTTACGCCAACCTTGCTATAATCACCCATAGTCATGCAGAATTTGTAATTGATTTTGTGAACGTAATGCCTGGCACACCTAAAAGCAGGGTAAAAAGCCGTATTATTTTAACCCCCTTTCACGCCAAACGTTTTATGAAGGCACTGAATGATAATATTAAAAAGTTTGAAGCTGCCAATGGTGCTATTCAAGATATGGAAGCTGTAGAAATACCTTTTAATTTTGGCGGGCCTACAGCGCAGGCGTAAAACTAATAATTTGTATTTCAATTCAACCCATCATCTGCAAAACTGTAATACCCTTCTTCACTTACAATAATGTGGTCGAGGACTTTTATGTCAAAATATTTGCCTGCTTCTGTAAATTTTTTAGTAAGTACTTCATCAGCCCTGCTGGGCCTAAGACTACCCGAAGGATAATTATGGCTTAAAATAATTGAAGTAGCTTCTTATTCCAGTGCTTTCTTTAAAATAATTCTTGGGTCGGCAACTGTACCGGTAATACCGCCATGGCCGATGATTTCAAAATGATTGATTTTATTGGCACGGTTAAAAAAAAGAATGGCAAAAACTTCGTAGGTATAGTCTGTTAAAACGGCTGTCAGGTAACGGGCAATATCTTTACTGCTTTGCACTTTGGGCTTATCTAATGTAGCAGTAGCCAGTCTTCTGCGCCCCAGTTCCAGTGCAGCCGCAATAGTTATAGCCTTGGCAATACCAATGCCTTTTACACGCTGTAAGTCTTTTAATGATAACTTCCCCAGCTCAATTAAATTATCATAGCCGAGCTTTAGTACAGCTTTTGCAAGGTCAATGGCACTCTTATCTTTATCGCCATAATTGATCAATATGGCCAGTAGTTCTGAATTACTTAAAGCTTCGGCACCTCTGGCTACCATTTTCTCTTTTTGCTGCCATCTATTGCCCAATATTTTATAGATGTGGATGGCTTGTTGAAATTTTCCATAAATTCTAATTTTATTCATCTAAACTAAACGATACTTTTGCACAACTTCTTTAATTAATACCAAACATTTATATGGAACCATCAGCAAAAATTTTCTCTGGAACCGGCTCTCAATATTTGGCCGAAAAGATCGCCAAAAAATATGGCGAGCCATTGGGCAAGGTAAATATTCAGCGTTTCAGCGATGGCGAGATTTATGTAGAATTCCAGGAAAGTATCAGGGGGAAATTTGTATTTTTAATTCAAAGCACTTATGCCCCTTCCGATAATTTGATGGAATTACTGCTGATGATCGACGCTGCTAAAAGAGCATCTGCCTATAAAGTAATTGCTGTAATACCATACTATGGTTTTGCAAGACAAGACAGGAAAGACCGCCCAAGGGTTGCCATTGGGTCCAAATTAGTTGCCAACATGCTTACCGCTGCAGGTGCCGACAGGGTAATTACCATGGATCTTCATGCGCCGCAGATACAGGGCTACTTTGATATTCCGGTAGATCACCTGGAAGCTTCCGCTATCTTCATTCCTTATATAGAAAAATTAAACCTGCCTGAACTAACTTTTGCTGCACCGGATGTAGGAAGTGCCAACAGGATACGTGAATTAGCATCTTATTTTGAATGTGAAATGGTGATTTGTGATAAGCACCGTAAAAGAGCCAACGAAATTGCCAGTATGGTGGTAATTGGTGATGTTGTAGGCAAGGATATTGTGCTGGTCGATGATTTATGCGATACTGGCGGTACACTGGTAAAAAGCGCCGGATTAATGAAGGAAAAAGGCGCTAACAGCGTTCGTGCCCTTTGTACCCATCCGGTTTTAAGCGGCAATGCCTACAATAATATTGAAAACAGCGTATTGGAAGAATTGGTAGTATGTGATACAATACCATTAAGAGGAGTAAGCAGCAAAATAAAGGTACTTTCTACAGACGAATTATTTGCAGTAACCATACGTAATGCCGTTGAAAACAAGAGCATTAACAGCCTTTTTATGCGAAGTAAGATGGCTAACAAAAAGTAATTAATCATGAATATTTAGGAATTAATAATTCGGGCAGCATTGCTTAAAATTATTAATTATTCATTACTAATTATTCATTAAAAGAACTACCTTCGCGCCTCATAAAAAAATTATAAATAATGAAAACGATTACAATCGAAGGACAACTGAGGACCGAAAGCGGAAAAAAAGCCACCCGCCATCTTCGCTCTCAGAAACTGGTGCCAGGTGTAATTTATGGTGGTAAAAAAGAGATCAATTTCTCTGCTCCTGCTACTGCATTTAAAGACATCGTGTACACAGCTGAATTTATGTTAACTGAAGTTAAAATTGACGGTACTACTTACCGTTGTATTTTAAAAGATTTGCAATTCAACAAAGTATCAGATTTGCTTACTCACGTTGACTTTTTGGAACTGGTAGAGGACAAAAAAGTTATTGCAACTTTGCCGTTGAAATTTACCGGTACTGCTGCCGGTGTTAAAGCCGGTGGTAAATTGGTTACCAAAATGAAATCTTTTAAAGTAAAAACTTTACCTAAGTACTTAAGAGAATTTATTGAAGTAGACATTACTAAATTGGAATTGAACGAAAACGTAAGGGTAGAAGACGTTAAATTGGAAAACATTGAAGTGTTGAACTCTCCACGTATTCCTATTGCTTCAGTAACAATGACCCGTCAGTTGAAACAGGAAGAAGCATCTGCTCCTAAAGCTGCTGCCGCTGCACCTGCAGCTAAAGCTGCTGCACCTGCTGCCGCTGCTGCAAAAGCACCTGCTGCAAAAAAATAATACAACAATTTGTAATTATAGAGCCTCCGCAAAAGCGGAGGCTTTTTTATGCTCAAACTCAATAGAGTAGACTGCCTTTTGAACATATTTTAGCTATTAATACCTTACTGATAGGTTGGCTACCCCAATAGTAATTATAAATGGCCACACTAACAGGGCTTAACCCGTAAGTTTTATTACCTTTGCGCTCTTAAATTATTTAAAATGGGTATGGACAGGAATACGGTGATAGGTTTTGTATTGATAGGCGCCTTGCTGATTGCCATGTTTGCAATCAATAGTAAAAGCAACCAGGCATTACATTTGGAGCAGCAACATGTAGCTGATTCTGTTGCACAAGTTAAAAGAGTTCAGGATTCTCTTTATAAAATTGCTCATAAGGATGATATTAAAAAAACAGATTCTATCCTGAATGCTGAAAAGCAATTGCCGAATACTGTTAAAGTAGCTGACTCTGAAAATCTGGCTACTTTGGAAAATGACGTACTAAAAATTACATTTACTAACAAGGGCGCACAACCTAAAACAGTTGAACTTAAAAAATTTAAAACTTTTGACGGCAAACCCCTCATATTGCAATCGGGCAGTTTTAATAAAATTGAATATGCAGTCGATTTGGGACATGTAGCAAAAACAACCGACATTCTTTTTAAACAGGGCGAGATTACAACTAATGCAGATAAAACAAAATCTTTATCCTACACTATTGGAGACTCTTCAGGTAAAGCACTGTTAACCCATACATTTACTTTGCCCGCTGACGGTACCGATGGTTATATGGTTGATTTTAACATTGGCATGGCTAATCCTAATCTGGTTGCTCAAAATACTATTAATCTTTTATGGCAAACCCAAATTCCGCAGGTGGAAAAAACTATCACTTACGAAAAGACGCAGACACATATAGCGTACTTGGAAGATGGGAAATATGATTTTAAACAATTAGGTAGCGGAGGTAATGAAAAGTTTGACAAGCCTGTAAATTGGGTAGCCATCAACCCTCAGTTTTTTGTAGCTACTTTATTGGCAAAAGATAAATTTCAAAATATAGAAATAAACTGGGTAGCACCGGCCGATTCATTAAAAACAATAACGGAGGCAACCGTAACTGGCAGGCTTAATGTGTCTGCAAACGGCACAACGGCAATGCAGATATATTACGGCCCTAATGATTATAATATCTTGGATAAGTACAATAACAATATGCACCAAATCACTACCTACGGTAGTGGCCCGTTTTCTTTTGTAAAATACATCAACCGCCATTTTTTATTGCCGGTATGGGATTTTATCAGAGGCTTTGTTCCAAGCTACGGTATTGTTATTTTATTGTTGACCTTATTGATACGACTTATAACATCGCCTATATTATACAAGAGTTATTTAAGCGGTGCTAAAATGAAATTATTAAAGCCTGAGGTAGATGCTTTAAAATTGAAGCACACAGATAAAAGTGGGACAATGGATCAACAGGCTTTTAGTATGGAGCAGATGAAGCTGTGGAAAACAGCGGGTGTAAGCCCCTTGGGAGGCTGTTTGCCTGCGTTGTTACAGATACCGATATTTATGTCGCTCTATTACTTCTTTCAAAGCAATATTGCTTTGCGGGGGCAGAGCTTTTTATGGGCAAAAGATTTGGCAGCTTATGATTCAATCGCTCAGTTGCCTTTTCATATTCCCTTTTACGGCGATCATGTAAGTTTATTTACATTAACCGCCACTCTAACCAGTTTATTGATTTCGATATACAGTATGAGTAACATGCAGGATAACAGCAACCCTGTAATGAAATATATGCCTTATATCTTTCCGGTATTATTATTGGGGGTATTCAATAACTTGCCATCGGCGTTAACCTGGTATTATACCATATCTAACTCCATTACACTTATTCTGCAAATAGTAATACAGAAATATATCATCAACCACGAAAAGATATTGGCTGAAATTGCCGAAAACCGAAAAAAACCCGTGAAACAAAGCAAATTACAAGAGCGGATTGCAGCCATGCAGGAAAACCAAAAGAAAATACAAGACACAAGAAACAAGAAGTAAAAGAAAAAGTTTAGTTAAATACAAGGGCCTGCAACCTATTTTATAGTTGCAGGTCTTTCATTTTAAGCATTACGAATTTCTTTGGCACGGGATTTTATTATCTTTAGTAAAATATTAAAAATGAAAATGGTACAAAAAACAGGGTTACTCATCTTACTGTTAACCATATCTGTTTTTTCCTTTGCTCAAAAAACAATTTCTGAAGGTACTATGGTTTATAATATTGTAATACAGTCAGGAAATAAAGAACCCCAGAGATCGGATGCACTGGATGGTGGTACAGTAACGGTATCTATTAAAGGCGGCCAAAGCCGTTCTGATATGGTAAGTGCGCTTGGCAAGGAATCTACCATACATGATGCAAAAACAGGGGATGCTGTTATTTTAAAAGAATACAGTGGTCAAAAATTAATGATCACTTTAAATAAAGATAACTGGGATGCCAAGAACAAAGCATACAGTGATATTGCATTTGACCTTAGTAACGAAACAATTACCATTGCCGGATATGGTTGTAAAAAAGCAATAGCTAAATTGCCCAGTGGCAAAACCTTTGTGGTGTATTATACACCCGATCTGGTAGTTACCAACAAAGACTATAATGCTACATTTAAAAATTTACCTGGCCTTGCCATGCAGTATGAATATGAATCGGGTAAAATGAAATATAAATACACTTTGTCAAAAATAAATTTTGAACCGGTAGCTGCTTCAAAATTTGATTTTCCTAAATCAGGCTATCGTGTAATGACATACGAAGAAAATCAACAGATAAAAAAAGGAAGTTAAAAATAGTTCCAATAAAAAAGCCTTTCAAATTTGAAAGGCTTTTTATTAAATGCTTTGATGTATTAATGATTTGAAGGAACTCTTAAGATTAATTTCATTCCGGTATAACCTGCTTTTACTTCAGGCATAACAATTTTTTGTTTGTAGGGAATGATATAAACTGAGTTTCCTTTTTGATAAGTTACAACAGTAGTGCTAAGCATTGACCTGTTGAAATTATTTTGATTAATTAGATAACTTCCGGTATAGTGTAAGCCAGCTCTTAAATTAAGAGAAACAGAATTTTTTAAAATAGTAGGTGTACTGATATTTAAAGTAACTTTTGATTTACTTTTTTTCGCAATTCCTCCATCAGCCAACGCACTATATGTTGTGCCAAACAGCACAGCCATAAGTAGCAATTTTGATAATTTTATCATTGGTGATAATTTATGTTACAAATATATTAAAAATTATCGGGTATTTGCATACCACTCATATATTCTTTTTACATTTCTTTAACGTATTTCGGGAAAAAAAGTTACAAAAAGTTGAATATTTGTTTAAAAGGGGGTAATTTACAATAACTTATACCGTATGAGCAAATATCCTTATCGACAAGATAGAGAGGAAATGAGAGAGTTATTGTTGCAATACGATAACCTCAAATCGGGCAAATCCAACTCCTTTATTGAGGAAGATGCCTTTGAACGGCTCATCGACTATTTTGATGAGAAGGAGCAGTTGTCTCTTGCCCTTGAAGCCTCGGAATATGCTATACAGCAGTATTCCTATTCTTCTTCTTTATTATTACGCAAAGCCGACCTGCTTATTGCACTAAAACGCTACAAAGAAGCTTTATTTATATTGGAACAAGCTGAGTTGCTGGATGGGAAAGATACCAATCTTTACATACTTAAAACAGATGCTTACCTGGCATTGGATCAGCAACAAAAAGCGGCTGCAGTTTTAGAAGCTGCCATTGATGATTTTGATGGCGAAGAAAAAATTGACCTGTTATTTGAACTTGCTGATGTATATGATGACTATGAAAACTTTGAAAAGGTTTTCGATTGCCTTAAAATGATATTGGAACAGGAACCCAACAATGAAGAAGCCTTGTATAAAATTTGTTTCTGGACAGATTTTACCGGTAGAAATGAAGAAGGCATTCGCCTGCATCAAAAAATTATAGAAGAATATCCATTTAACGAATTGGCCTGGTTTAATCTTGCAGCCGCTTATCAAGGTTTAAAGTTGTACGAAAAATCAATTGATGCTTACCAATACGCAGTAGCCATAGACGATAAGTTTGATTATGCATGGCGCAATATGGGAGATGCTTATTTACGCCTGCGTAAATACAAAGAAGCTATCGAAGTATTAGAAAAAGTATTGGAATTGGCAAGGCCCGAAGATGTGATTTACGAAGCCATTGGCCATTGTTACGATAAGATGGGCAACTTTGCTCAAGCAAGGTTCAATTATAAAAAAGCAGCGCATTTAAATCATAACGATAGCCAGCTGCATTATAAAATTGCCTGCACTTACATGAATGAAAACAACTGGGGTAGTGCCATTAAAAATTTAGAGATAGCGCTTCGTATGCACCGCATGCAACCGGAATATAATCTGGCATTGGGCCAATGCTTTATGGAAATGGGCAAGATGGAAGATGCTATCACCTATTTTGGTAATGTGGTGAGAGTGCGTCCTAAAAATTTAAATGGCTGGACGGAATTATTGAAATGCCTTTACAAAGCGGCTTTATTTGATGAAGCGTTGGAATATGCAGGTTTTGCATTTGAACAAACTGATGGCAAGGCAATTTTTTTATTTTACAAAAGCGCTATATTATTTGCCATGGGCAAATCAAAAGAAGCCTTATTGCAGTTGGAACATGGTATGCAGCAAAATCCTAAATTGATAAAAAAGCTAATTGAATTAAATCCTGCCATTTTACAAAATCAGCAGGTAGTAGATGTAATTGCCAAAAGTAAAAAAAGAAGGTCTATCTAAATTGTTTGCTTTAAGGCCAACGCTGCTATAATTTCCCATTTCACAACTTTTTTTTGCTTTACAGTGGCTATATTTGCACCACTTAAAATAACAGCAAGCATGAATTTTAACCTTTCGCAAATACCTAATCGTACAAAGAAGCCTCGTGTAGATGGAATTACTATGGTTATGGATAAAGGATTGAGTGTAGAAGAAGCAAGAAATTTTATGAGTGTTTCTCATCCGCATGTGGATGTGGTAAAGTTGGGCTTTGGAACATCTTATGTTACACCTACTTTAAGAGAAAAATTGGAAATATACCGCTCTTATGATATACCGGTTTATTTTGGTGGTACCTTATTTGAAGCATTCTTGATCAGGAATCAATTTGAAGATTATATCAGTACTTGTAAAGAATTTGGTATCAGCTATATGGAAGTTAGCGATGGCTCTATAACCATTCCCCATGCTGAAAAATGTGGCTACATTGAAAAACTAACCAAATACGGAACAGTATTGAGTGAAGTAGGTAGTAAAGATGCTGCACATATTATTCCTCCTTATAAATGGATAGAATTGATGAGGGCTGAGTTAAATGCAGGGTCTACTTATGTAATTGCTGAAGCAAGAGAAGCTGGTAATGTTGGTATTTACCGTGGTACAGGCGAAGTAAGAGAAGGGCTGGTACAGGAAATTTTAACACAGATACCGGCAGAAAAAATACTTTGGGAAGCGCCGCAAAAAGCACAACAATTATACTTTTTAGAACTGATTGGCTGCAATGTAAACCTGGGTAATATTGCACCTAATGAAGTTATTCCTTTAGAAACCATGCGTATTGGTTTACGTGGCGATACTTTCGAGCTATATCTTGATAAAAAAGTATCGTAATGAAACTCTATGGTGTTATAGGATATCCGCTGGCACATTCTTTTTCAAAAAAATATTTTACTCAAAAATTTTTAGAAGAGGGCATAACTGGTTGCAGTTACGAAATGTTTCCGCTAAAAACAATTGATGAATTGAAAGGATTATTGCAAAATCCAGAGTTATGCGGATTGAATATCACCATCCCTTATAAACAATTGGTACTTCCTTATCTTACTGATAAAAGTAAACTGCCTTTAAATGCCTGCAATTGCATTAAGATTGATAACGGAAAAATTACCGGCTATAATACTGATGTGCTTGGTTTTGAAAAATCTTTATTGCTTCAATTAAAACCACATCATAGAAGTGCTTTGATATTGGGTAATGGCGGCGCTGCTGAAGCTGTAAAATTTGTACTGAACAAATTGAATATTGCTTTTAAAATTGTTAGCAGAAAATCAAATATTGAAGATGCATTAAGTTATGATGCACTTGATGAAAAAATAGTTAAAGAAAATCTACTAATCATCAATACAACTCCCTTGGGCACTTTCCCCAATGAAAATGATTGCGTCAACATACCTTATCAATATTTAACGCCGGAACATTATTTGTTCGACTTGGTGTATAATCCTGCTAAAAGTTTATTCTTACAAAAAGGAGAAGCGCAAGGCGCGGCTATAAAAAATGGATATGATATGCTGGTGATACAAGCCGAAGAAAGCTGGAAAATCTGGACTACAAAAGATTAAGCGATTGTAGGCGATAAAATATTTTTTAATTTTTCAGGAATAGCGACTACTTTTTTAATTGCGTAATCATAACACACCATTCCGGTTTTTGCCAAGGCCAATACAATAATTTTATCGTTTCTCTTGGTGCTTAATTGATAGTACAATTCAAAACTTACTGTAGTTATTTCTCCCACCAAAATAATGGCTTCAATGGTATCGCCGTAAAAAGATTCACTTTTAAATTCTACTGCAAGGTCTGCCAATATTAAACCGCAGCTTTCTATATTCAACTCTGTATAACTGTATTGATACAGCCATTGCATTCTTGCTTCATGAATGATTGATACAAATGCATCATTGCCTAGGTGGTTGCCATAATTAATATCCGTAATTCTTACAGGAATGGTAACCGAAGCAATCTTATTTTCTGGCAATTCTAATTTTATCCGGGCCATTTTTTTGATAAAGATAATATTTGATAGAATAAATCTTGGAGGTTATATTAAAATGGGCTCAGGCAGTTTATTTATTTTCTTCCAGCATTTTGCTCAACTCTATAATGTTTATAGAAGGGGTATTGGAGTTGCCCACCATTTGGGGCTTTGGTCAATAAAGATATCAAGGTATTCTTTCACTCCTGGGTTGGCAGAAGCATTATTAACCAGGTTAGAAAATTTAGAGGATGCTTTTTACTGATTACCCCTTGGCTCCTCTAATGCTGATATTATTATTGGGCGTATACGATTTGGTTGCTTTTGGAGCCCAATTTTTTATAGGTTGGCTTTTTATTTTTTAGGTTTAGTAGCTTTTTAACCTGTTCTTAATCTTGCTTTAGCGGGAATTTAAGAATAAAATTAATTTCTCCAAAGCTTTTTTTCGATGGCTAAACCCCGATTTCTCCTCCATTGTCATTTCTGCAAAGGTTTTAATGCTTCCATCGGGAATAAAGATACTGTCGTACCCAAAACCGTTGCTCCCTTTTGGGGTAAGAGTTATTTTTCCTGTACACAATCCTTCAAAAAGAAACTCTTCGTTATTGATAATTAACGAAATAACAGTTTTAAAACGGGCATCCCTATTGATTTGCCCATCTAATTTCTGTAAGACCTTATTTATATTATCTTCAAAAGAACGATTATCTCCGGCATACCTGGCGCTTTTTACTCCAGGCTCACCGTTTAAAGATGCTATTTCCAGACCGGTATCTTCACTAAAGCAATCTTTGTTGGTAAGATTGTATATAACACCTGATTTTTCAGATGCATTTGCTTCAATAGTATCATGCGGCTCCGGAATATCAATATCAATACCAGCTTCCTTTAAAGTAATGATATTAAACCTGTTGCCCAATACCTGCCTTATTTCGGTTACTTTATTGTAATTGTTAGTTGCAAAGACGAGTAAATTCATTTTTATATTTGTAATAAATGTTTCTTTTAAATAGAAAAAACTGTCTTAAGACAATTCCATAGTTTCGTTTTTTCTGCCTTATCGGCTGCAATAATGCTTAATGAAGGCGCCGCAAGATATACCTGGTTGTTGAATTTTTGGATTTGATAATGAGGGAATTGTAATGGGAGCTGTAATTGCGAAGGTTCTATACCAAAAAGAAATATCTTTTCGGCATTTAGTTGCTCCTCAATTTCAATATACCTAACAGGGCCGGTTTTTGAAAAATTTACCAATGCCACATCGGCCATTGAAAGCTTACACGCATTTAAAATGCCCATTAAGAAATTTAGTTCTTCATCTGGCAAATAAATATTGTTTTCATCAGTTGCAATGATTGTTATGAATTTTTGGTTATTACCTAAAAAACTGATGCCAGTTGTTTTTTTTACAGTCTTTTTTACCGTAGGGGTACCCAAATCTACCAATGCATTTTTGTAAAGATCTTGTAATACAATTGCCGGTAATTGAATATTATCTAAACTCATAAAAGCCTGCTTTATACGCTGTTTTTTTTGTTTCTTTGCTGTAAAATTAATGAATATGACAGGAGTTGCGGATATAATTGTTACAAAAGCCAAACAGAGCAAATTGAAAGATATGGATCTTAAAAATCTACCATTTGGTAAGTTTTTTACAGATCATATGTTGGAAGTAGATTATGAAAATGGCGAATGGAAAAATGCTGAAATAAAACCTTATCAGCCTTTATTATTAGAGCCATCTTTGGCTGCCCTGCATTATGGCCAGGCCATTTTTGAGGGAATAAAAGCCTATAAAAATGCTGAAGGTGAAGCCTATATTTTTAGGCCTTATGATAATTTCAGGCGCTTTAATATTTCTGCGGCAAGAATGGAAATGCCAGAAGTGCCCGAAGAACTTTTTATGGAAGGAATGCGGATGCTGGTTGATATCGACAGCAACTGGATTCCTAACCTGAAAGATCACGCTTTATATATTCGTCCATTTATGTTTAGTACCGATGAAATGATTGGGGTAAGGGCAAGCGAAAAATATAAGTTCATGATTATTTTAAGCCCAACGGGGCCTTATTACTCAGCGCCAATGCGAATTAATGTAGAAGAAAAATATGTAAGGGCAGTGCCTGGTGGTATTGGATTTGCAAAAGTGGCCGGCAACTACGGATCTGCCATGTACGCAACATCTCAGGCACGTAAGCAGGGCTACGACCAGGTTTTATGGATGGATGCCCTTGAACATAGATATGTACAGGAATGTGGTACGATGAACGTGTTCTTCCTTATTGGAGATACAGCGGTAACACCAAACTTAGACGAAGGCACCATATTGGCTGGCGTAACAAGGGATAGCGTGATCACTTTACTTAAAGAAATAGGGTATAAGGTAGAAGAAAGGCCTATCAGCATTGACGAAATCATTGCTGCTTACAAAGCTGGTACTTTAAGGGACGTGTTTGGAACAGGCACTGCAGCTACTATTTCGCTGATGAAAGAACTAAAATATAAAGATTATATCATGCAATTTGATGTGGATAGCTGGAAAGCAGCGCCGGAGGTAAAAAGGCGCATGGATGCCATAAAATATGGCCTGGAGCCTGATAATCATGGCTGGATGTACAAAATATGAACAATTTGAACGGCTCGAAACCCATACGCCGCCTGCATTTCAGGCGGCTTTTTAATAAATGTTAATAAAAAGTACTTTTTTTCTTTATTAATTTTCCATTTTACAAAGAGAATTCCTACCTTTGCCGTCCGAAAAATAAAAGCATTATAATGCCTACAATTCAACAGTTAGTAAGAAAAGGAAGACAAATTATTAAAGCTAAGAGCAAATCAAGGGCTTTGGATAGTTGTCCTCAACGCCGTGGTGTATGTACGAGAGTTTACACTACAACTCCTAAAAAACCAAACTCTGCTTTGCGTAAAGTAGCTAAAGTTAGGTTAACCAATAAAATTGAAGTTATTGCCTATATACCAGGTGAAGGACACAATTTGCAGGAGCACAGTATTGTATTGATACGTGGGGGCAGGGTAAAAGATTTACCAGGTGTACGTTATCATATTGTACGTGGTAGCTTGGATACTGCCGGTGTAAAAGACCGTAAGCAAAGCCGTAGTAAATACGGAACTAAGAAAGAAAAAGCTAAAAAATAATGCTTTCGTCTCCTAAAGGGGAGAAAAGCAGTAAACACAATTTTATAAAAACGGTTGAGTAAAGTTTTAATACTTGAAGAAATTCAGCCTAAAATCAAAATTAAACAATGCGTAAATCACAACCGAAAAAGATACCATTAGCACCAGATCCAAAGTTTAACGACAAACTGGTAACCCGTTTTGTAAACAACTTAATGTGGGCTGGTAAAAAAAGTGGTGCTTATATTATTTTTTATGATGCTTTGGATAAAGTAGCTAAACAAACTGGCGAAAATGGGTACGAAGTTTGGAAGAAAGCTTTATCAAACATTACTCCGGGTGTAGAAGTTAGAAGCCGCCGTATTGGTGGTGCTACTTTCCAAATACCTGCTGAGGTTCGTGCTGACAGAAAGATTTCTTTAAGCATTAAATGGATGGTTAAGTATAGCCGCGACAGGAACGGACGTAGCATGGCCGATAAATTAGCTAATGAAATTGTTGCTGCAAGCAAAGGTGAAGGAGCTGCTTTTAAAAAGAAAGAAGATACACACCGTATGGCAGAAGCTAACAAAGCATTTGCTCACTTTAGAATCTAAGTATTTTAAAATATTTGATGAACGCCTCCAACTTGTTGGGGGCGTTTTTATTTGTACTACATCAGTATGCATTAGATATAGATATATTTTAAGTTTATCACATGAATTTCGGTTTTCAATTTTCAGTAACTTTAGTTTTCAACTAAACATTGTAAAGCAATATGAATACCAGAAGAACCTTTATTAAACAGTCGGGCCTAATTACAGCAGGCTTAATGATGAAACCATCAGGATTTTTAAAGAATCAAACTAATGTTGGTTTGCAATTATATTCGGTAAGAGATGTGATAGTAAATGATCCAAAAGGGGTTCTTGAAAAAGTAGCTGCGGCTGGGTATAGCGATGTAGAAATGTATGGGCTTACTGCGGATAATAAATTCTATGGACTTACTGTAAAAGAGTTGGGCGCTGTTTTAAAGGCTAATCATTTAAAAAGCCCCAGCGGACATTATGCCCCTGAAAAGTTCCTGTATGAAAATGGCAATGGCGATGATGTAAGGAATTTTTGCGAAGTAGGGCATGCATTAGGGCATACCCATATTATTATTCCATGGTTAAAAGAAGAAAGCCGGAAAACAATTGACCAATATAAATTGCTTGCTGAAAGAATGAATAAGGCCGGCGAAATTTGTAAAAAAGCAAACCTGCAATTAGGCTACCACAACCATAATTTTGAATTTGAAGATATTAAAGGCCAGCATGGCTACGACATCTTGCTGAAAGAAACTGACAGCAAGCTGGTGAAATTTGAAATGGATTTGTATTGGGTGGTAAGAGGAGGTTATGATCCTGTAGCACTGTTTAAAAAGCATCCCGGCCGTTTCCCTTTTTGGCATGTAAAGGATATGGATAAAATAGATAACACCAAGAACACTGAAGTAGGAAATGGTACCGTTGATTTTAAAAAAATATTTGCGGGGGCAAAACTTGCAGGCGTACAACATTATATTGTAGAACAGGAAAACAATTATGTGCCAGATATTTTTATGAGTATAAAAACAAGTTGCCGTTATACAAAGAATACTTTGTTGAAATAAATCAAAATATAAAATTTCGAATGGCGAATATCGAATGTTTTTCAAATTTAAAAACATTCGATATTCGCCATTTACCTATTCAGCATTTTTGTGGGTTCTATCAAATCCCACAAATTACCATACAGGTCTTCAAATACAGCTACAGTGCCATAAATTTCTGTTACGGGTAGACGTATAATATTAATTTGCCTTGCTATCATGTTATTAAAATCTCTCCAAAAATCATCGGTATATAAAAATAAAAATACCCTGCCTCCGGTTTGGTTGCCCACACGGCTTTTTTGCTCATCGCTCGCAGCTTGCGCCAACAACAAACAGCATTGTCCATTTCCAGGTGGTGCAACCATTACCCAGCGTTTGGTATCACTAAGCTTGGTATCTTCTAATAAAGTGAAATTTAATTTTTCGGTGTAAAATTTTATGGCATCATCGTAATTATCTACAACCAATGCAATATGTGCAATATGCTGATTCATATTAGAGTTTTATTATTGGCAGATCGTTATTCTTTTTCAGCATTAAAAAATTAATAACCAATTGTTCATTATTTCTATTGATTTCTAATTGAATACTTTCTATATTGGATAAGATTTTCTTGAAATCATCAGGAAAATATTTTAATAAGTTATCAGGAATTTCACTGACCAAAAGATGCAGGAATAAAATGCCTGCAAACTCGCTATTTGTTTTAGGAAAAACATAATTAGCTGCTGTTATATTTATGCCTTTATTAACCATTGTATCAAAATATGATTTTACAAATGGTATTGCTGTAAAAATTTGTCTTGAGTCTGTTTTGTCGATTTTATTATTGCCTAAACAATAAGTATAAAATTGTTTAGCGCTATCTCCAGACCCAAAAAAATTAAATGCAGGCTCCTGTACATTATTTACAACCCTTTTTTCCACTTTATTAAAATCATCGTCGTAAGAATAAGTCACTGCAGAGTCAACCCGTTGCTTTATGGCTTCAATATCTAATGCATAATATTTATTTGCAGGCAGTAACAAAGAGTCCATACTAAACCCCAATGCTTTTGAAATACTGCTTTTAGTACTATCGCTTAATAAATGATAAACAGGCTGAGAAGGTTGTGTAAAACATAGAGTAAAAAGTGATTTGGAGGAATACACGAAATTATTCTCTGTAAAACTAAATTGCTTATTAGGTATTACTATTGAATTAATTTCTATTTTCTGCTTGTTGAAATTTGCAGTAATGATACCATCTTGCTGTAAAAAATTATTTGCAGCAAGATATACTGCCAAATGGCTTTTTGCATTAATAACTTTTACCAATGTTTCTTTTGTGATGTGCAGTTTTTTCACAAAAAGTTCATCAGCAATTGCAGCAACTTCATTTGCGTTTTCTGCTGCTGCAGTTGAAACCAATATTTGATTACCATTTTTGTACAATTGCAGCCCAACTGTATTGCTTACATATTGGTTGGTGTTTAATTTTTCAAAATGATATTGCAGCAAACCTTTCTCGAAATCTTTTTCATCTTTTATTTGCAATACAACATACCACGTATTAACCGGTTGATCTTTTATATGAAATGCTAAAACATAGTCGGGAATTGCAATCATATCCTTCCAATTCACTTCCTCTTTTTTATTGGAAGAATGGCTTCTTATTTTCCATAGGCCGGGTGTGGTAATAAAATTCCAGATTAATGTATTGGTAACTCTCTTTACATCAATTGCAATTATTGCATCGGCATTTTTTGCAATAACAGTTTCGCTGTAAGTTTTATAAAATAATTTAAAATAACCAAATAGCAATGCAGCACACAATACCAATAATGCCCATTTTTTTTTATTCATTTAGTTTAACGTTTTGCCTTTATCATGTTTGTCTTTTTCAATGATGTTGTTGATAGACTCAATCATGTTGAAGAAAAATTCGAGGCTGTTGCTGTTTTTGTCGCCAGTATTCATAAGGGTAGTAGATTGTATCATGCCGTCTTTAACACTGCTTTCCGATTTTATATCTCCAATATTTTCCATCAGGTAATCACTTATCTTTTTAAAAGTGGCGCTGTTGAATTCGGTGCCTATCTTTTCTAATAAAACTTTTGAATTTAGTTTAAAAGAATAATTGTTATTAAGGATTGATTTTTTTGTATCGGCATCAACTGCAAAAGCGGTATTGTTAAGTGTCATATCAACCACATCTTTAGAAGTAGTTACAATAGCTTTACCATCTTTTACCATAAAATACAAGCTGCTGATGGGCAGTTTTCCTTCTTCAAATGCCAACTCGTAATAGCCGCCTTTATCTTTATAATTATACTTTCCTTTTTCGACATATTTTAATGGCAGTTTAGCAATCTTCTCCAAAAAACCTTGCTTTTTTGTTTCCATAATAAAAGTAAAATCCGGCGCCAATTCTTTTTTTGTTTTCTTTACTTCGGTTTGTTTAAAATCTTTATCATATTCATAATCGGTATAAGTAACCATTCTTGATTTTAAGTCGTGCATTACAAATAAATAATTGCCCGGCATTAGATCTGCAATGCCTTTTTCATCAATTACTATTTGAAGCAGGTCAATATAAAGGTCAGCTATGTCTGAGTAGTTGCTTATGTAAGGATAGGAATGTAAATATTTTTTCAGTAAAGTATAATAGTAATTGGCCATTGCTTCTGTATTGATACTTGCGGAAAAATAACCGATATTACCTGGGTTTACATAATTAGCTAAAGCTGGATTTTGTTTACTGTTCATCACATCTAATCCCATGCTTTCTATTACAGGATCTTTGGAAAATGATTTTTGCTCTATCCGCATTTTATCTTTTTCAAAATAAACGTTTATGGCAGATTTAAAACCTTCAGTAGTATCATTTTTATATTTTGAGCCAAGCAAAGAATAATAACTTCTTGCAGAAAAATAATTAAAGTATTGTGCAGTCAAACTCTCTGTATTTATCCATGCACTTAAATGTGCAGCAGGGTCAATAATTTTTTTATAGCTTATTTCGTTTTCTATGGAGTTAATATTGCCTGCAAATGTGGCTGCCAATATATTTTCTGCAACGGCATATTGTTTTTTTGCAGCAATCAAATCCTGCTGCTCGTTCCACAATTCTCTTTTTAAATTATTGATGCTATCCTGAATATGGTAAGCATCATATTCTTTAGGAGCCTCGTTTATTATTTTTTTAGTCGCAGGTTTCTTTTTAGCAATGGGTTGTTTTACACCGGGTTTACTTTTGAAAGTGGTTTTGCCGGTAATAATTTTTTTATCTTTTGTAATCCTAAGCGTTTTAACAGGCATTGTAGTATCAACCATAACTGACACTGCTGAATCCACAGCAACCATAGTAGTATCGCTATTATTCCAATTCCCATAAGCATAATAGTCTTTTTTATTTTGATAGCTTGTATGAACTACAACAGCTATATTGTTATTCCAACCAACATAACTGTCATCTGCAAGTTTTAAAAAATCAAAACCATTCTTATTTTCTGTTTTAAGGGGAGTGCGCTTATGTGCTCCATAATGCACCGTTAGTAGCTGTAAAAACTGTGGCGCATTTTTAAGATGAAGCAAGGTTACAATACTTAAAGATGAATCTTCCAGGCTAACATACTGATAACTATCCTGCTCAAAATTTATCCCTAAATTTTGCAATGAACTAAGCGTATCAATATTTAATACTTTGAAAAAATATTTTTTTACAAAATCATAACCATCTATTTTTTGCAATGGTACATTCTTACTTAAGTTTTCGCCGGAGTATTTCATTACTGCAGCAGCAGAGCTGGGCACTTTGCTTAATAAATTTTGAGCTTTAGTTGTTGCAGTATGCGTGCAAATTAGGGTAGCGGCGATAATGAATTTTTTCATTTTACAATTTAGTTAAAGTGATTTTATTTTCAACTGATTTTTTATTGGTAATAATATCAAGTGCATTTAGTTTTAGCATTACTGCTTTTTTGTTGGCTGCAATTTTTGTTTCAGTATTGGCTGCAGCTTTTACATCTGTTTCAAATTTGTAAATGGTAGTATAATTAGCTGTTGCAAATATTTCTTTATCTGCATTGCTCATCTTTTTATAATCATCTTTAAGTACAAACTTATTCAGCCTTGTAAAAGTATTGGTTGCTGCATCGTAATCAAAAGTTTTTTCTACACCTTTAAGTTTACCATTCTCATTAACGTACACATTTTTAACTACTGCATTTAATTGTGTTACCTTATTAAAATTGCAACTTATAGTAGCAATATAATTGTCAAAATCGGTGGTAGTTTTTACTGCAGTTATACCAGGGGTTTTGGCTACTGCTTTTTCAATCTCGCTAATCTTGTTTTTTAATTCCTCTTTAGATGGTACATCGTGCCCATTTACTGTTTTCATTTGAATAACGGAATTAAGCTTGGTTTTGCTTTGACTCAAATTGATGGTGAGTTGAAAATTACCCGAACCATCGGCTTTTAAAAATACCTGTTCAATGATTTCGAAGCAGCTTTGAAAAAGTAATAGGCAGCAGAAAAGTGCCAGGTATATTGTTTTTTTCATGATACTAAATTAGCCAGCAAATCTATCTATTTAATATTATAATAAAATATATTCACTAGAAAAGTAAAGAAATGTTGAAAAAATAGGCTTTTAAGCCCACGTATTTTTTGAAAGGTGACCCACTCTTTAAAAAAATATTGGTTATTCAATGAGACCTTGCGGAATTTGTTAACAATTCCTTAAAACCCCTACGGTTTTTTTGTTCCATCTTTGTCCCTGACAAAACAAACTAAATATGAGACCAAAACCTTTCCTAACGCTACTTTTAGCACTATGCTTTTTCTCTGCATTTTCGCAGGAGACCACTTCAGAAATTCAAGGAGTTATTACAGACGGCGGCGGTGCCGGCCTTGGTAATGCTTCTATTGTTGCAGTGCATCTTCCCACGGGAACAAAATACAGCACCACCAGTCGTAAAGACGGCCGTTATAACCTACCCAATCTTCGTATTGGCGGTCCTTACACAGTAACGGTAACTTTTGTTGGCTTTAAATCGCAGGATCAGGATAATATCACCTTGCTTTTAGGCCAGGCTTACAAAGCCGATTTTAAACTTGTTGCCAATACCGGTACTTTAAAAGAAGTAGTTGTAGCAACAAAAAGGCAGGATAAGGTTTTTAATAACAACCGTACCGGTAGCCAGGAAATCATCAACCGTTCGCAACTGGAAAGGTTACCGACAATCAACCGCTCTTTACAGGATTTTACAAAATTAGAACCGACCGCTAATGGTTTAAATATTGGTGCAAGGAGCAGCCAGTATAACAACATGACAGTTGATGGAGCCAACTTCAATAACTCTTTCGGGTTATCGGGCACATTAGGCGGGCAAACCAACTCTCAACCCATCAGCCTTGATGCACTTGAACAGATACAGGTTAACGTTGCACCTTACGATGTATCGCAAGGCGGATTTTCCGGCACTGGCATTAATACAGTAACCAGAAGTGGTACCAACGAATTTAAGGGGACTATATACACCTATCTTAAAGGACCGGGCACACAAGGTTACAAAGTTGGAACAACAAAAGTTACTAAAACAGATTTCAGTTTCAATAACAGGGGCTTTGCTGTTGGCGGCCCAATCATTAAAGACCGCCTGTTCTTTTTTGTGAGTGGCGAACAGGAAAGAAAAACAGCTCCTGCAACCAGCTTAGTAGCATCTGATGCCAGCCATGCACCAGGTGGTAACGTGTCGCAGGCTAATGCAGATACTTTAGCAGCGTTAAGTGCTTTCTTGATACAAAAGTATGGTTATGACCCGGGTTCATTTCAGGGATATTCATTTAAAACATCGAGTGATAAGATTACAGCTAAAATTGATTGGAACATTAATGCGAAAAATACCTTTACCATCAAATACAATTATTTGAAATCGCTGAGTGATCAGTTTGCCAGCACCAGCAGGCCAGGTACAGGGCAGGTTACCGGTGGACAACCAGGAACTACCTCTATGCCTTTTTTTGGAAGTGGTTATACCATCAACAATAACTTTAATATAGTTATTGCAGAATTGAATAGCCGTATAGGCAACAGGTCATCAAATAAATTACAGATTGGTTATACAGCGTTAAGAGATTTCCGTGCGCCACATTCAAACAGTTCTACTTTTCCATTAGTGGATATATTGAACGGAAACAACAGCATCTATACCACTTTCGGTTATGAAATGTACACCTACAATAACAAATTGAATACAGATGTATATCAATTCTCTGATTTATTTAAATTTTACAAAGGGGCACACGAAATCACCTTAGGTACACAGGATTACTATCGTAAATATGCAAACGCATTTGCGCCAGGTTATCAAGGCGTTTATCAATTTAATACCCTTACGGATTTTTATAATAGCGCCAAAAACGGTTTGGCAAATGCTAAATCATATTATCTGCAATACTCTGCATTGCCAGGAGGCGAATTCCCATGGGCTTACGCAGGTTCAACTGAACTGAGTGTATTGGGCCAGGATAAGTGGCGTGTAAGCAAGAACTTTACATTTACCTATGGTTTGCGTATTGATCTGTCTATTTACAAACAGGCGTTTACTGATAACACGTATTTTGATGCACTTACTTTTAAAGCAGGCAGCTATAATATTGGTAAAGCACCAGCAACCACGCCGTTGTTTTCTCCAAGAGCAGGCTTTAACTGGGATGCAAAAGGCGACAGGAGTCTGCAGATCAGGGGAGGTGCAGGTGTATTCTCTGGCCCGCCACCGTTTGTATGGGTGAGCAACCAGGCCAGCAATAATGGTATACAGTTTGGCTCATTTACTGTTGCCAACAAAGCATTCAGTGCCGACCCAACTGCGTATATCCCTGCAGGAGGATTGCCTAACAGTTCTTACAGTACTGCACTAACAGATCATAATTTTAAATATCCACAAGTTTTAAAATCAAGTTTAGCAATTGATAAAAAATTCGCTAAAGACCTTATTGTTACTGCAGAAGCGACTTATTCAAAAGATATAAATGCGGTATATTTTCAGAATATCAATTTGAATACTACCAATGCTTTTGCTTTGGGCGGCGCCGATAACAGAATGCGTTACCTTACTGCGGTAGCCAACAGCAATAAATATTATGCAGGTTCTACATTAGCTAATCCAAATATTGGTACGGCTATATTAATGGCTAATACTAATAAAGGATATTCTTATACTTTAACTGGCCGTGTGCAAAAAACTTATAAAAACTTTTTTGGCAGCATAGCTTATACTTATAGCCAGGCAAAAAATGCTGCTGAAGCAGGAAGTACTGCCTCTTCCTTATGGAGTGCAAGAGGTGTAACCGGCGATCCTAATGCTGCTACACTTGCCAATGGTGCTTACTACCAACCGCACCGTGTAATAGCTTATGCCTCTTACAAAATACCAGAAGGAAAATACACTGCCACAACCATTGGTTTAATATTTGAAGCCGCACCTTCTGGTGTTAGTTCCTATGTTTATAATGGTGATCTAAATGGAGATGGTAATACAGGTAATGATTTGATTTATATTCCTGCAAATGCTACAGATATCAACCTGGTAAAAACAGGTGCAGGCGGATCGGGAACAGTAGCAAGTACTGATCCAAGAAGCGGAACTATAGGTACCGGAGCTGCTGCAACACCTGCTGCATCTCAATTATGGAACCAGTTGAATAATTATATTAACCAGGATCATTATCTTTCTCAACATCGTGGCCAATATGCAAAAGCTAACACTGTAGTGTACCCGTTTTATAAAAGGCTTGATTTGAATATTACTCAAGACGTATATGTAAATGCAGGTAAACAAAAGAATACTTTGCGTATTACGTTAGATTTAATCAACGCTGGTAATTTCATCAACAAATATTGGGGTACTTACAAAGTACCTAACCTTACCAACTTCTTAAAGTATGAAGGCCTTGGGGCAGATGGTAAAACACCTGCTTTCTCAATGCCTTACTTAGATGCCACCAACCAGGTTCCTTTGGTGAATAGCTTTAAGGATGATGCAAGTATTTTAAGCCGCTGGCAGATGCAGATTGGTGTAAGATATATCTTTAACTAAGCAATTTCTTTTGATACTAAAATGCCCCCAACTTGTTTGGGGGCATTTTTTTTATTATTTTTAAATATAATTTTACACAAAACTCTTCTCTGCCATATCCGGAATATCAACAGCTTTGTAAGCGCCTGCATCCAACTTCTTTTTGGTAGCTTCAAAAGCTTTTAATGTTCTTTCAATATCTTCATCGCTATGCGAAGCAGTAGGAATAAGACGGTAAATGATATCTCCTTTTGGAATAACAGGATAAACTACTATAGAACAAAATATACCGTAGTTCTCTCTCAAATCCATTACCATTTGTGTGGCTTCCGGTACATCGCCTTTCATGTAAATAGGTGTAACAGGGCTGTTGGTATCGCCAATATCAAAACCTCTTTCTTTTAAACCAGTTTGTAATTTATTTACATTGCTCCATAATTTTTCTCTGAGCTCGGGCATTGTTTTTATCATGTCCATACGCTTAAGCATACCTTCAACAACTAACAATGGAACACTCTTTGCAAATATTTGAGAACGTACATTGTAACGTAAATATTTAATTACTGCTTTAGGGCCGCAAATAAATCCACCCAAACTACCTAAACTTTTTACCATTGATGAAAAATATAAGTCAATACCTTCCTGGCAACCTTGTGCTTCATCTGCACCAGCACCCGTTGGCCCCATGTAACCAAAGCCATGTGCATCGTCGATGAATACACGAAATTCATATTTCTTTTTTAGTGCAACAATTTCTTTTAAAATGCCTTGTTCGCCATCCATACCAAAAACACCTTCGGTAATTACCAAAATACCTCCGCCATTTTTTGCAGCCATTTCGGTTGCACGCTGCAATTGTTTTTCGCAATCTTCAATATCATTATGTTTAAAAGCATAGCGGTGGCCCATGTGCAGGCGAACGCCATCTACAATACAAGCGTGAGATTCGGCATCGTACACAATAACGTCGCGGCGGTTTACCAGGGCATCAATACAACTTACTACACCTTGGTAGCCAAAGTTCAACAACATGGAATCTTCCCTGCCCACAAAATCACTAATCACTTTTTCCAATTCTTCATGCTTGGTAGTGTTGCCACTCATCATTCTTGCACCCATGGGGTTTCCCATACCGTATTTTGCAGCTGCTTCGGCATCTACCTTCCTTATTTCCGGATGGTTTACCAAGCCCAAATAATTATTCAAGCTCCACACCAATACATCCTTACCCCTAAATTTCATGTGAGGGCCTAACTCGCCTTCTAACTTTGGAAATGCAAAATAGCCATGGGCTCTGTCCATGTGCTGGCCAATAGGGCCGCCATCTTTCACTAATTTTTCAAAAACGTCCATGTTGTAATTAATAAATGATAATTAATAATGAATAATTCTAATGCAACACCACTAAATCATGAAATTATCACGGCATTACAATTGTCGCAAAAATAACATAATCCTATCAAAAATGCATAACATTGGTATAACATTGCCTTATGGTAAAAAACATACACTTAAAGTTTATATTTGCTAAAATTGTTTTTATGACTCGTAGACATTACTTTCTTTTTTCTTTTTTATTGATGGTTGCGGCAACCAGTTTGCCAAAGCAATCAACTGCACAATTGGCCAAACCAAAATTGGTGGTTGGCCTTGTAGTAGACCAAATGCGTTGGGATTACCTGTATCGCTATAGCTCCTTATATGGCAATGGTGGTTTTAAAAGATTATTAAAAGAAGGCTTTACTGCCGAAAATACATTGATACCTTATGTGCCAACTTATACAGCAGTAGGACATTCCTGCATTTACACCGGAAGTGTGCCGGCAATAATGGGCATTGTAGGGAATAACTGGTTTGACAGAACAACCAATAAAACGGTGTATTGCACAGATGATTCTACAGTAAGCACAGTTGGTAATAATGGCGTTGCTGGTAAAATGAGTCCCGATAATTTATGGGTAACTACCATTGGCGATGAATTGAGATTGAGCAATAATTTTAAAAGCAAAGTATTTGGAGTGGCATTAAAAGACAGGGCCTCTATTTTGCCAGGCGGCCATGCAGCCAATGCTGCTTATTGGTTTGATGCCGGTAAATGGATTACCAGCACTCACTATATGAATACGCTACCAACTTGGGTAAGCGCATTTAATGATAAAGACAAAGCGGCAGCATACATGACAAAGGATTGGAACACTTTATTGCCGATAGATAAATACGATTTGAGTACAGCAGATGATGTGCCTTACGAAAGCCCAATCCGTGGAGAAAAAACGGTAACCTTCCCTCACAAATTATCTGCCATTGAAGCAAAAGATAAATATGAATCTTTTAGAACAACGCCTTTTGCAATGGGGCTTACTTTTGAATTTGCGGAACAAACTATAGAAAATGAATCGTTGGGAAAAAATACAGTACCCGATTTTTTAGCGGTTAGTATTTCTTCAACCGATTATATCGGCCATACATTTGGCCCGAACTCAATAGAAATAGAAGACACTTATTTAAGGTTAGATAAATACATTGAAGAGTTTTTAAATTATTTAGATGCCAAAGTTGGCAAGGGTAATTACACTTTATTTTTGTCTGCCGACCATGGTGTGGCGCATGTGCCTGCATTTTTAAAAGACCATAAAATTCCCGCTGGTACATTTGAAGACGGTGATGTATTAAAAGATTTGAATGCACAGGTGGAAGCTAAATTTGGTATCAAAGCCGGCATTAAAACAGTGATGAATTATCAAGTGTATCTAAATAAAAAAAGTATTGCAGATGGTGGTAAATCGGTAGCAGAAGTTAAACAGTTTGTAATTGATGCATTGAAAGAAAAGGATTTTATCATCAATGCTTTTGGGCTTGATGAAATAGCGGCAGCTTCTTTACCGGCGCCTCAAAGAGAAATGATTACTAACGGTTACAACCCTAAACGCAGCGGCGATATTCAGTTTACTTTTAAAAGCGGGTATTTTGATGGCGGTAAAAAAGGTACAACACACGGCTTATGGAACCCCTATGATGCACATATACCTTGCGTATTTTTTGGCTGGGGTGTTAAGCCAGGCAGAACATTTAGAGAAACTCACATGACAGATATTGCACCTACGCTTGCTGCAATGTTACATATACAAATGCCAAGTGGTTGTGTGGGTAAGGTGATAGCGGAGTTGGTGAAATAATTTGTTTTGAGACAGAGGCTCAACTCAAAGTCATTATGTCCTCGTCAGAGGCGAGGACAAGAAACAGAAAAGCCCGATAAAGGGGCTTTTCTAGTGGCACAACATTCGGGCAGATTTTTTAATCATTGGATAAAATCACTTTCAAAGCCTTTTCTTTTGCTGCATTTCCAAATGTATCATAAGCAGTAATAATTTCGCTTAGTTTAAAACGGTGGGTAATCAATTTTTTAGAATCTAACTTTTTAGATTGAATTGTTTTTAACAACATGGGTGTGGTTACTGTATCAACCAATCTTGTTGTGATGGTGATGTTTTGTGCCCATAAGGTTTCCATGTGCAATTCCACGCTTTTACCATGTACTCCAATATTGGCAATTGTACCGCCAGGTGCAACCAATGATTGGCATAATTCAAATGTAGCAGGAATACCAACAGCTTCTATAACAGTATCTACACCTTTATTACCTGTTAGTTGTTTTACTGCAGCAACGGCATCCAGCTTACTGTTGTTGATGACATGTGTAGCTCCAAAAATTGTTGCCGTTGCAAGCCTGTTATCATCCGGGTCAATCATAATGATTTGGGCCGGAGAATAAAATTGAGCAGTGAGGAGAGCTGCCAAGCCTATTGGCCCAGAGCCTACAATAGCAACTGTTGCACCAGGCTGCACTTTACCATTCAATACACCACATTCAAATCCTGTTGGCAATATATCGCTCAACATTACCAACGCTTCTTCATCACTGCCTGCTGGAATATGATATAAACTTGTATCGGCATAGGGTATACGAACATATTCAGCTTGTGTACCATCAATCAAATGCCCCAAAATCCAGCCGCCGTTTTCGCAGTGCGAATACATGCCACGTTTGCAATAATCACATTTTCCGCAGGATGTAATGCAGGAAATGATTACATGGTCACCTTTTTTGAAATTGGTAACCGAATCACCGACATCCATTATTATGCCCACGCCTTCATGGCCGAGAATTCTTCCACTTTCAACTTCCGGTACATCGCCTTTCATGATGTGAAGGTCTGTGCCGCAAATAGTGGTTTTTGTGATTTTCACCAATGCGTCAGTAGGAAATTGTACGATAGGTTTTGGCTTTTCTTCCCATGATTTTTGTGCCGGGCCTTTATAAACTAATGCTTTCATTATATATTTTTTAGATTGTGAATGTGGTTAAAGTGATTGTATCATAATTATGAAATTGCCGGGGGCTTGTTTATTTGTGAAGCATCATCACCGGTATATGGCTATGTATAATGAACTGCCTGGTGTGGCTTTTGTGAATAATGCTGTTGAGCAAATCATGGCGCTTTGGCAAAGCAATCAATAAGTCTATTCCATTTTTTTCAACAAAGTCAAGAATACCTTCGTCTATATTATCGTTGGTTACAAAATGAAAATGAGGATTAAACCGGTGCAGCATTTCATCCAGTACACCGGATTGGAAGATAATATCGGAAGCGAAATTTCCTTTTTTGCCCGTATTGATTATGTGTAATTCAGCAGAAAAATCACTTAAAAGTGCCTTGATTTCTGCAATTGGAACTGTTTCAATTACTTTTTCAAGGTCACAGGCCAGGCCAATCTTCTTAACCGATGAATGGGTTGAGTTAATAGGTACGGTAATCAATGGCCATTGTAAGCTTTTCATAGCATGAATAGTGTGGCTGCCAAAAAGAACATGCTCTGTTGCAGTTGTACCCTGGCTGCCCATTATTACCATATATGGGTGTACATGCTCGCAAGTTGATTGCAATTCAAAGAAAAATGAACCTGTTTTTACCTGCGTAGCGATATTTATTTTATTACCTGTTCTTTCAATCAGCTCCTCTTTTAATTTTTCAGTCTCAAGTTTGGCAGTATCTTCAAGATCATTAAAATTGGCAATTACCGGCACTTCTAAATAAGCGATGGGAATTTCATAAACATGAAATAATAATAGGTTTGCATTAAGTGCAAGAGCCATATCAGCAGCATAACTGGCGGCATTTGTAGCTGCCTTTGAAAAATCGGTTGCAACAAGAATTGTCTTCATAAATTTATTTTTTATTGGTAATATTTTAGCGATGCCTAATTTTTTTAATTGCCCCTGACCGTAAATCCAATAGCCTTTCTTTTTCATATAATTTTTCCGCTGACCTTTCTATAAGTATTGAAATGATGCATTAACAAAAAGACACTTTATCCCCATTTTTTTATATGAGAAAATTCAGTTTTTTGTATGATTTGTATCAGTTTTAATAAAAACTGGAAAAACTACGTTTGTGAAATAAGGATTATTAAGTACTGGTAATTTTTTTAATTGTGGTGTAGGAAATCTTTTTTTATCATCTCTAAATAGAAAAATTATGATAGCAAAAACCGAAAAGCATCAATATTATTTTGAAGTACAATTAAATTGGCAACAAGGCCATAAAGGTATTTTAACAGCCCATGATGTAAAAGATACTATTCATGTGGCAACGCCAACAGCGTTTGGAGGGGAGCCGGATGTATGGAGCCCCGAGCATTTATTTTTAAGCTCGCTGAGCAGTTGTTTTATGACGACCTATTTAGCAATAGCTGAAAAAAGGAACCTTGCCATTACAGATTTTGAATGTAATGCAATTGGCCAGATACTTTTGGTAAAAGGCCATTTAGAATTTGTAACCATAAACCTGTTTCCAAAAATTTTTGTGGACAAAGAAGAAGAGATGGTTATTGCAAATGAAGTAATGATAAAAGCTTACAAACATTGCATTGTTGCAAATTCAATAAAGCCGCAACTCATTCATCATGGCCAGGTTGTATTGGATAAACGACACCTGGTAAACTAAAAAAAACAAAAACATAGATATATGCAAACTACAAGTGTAAAAAATATCGACAACAATCACTCCGAATGGAAGAATATCCTTGGATTTTACAAAGACGAATTAGATGTTTTTAAAGAGCGCCTGAATGAAGTTGCTCAAAAAAACACCGGAAAAGAAATCATGCAAATGGTGGAGCATTTTCAAAATCAGTTTGTAATACAATCAGAAAACATTGATATACTTCTACATGATATAAATGAACATGTAAGTTCATTGGCAAGTGAAATATTGCATCATGCCGGCCATATTGACAAACACCAAATACCAGAACATTTTGTTTTACAGGAAAGAGTTGAAAGGGAGGCATTAATTTTTGTAGGTATCAAAACAGAATTTATGAAGTTTTTAAGCAAGGTGATGTAACAGCTGATATAGCCACCGTAAACTAAAGCATAAAATGAATGAGCAGGTAAAATCGGAAATAAAATTTTTGGAAGGGCCACAAAGCCGATGGCAGGAATTTAAATTTTCCATTCACGTGTTGTTTGAATTTATAAAGGGTTTCAGGGCCTTGCATTTTGTGGGGCCCTGTGTTACCATATTTGGTTCCGCAAGATTTAAAGATGGCCATCCTTATTATGAAATAACCGAAAAACTTTCTGGAGAGATAGCAAAGCTCGGTTTTACCATAATGACGGGTGGTGGCCCAGGTATTATGGAAGCTGCAAATAAAGGAGCAAAAGCTGTTGGTGGAAAAAGTGTGGGCTGTAATATAGTATTGCCGGTTGAACAACACCCTAACCCTTATCTTGATAGATGGGTAAACATCCGGTATTTTTTTGTGCGCAAAACTTTATTGATAAAATATTCTTATGCTTTTGTAGTAATGCCCGGTGGTTTTGGAACGATGGACGAATATTTTGAAGCGCTTACGTTGATTCAGACAAAAAAAATAAGTGAATTCCCTATTGTAATTTTCGATAGCGAATTCCATAAAGAACTGGTAGCGTATATGGAGCACATGAAAAATAAATTGACCATTTCTCCAACTGAAACGCAACTTTACCTCGTTACAGATTCTATTGAAGAAGCAGTAAAATATATACAACAAAATAGTATTGTTAAATTCGGACTTCGGCCACAAAAGCCTTACAAGCCATTTAGATGGCTTTTGGAAAAATAGAAAACAATAGCAATTCCTCCATTTTTATGTTAGAAAGCGAAACATCGGCAGAAATCATCTTTTTTAGATAGCACCCAACCTTTTTAATCATATTATACCACTATTATAAAAACCAAACCGATTTTTTGGAAAAGTCACGACAGCTTATAACATCGTGTATCAAAGGCGACAGGCACGCTCAAAGTATGCTTTATAAACAATTCTCAACAAAAATGTTTGGGGTATGTATGCGCTATGCCAAAAACAGGGAAGAGGCTGAAGAGATTATGCAGGAAGGATTTGTACAGGTGTTCAGGTCATTACAAAATTTTAATTATACAGGATCTCTTGAAGGCTGGATTCGCAAAATAATGGTGTATTGTGCCATTCAACATTATCGGACTAAACCTAAAATGCATCCTTCAATAGATATTAATCAACTGCAAATAGAACAGATGGCAGATGAACAAATACTTAACCGAATACAGAAAAAAGAATTGCTGAAAATGATCCAGGCATTGCCTCCAGCATACAGGCTTATTTTCAACTTATATGTTTTTGAAGGAATGAAGCATAGAGAAATTGCCGAACAATTAGGTATTGCTGAAGGTACTTCTAAAAGCAACTTCTTTGATGCAAAATTGCTTTTACAAAAAGCTGTTATCAACAGTTTAAAAATCGCCAAAAATTATTGATATGGATGAAAATTTACATGATATAGAGGATTTGTTTTTTTCTAACCTGCAGGATAATGAAGAAGAGGAACCATCGCAAAAGGTTTGGGAAGTGATTGATATGCGGTTGGATAAAGATAATATTATAGTCATAAAGAAAAAATATACTAATGCAAAAAGGCTTGCCGGTATATTGCTTTTATTGTTGTCGGGGTTGATTGTTTATGAAATGTATAGGACAAATAATGTAAATAATGGTATATCAAAAATCAATGATACTCAAATAGAAAATAAGCAAACTCAAGCACCGCTTTTAAAAGGGCATGATGCTGATGCTATGGCATCAACTGGCGATAGTTTGAAATCTAATGCGGAAGCTCGAAATAATTATATTGATACCGGATACACTAAAATTATTAATGAAGATACATTCGAATCAAAAACTACAAAAAATCATTTGGTACGCAAATTTTTTGCAAGCAAAGAAGAGATGGTTAAATATACAGCTTCCGAAAATTTTGCAGGCGGGAAGAATAAAAAAAGGGATGGCAAAGGAAAAAGTAAAATCCATATTACAAGCCCCGCTGCTGTGCAAATTGATGACTCAGCGACCCTAAAAGATATTGCAGCAAATGAAATGACCTCACCTGAAGGTGAAATTAAAAAGTCAGAAAACATTATAACAGATCCAACTGAAGAAGTTGCCACAGTAAAGAAATCTACGTTACAAGGTACAAGCCATAAAATTTTTGATACGGTTAAAACTGCAGTAGCTAAAACTGCCCCGCAGCAAAAAATAAAATTACCCAGGTTTTCCATTACACCTTTCTTTTCACCTGATATACCCTGGTATCATTTACAGAATGATAGGATAGCTAACCAACCCGAAAGTGCAAGCTCTTTCACAAAAGAAGAAAAACATGAGCTCTCTTTTTCTTTTGGAGCGGTTGTGGATTACAGGTTTAATAAACATTGGACGCTGCAATCTGGATTGAGCTTTTCTAATACAAATATTGTAGTGGATCCTAAAACTATTTATGCCCAACAGGATAATCAAGGCAATATTAAGTACCGTATCAATACATCTTCCGGATACGGTTACCTGCTGCCGTCATTTGTTTCAAATCCTTCTGTAGGGGACAGCCTTAACGCTTTCACATCTGCCCATTCATTGCAATATTTTATTATTCCTGTTTCTTTAAAATATGGCATTTCAAAACGGAGGTTTGATTTTAATATAATGGCAGGCCTGTCGGCCAATATTTTAACCAGGGCAAAACTTGAAACTATTATAGGTAAAGGAAACGATAATTCTTTTGAAACGGTTGATAATCTGCAGGGATTGAAAAAGGTATGTTTCAGTGGCCTGGCTGGTATTGGCGCCGAATATAAAGCCAGCCCAAAAATAGGACTGGTATTTGACCCGGTAATTCGTTTTGCACTAAACTCAATCAATCAAGGGGCACCAGTAAAATCTTACCCTTTGTCTTTTGGATTCAGGATGGGTTTGAAAATAAAAATATAAGGCTTGAGAAGAACTATGCTCAATGTAGTAAGAACAGTTTTACTGAACCCTGTTTATTATAAAATCATATAAAATCAGTTGCACTGCATGTATTATAAAATAGAATTACCCGAAAGAAAAATAACCACAATAACTGCAGCTATTGTAGCCACAGAAATGCTGAGCAATATATATAGTGGTTATGTAGAATTGCATTTAAAAGACATTAATGCATTCAAAAGCCATAAAATAAAATTGCCGCTTTATTCCTGCCTTGTGGTTCAAAATGAAATGTATGGAACTACTCTTAAAAAAGCATTGCCTCTTCTGATGGCTGAAAATATCAAGATAATAATCTTTATCCCTGTTTTATCTGTATCAGGCAATTACACCTACCAACAAAAACGTATACAGCAACTCAACGATTTTATTTTTTCTGATGAATTTAAGAAAATCTTTTGCTACACCCAACTAAATAGTATGGAACATACTACTATCAATTAGATACTGCAATTTTTATAATAACATAATTAAAAGCCTTATTGATAATAGTTCTGCATATGGTTTTGACACGGGGGTGTCATTTAAAGTTAATAGCCCCTCACATTTTAGTTGAAGGACTATTTTTATATTATTTAAATCTTAAACAAGTATGTTAATGAAGTTTGTATTGTTATTGTTTTTTGCTGTGTGTTATGGATTTTGTACCGGTCAGCAAATTGAGCAGCACGATAGCTTGCGTTATTCAGCAAACAAAGTCCAATTTACAAAATTGCCCCATTTAAAAGTGAAGGCATTGTATATACCTGCAGCATTAATTACGTATGGGTTTGCCGCAATTAATAATGGTGAATTAAAAGAGATTAATACAGATACCAAGACGGAAATAACTGAAGACCATCCTGTGTTTGCCACCAAGCTGGATAACTACCTACAGTATGCACCGGCAATTTCTGTATACGCACTAAATACCTTAGGAATAAAAGGCAAAAATAATTTCAGGGACCGAACCATGATATATGGTTTGTCCACATTGATATCTTCTGCATTTGTACTATCCATTAAAAATATAGCCAAAGTGCAAAGGCCCGATGGTTCGGGATTTAATTCCTTTCCTTCGGGGCACACCACTACGGCTTTTGCTGCTGCGGAATTTTTGAGAATGGAGTATACAAATGTATCTCCATGGTATGGTATTGCCGGTTATGCCGCCGCTGCAACAACAGGTGTGTTGCGATTATACAACAATAAACATTGGGTTAACGATGTGGTTGCAGGCGCAGGTTTTGGAATACTCTCTACCAAACTGTCGTACTGGATTTATCCTGAAATTAAAAAACACTTTTTCAAAAACAAACCAATGACTACAACACTATTGCCCTGGTACCAGCAAAAATCTGCAGGTGTTGCCATGGTGTATCATTTTGCCCGTTAACTTATTACCCAAAGTAAAATTATATGTGTTTAATAAAAATAACAACTGTATTTGTATCTGTTTGTTTTGCTGCGTTCAGTTTTGGGCAACAAATAAAAATTGATTCAACAATAAAAATATCAGCAAGCAATGATAAAGTTGCTGACGAACAAAGGTATTATAGTAACGGCAATGTATATGTTTATTATAAACCACGCCCATTTAATTTTATTACGCATCTTCCCAGGGAAGGAGCCGCAATTGTGGTTAGCCCTTTTAAAAGGAGCAGTTTGAAGCAATTGTTATTACTGGCAGTTTCCTCAGCAGGCTTAATGATGGTGGACGAGCCGGTAACACAGGGAGTGGGTACATTCTCAAAAAAAATTGGGCTGCATCCCGAAGAGCAATATAAAGATGTGCTTGATGTGAAAGTGGGTAAAGCAGACATCAGTTTATTGAAAGCTCCGCAAAATATAAATACTGCCCTGTATCAGTTGGGGCAGGGTTTTCCAAGTTTGATTATTGGAGCAGGATTATTTACTTATGGAAAGCTGCACCATGATTACAGGGCAATTAGTACTGCCAATCAATTAGCTGAATCATTTATTTTAATGGGCGTAGGTACTCAATTGTTAAAGAGAATAACAGGCAGGCAAAGCCCCAGCGAAGCCCACAATCTGGATGGTTCGTGGAACCTGCTTCCTTCTTTCAAAAATTATCAGAATCATACACCATTTTATGATGCGTTTCCTTCAGGGCATTTGGCAACGCTAATGAGTACACTAACTGTATTGTTGCAAAATTATCCCGAAAAGAAATGGATAGCGCCAGTTGGCTATTCTTTGATGGGCATGGTTGGCTATGCCATGATCAATAATAATGTGCATTGGATAAGCGATTACCCACTTGCAATAGCGCTGGGGTATATATGTGGTAAACAGGTTATAAAAAATAACAGGAGGGTTATAAAAAATTCAGAAGGTAAAACCCATAAAGGAGTTTTGTCTTATACCTGCAATTATATTGGAGGAAGGGTGATACCGGGAATAAGATATAAGTTCTAAAGTTGATTAAAATGTTAAAAAAAATGCAAACCGTTGTTGCGCAAATGTTAAGTAGCTTATTGTACAAGTAGTTAACCCAACTATAAGCTACTTTCAATCATCTTATAATTATAATCTCAACTTATGAAATTTACAAAACTGAATAACCTATTAATTTTGTTAGCTTGTTTTACAGCTTTCTCTTTTACAGATTGGCAACAGGGCTTTGAGAAAGCTAAGCAAATTGCCCGTGAAAAACATCAGTTGATATTATTGAATTTTTCCGGTTCGGATTGGTGCGGCCCATGTATACGTATGCGAAAAGAGATTTTTGATAGTGAAATTTTCTCAAAAATGGCGGATACATCACTAGTACTTATTAATGCTGATTTCCCCCGAAATAAAAAAAATCAATTGGATAAATTGATTAAAAGCCAAAATGAAAACCTGGCTGATAAATATAATCCCGAAGGCAAATTTCCTTTTACGGTTTTATTGGATGCTGATGGAAAAATGATAAAAACATGGGAGGGGTTGCCCAATGAAAATGCGGAACAATTTACAAAGCAGGTAAAAAACATTTGTGATGCCAATAAATAATATTACTAACCCAACTGCTGAATTTAAAAGAACCGAAAGGTTAATGGGCAATTCATTTGAAATAACTGTTGTGTCCGAAGATGCTGTTTTTGCTAAAGAGAAAATTGATTTGGCTATTGCAGAAATTAAAAGGATTGAAAAGCTGCTGACCACTTTTGATGACAACAGCCAGACCAACCAAATAAATAAAGCCGCCGGTGTAAAACCAGTGAAAGTGGATAAGGAGGTTTTTGATTTGATTCAGCGTTCCTTAAAAATTTCTCACATTACTGATGGCGCTTTTGATATCAGTTATGGCTCGGTAGACAAAAGGCTTTGGAATTTTGATAAGACAATGGTTGCATTACCTGATGAAGTTACTGCAAAATCAATGGTAAGGCTGATTAATTATGAAAATATTATTTGTAACGAAGCAGATTGTACTGTAATGCTGAAAGAAAAAGGAATGCGTATAGGCTTCGGCGGTATAGGAAAGGGTTATGCGGCTGAAATGGCAAAAGCCTTGTTGAAAAAAGAAGGGGTACAAAGCGGCATTGTAAATGCATCCGGCGACCTTACCGCCTGGGGCTATCAAACCAATAACGAACCCTGGACCATTGGCATTGCCAACCCGGATAATGCTCACCTGCCTTTTTCCTACATGAATATTACTGATATGGCCGTTGCCACTTCGGGCAATTATGAAAAGTATGTAAAAATAAATGGTAAAAAATATTCGCATACCATTAACCCAAAAACAGGCTTGCCGGTAACAGGTATTAAAAGTGTCACTATCATTAGCCCCAATGCTGAAATAGCAGATGCTATGGCTACACCGGTTACCATAATGGGCGTAAAGGCAGGAATCAATCTCATTAACCAAATCAAAAATTTGGGCTGCATTATTATCGATGACCACAACAAAATCTTTACTTCAAAAAATATCAACTTACAATGACAAGCAAAAAAAACATCCGCTATATGGTTGTACTAAGCAGTGTTATGGCAATTGTGTCTTTTACTTCTTGCGCTTCGGTGAAAGAGTATCAAAAAAATAAATTGAATGATGCTGAAATGACTTTAGGCAATAGGAAAATACAAAAAACTGAAACCAGTTTTCAAACCTACAGAGAAGGCGCATCTGGCGCAAACGGCGGCAAAGATGGTGGGGGCTGTGGCTGTAATTAAATTAATCTACCCGATACTTTTTTAGCAATCAACATTTATGAAAAGAATTTTTTTAACTGCGGCAGCAATCTGTGCATTGCTGCATGCACGCTCACAAGCGCCCACAGACAGCACCGGTTTTAAAAGCCGGCAATTGAAGCTGGAAGAAATAAATTTAGTATCCAGCTATTATACGCAAAATGGCGATAATGCCGCGGTAACAGGTGGTATAGGTTCAGAAAAACTCACTGATATAGCCAATGTGTTTGACATTAAATTGACCAAGTATGATAAACGCTTTCGTAAACATACTTTTGGTGCTGAGATAGGAATCGACCACTACACTTCTGCATCTTCAGATATGATTGACTTAAAAGCCAACTCTTCTGCTTCGCATGCAGATACCCGATTTTATCCATCTTTAAACTGGAGTGTTGCCAATGAAAAAAAGGGGACCACATTTACTTTGGGCGCTTCGTCATCTACCGAATTTGATTACCAATCATTTGGTGCCAACATCAGCGTTGCTAAAAAAACCAGAAATAAAAATGGAGAGTTTACTGCAAAGTTTCAAACTTATCTTGATCATGTTAGTTTGGTGATTCCTGTAGAATTGCGAACGGTTAGCAATGGGCGGGAACATGATTATCCAACTACACCAAGAAATACTTTTGTTGAATCGTTGTCCTATTCGCAAATAATCAACACCAAATTGCAGGTAATGTTTTTGGCGGACCTGGTGCAACAAAAAGGATATTTGAGCTTACCGTTCCATCGTGTGTACTTTAAAGATTTAACTGTGCATCAGGAAAACTTGCCGGATAGCCGTATTAAAATTCCTTTAGCTTTTAGAGCAAGTTATTTTTTGGGAGATAAATTTGTAATAAAAACCTACTATCGTTTTTATAAAGATGATTGGGGATTGGTAGCGCATACTGTAGATATTGAAGTGCCCGTAAAGATTACCCCGTTCTTATCCATCAGCCCTTTTTATAGATATTACACACAATCTGGCATCAACTATTTTGCTCCTTATGCAGCCCATACAGCGCAGGAACAATATTATACCAGCAATTTCGATCTTTCAAAATTCAACAGTAATTTTTATGGAGCAGGTATTCGCATTGCACCTCCCAAAGGGATTTTTGGGCAAGAGCATTTTAGCATGATAGAATTACGCTATGGTCATTATACAAGAACCAATGGATTAAACTCTGACATAGTATCAATGAATTTGAAATTTAAGTAGCGTGGCGAAATTTTAAAACAAATGTTTTTGAAATCAAAATTCTGGTGATTCTTAACTATTTTAAATTCATACATCATGGATAGGAAAGCCTTTTTATCATCAATTGGTTTGTCTGCCGGTACAATATTTATTGCATCATGCCTTGGCGGATGCAGCAAAGGAACAGCTAACGGAACCGTAACTGCACCAACGGTAGATTTTAACTTAGATCTAAGCCAACCCGCCAATGCAGCACTTAATACAGCAGGTGGTTATCTATATGCAAATGGTGTTATTGTTGCAAAAACACTTGCCGGAAATATTATTGCTGTTTCGCAGGCATGCACACATCAAGGAGTTACGGTACAATTTGTTAAAGCTAATACCTATTTTTATTGTCCTAGCCATGGAGCAACTTTTTCTGATACTGGCGCTGTAACTGGTGGCCCTGCAAATAGCCCATTAAAACAATATGCCGTTTCTGTTAATGGATCAATCATATCAATAAAAGGGTGACTTTAAGGATATTTTTTAAACATGTTATTTGTATATTCTGTTAGTAAAAAAAATATAATGTCATTAGGCAGGAAAAAGTTTTAGTTTTAAAAACGTATTGAAATAGGAATATGGCTTTTAAAGATTGGATTTTAAAACCCCAAAACTACTTGCCAATGGAGAATGAAAATCATTTTATAGTAAGAAGCGGCTGGCTAAGAGCTGCTGTATTAGGTGCCAACGACGGCATTCTTTCTACTACAAGTTTGGTGATAGGCGTTGCGGCGGCTAGTACTACCCGTGAGCCGGTAGTATTGGCTGCTCTGGCGGGTTTGGTAGCAGGCGCATTATCCATGGCTGCAGGAGAATATGTTTCTGTAAGTTCCCAATCCGATATTGAAACAGCCGACTTGCAAAGAGAAAAAATAGAATTGGAAACAATGCCGGAACAGGAACTGTTAGAACTTGCCGGCATTTATCAAAAGCGGGGGCTTGATGAAAAATTGGCTATGGAAGTAGCCAGGCAGTTGATGAAGAAAGATGCACTCCAGTCTCATGCAAAAGATGAATTGGGCATCAATGATATAACACAGGCAAAACCACTACAGGCTGCATTGGCATCGGGTGCATCTTTTATTAGCGGAGGTCTATTGCCTTTGATGGTAGCGTTGTTTGCACCAGTACAGCACATGGAGTTGACACAATATTGTTTTGCCATTGTATTTCTTGCATTGTCTGGAACAGTAGCTGCAAAAGCAGGCGGCTCCAATGTTGTAAAGGGAATTATAAGGATTTGTTTTTGGGGTACGGTTGCAATGGGTATTACCGCCTTGGTAGGATATATATTTGCAGTAAAGACAAGTTGATAATATTTGTTTTAATGCTGAGTGAATTTTAAAAATAAACGAGGTTTGTAAAATGCTAAATCTTTTGTATATTTATTAGGTAGGTGTTAGGCTTTGAAACTTCTTTGTTTTGTAGTATTGCAAACCTAAGTGTATAAAAGTATTTATATATTTTTTTCTGATTGCAGCTCTATTAATATCCTGCAACAAAAGTGAAAATTACAATTGTGAACTATCAATGATTGCGGTCTCAGGAAACTATCACCTCATTAAAGTAGAACAAGTTGCCTTTACTACAGGCATAGCAACTGATGTAACAAACAACTAAATAATTGTGAATTATCAGGTGTTTATAATTTAAAAGTAGATAGCACTATAACTTATACAGAACCAGTTACATGTAATGGAAATGGTTCGGGTAAATGGTCAATTACTCAAGGTAATTTGTCAATTTCATTTTCATCGGGAAAGTGGACAATGATAAATTTTACAACGCTTGTTAGTTGGGATTGTACTAACCTGGTGCTTATAACTCTTTATCCAAGCACTTCATTCAACAACAGGTATACACTCGCCAAATTTTGATATACATCATTCCAATGCAACATGTAATTAATTCCAGTTTATTCTTCTCCCTACAAGTATTTTACCTATCAGTTTATCAGTAGCCGGGGTAACTCCAAAGCCAGTGCCAATGTTTAACTCCCATTTTGCATTACCGGTTAAATCATACACAACATAAATGGCATGCTCCTGGTTATTGATACCTTCAAAATTATTGATGTATCCCATACTGCCATAATACTCCAAACCAAAACTGGTAGCTGGGAAAAAATTATAAGATAATTTTAAGTTGGGCTCAAACACGGGTGTATGATTATTGGAAAAACCTTTTATCGAAATGCCTAATGTAGGATTAAAAGAAACATAAAATTTATCCCATGTTTTATCAACTATGGGCCTTATTTCTACATTCCACTCATCTTCGGCATATTCCGTTTTTTGAAATCCAAATTCAGTTGATAAACTCAAACCTACAGGTAATTTCCATTTTGCTGGTGCCGTGATACGTGGTCTTATATGCGAACCCACATACTGAAAGCCATGCCCGGGTGAAATGTTGGTGAAGAAGTAAACGCCCAATTCAAAATTATCTGTAATCCCTGTGGTGATCTCAACGGTTTCATGCGTTGCATGATAAGAAGGGAGCACTTTGTTTACAATTTGTTTTTCCCCGTTAAATGTGAAATTACTGTGCAGTTCGAAAATAGAGGATTTCTTTGCTTGGGTGGGAGAGCTGTAAACTTGAATTTCGTAATTGTCTTGCGCAAACAAGAAGTTACTGTACAGAATGAAAATTAGAAAAAGTGTATTTCTCATAATAAGGTGATATTCATTTTAAAAGTATGATATTTTCAATTATCCAAAGAGTTTTAGGAATATTTTTTTCTATAGTATTTAAAATCCCTATTTCGATTTTCCTGATCAATATCATATCCTTATTTGATTTCAGTCATAGCTGTCTTTTTTTAATAATGCCATCTTTGAACAATAATAATTTAAGTATCAAGCCGCCGGGTATTCTTGCCTGGTGGCACTTTAAAAAGATTAAACCCGTTTTATTAAAATATTATCATCCATAAAGGCTAAATGTTATCATTGCGGTGAAGACTGTGATGATAACGGCATTGTTGTAAACGACAAAAATTTTTGCTGCCAGGGTTGCAAGCAGGTGTTCTTATTATTAAGTGAAAACGATCTCTGCGTTTATTATGATTTTGAAAATAATCCTGGTATTAAAGCAAAAGGGAAATTTGTAGGGGAAAGATTTGCCTATCTTGATGACGAAACCATGCGACAAAAGCTGGTACAATTCAGCAGCCCTGCTCAAACCAACGTTACTTTTTCGTTACCGCAAATGCATTGTTCTTCCTGCATTTTTTTGCTGGAAAATCTTCATCGTATCAATCCCGGTATATTAAAATCACAAACTAATTTTCAGCGCAAGGAAGTGTTTATCATATTTAATCCACAAATGATTTCTTTGCGTAAAGTGGTGGAGCTGCTGGCGTTTATCGGTTACGAACCAACCATCAGTTTAAAAAATATTTCAACAAAACCTAAAACTTCTTTTAACCGGCAACAAATTTATAAAATTGGTGTGGCGGGATTCTGTTTTGCCAATATCATGATGTTGAGTTTTCCTGAATATTTTTCTTCGGGAAAAATTGACGAAACTGCATTGAAGACAACTTTTACCTGGCTTAATCTTTTCTTGTCTATTCCTGTTTTATTTTATAGTGCTTCAGGCTTTTTTGTTGCTGCATGGAAAGGTTTGCGCCAAAATATTTTAAATATAGATGCACCCATAGCTTTGGCTATTACGGTAACGTATGCAAGAAGCTATTATGAAATCATCAGCGGCCATGGAGCAGGGTATTTAGATTCCGGCACAGGTATCGTTTTTTTTATGTTGATAGGAAGATGGTTCCAGGATAAAACCTACGATTCTTTTTCTTTCGACAGAGATTATCGTTCTTATTTTCCATTGGGGGTAACAACTATAAAAAAAGGTATTGAAAAAAATATCCCGGTTACAAAATTGCAAAAAGGCGACCGCATCATCATCAGGAATGAAGAAATGATTCCGGCAGATGCAATTTTAGTAGATGGTAATGCCAACATCGATTATAGTTTTGTGAGTGGAGAAAATGCTCCATTGCAAAAAAGAGAAGGGGACTTATTGTATGCAGGGGGCAAACAGGTTGGTGGTGCGATATTATTAAAAGTGACTGGCGAAGTGTCGCAGAGTTATATTACACAATTATGGAACAATGATATCTTTCATAACAAAAAAAATAAGGAAAGATCTTTTATACATCCATGGAGCCGCTATTTTACACTAGCTTTATTTATTGTAGCAATTATTACACTTGTTTTTTGGTGGATAAATGATCCGTCAAAAATCTTACCTGCAGTATCTTCTGTATTAATTGTGGCTTGCCCTTGCTCGCTATTGCTTTCAGCTACTTTTACTTATGGCAATATGCTGCGCATTTTTGGAAAAAATAAATTATACCTGAAAAATTCAGGAGTTATCGAGTCATTGGCCAAGATTGATACAGTAGTATTTGACAAGACTGGAACCCTTACTCAAAATCATTTATCCAGCGTGTGCTATGAAGGCACTCCATTGATGAGAGGGGAAGAAGTGGCCTTAAAAAGTATTGCACAGCAATCTTCACATCCATTAAGTAAAATTATAGCAGCATGGTTACAAATAAAAAATGATGCAAAAATACCTGTTGAAAAATTTAAAGAATATGCAGGCAAAGGAATGGAAGCAGATATAAACGGGATGAATATAAAAATGGGTTCAGCGGCTTTTGTCAACCAATTCAATAAAGGTTTCGCCTCTTTCGAAAATGGTACAAATGTTCAGGTGATGATGAACAATGTTTATATGGGGCAATTCAATATAAGCAATCAATATAGGGATGGCATTAAACAACTGGTGAAGAGGTTGAAAGTAAAGGGTTTCAACTTGTCAATGATTAGTGGCGACAATAATTCGGAAAACGAAAATTTGAAACAAATATTTGGATCAGATGCATTATTGGCATTTGAACAGTCTCCACAGCAAAAATTGGATTTTATAAAAAAATTGCAATACGGGCATTTTGAGCTTACAGGTTATCATGGTAAAAACGTATTGATGCTTGGAGATGGGTTAAATGATGCAGGCGCTTTAATGCAGGCTGATGTTGGCATTGCTGTAAGCGACAATGCGGCGCAATTTTCTCCTGCTTCCGATGCCATTTTAGATGGAACAAATGTAAGGTTGCTCGATAAATTTATAGCCTTTGCAAAGTCTGGTAAGAATATAGTTACTGCAAGTTTTATACTTTCAATTTTATATAATGTTATTGGCTTGTTCTTTGCCGTACAGGGGATTTTATCTCCAATGGTTGCTGCAATTTTAATGCCTGCAAGCAGCATAAGCATAGTTATTTTGGTAACTGCACTTTCTTCTCTAAGTGCCCGCTTAAAGGGGCTTCATTAAAACTGACCAAAATCATATCTCCATTTGATGTTCATCATTTAAAAAAAAATGCGCTGCGGCTATTTTTGATGTCAATAAACAAAATCAGTTGAACGTATTATTTATACTTATCGGAGTAAGCATTTTAGTGGCAGTCGGTTTTCTGATTGCTTTTTTGTGGAGTGTAAAATCAGGCCAGTATGACGACGATTACACGCCTTCGGTAAGGATGTTATTTGATGACAAAAAAGAAAAACCACTTTCAGATATAAACCAAAACTTATCAAAACCCAAAAAATAGATCATGCAGTTAGAAAAATTTTATTACGATAACAAAATTGTTAGAAACTTTGCTTACGCCACTGTAATATGGGGTGCTGTAGGCATGCTTGTAGGTTTATGGGCAGCTTTGCAATTAGTATTTCCTTCTCTTAACATTACACAATATTTTTCTTTTGGAAGAATACGGCCTTTGCATACCAATGCCGTAATTTTTGCTTTTGTAGGCAATGGGTTATTTATGGGAGTGTATTATTCACTGCAGCGTTTATGTAAGGCCAGAATGTTCAGTGATAAATTGAGTTATATACATTTTTGGGGCTGGCAGTTGATCATTGTGGCAGCAGCTATAACACTGCCGTTAGGTTTAACACAAGGTGCTGAATATGCAGAACTGATTTGGCCCATTGATGTTGCCATTACCATTATTTGGGTAGTATTTGGCTGGAATATGTTTGGCACCATCATTAAAAGAAGAGAAAAACATTTGTATGTAGCCATTTGGTTTTACATAGCGACATTTGTAACTGTTGCAGTACTGCACCTTATACGCTCCGGTGAATTACCTTATACCTGGTTAAAAAGTTACAGCTGGTATTCCGGCGTGCAGGATGCATTGGTGCAATGGTGGTATGGCCATAATGCGGTGGCCTTCTTTTTAACTACACCGTATTTGGGAATGATGTATTATTTTTTACCAAAAGCGGCTAACCGACCTGTTTACTCCTACAGGCTTTCCATCATTCACTTTTGGGCGCTGATATTTTTATATATCTGGGCTGGTCCTCACCATTTATTATACACAGCATTGCCCAACTGGGCGCAATCACTCGGTATTGTATTTTCAGTGATGTTGATTTTTCCAAGTTGGGGAGGTATGATCAATGGGCTGCTTACACTTCGTGGCGCATGGGATAGGGTACGTGACGACGTTATCTTAAAATTTATGGTGGTAGCCGTTACCTGCTATGGTATGGCCACTTTTGAAGGCCCGATGCTTTCTTTAAAATCTGTTAGTGCCATTGCGCATTATACTGACTGGATAATTGCGCATGTGCATGTGGGTGCTTTGGGATGGAATGGTATGCTCACTTTCGGAGTGTTGTACTGGATTATTCCAAGAATATTTAAAACCAGTTTATATTCTAAAAAAATGGCCAACAACCATTTCTGGTTGGGCACATTGGGTATTTTGTTTTACGCTATTCCAATGTATTGGGCAGGCTTTCAGCAAAGTTCTATGTGGAAACAATTTACAGAAGCAGGCCAATTGAAATATACATTCTTAGAAACGGTTACTTATATGAAACCATTCTACGCTATGCGTTCATTGGGTGGAACAATGTATTTGATAGGTGTAATTTTCATGATTGTAAATCTTTACAAAACAGCAAGAAGTGGCAAGTTGGTTGCTAATGAAGAAACCGAGGCCGCTCCCTTGGTAAAAGAATATGTAGCCCACAAAGGCGAGCATTGGCATAGATGGATTGAAAGAAGGCCTACACAATTGATGATACTTAGTTTAATTGTGGTGTTGATTGGCGGCTTGGTAGAATTGATTCCAACTTTTTTAATAAAATCAAATGTGCCTACGATAAGCAGTGTTAAACCATATACACCTCTGGAATTGGAAGGAAGAGATATTTACGTAAGGGAAGGTTGCTACACTTGCCATTCCCAAATGATACGCCCTTTCAGAAGCGAAACAGAACGCTATGGAGAATATTCCAAAGCTGGTGAATTTGTTTACGATCACCCGTTCCAGTGGGGTAGCAAGCGAATTGGACCCGACCTGGCAAGAGAGGGTAGCGGTAACCTTAAAAAAACAGATGGCTGGCACCTGCGCCACTTCCGTGAGCCGTCTTCTATGAGTGAAGGTTCGGTAATGCCTGCTTATCCATTTATGTTAGAAAATGATTTGGATGTTTCTAATACGGAAGCTAAGATAAATGCAATGCGTACACTGGGCGTGCCTTATGAAAAAGGCTATGAAAAACGTGCTGTAGCCGACCTGCAGCTACAAGCACAACAGATATCTAATAACCTGATAAATGACAGCATCCGTATCTCTCCTAAAAAAGAGGTGATTGCGCTGATTGCCTATATCCAGCGCCTTGGCGTTGACATCAGTAAAAATAAAACAACCACTACAAATAAATAAGCCATGTATAAATTTATTAAGCAATATGCCGACACAATGACCGATGCGAATATTTATCCATTGATATCGCTGTTTATTTTTCTTGTTTTTTTTATTGTGCTTTTAGTATTGGTAAAAAGAATGAAAAAAGACCGGCTGACAGAATTGTCAAATATTCCATTTGAAAAAGAAGAACCTACTAACTCAACCTTATAAAAAGACAGGTATGCATTTTAATTATTTGAAAAAGAAAAAAATTATTCTCACTACAATGATTTTGATTGTAGCAGAAGTTGTGATGGCACAAACAACTACTACTTCTGCTCCAACAGAAACTTCAAGTTTTAACCAACTTGCTGCCCTGTTGGTAATTATGACACTAATCCTGGCCTTTGTGCTCTGGGGGCTTGGCCGGGTGTTGGTAGTTTTGAGTAAACAATTACTGGACAAGAACAAGAACGCTTCTAAAATTGTTACAAGCGTGTTGTTAACGGTATTTTTATTGGCATCGCAACAGTCATCCGCACAGGATGCGGTTAAAGATGCAATTACTGTAGTGCCTAACTATGGTGGGCTTTCGGCTACAGCTTTTTACTTTTTTGTTACGGTAATTGCCACAGAAGTAATAGCTATATTATTTATTGCCTTTTCCATAAAAAGAATATATGCTGAACTTTTACCTCCTAAAGAAGTAGCTGCCGTTAAAAAAGTAAAAATAAAAAGTTGGTGGGCTGGCCTCGATAAAAAACTATTCACCAAAGCGGTGGCTGTTGAAAAGGAAGCGGATATCATGTTGGATCATAATTATGATGGCATACGTGAGTTGGATAATGCATTGCCGCCTTGGTGGAAGTATGGTTTTATAGTAACAATTATGTTCGCTGTCGTGTATCTCCTGAATTTTCATGTATTTGGTATTGGGAAAAACCCTACAGAAGAATATGTTGCAGAAATGGCACAGGCAAAAATACAGAAGGAAATTTTTGAAGCTGGCAATAAAGATAAAATAGATGAAGAACACGTTCCGTTCGCTGATGCAGATGGGCTGGCGAGGGCAAAGGAAATTTTCATAACTAAGTGCTTTACGTGCCACGGTAAAGAAGGAGAAGGTGGGGCAGGCCCAAATCTTACAGATGATTACTGGTTGCATAAAGGCAGTTTGAACGATATCTATCATACTATAAAAAACGGTTATCCCGATAAGGGCATGCAATCCTGGGCCAATGACTATACACCAAAAGAAATCAGTTTTTTGGCAAGTTATGTAAAGTCACTGCATGGAAGCAAGCCTGCAAATGCAAAAGCGCCACAGGGAGATTTATTCACTGAGACGGCTGTTTTAGATTCTACCAAAAAAAATGTACCGGATAGTATTGCTATAAAAAAGTGATAATAAATAACCATGGAAGAAACTATTGTATTAGATCAGAAAGGCAGTTACAGGGATTCGGTTGCTACTATAAGCAAAGAAGGCAAACGTAATTTCATTAATCCTAAAAAGCCGAAAGGCAGGTTGTATAATTTACGTACACGTTTCAGTATTTTTTATCTTACCATTTTTTTTGCATTGCCTTTTATAAAAATACATGGTGAGCCTTTACTAATGTTTAATATACTGGAACGTAAATTCATCATCTTCGGAATGGTATTCTGGCCCCAGGATTTTTTCATCTTTGGTATTGCTATGCTTACGTTTGTAGTTTTTGTTATTTTATTTACAGTAGTATTTGGCAGGGTATTTTGTGGCTGGGCTTGTCCGCAAACCATTTTTATGGAAATGGTTTTTCGTAAAATAGAATATTGGATTGATGGGGACAGCGGTAAACAGAAGCAACTAAAAGCAATGCCCTGGAACACAGAAAAACTGAGGAAAAGAAGTTTAAAGTTTGTTATATTTTTTACTGTTTCTTTCATTATTGCCAATTTTTTTCTGGCTTATCTTATTGGCATGGATCAATTGTTAGCTTATTTGCAAACCCCTGCAACGCATATTGGTACATTAATATCTTTATTAGGTTTTACAACGGTTTTTTTCTTTGTGTATTGGTGGTTTAGGGAACAAGCCTGTATTGTAGTTTGCCCTTACGGAAGATTGCAGGGGGTACTTCTTGATAAAAACTCCATTGTAGTTGCGTATGACCGTAAACGTGGTGAACCAAAAGGTAAACTGAAAAAGACAACTGATCATGATTGCAAGTGTACAGACTGTAAGGAAGAAGGTGCCTGTAAGAGTATTGCCGCTAAGTTTGAAGCGATGATACCTCAGGGAGATTGTATCGATTGTATGGCTTGTGTTAAAGTGTGTCCGACAGGTATTGATATAAGGAATGGTACACAATTGGAATGTGTGAACTGTACAGCCTGTGTCGATGCCTGTGATGCTATAATGACAAGCATTCATAAACCAAAGGGATTGATTCGTTACGCTTCGGAAAACAGTATAGTTAACGGAGTAAAATTAAAATTCACTACAAGGATAAAAGCTTACACGGCTGTATTATGTTTATTGTTATCGCTATTGGTATTTCTGTTGGTTAGCCGTACAGATCTAGATGCAAGGTTGATGCGTACCGCCGGCATGACATATACTTCATTGCCTGATGGAAGGGTGAGTAATCTATATAATTTAAAATTGGCTAACAAAACCCATAAGGATATTCCGTTTACTTTAAAACTGGAAAATATGAATGGCGAAATTGAATATGTGGGCAGCAGCGATAGTGTTGTAAAAAAAGAAGAATATGCTCACCTGCAATTTTTTGTAAAGCTTAACCGAAATTTGTTAAAAGGATGGAAGACAGAATTGCAGATTGGTATGTATGAAAATGGTAAAAGAATTAAATCTATCTCGGCTAAATTCATCGGCCCTGAAATCTATAATTAAAAAATAAGTTTTATGAACTGGGGATATAAGATATGTATTGTGTATGTTGTTTTTGTAGCTGGCATTACGTTTATGGTGTTTAAATCATCTGATCAAAAAATGGATTTGGTTACAACCAACTATTATGAAAAGGAATTGAAATACCAGGATAAGATTGACGAAACAGGCAGGGTCAGTGCATTGTCAGCCAATTTAAAATACGAAATTCAAAAGGACCAGATTATAGTTTATTTTCCTAAAGATTTTTCAGGGAAAAATTTAACTGGAAAGATTGAATTGTATTGCCCTTCAGATGAAGACAAAGATTTATCGCAGGATTTTTCTGTAAAGGATTCAGCAGCTATACTTAAAATTACTAAAATCAATAAAGGGCAAAATGAATTGCATATCAGCTGGCAGGCAGATGGTCTAAAATACTATACGGAAATAAAAATATTTATTTAAAGTTATGGCACAATTAATAATGGTTGCACTTACAATGGGAATGCTGGGGAGCTTTCACTGCGTTGGTATGTGCGGCCCATTAGCGTTGTCATTGCCATTAAACAATGATAGCAACTGGGCTAAATTTTCAGCTGCTTTTCTATATAACGCAGGCCGTGTGGTTACCTATTCTTTATTCGGTTTAGTTTTTGGTAGCATCGGAAAAACTGTTGCATTATTTGGTTATCAGCAATGGCTGTCTATAATATTAGGAACATTGATTATTGTGTTCATAATTCTTCCAAAAAGGATTACGGCATTTGGCAATAATAATCATGTAATAAAATTTTTAGAAAACTTACGAAGCTCTTTAGGCAAATTATTTTTAAAGAAAAATAACACGTCATTATTTTCAATTGGATTATTAAACGGCTTATTGCCCTGTGGATTGGTATATATGGCGGCCGCAGGAGCAGTAGCAACTGGCGATATTGCAAAAAGTATTTTATTTATGGCTTTTTTTGGTTTGGGTACTTTGCCTGTGATGTGGAGCATTACATTTTTTGGTAATTATATTGGAATGGAGCTAAGGCAAAAAATCCGGAAGGCATATCCTTACATTATGATGTTGATGGCTTGCCTGTTAATTTTACGTGGTATGGGATTAGGCATACCTTATGTGAGCCCGAAAGTAAGTGTTGATAAAAAGATGATTCAGAGTTGTTGTGCAAAACCTTTTGAAAATAATAAGAAATGAACGTTTATATAAAATGACTGAAAACTATATATCCAAGCTTGAACAATACGCACATGAATACCAAACATGGGGCAGGATGCTGGAATTTTATAAACAGGAAAGTGCTTTTTTAAAAACACGTTTGTCTGAGGTGGTGGATAGTGGAATAGATAAAAATTCTTTAGCCCTTGCGGAACATTTTCAGAATCAGTTTATCATCAGGGATGATTTTATTATAGAATTACGTCGTGATATTAATGCAATGGAAATTGCCATAAAAGCAGATAAAAATATAGCATCAGTAAAATACGATGCTAAGCAAAATAAATTGCGCAATGAAATCAGTTATTTGGAAAAAAGTTTTAGCCAGCTAAAAGATGAATTTAACAAATATTTACTTTCAATTGTAAAATAGATTTTGAAAAGAAATTCGCCGTTAATTTAATAAGGAGTTGAGTTTTTTCTTATCCAGTATGATGATATTTCCGTCTTTTATTTCAACTAATTTTTCGCTTTTAAAATCACTCAATGTTCTTATTAAGGACTCTGTTGCTGTACCGGCGATATTGGCAAGGTCTTCCCTGGAGATATGCATAGAGAAAACGGCTTCATCCTCTTTTTGATATTTATTTTGCAGTGTGATTAAAGCATTTGCAACTCGTTTTCTTAAAGAATTGTAAGCGATATTCAATAGTTGCTCCTCTTTTTCCGATACATTTTTTGCCAGTAGCTGTATAAATTTCTTTTGTATTGCTATATTGGCATGCAGCAATTTTTCAAAATCTTCTTTGGCTATCATAGAGATGTCTGCATCCTCGATGGCTTCTGCATTTTCTTTATAAATAGTTTCTTCCAGCAATGCAGTATAACCAAAAAAATCGCCTTCATTATAAAGCCCTATGGTTAATTCTTTGCCATCATCATTTGTCTTAAAGGTTTTTACTTTGCCTTTTTCAATAAAAAATAAACGTAGGGGATGATTGCCTTCGGAATAAATTAATTGTTTCTTTTTATAATGATTTGAATTACCGTTTTCTGTAAGCTGCGTTAACGAGTTTTTCCCTTCAAACTCATTCAACATCTTTTGCATGCCTGCTGCATCTGGCTGGTATTCTTTTTTTAAAAGCTCCAGTTTGCTCAGCCTGCTTTCCACCGCATTTAATAATTCAATATCACTGAATGGTTTAGTAATATAATCATCGGCACCCATTTCCATACCTTTTCTAAAATCGGAACGCTCGGCTTTGGCAGTTAAAAAAATAAAGGGTGTGTTGGATAATTCAGGATTTTTGTGAATAAGGTGCAAAACGCCATATCCATCCAGTACTGGCATCATCACATCACAAATGATAAGATCTGGCTTTTTCTCCATTGCTAATTCTACACCTTTTTTTCCATTTTCCGCAGTACTAACGGCATAGCCTGCCAGCTGTAATATTTCTGCAGTATTTTCTCTTATCTCATTGTTATCTTCAATAAGCAATAAATGCTTCATGTTGGTAAGGGGGTTTAATGATATTATTCAACTGTAAATTTAATGATAAATTTACTTCCTTTTTCAAGTTCACTACTATAGGCAATTTGGCCACCCATCAGTTCGATATACTTTCCAACAATATGCAGGCCAAGACCGGTGCCCTGTATGTTGGTGGCGTTTGCTCCTCTAAAAAATCGTTCAAAAAGATGTTCCTGGTCTTCTTGAGAAATGCCTATGCCGGAATCTATTACTGTAATGATAACCTCTTTTTCATTGGCAATGCTATTTATTTCAATAATGCCATTTTCGGGAGAGAATTTAATAGCATTAGATAACAGGTTGAGTATTACATTACGTAATAGGGAAGGGTCAAGAAAAATGTTTTCGTTGCCATTATTTTTATACACTATTTGTTGCTGCCCTTTTACATGGCTCTCCATTTCGGTACAAATTGTTTGCAGCAATTCCTTCATATTGAAATGGCTGAAGTGTGCCACTATTTTTCCATCTTCAATTTTTCCGATCGATAAAAATTCATTAAGCAGGTCAGTTAGGTTGTTTACAGAATTTTTTATACGATTGATATGTTTATCCCTGTTTTCCTGCTGTGCTGTTTCGGTGTATTTTGCAACAAGTGAAGCTGATGATAAAATGGTGCTTAATGGTGTGCGAAATTCATGCGATGCCATGGATACAAAACGGCTTTTCAGGTCACTGAGTTCTTTTTCTTTACTTAACAATTTCGATAATTCTTCTTTGGATCTTTCCAGTTCATGCAGCGTATCAGTTAGCTCCTTTGTACGCAGTTCAACGGTGGCCTCCAGTTCGTCATTCAATTTTACAATTTCTGCTTCTGCTTTTTTGCGAATAGATATATCGCTGATAAAAGCAATTGCATATTCTTCTCCATTATTTTGATAACTACCCAAACTTACTTCAACAGGAAATTCGGTACCAGCTTTTTTAACTGCAAAAAGATCCATGCCAACACCCATGGGCCTGCTTTTAGGATGATGGATGTAATCATCCCTGTGATGAACATGTTTGTGGTGATATCTGTGGGGAATAAGAATTTCAATCGGTTTATCAACTAATTCTTCCAGGGTGTACTCAAAAAGTTTTAATGCAAAAGGATTTACGAAAAGCATGATGCCTTTGCTATTGACCACAACAATGCCCATTGAAGCATGTGAGAAAAGTGCTCGGTCAGTATTGGCGGCGGTTTGCATGATAAGGTTTTTTATGCATAAGTAACACAAAAATATAATAAAACCCATTTTAAATGTTGCAGTATTTAAAGTATAGTGTTTTTTTGATGAAATATGATAACAAACATGGTTTAGGTCATCAATCACAAAGAATTCCTACATCGAAATTTTTCATACGCCTTCAATTTTTTTTTACACTTTTAATTTATAACCAGAAAGCAGTTTTATAAATAAATTTTTCTTCTTGTTAAACTTCGAGCAAAAATGATGAAAACGGAAAAGTTAAAAATGTAGGCAATCCTTTATACAAGAGTTAGTACTGAAGAACAAGTTGTCAAAGACGGTTATTTGAAAATCGTCCCTGTTTGACATTAACCGGTGCGCCACATCTCTTTCCTCTATTCACATTCATGTGCCGGCAATCGTTTGTTCTTTAACACCAATGCTTCTAAAAAAGCGTGTGCATCCTTTTTTGCTAAAACTGTTGTATCAACCAGCATGTCGGGTAGCCATAATATACCGTGGGCTTCGATGCCTTTTTTGTCTGCAATAGCTTTCAAACGTTTATCCCCTGTTAACAGTAGTGCATTGAGTTTTTCAGCAAAATAATAAGCTGACCAATCCTGTTCAGATAAATGTGTATTTGTTATTGTCAATAAGTTTATGGCTTCAAGCTCTTCACCTGTAATTTCCTGTACGGTAAATTTACCTGAATTAATGTGAGGTTGTACTATCGCAATTTGCCCGGGGTACAATTCATCCAGTATGATGCTTGTCGTAATAAATTGAAATGGCAATGCAAGGCAATGATCAAAAAGACCAGTTTTTACCAGGTCAAGCAGGATATTGGCATCTTGTATTGTGATTCTTTTCATCAGTCTTGGTACACTTAGTTTTTGGTTGCTTCTAGCTGGTCTATAAAAGCTGCCATTTTCATACCAGCAAGGTTGGCTGCTTTACTTATACTTACAATGTCTTCAGCAGCTAACCTGAAAACAAGATGCTCAAAACGGTAGCTTTTTTCCCTGTCAGCAAAAGTGCCAAGACCTATCTCTTTTTTATTACCAGCCATTGATCTCCAAAAACGACTTGCAGAAGCTTTGTCAACGATTTCTTTCAGCTGAGCTCTCATCATAATTGCCTGTACAGAAATTCCGAATTGTTCTTTGATGCTTACCAGTTCACCTAAAGCGATGTTTTTGCGCTTTTCACCAATTAATTTTTCAAGACAGTCATCGGGTAATAACAATGCACCGGCAAATGCATGACAAATCCTTTCTTTATCTGCTCCTTCCTTTATTGAAAGAACCAGGTGTCCCAGTTCGTGCAAAACAGTGAACCTTTTTCGTTCGACAGAATAGTTTTTATTAATAACAATTACTGGGATATTTCCAACAAAGGTGCTCAACCCATCAAATTCATCAGGAGCGTCAATTTCAATTACTCTTACGCCATTGGCTTCCACCATTTCAATTACATTGGGAATAGGATCATAACCAAGATTCCATTTATTTATTAGCGCTAATGCAGCTTCCTCAACATCTTCTACTTCTTTGATCTCTATTTTTTTAATAGGGTTATCAAAAACAGTTTCTATATTCAAAAGTTTTTCAACTTCAAGGTAACGCTCCAAAAAATCTTTTACCCGTTCTTTAATGCTGTCAATATCTTTCACTGATAATTTCGCATGTTTGCGAAATTCAACCGGACCCAGTTCGATATTGGAAGATTTTAAAAAATAATCCGGCTTTACATCCAGCACCTTGGACAGGGCAATCAAAACCTCCCCGGTTGGCTTCATCATATTTTGCTCATACTTATTTAATGCCTGCTTGGTAATAGATACACCAATCCTGTCCGCTAGTTCCTGTAGCGACCAGCCCTTCATTTTTCGGGCGGATTTTAGACGTTCGGCAAAATTCAGCATAATAAGAGTTTTAAGATAAGAAGTTAGTTTAGTTGACAAACATACATAAATATTTTAAAATGTCAACCAAAAGTTTTATATTTGTATTGAAATCTTGCAAAAGTAAGACCATAAAAAAACCGTGATACGGGATAGCATCACGGCAGAATAGGAATAATACTTTGAGGAAAGTGGTTTGTTCCTGTTCTACAAAAGTAGCCAACGGGCTGCATATATCAAAGCTATTCCTTGGGCTTTATTCGGCAGATGCCTCAGTATTAAATAATCTGCCGGTTTCTAAACTTTAGCAAAAATGGCAAAGAATGGAAAAATTGGTGATGGCCACCGCAATGGCCAGGTAAAGGACAGGAGCCAGACTTTTAATCCAAAAACAGAAAGCTGGGTGAAGCGCGATGCAGATACCGGCAAATTTATGGATGGGAAGTTTGATGACAAACCATTTAAAGGCGTGCGCAAGGAAAAGTAAATATCCTGCGAAAAACCTAAACCTAAGGGTTAAAGTGAGGGCAATTTTATAGCCTAAAATTATTTTTATGAATAATTCTTTACAAAAACAAGAAACCGCAACGTTGTGCACAGGAAAAACATTTTTAACACTTGGTGGTGACACAGCAAGGATGATTAACAAAATCATACTGATTGTAACTGTTATTGCTGCAATCAGCTATATTGTAAAAACGCTCCGCTAGATACTTATGGCAGGCTTTTTAAAAGCCTGCTATTTTTAATTTATAAATTACTGAAAAATGATAGATTTTAATAACGAAAGAATTAATATAAATTGTCCGGAATGTAAAAGAACTATATCTGTAACTTTAAAACAGGTGGCGGATGAAGTAACTGTAAAATGTAAATGTGGTCAGGCTGTGAAGCTGAAAGACGACGATAAGGGGTCAGCAAAAAGATCCATAAGTAATTTGAACCAGTCAATGAAAGAGTTAAAGGATACACTTAAGAATTTCGGAAGATAAAATAAAGTGCTCGTATTTGCGATATATGCATTGAAATGCTCGAGATAAGAAAGGTTAATTTACGAAGTATAAGTTGATGTAATATGGTCCCGTGTAAAGAGTCCGCTATCGATACAGTGTACGTCCTTTTTTGATACAGGTCAACTCGGCTATGCCCCGTGATTAGCAAAACTCATTGTTAATGAAGCAAGGTGCAGGCATCTTATCCTGAAGTTTCCTGAAGTGGATAGGGCGGCGTTTAGTGACGTTGAGACACAGGAGAAATTAAACTGATTATTTTCTGAAGCTTAGGAATTTAAAACCCATACATGCCACCTGAAACGGAAATTTGCTCGCCTGTGATCCACGCGGCATCATCGGAAGCAAGAAATACGGCTGCTTTCGCAATGTCTTCGGGCTTACCTCTGCGACCGAGCGGAGTATTGGCAACAAACATTTTTTCGGTCTCGCTGCCAGTAGTTACACCCGCAGTAGCTGCACCTTCTGTGTTCGTAGCGCCCGGTAAAATAGAATTGACACGAATGTTTTTTGCACCCAGTTCTTTCGACAAAGAGACCGTTATGGCATCTAATGCCGCTTTAGTTGCAGAATATAACGACACTCCCGCCATCGGCATTTTGCTTGCACCCGAACTGATATTGATGATACTGCCGCCCTTATCGCTAAACAGTTTCAAAGCTGCCTGGATTGTAAGTACAGGGCCCAAAACATTGACATCGAAATGCTGGTGAAAAGCTGCTACCGATGCCTGTTCAATAGGTAAATATTGCTGAAATACTGCGCTGTTTACCAAAATATCCAACGTGCCAAAAGCCTTCTTTGTTTCATCAAACAGCCTGGTCACATCGGCTTCTTTTGATACATCGGCCTGTAACGCAATGGCAATTCCTCCCTCTATTGATATAATAGCATTTGAGGCAACTAATACCAAATTGTATGTACGTTCGATACCGGAGATGAAAGCTGCTTCGGAAAATGAAAGGACACTTTTCTGCATATTTAGCATCTTTAATAGGAAAATATACTTATTTAATCTATTTTAGTAGGAAAATATTTCTTATTAATAATAATAATAGGTAATTTGCAATGTAATTAGTAGGAAATAAATAGCAATAAATGGATATTAATAGGAAATTATTTCTATAAATCTCAAAAACCACTAATTAAAAGGAAAAAATGGCAGCATTAAGATTACAGGAAATTATAGTCGGCTCAAAAGACAAATCGAAGGAAATCGGGAAACTGGAAAAAGAAGGGCTTATAAAAAAGATTGCCCCCAGGCTATACACTTCCAATATGGCAGAGGCTTCAGCAATCATAGTGCGACGCAACTGGTATCGTATACTATCAGAGTTATATCCCGAAGCTTTTTTAAGTCATCGTAGCGCATTAGAAAGAATGCCAACAAAAGGAGGTCATATCTATCTCACGCATAGCTATACCGATATTACTGCATTGCCTGGTATTACTATCCATTTTTTAAAAGGTCATGCACCTATAGCCAATGATGAATTATTTTTTGGAAATTTAAAAGCATCTGGTCTTTCCAGGGCTTATTTGGAAAATTTGCAGAGCAGTCGTGGAAGCGGGGAGGAATTAAAAACACTCAGCCGTGAACAATTGGAAGAAAAAATAGAATCCTTTTTAAGGGTGAAGGGCGAGGACGCATTAAACCAGATTAGAGACAGGGCTAAACAAATTGCCCCGGAATTAGGGATGGAAAAAGAATGGACAGCATTGAATCAATTGATTACTGATATGCTGGGCACCGGGTTATCTAAAAACCTGGTAAGTCCTATAGCGAAAGCAAGAGTGCTGGGAGAGCCTATTGATGCGGACAGGATACAACTTTTCGAATCATTTTACGAAGAGCTGACAAAAAGAGAATACCCGGATTACGCTGATAAAAACAAGGATATTAAATCGTACCAGAATTTTGCTTTTTTCGAAGGTTATTTTTCTAACTATATTGAAGGGACAGAGTTCACTATTGATGAGGCCAAACAGATCATCAGCACTGCTACTCCACTGCCTGCAAGAGACGAGGATTCGCATGATATATTAGGCACCTATCAAATCGTATCCAACCGAAATGAAATGTCCCTGCAACCAAAGGATGCTAATGACCTGTTGAAATTGCTAAAGGACAGACATGCTGTATTACTGAGCGCAAGAACATCCAAGAAACCGGGGCAATTTAAAGATATCAATAACCGTGCTGGCAACACAGAATTTGTTGACTGGAGTTTAGTGCCAGGTACACTTAAAAGAGGGTATGAATGGTACAGCATAATACAGCACCCATTTGCAAAAGCAGCTTACATGATGTTTATGATCAGTGAAGTGCATCCCTTCCTGGATGGTAATGGAAGAATGGCCAGAGTAATGATGAATGCAGAACTCGGCGCTAAGGGTTTAGCAAAGATCATTATACCTACCGTTTTCCGGGAGGATTATATGGGCAACCTGAAAAAATTCACTAAAACCAGAGATGGAGATGCTTATATAAGAATGCTATTAAGAGCATGGGAATTCAGTAGCAATATATATGATAACGATCTTGATACAATGGAAAAATATTTGATCAATTGTAATGCCTTCTTAACTCATAAGGAAGGGAAGCTAAAAATAATTCCAAGGTAAATACTTTCATAAATTGAATGGGCAATTTTAGTACTTTATAAAATGTTCAACAGCATGACATCGATATTATTTAACCGGAGGTAAATATTTTACTGACGGCAAAATAACTACTCATAAATTAATTGTAGTCGTTCGTTACAAAGATATCAGATGGCCGTATCCGCCAGTTGGCGGGACCGGGCTTTCCATTACAATCCTGCTAAAGCGGGGATTTTTATTCCAATCCCTTACGGATATTGTAAAGATTGCTGTTGTGATGATCAAAATATTACTAATTTTCAGATAAGGCCATTTTAGTAAGACCCATGCAGTACATTCACCTCATTTCTTTTAAGCCTCCGGCAAATTAGTCGAATGAACTGCATGGAATAAAGATATTGGGAATGGAGATTGCCTCGTGCCTCTGCAACCACCATTCCAACAGCTATAAGTAACCGTTATTGCTTTTTGTTTTTCTTCTTCCTTTTTATAAAACCAATCCTTTTAACTAAATGGCTAGAAACCTCAACACATTATATTAAATTTACAAAAATGATTTTCTAAATGACAGATGCACAAAATATAGACCTTTCCAAAATTATTAAGCGACCTGAGATGATTAAAAATCTCATCTCACTGGAGGAAGAGGATGAAATAAGTACACATATTTTAAAATTAGAACAACACACTTTACCCGCCGTTTTAAAAGATATCGTTTCTTATCTTAGACAGAAATCTTACAACAAAGCTGTAATTGCAATTGAAGCATTTATTAATCAGCATAACAATCTTACCATTTACACTGACCCAGAAATTGAGGGATTAAAACTGGAAGCAAAATCATTAGAGACAGAATTGAATAAACTATCTGATGAAAAAGCAGACTTGGAAAAATTAATTCATGAATTTGGTATAAGACATAATACTGAATTAGGGGAGCTGATTTTGAAAATCCTCCGTTTCAGAAAGAACAAATCCAAAGGAACACTAAAAGAAAGGGAAGCAGAAAAAGACTATAACAATTATAGTCGTGAATATGAGATAAGCAAAAATGAAGAAATAGCTAAACTTACTATTGAGGAACAAATAGAAATAAAGAAGCTATACAGGAAAGCTAGTAAACTTTGCCATCCCGATGTAGTAAGTGAAGAACAGAAAGAACTTGCTGATTTGGAAGGAGCTTAAAAAAATCATTTAAGACGTATTAGTGTACTCGGATTATTCGTCAGCGATCTGCTGTTTTGAGTTTGCTCATTCTTTCAAATCATGTAAATAGTTTTTACTGAATTAACCAACCATGTTAACTTTATCATCCCGTTTTTGTATTAAAAGCTTACTATAATATCTACATGATGAAATTTCCAAAGGTTATTTTTTTTGCTTTAGCGATTTTGCTTACCAATTGTTGTATTGCACAAACGAAAATAGATACTACAGAAACCATACCAGTTGGGGGTATAAAGCAGGTAGTGAAAATTGAAGGGAAGGATCGATCTACACCCTTATTCTTATTTATTACCGGTGGGCCAGGTTCTGAAGGGATTTATGATGAAAACAAATCTTACCTTGACGAGTTGAAACAACACTTTACTGTTGTAACGTGGGATCAACGAAACTGTGGCCAAACTTTGGCGCTCAATGCATCGCTGGTAAAACTTACTGTGCAATTATATGAAAATGATACGCATGAATTGGTGTCGCAGTTGCTGAAACAATTTAACCGTAAAAAATTGTTTGTGATGGGTTGGTCCTGGGGAACGGTATTAGGTTTTTATATGGCTGATAAACACCCCGAGCAACTATATGCTTATATGACTGTAAGTCCAGCCGTTAATCAATGGGAGAGTGAGCGGATATCTTTATTGGAACTGAAACAAAAAGCAGCGAAGCAAAAAAATATCCAGGCGATTAGCGAACTTTCAAAAGTTAGAATACCTTTTGAGAATGGGCTGCAAAATTATTATGATAGAAAATGGTTATCACTTTTGAATGGCCAGACAATTGAGGATACTGTTGAATTTAAAAAATATTTTACTGAAAATTCTGAAATGGTTGCTCTTTTTAAGGAAGCTAATTACATCAATCTTACCAAATCCTTGCACAAAGTCAATTGCCCGGTCTATTTTTTTATTGGGAGAAGAGATCATCAAACCAATTATAAAATATCGGAGCAATATTATCATCAATTGAAAGCTCCGAAAAAGGGTATTTTTTGGTTTGAAAATTCCGGGCATCTTATTCCGGTTACCGAGCCCAAATTAATGCAGCAGTATGTAATTGATAAAGTGTTACCGCAAATAACAATTGCTGAGTAGAGAATTTTTACCCTAAAATTATTATCAAATTACGCTATGCAGATAAATATTGAAAATACAGCACTTACTGACGTTGAAATTATTTTTGCACTGTATGAAGATGCCATTGCTTATCAAAAAGAAGTAGGCAATAATCATTGGTTGGGTTTTGAGCCTGCACTTATAGCGCAAGAAATAGACGAACACAGGCATTATAAAATTTGTGCAGATAACAACATTGTAGGCACATTCTGCATCACGTTTAGTGATCCGGTAATTTGGCAAGATTCATCCGATGTGGCTGCTATTTATATCCATCGTATTGCTACCAGTCATCTTTTTAGAGGCTATAATGTGCTTGGTCATATCGTTAATTGGGCCAAAGTTTTTGCGAAAACGAATAAATTGTTTTCTATCCGAATGGATACCGGCGGCGGCAATAACCGCCTTATCAATTACTATATAAAAAACGGTTTTACATTCATAGGTGAAACTAGTATCACTTACGCTCCCGAACTTCCGGCACATTATCATGGGGGCACTTTTGCACTTTTGGAAATTGTTGTTTAGTGCAAGGGTTTCTCTTCCGTAGTCGATGTCACTACCGACCACACTACAATTGCTTGTAACTCAAATCATATTTAGTGTTTCAAAATAAAAACGGCCTTTGATGATTCAAAGGCCGTTTGTTGACTTTCCAGTACAATTTTCGAGTCTTTTTGTTGCTGAGTTAAAGAAATTAGTGAATATTAGCTTATGAAAATTGTTAAGTTACTTCCAAAAAAATAATTCGAAGTGTACTGAGGGGGAGACTTTGCCCTTCTATGTTTGTTTTAGTATTAACACTCCACTTAAATTTTCTGGCTTATTTTTTTGTATTTTTCTTAGAGGAGCAACGCTCAATCAATGTAGTTTTTAATACCGTAGAGTTTGGGATAGCAAACTTGGGGTCATTGATCTTATTGAGCAAAAGATGGATGCAGGTTTCCGCCATTTTCTCTAATGGTTGCTCTAGCGTTGTTAAAGACGGTTCAATTATTTCCGAACGGGAATCGTTGCTGAAACCTACGATGCCTAAATCGGGGCCAACCTTTATCCCTTTACTTTTTGCTTCAATAATAAGTTGGATGGCCGCAGGGTCGTTAATGGCAAATACGGCATCCATTTCCAAGGGGTTTTCCAGCAAAGCCTGTACACATTTTTTTGCTCCTTGTGTAGTTAAATCGTGGTAAAAGATCCAATTATGGTTGAGCTCAAGGCCATGCTTTGCCAATGCATCACTATAACCTCTAAAGCGGTCTTTACTGATTTGCAAGTTCTTTGGGCCACCGATATGTCCAATTTTTTGATACCCATTTTTAATCAGGTGCTCCACACCTGCAAAAGCGCCCTGATAATCATCGGCCATTACTTTAGGAAACCCGGTACGGTTTTTTACCCGGTTAAATAATATTACCGGAATGCCTGCATCTTGAAAAGGTTGTAAGTGTTCGAGTGATTTTGTT
>Ga0265327_10000545_pt1 | contig 64273 bp, 55 predicted proteins | sample 41621metaG_FD_202089 | JGI IMG/M metagenome (GOLD analysis project Ga0265327, IMG submission 202089) | Rhizosphere microbial communities from Carex aquatilis grown in University of Washington, Seatle, WA, United States - 4-16-21 metaG | ecosystem: Host-associated > Plants > Roots > Rhizosphere...
AATACGTTCGCAAAAGATTAAAAATATCAAGAAACAAATTGCATCTCTTAGGCTAAAACCGGAAGATTTAATTTTTGTAACTACTTAATTTTGTGCGAAATAAAAAACAGTTATATGTAATTGCAAACAATTCTAAAATTTAAGAATTTCGTTGTAAAAGTTAAAAATAATATGCAATTTTGAATTTCGATATAAAAAGAGCTTGCATAAAAATTTAGCGATTATTTTCAAAAATAGATTATATGATTAATTTTGAATTACATAAACTTCCTCCAAAAAAAGAACTTGAAACAAAAAATATTTTACGAGCTTTAAATAAAGCAAGTAGAGCATTAGCTGAATTAAAGGGCGAAGCCAAAACAATACCAAACGAAAATATTTTAATTAATACACTTGGATTACAGGAAGCTAAAGATAGTTCCGCAATTGAAAATATTGTAACTACAAACGATGAATTATTTCTGTCAAATGTTGATAATACTGTCGAAAATGTTGCTGCAAAAGAAGTTCAGAATTATTCTAAAGCTTTAAAACATGGATTTGAACTTGTAAAAAAACATTATTTACTAACATCGAATAATATTGTTGATATTCACAGAGAACTTGAACCAAATAAAAAAGGATTTAGGAAATTACCTGGAACAGCTTTAAAAAATTCAGCTGGTGAAACTGTATATACGCCACCACAGCACTATAATACGATTGTAGATTTAATGTCAAATCTTGAAAAATACATTAATGATAATGATTTGCACGATATTGACCCTTTATTGAAAATGCCAATTATTCATTATCAATTTGAAAGCATTCATCCATTTTATGATGGTAACGGACGAACTGGTAGAATTATCAATATATTGTATTTACTTCAACAACAACTTCTTGATATTCCAGTTTTGTATCTGAGTAAATATATAATTCAAAATAAAGCAGATTATTACAAATATTTACAAAATGTTCGAACAAATGATGATTTTGAAAATTGGCTAATTTGGTTATTGAATGGAGTTGCAGAAACATCAAAATCAACCGTTTCATTAATTCAAGAAATTAAAAATTTAATGGACGAATTTATTGGTCAAATTAAAAGTGAATATCCAAAAATGTATTCTAAGGATTTAGTTGAAAACATTTTTAAGCATCCATATACGAAAATAGAGTTCATTATTAATGATTTACAAGTAAGTAAACCAACAGCAATGGATTATTTGAAGAAATTAATAAAACTGGGTTTATTGAAAAAGGAAAAACGATGGAAAACAAATTATTACATAAATGAGAAACTCTACAATTTATTTAAATAAATACATCAAATAAAGAAAATTACAAAAATTTTACTTGAAACTGTTATCAGGTAAAAAAAAATGCAAAATTTTTACTTGATAAGGATACGATAAATGAAATGCACAACATAAAATTGCCAACAATTGGCTGGTTTTTCCCGACGCACTTATTGTCAACGCACTAAAAACCAGCCAACTGTGGCAATTTTTTTTCGTTAGGCGTAATCGAAAGAAAACTTATATCAAACTGAAATATGATAAAAAATTATAAATTTGTGCCAAAAATTAATATATGATAAAAAAGGAAATTAATAAATTTAAGACCGATTTAATAAAAGGCAAAACAGAAGAAGAAATCAAAAATGCCTATGCAAAACATTTTGATATTCAGTATAATACTACTGAGCATATTGATTTATATACACCCCAGGTTTTATTTGAATTTAAATATGACAAAAATCTTGAAAATCTAAAAGTAAGAGCAACAATTTTAGCACAAATTTTATATTATGTAAGAAGACTGAAATTCGGGCATACAGAAAAACAAATTCCACCTATTTTATGTTTGGCAAATCACGATGGTGCAATTTTAACTGAAACTATCAATTGGACTGAATTTTATACAGACTTTAATGAAAAATATGACTGGGATTTAACACCAAGCAATCCAGATACAAAATTAGTCTATGATTTGTCAAATAATCAAATATTAAAAAATATTCATGTATATAAAATCCAAGAACTTACAGGTTATACCGAATTTTCTGATTTATTGCAAAAATATTTATCATCTCAATTTGAATTAAATCTCATAGATAAAAAAATAATTACGGAAAGTAATTTTGAAGACGTTTTCAATTATTGGAACTCCATTTTTGGAGAACAAGTTCGTAACGGATTAAAAACATCACGTTATTTTGTCTGTGATATACAAGATGGTAGAACTATTTTCCAGAAAAAAGATGGTAAAGTAGTTTTTATGTTTTCAGGTGAAGAAGCACGAGTAAAAAAAATTCTCTCAAAGGACTACGAACATTTTTGGAATTTATATCAAAAAGTTGAAAATGCAGATATAATTCGAAACATAATTGCTAAAATTGACCGATTAACGGACGATACGTTACGTAGATTTTATGGAGAATTTTTCACACCTGTTAGTTTTGCAAAAAAAGCATTAGATTACATTGAAAAAACTATTGGCAAAAACTGGTGGCAGTCAGGTGAATATCGCCTTTGGGATATGGCAGCAGGAACAGGAAACTTAGAATATAATTTACCAATAGATGCTCTTAAGTATTGTTATTTATCAACTATTTACAAAGAAGATGTTGAACATTGTTTACGGCTTTTTCCTGAAGCAAATTGTTTCCAATACGATTATTTGAATGACGATGTGGAAAATTTATTCCCAAATGGAAATATTAATTTTTCATATACATGGTGTTTGCCTGAAAATCTAAAAAATGATTTACAAAATCCGAAAATTAAGTGGATAATTTTAATAAATCCACCTTTTGCAACAAGTCAAACCGCAGGAGCAAACAGCGATAGCAAACAAGGAGTCAGCGATACAAAAATTCGAAAAAAAATGCACCAGCAGGACTTGGGAGAAGTATCAAGAGAATTGTTTTCTCAATTTATATTTCGAATAAAAAAGGAATTTGAAAACAAGACTGCATATTTAGGTTTATTTTCAAAAATAAAATATTTAAATGCTACAAATGACCATAAGTTAAGAGAAAAGGTTTTTGATTTTATCTTTGAAAAAGGGTTTATTTTTTCATCCGCTAATTTTTCTGGAACTTCCAAATCAAGCCAGTTTCCTGTGGGTTTTCTATTATGGAATTTAAATAAATCACAAAAATTAGAAAATCAAAATATTGAAATTGATATTTTTAACGAAAAAGTTGAAAAAATTGGCAGAAAGCAAATTTTAATTGAAAATAAAAATAAATTTTTAAGTAAATGGATTAATAGACCTGCGGCAACAATTAAATTTCCACCAGTTGGTTCAGCAATAAATTTAAAACCTGATAATAAGGATAAACGCGATAGAATTTCAAAAGATTTTTTGGCTTCTTTAATGTGTGCAGGTAATAATTTTCAATGCCAAAACCAAACGGCTTTATTTTCAATGCCTTCAGCAAGTGCCGGTGCTTTATCCGTAACTCCTGATAATTTTGAAAAAGCAATGGTTATTCATGCTGTTCGGCGAATTCCAAAGGCAACATGGATGAATGATAGAGACCAATTTTTTCAACCGCAGGGAAAGTTATCAACTGAATTTATTTTAGATTGCACAATTTGGAATATTTTTAGTGGTTCAAATCAGACAGTTGCGATGAGAAATGTGAAATATGAAAAAGAAGTATATCAAATTCACAATCATTTTTTCCCATTTTTATTATCTGAAATAAAAAAATGGAAAATTTCAGATTCAGAAATTTCACTTTCAACAGTAAATGATAAAGATAGATTTATGGCAAATTGGTTGAAAGAACAAAAATTTTCAAATGAAAGTTCTATATTAGTTGAAAAGGGTAAAGAAATATACATGTTCTATTTTGAAAATTTGAATCAATTAAGAACACCAAAATTTAAAATTGAATCTTGGGATGCAGGTTGGTGGCAAATTCGTAATGCATTAACCGATGTTGATTTAGCGGATGATTTATTTAATGAAATGAAAATTTTGCACAACAAACTTCGAGATAAGATACTTCCACAAATTGATAAATATAAATTTATAATATAATGAATAATAAATAAATACGCCTAACATAAAATTTGTGTCCAGTTGCGCATTTTTCCCCGACGCGCAATTGCCGACGCACATGAAAAAATGCGCAACTGGCATAAATTTTTTTTCGTTAGTCGTAGAAGCCTTTGTTTTGAAAGGTAGGAACAACATTATAATTGATAATGGAAAATGGAGAATTGAAAATGCCGGATGAAAGTTTAAGATTTCAATCCGGCATTTTTAATTTTTCCGATAGGGATATGCCGCTACGTGTGCGTTCTTGAATGTTTAAAATAAAATAGTATATTTGTTTAAAAATAAATTATGCCAATATATTGATTTTAGGGAAATATCGTTTTTTCTTTAACAGCAGAGAAGAATTACTAATACATGTACATATTGCGACTTCTGACGGAACAGCTAAATTTTGACTCGAACCAATTATAAGTTTAGCCGATTATTATAATTTATCAACCAAAGAATTAAAAGAAATACAACAAATAGTGGAGGAACATCAACATGAATTTACAGCAGCATGGAAACAATATTTTAGTCAATGAAGTTACTAACATAACCAAATTTGGTTTTTGGGTTCTCATAAACGATAAAGAGTATTTTGTACCTTTTAATGATTATCCGGTATTTAAACAAGCCAGTGTCGAGCAAATAATTAATTTCGAAATGTTATCGCCACAACAATTGTATTGGAAAACGTTAGATTGCGATATTGAATTATCAGCATTGGAAAATCCACAACAATATCCTTTAGTATTTAAATAAGCATCAGCCTAAATTTCCGGTTTTAGAAAAATCCGGCTTTTGTTTTGAAAGGTAGGAACAACATTATAATTGGTAATGGAAAATGGAGAATTGAAAGCGATTTTGGATAAAGTAATGTAGGAACAACTATCGTATATGCTGCACGAATTTCGTTGTCGCTAAAAAAGTCCGGCTTTTATTTTGTAATTTGCTTCTTTGCTTTTGAAAGAGATATATTTTATATTTGCAATAAAAAAGATTATGGAAGCTGTTTTAAAAATAACCAAAAAAGATTTGAATCAAGATTTTCTCGAAATACTGAAACACTTGTTTGTAAAAGGAAAAAAGGAATTAACCCTAATTATTGAATCGGAAGAAAAAACAAATCCATTTTTAATTCCTTTGAGTATAGATGAATTCAAACAAAAATTGGAAGAAGGACTTGCTGCGTATAAAAAAGGTAATTTTCTCACACACGATGAACTTTTAAACGATGTTTCGAAATGGTAGATAGTAAAACGCTTATATGGTCTGCACCTGCCATATCCGATTTGAAAAATATCTATCTTTATATTGCAGCAGATTCAATTAAGAATGCTAAAAAATTACGAAACACTATTTTACAAAAACCTACAATATTATTAAATCCAGCATTCGAAAATATTGGACAAATAGAACCTTATAATTCTCAATTGCGCTATCTAATTGAAGGAAATTACAAAATTTTATATCAAATTTTACCTGAACATATTTTAATAGTCAGAGTATTTCATTGCAGCCAAAATCCAATAGTTTTGCTATGATTAATGCTAATAATTAGTCAAATTTAGAGAAATTCTGCCTTTGTTTTGAAAGGTAGGAACAACAAATCTGTGCAAGGTAATAATTGTTCGAAGGTTGTAGAAGCCTTTGTTTTGAAAGGTAGGAACAACAATCTAATTGATAATGGAGGATTGAAAATTTAAAATTGTATCTCCCAAGCAATCAAAATGAAATTTGGGAAATCATTGAAGATAAATTAAAGAACGCAATTAAAATATAAACAATAGAATGATAAATGATGACGATAACATAAAATTGCAATCTATACCCTCATTTTTTACCGACGCACGGGCTGACGCGCATGAAAAAATGCGGGTACGGTTGCAATTTTTTTTCGTTGGGCGCAATTAACGCAACGATTACATTTGATTAAATTTACGATGTGAAAAAAATATTAAGTGTGAAATTGCTAAACATAATAATTAATTATCTTTGTCGGTTATAAAATTGATTAAAGACGATTATGCTTACATATAGAAAAAAAATATTGCTTTCATTTATAGAGATTTTTGGCGGTGATTTATCTGCCACAGATTTACAAAAATTATTATTCCTGTTCGAAGATAGCAGAATTAAAAAAGATTATGAATTTATTCCTTACAAATTTGGCTGTTTCTCGTTGCAAGTTATGTATGATAAAGGAAGTTTAATTAAAGATGGTTTTTTAAAAAATGATGAAAAACGCTGGAGAATAAGTGATAGTTCTAAAAAAATTATTGATACACTTGATATTCAAGATAGGTTCATGCTCAGTAAATTTAAAACTAAATTTGCTGATTTAAGGGGAGATGAATTAATAAAATATGTTTATAAAAATTATCCGTATTTTGCAATTAATAGTGAAATAGTCGGAAATTTACTTACCGAACAAGAACAAAAAATTGTATTTAATTTTAAACCAAAACAAACGACAAAGGAATTATATACAATTGGATATGAAGGTATATCCTTAGAAAATTATTTGAATAAATTAATTAGCCATAATATAAAAGTACTTTGTGATGTGAGAAAAAATTCATATAGTCATAAATATGGTTTTTCAAAATCACAATTACAAAGTGCTTGTGAGAAAGTTGGAATTAATTTTATTCATATTCCTGATTTGGGAATAAATTCAGATAAACGAATAAGTCTTGAAACACAAGCAGATTACGAAAAATTATTTTCTGAATATGAAAGAACTACATTAAAAACAGAAAAAAAACAGCTCGATTATTTATTTGAATTAATAAATAATAACAATCGAATCGCTTTGACTTGTTTTGAATCATCACATAAACAATGTCATCGTGGAAGAATAGCTAAAGCGCTTATGAATTTACCAGAATGGACTATTCCAATAAAACATTTATAAATGCCAAAACAAAAAATACTTATTGCAGTTAAAACTTATCCTTCGATTTCTTTAAAATACGAAGAATTAGTATGCACTGCCGGATTTACAGAAAAAGGCGAATGGATTAGATTATATCCAATACCGTTTAGAAAATTAGAGTATGAAAGTCAATATAGAAAATACGACTGGATTGAAATTGACATTGTTAAAAACACAAGTGACTTTAGACCTGAAAGTTTTAAACCAGTAAATATTGATATACCTATTGTTAAACTATCTCATTTAGATACAGATAATAATTGGGCAGAACGAAAAAAAATAGTTTTACAAAAAGTATATACGGATTTAGATTTACTTATAAAGGATGCTAAAGACCCCAATAATTTAACTTCATTAGCAGTTTTCAAACCAGATAAAATAATTGATTTTGTTATCGAAGAAGATGAAAGGGAGTGGAGTAAAGAAAAATTGTTATTATTAAAACAAGGTAATTTATTCAAAGATATTAAATTAGACGATGAAATTGTCAGAAAATTGCCTTATAAATTCAGTTACAAATTTCAGGATAAAAATGGTAAAGTAAGTAAATTGATGAACGAAGATTGGGAATTGGGAGCGCTATATTGGAAACAATTGAAAAAATACGAAGGAAATGAATATCTTGCATGTCAAGATGTCAAAAAGAAATATTTAGATGATTTTGCGAAAACCAAAGATTTATATTTGTATTTGGGAACAACAAAACTTAATCATTACAGAGCACCAAATCCATTTATTATTATTGGAACATTTACACCAAAAATAGAACTTCAAAAACAATTTAATTTATTCTGAATAAAAAATGATTAATGCGCTTAACATAAAATTGCCGTCCATGCCAACCCGCTTTTTGCCGACGCACGGGCAGACGCGCATGAAAAAATGCGGTTGCAATTTTTTTTCGATATATGCATAATAAACCCAGAAAGGTATAAAACATTTTAAATTTCCAAATCCTAATGTCCTTTGAAACTTAATGTATGTCCGGTTTTTTAATTGAAAAAAGGAGCAAACCGGTCTTCTTTAGCACAAAATCGGCTCAAAAAAATTGCTCGTTGAGTCAAAAAAATCAAAAATTGGGTCGAAAAAATTGCTCGTTGAGTCAAAAAAATTGTTCGTTGAGTCAAAAAAATTCAATACCGGGTCAAAAAAATTGTTCGTTGAGTCAAAAAAATTCAATACCGGGTCAAAAAAATTGCTCGTTGAGTCAAAAAAATAGCTTCCCGACTCAAAAAAATTGCTCGTTGAGTCAAAAAAATTCAATATCGATTGCAAAAAATTGCAAATAGGCTAAATTTATAGTATTTTAAGTTTGTATTAAGTAATATATTGTTAAGAATTGCGTTATTTTGTAAGTATAAAGTTACTTTTATTATCAAAAACCTTGCCATAACCACATTTTGATGGTTAATTCGCATTTTTTTTAAGATTCGGAATTAAGATACGATCACGGTTGCCGAAACGTGCAATCCCCAAAAATAATAACTTATATTATTCAATTCTACCAAAAAAAAATTAATACGATGAATGATTTAGTAAAATCGAGTCCGCTGTCGGTAGCGAGGCTATACGACGAAGCAGGTAATTTATCAGCAAATATGCGACGGGACCTGCCACAGTTTACACAATACGGTGTAACTGAAAAAGAGATAACTGCAATGGAAGATGCAGCTCTCAGTTTGATTAAACAAGACACAGACCAACGTTGGGTTGGTTGGGGTATGAATGCAACCAACAAAACCACCACCCAAAGGAATTCGCTGTTGCTTGTTTTAAACGAAGTATCAACAAAATTGACTGCTTATTTTGGCAAGGATGATGCACATCATGCACGACGTTTGCTAAAAGGCTGCGTAAGTTTAAGTAACGCAAGTCTGGCAGCCAATACTGCTACACTAATCGATTTGCTGACCGAACATCCTACGGATTTTGAACCGGCATTAATCGATAGCACGTTGGTAAAAAAGCTACAATCTGCTTTCGACGCTTATACAAGTAGTTTGAGCGCTAAGAAAGAATTGAATGCAAACCGGAAAGCTGCCACAGTAACCCGCAGTAATTCCAAGACAACGCTTTACACAACGATACTGAAGTATAGCGAACTTGGTAGAGGTATCTGGAAAGGCATAGACCAATCCAAGATGGAAGATTACATGTATGTTTTGTGGCATCCTCAGTCGCCGCCGGTAGCAACACAACCGGCAGCTACGCCAGTCGAAACCGCACAACCGGCAACACAACAACAAGTATCGCCGGTACAGTCAACCGAAGTTTCACCAAATAAAGCTGCCGCGTAATGCAAAAAAAGCCTCCCGTAAAACGGAGGCTTTTTTTATTTTATAAACTTTGTTAAAGTTTATAAATTTATCTAATTTAAGTTTGGGAAAATTAAAAAATATCAGTTTACTTTGTATTTATAAAAATAAAAAACATGGATACAAAAACTACGATAACCGTTTCGGCAATCGTCAACGCAGCAATCGATAAAGTTTGGAAATACTGGACGATGCCTGAACACATTACAAACTGGTACTTCGCATCAGACGACTGGCACGCACCAAGAGCAGTAAACGATTTAAAACCCAATGGAAATTTTCTTATTCGTATGGAGGCAAAAGACAAAAGTTTTGGTTTTGACTTTGAAGGCATATACGACGAAGTCAAAATAAACGAATTGATAACTTATACCATTGGCGACGGTCGAAAAATTAAAATAACTTTTTCAAGTAACGGAAATTCTACCGAAGTAATAGAAATTTTTGACGCAGAAAATCAAAACACGCTTGACCAACAAAAATCCGGTTGGCAAAGCATCTTAGATAATTTTAAGAAATATGTTGAAAAACAGATTATAGATTAATTGCTACTAAATTTTATTGACACTGGTCAAATATTTTTTTCTTAAAACAATCCAGTAAATCAAAAACAAATAAACAGCAATAGCCAAAAACATTATAACAACAGAAAATGTGTTGTATGGCGGAAGGTTGTAATTCAGAACAATTTGATGTTTTCCTGCCGCCAACACCAATCCCATAAAACCGAAATTGGTTATCGATAACTTTTCAGTTTTACCATCAACAGTTGCCGTCCAGCCTTCGTCAAAAGGAATTGAAAAGAATAATAATTTCTTTTTACTGGTTGCAATTTGTCCCTCAATTTTATTTTGACTGAATGCAGTTATCTGCAAAGTGTCGCGTCGTAAACTGTCAACGAGTGATTTGTAATAATCAAAATTTACTGATGCAACAGCTGTATCCTTGAGCGCATTTTCCGTAATCTTTTTGAAATCTTTTACATCAAGCTTTTGATCGTTCAATATAAACCCACGCAGAAATAACATTTCTTTTTGGAACCAATAGTTTAACTTAGCGAAATCTTTTTCATCCATATACGAATCGTATGTATAGCCTAAAGGTAAATAAAAAGGATTCGCAAGTACAACTACATCGTTAAATTTATTGATAGCTTTATAACCATAATTTACACAATTGGGTCGATTGCTTTTGCTCAAATTGTATTTAACATTTATCACTGTTTGCAAAATATAATGATCCATCAATCCCATTGCCCATCGAGCACTTCCTTCGTCTCCTTGTTTAATTACACCAGTTTTCAATAAAAATTTAAGAAAATACGGCTGCTGAAAAGATTTGTAACAAGTTATTCCGTAATATCCCTGAACCATTGCGTCGTTAATGCTTCCATGCACAGCTGACCCCGAAGTATAATCTTTGTTGATGCGATAAAAATTTTTGTCGATCGATTTAAGATAATTAATAGCATCAATTGAATAATCATTGTAACCTACACGCGAGTGAAATTCATTTTTGGTAATTGCAGCCCGTTTATTGACTGTAGAATAAGACATTGCAATTAATTCAGCGCAAACTAAAAATACGATAAAAAGTTTTATAATAAACAAATTGTTTTTAATAACATTTAATCCCGCAAATGTTATTGCATAAAGAATCAAAAATACTGTTGCAATGTTGTTCAAATTGTTGTTTATAACTTCAATGTCGTTGATCTTAAAAGGAAAATGTAAAATAATAAGTAACACAACGAGAGTGATACCTAAAACCGGTAAATTAATTTTATTTTGTTTATCGATTTCGCAAAACACTTGAAGTCCGAGAAACAAAAATGCGAACAAAACGAAGAACGAAAATGTGCGGTAGTAATCTCCCGAAAAGCCCCAAAGTGCATGGCGCAAATACGGGAATATAACGGGTAAAATCCAGATAAATAAAAATGAACTGTAAACTATTTTCTTTCGTTTAGAAAATTGCACAAAAATTTGTGGTAATAATAACAACGATATTAAACCTGTGTAAAACATTGGTGCTTCGTAAAAATTATACCAACCTCTATATTCGCTTGTCAGAATTTTTTTACTGTTGAAAATATATGACGACATTTTGCCACCACCAAGCATGTCGTTACCAAAAAAGCGAAGTAAGGCTGTTATATTGTGCGACGCTTCAGCAAAACCAAATGCCGAACCCGAAGATAATGAATTTACCTGCGATAAACTTCCCGAAACACGCTCGGAACTAAAAAGACTGACAATATAATCGTAGCCTTGCGGTGCATTTAGCGCCATCGCTAATACACCGATGCCGAGAAATTTTAAATGAAATACCAGAAATTTTTTCCAGTTCCATTCTTGCGACTCGATAAACCTGAAAACCGAATAAACAACAATAAAAACAACATACAAAAACAAATAAACAATTCCAAATTCACGAAAGAAAAGTGCAATGACCAACGGCAATGCAAAGATGAAATTCTTTTGAAAAAATTTTTCGAAAGTCAATAAAAGTAAAGCGGCAAAAATCATTTCGTACGTGTGGCTGTACCAACCGCTGCCAATAATCATGAAACCTGAAAAACCAAAAAGCAACGCTCCTACAATGGTTGTCAGCGGCGTCAATTTTAATTCGCGCAGATAAAAGAAAAAGATTATTGACGCAATAATTATTTTAGAAACTTCCATGTAAACAATTCCGCAAGCAATGCCTTCGTTTCCGAAAATATACAAGAATGTTTGAAACGGATATGTGAAAAATGTTATAACGCCATTGCCAACGGCTTCGCCCATACCCTGATAGAAAGACCATTTAGGAACGCCTTCTTTTATGACATTGTGCAGTTGTACAAAAAAAGGATAGAATGAGTTTTCTGTATCACTACCAATGTCTTTAAAAATATAATATTTATCGCCAAGCAAATAATCTTTAAAAACAGCCACAATGATTACAAGCAAAAGTCCCACAAAAATCCATAAACTATATTTTTCAACTTTCAAACCTAAAAGACTTGGCGATTTTTTGGGTTTTGAGCTTTCTATTTTAGCTTTCAGCGGAGCAATTTTTTTTCCCGATTGTTTTTTTTGTTCTTCAAACTTTTTATTTTTTTCTGACTTTTTCATTCATTGAAAATTTTGAACGTTATACTGTTTTAATAAAATTGTAAAATTTACTGGCAATTGTTACCGGATGATGATTGTTCTTTATATAATCAATCGCATTGCCGCCGTACTGATATTGCATAAATTCGTTTTTCAAAAGTAAATCAAAATTGTGGTAAAACAAACCCAAATTATTGTGGCAATAAAATCCCATCGAAAACTGATCAATTATTTCGTCGGGATTTACGGACAAACTGATAATCGGACAACCACAAGTCATTGATTCGAGCATTGTATTAGAAAAACCCTCGAACTCCGATGTCATTACAAAAATTTTTGAATACAAATAAAATGCACTGACTTTTTGCGGCGAAATGAAATCGATAAAAACAAGATTGGTTAATTCCTGCGCCGATTTCTTTACTTGATTCCAATATTCTTTGTCGGCTGCCGGCGGACAAATCATAATAAATTGTTCGTTGGGATATTTTACGGCAAGGTCAATAAAAATTTCCGGGCGTTTTAATCTTTCGCAACGTCCAACCCAAAGAATACTTTTGCGCGCCTGACTGACCGGTGCATCTTCGCCACTCGATAAATTCGGAACAATCATGCTTTTGCGGATATTGTAATTCGTCTTGAAAGACAATTCCTGAAATCGCGATTGAAACGTCAGTGCATTTGCCGCTTTGTACGACCACAACATAAAACGCGCAGTAAACCAACCAATAAAATCTGCCATTCTTTCGAAATCGGTTTCTACGTCGCTGGCAACCATGTAAACAACCTTTTTGTTATAAAAAAGTTTTGTTGTCAATAGCACAATTGCGTTGCCAAAGTTTATTGAGCGAAAAATATAAACTCCGGCGTCAATCTTTTTAATAGTTTTTATCAATTTTAAAAAACCCTGAATTTTTGATTCTTTAAAAGAAAAAGTTTTCCAAAGTTTTACGTTATCTATTGTTTCAAAATCCTTTTGACCAAAATCGGCAACAATCACATTCACGTCCAAGTCGGGTAATAATGCAAGTTCCTTGCCGAGCAAATAAATCTGCCGTTCCGCACCGCCAGTAGTTGACAGAACGCTGCGATTGAAATAGACATAAGCTTGTGGCGAAACAAAGCATATTTTGAAATCCGGCATGTGTGCGTTTAGTTTTTGTCCGATTTAAGATATTTGTAAATCTTTAAATTATCAACTTCATTTAGTTTTTCGAATTTGTCAGCGCTTAATTGTTTGCTGGTTATAATATATTTAACTTTGAGTGACGTCATTGCTGCGTCGTCATATTTAAAAATATTGTTTATTTGTTCCGACGCATTGCCTTCGAAATTCTCTTTATAAAAAATGGCATTGTGCTTTAAATAAACAAATCCCTGCGGATTTAATTTGTAAATTTCGGCGTCGGCAATGCTGGTTGTTTTTTGCGGATGGTCGTGGCAAAAATATGTCGAGCCGGAATTTGGGCAAATGCGTATAAACATATTATGACAACCGGAATAAACCAAAAACAACGCAGGAAATTGCGCACTGCTTCCTTCACACAAATCGTCAATCATAATCATGTCGTTCCATTTGACGTTCTTGCGCAACAATATAGCGGCTTTATACATCGGGTGCAAATTTCTTATCTGATATTCGTATCCGTATGTAACCGTACTGTTGTCGTAAGCGTTGACGTTGTTGGCAATTAAAAACACAAAAATAATTATTGGAAGTGCAATAACTGTAAAAAATTTAGTCGGATTAAATTTTTGAATGACCGTTGTTTTTGTTTCACTTTTTTGCGACGTTTTGGATTTGCTTTTTTCGACTGGTTTCGTGACGGTTTGTTTGACGGTTTCTTTTGTCAGAAAATAATTTTGTGTAAACCTGACAAGCATTTGATAAATAAAAACAATTCCGGCAACAACAAAAACGGCGACTGACGGATATAAAATCAACCGGTAACGCGAATTCGATTCAACCGCATACATTTGCGGATTAAAACCGTTTGATATTTCGATATGGTCGTTTAAGAATGCAACTTTCGACAATAGAAAATTTATGTACGGCATTTGCGAGCCGCTTGTCTTGGCAAAAAACACCATGCCCATTCCGACATAAGCAATCATAACCATATAAAAAATATACGTCGATTTATTTTTGTATGAAACAACAATTCCGACCAAAAACAAAATAAAAGCAAACCAGTTTTGTAAAATTTCCAACGCATATAAAATAATATTTACGGGCAACATATAAATTCTGCCAAGAACGCTAAAAATATTTCCGGCATCAATTTGTTTAAGATTATTCAGTTCGGGAATTGCGTTGACGGCTGTGTTCGCAAAAAGAACTTTATGTTCCCAGTAACGCATACCGACAAAAATGACAATAAACGTCAGAAAATTAATGAAAATATTTTTGCGGTAACTTTTGTCGAAAATAAGCATCGCAATATACAATGCCACAACAATAATTCCTTCGGGACGCGCAAGTATTACCAGGTAACCGACAACGCCCAGATATTTATTACGGTAACTTACCAAAAAGAAAAGCAACATTGTTGCAAATAACATCGATTGCTCGACGGTGATGCTGGCAATCATAAAATATGGCATCGACAATAAAAATGCAACACTCAATAATTTGACGTAAAAATTTGGTAACAAATCGTTTTTTACAAACACAAACAAAGCGCAAGCCGAAACTAATAAAGTCGCAATAAGTGCAATAATCGTTTTGTAAATTAATAAAAAATCATTTGTGAAAAGTTTCAACGGAATATATTCTATTAGCGACAACAAAAGTCGATCCGACGCGCCAGCCCAAACCCAAGTGTCGTTCATTCCTTCTTGTGCGCGGTTGAAGTACAGGTTGAAATCGTTTAATGTGTTTACAAAAAATAAATTGCGCGTCAGATAAAAAATGTAAATCGACAAAAGCGCTAAAGCTGCCAATATTATTTTAACACGGTTGTTGCCAATCTTTTGAACTATTGGCAAATTTTGAAAATAATTTTCTATTTCATTCATCACTTTTTGCTGTGTAATTTAATTTGTAAATAGTGTAATGGTCAACTTTTCCGAATAATGCCGGATTTATATTTTTTGTGGTAAAAAATTTTTCGATTGGAATTGTTAACGCCTTTTCGTCGTGAATAAAATAAGTGATATTAAATTCCTGCGCCAACATTTCAATTTTATCAGTTGCAAGATATTCGCAAGCGTCGTCGAACAGTTCGTTGTATCGCAAACTGCCTGTGTATAAATTATATTGACATGGAATCAAAGGCAAATACCATTCGTCGTGAAAAAATTTCATGAAAATGGTACTGTTTGAGAAAATCTTTTTTGCCGGCGAATGATCAATTTTTTCAATCAGTTTTTTTATTTGCTTTGCGTCGCTTCCGTCGTCAGGTGCATATTTGCCTTGAAAAAATAACAGAACCATTTGGACAATATATAAAACAATACAAAACGTGAGAACCCAAATTACAAGTGAAATAGAATTGATAATAAGTATTGTGCCGCCAATTGCAATCAGCGGTGTTGTCATTTCAATATAACGTTCAGCTTCGCCCAAAAAACGAAGTTGCCGAAAAGCCGTTAGAAAAAATAAAATAGTTGATGCAATAACCGGATAAAACCACCAACGGTTCTGTAACATAAAAGCGTCAGAATAATTCCATGCAATAATCCACAGCAATGGAAATCCATAAACGAGCGACGTCAAACTGTTCATGTAAATATACTGATACATTTTTTTGCTGTCGGTTGTTTTCCATTTTACCCAGATGTCCCAAATCCAGTCGCGCCAAATACTTCGACGAAAACGGACGAGAAAAATTTCGGTCAGATATTTTGCATACGTGTATTTCATCCAATACTGTCCGACTAAAAAATTACGCGCAATTGTTGGCATGTGGATATAAAAAATCAAAATGGCAGCTATTGGAAAAACCAAAATGACTGGTTGCAAAAAAAGCGCTGCCAGCAATATTGACGAAAACAGTAAAAATTGAAAAGCAAAAACGCTACTGATGACAACTAAAAAACTTACGAACGCTGTCAATACAAAAAATAAAAAATTGTGGTTGATTAAGTAACCACTTAAAAAATACAAATACAATGCACTAAAAAGTACGCCAACTCCACGTGCGCTTAATCCGGTATTTTTGGCATTCCAGATTGCAAAATTGAATGGTTGTAAAATGTAAAATAAACCGCTTATCAATAAACAATAATTTATTCCGACTGCAAGTTTTAACGACGGAAAAACCAACAGGACGAAAATTAAAAATGCCGTCAAAGCAATTTGATTGACAACTTGCCCGACATAATGATATTTTTTTTCAATGAAAGTCGTCGGGAAAAAAGACAAAATCCAATGGAAAAATTGTGGATAAGCAAAATTTGTTTCGCCCAAAATATATGGGTAGCCGTTTAAAAATCTGTGTCCGCTTTTTCGTATTCCTTTGATTAAACCGAAATGATACCAATGGTCGGAACTTGCCATCGTAAACCGGCTTTGCACAAAAAGCAGCAATTGGTTGAATAGCAATAAACTTATACAGATAATCAAACTGATGTACATTCTTTATTATTTTATAAAAATCTGCATTAACGATTTACCGACTTTAAATATAGACGATTGATTGAAAACATATTTAAAAAGCAAAAGAACAAAAATAAACAAAAAACTAATTTTGACAGCAAAATTTATTGCATAAAAACCTGACGTCGGTAAACAGATTGCTATAATATAAATACTTATTGCAACAAACGTAATCAGTAATAATTTTTTGATGTTAAAATACAATTGATAAAACTTAGCCGAATAATACATTTTCAAAATATTCCAAAGCGTGTAAGTCAACAACGAAGAAACGGCAGCGCCCATAAGCCCGAAGAATGGAACAAGAATAAAATTCGAAGCAACTGCAAAAATGGTTGACGTAATTAAAATTCCGGAAATGTGAAAAGACTTGTTTTTCATAATCATTCCGTAATGCGTAAAATTGCCAAGCGCAAGTTGCGAAAAAGCCAAAGCAAAAACCGGAATAAAAATCGATGCGTCTCTGAATTCTGGTTTACGCGCAATTACAATTATCAAATCTTTTGCGAAAAGTGAAACTGCCAAGCAAATCCCAATTGTCAAAAAATAAAATTGCGTACATAAGGTTCTGATAAATTCTTTTTGTTCGACAGGTTTGCCTTCTTTCGAAAGTACGATTGGTTCGATGCCGTAACCCAAAGGCGTTATAATGGCAATCTGCAAAATCGATGCAATGGAATATCCAAACCAAAAAAGTCCGACCTGCGCCATTGTTTCGTAAATGTTAAGAATGTAACGGTTTCCAAAATTGATTGCCAACAAACAATAACCCGAAATCAATTGCGGATACGCATATTTAAAAGGAACTTCCAAACTTTGCAATGACAGTTTTGCTTTAATATGTTTTAAATAAACCGGAAGACAAAAAATGATATTTATACAGCTACTTAAAATTGCGCTGTACAACAACGTTTCAATTCCAAAATGCAAAACCGAAATCATAAAAATATTTGCAATTACAATGGCAACAACATTTATAATTGACAAACGAAAATAAAACGCAGCCATATTCGAAATCCGTATAAAGTATGATGTCAATGTCGAAAGCGGCGTCAACAAAATAAGCCAGCCCGCAATTTTTACATATTTGGTGTAGTCAACATTATTGTAAATCGTTTTTGTAATGACTGTTGAACCAAAAATGAAAATAACAGCAATGATGATTGACTGAAACAAAACGCTCAATAATAAATTATATAGAAAAACTGCACGCTCGTTTTTAAAATCGGGTTTATAATAAAAACGACCGATTGCAACAACTGCCGGATTTGTAATAAAATCGGTAATGATTGCCACAGTCAAAGTTATTAAAGAATAAACGCCAAAGTCAGCTAACGAAAAATACAACGAATAATAAGGCAACAATAAAAAATTGACAGCATTTTGTATGATGTTGCCAATTGCATAAATGCTCAGAAATTTATATAATTTTTTGTAGTCTTCGTGCATGTCGAAAAGCTATTTCAAAATATTATAAATGTTCGCCGGTCTTATAATTTCAGCGTCTTTGAAAATGGTAATTGTAAATTCGTAAGGCATATAAGATTGATCAATTATCAGGCGTTTTGATAAATGATTGCAGGCAAATTCAAAAATTTCAGGAATGTTTTGGTGGTACGAATTTTCCGATTTAAAATCGACGAGATCAGTCATGAAATTTATTGATAATGCAATGTTTGTATATTCAAAAAGATGTTTGATTGTGTTAAAAACTATTTTTTTGTGGTCGTTTAAATTGGTGTATAAAATATTAAAGACGCCCGCGATAGTTATAAAATCGTAATTATTTTTTACGTCGCCGAAATCATTGATTTTTAAAAATTTCGAAGTTGGATATTTCGATTTATTTTGAGCAATAAACTCGTCAACAATGTCAACGCCGGTATAACTGAACGTTGAAAATCGGTCTTGCAAAAATGTGAACAAATGTCCCAAGCCGCAACCGTAATCTAACAAACTAAAATTATCAATTTTTATTTGCGACGTCAAAGAATTGAAACGTTCCCATTGTCTGCCTTTGGGCCAGAAAACAGCATTGGGCGAATCGCCAAATTGCTCAAATGCATGCCGGTACATTTCTATGACATTGCTATAATTATTCATGGCTCAAAAGTTTATCAAAAGGCAAAACGTAAAATCCATTGTATTCGTTTAGCAATTGTTGTTTTGTTGCGTTGTAAATATTTTTGTTGTTTACCGTAATGTGGTAATTATAATTTTCGTCGATTGTTCCCCATTTCGATTTGAAATCATAAACGCCTTTTTGCGACGTCCATGTTCCACCCCAGTTCCACCACTCAAAACCTTTGTTTGCGGCATCGAACATTGCGGTTGCAATAATTAAGGAAAGCGATTGCAAGTTGCGAAAATTTTTATCGATGACCGGCGTGTAATATTCAACAGTTTTGTTATAATAAAAAACGAGCAATGCTGCAATCCGAACATCGTTATAAAACCCGATATAAATATTATAATCAATTCCGGCATCAAAATATTTTTCGATATTTTCGAAAAACAGATCGCTTTTTGGAAGTCCGTTTAACGCCAACATATTTTCGTTGTGAATTTTTTTAAGAAAATTTATTTGTGTATTATCAATCGAAACACGAATGTCTGATTTAATTGCTTTTCTAATGACGTTTCTTGTTTTAAAGTGAAACAAGCACATCAAATCTTCGAGCGTTTTAAATTGACCTGCAATTTTCGTTAGTTGACCAATTCTGTAATCCGACTCTGAAGTTTCTAAAGATGAATAATTATAATTTTTGTCGAACGGATTTTCAATTAATGTTGCTGCTGCGACGTCTTCTTTATTAATTAACGTTTTATAGAAATCCAAAAGCAATTGTTTAGTTTCTATGTCGTTCGCTAAAATACCGCCATTGCTTCCATAAAACGGCAACGAGTTTATAACTTTTCCTAACGAACCGGTTTTATAAATTAAAGGCAAAACACCGGTTATTTTGTTTTCTTTTAACGCAATATAATATTCGTATTTCGCATTTAATATTTCGCAAAGAAAGTTTCTGAACTTTAACGAATAATAAATTAACGAACCGTCGTGATGCGAAACAAAATCTTCATATAAATCTTCGTAGGCTTGACTTAGCTTGCAAACGTTTATCATAAATTATGCTATTCTATTTTTTCGTTATTTAAAAACAGTTTGCACCACCATTCGAAACACATAAACGACCAAAGCAGCAAACGGTGATTTTTCTTTTGGTTAATATGTTGGTCAATAATATTACGCACAAAATCTGGTTGAATGAATTGCGGATAAATGACATTTTTGTTCAACAATAAATCTTTAATATATTGTGCGTTTTCGCCGCGATACCAAGATTCGTCGGGCGCAGAGAAACCTTGTTTTTTGCGGTTGATTATTTTTTCAGGCAACAATTCGCTCATCGTTTTACGCAATACGTTTTTACCATCGTCGTAATCGGCATAATTTTTAAACTGTCCATATTTATTGCCATAAGCATTTTCGTCGATGCGTTTTATTTCTTCGAGATTTCCAAGTTTGTGGCGCACCGGAATTTTTTGCGCAAAGTCAACCAAATCATTGTCGAGAAAAGGAAAACGTTCTTCCAAACCGTGCGCCATTGAAAGCTTATCGCCAACAAGCAACAAAGCCGGCAAAAAAGTTTTAATCTCGAAGTACAGACTGTTTTGTATATGTTGTTCGGGCGTATCGTATTGCAAACTTTTGTTGAATGTAAAAACGCGCTCGAAAATTTTACGTGGTTCTGTAATGTCAATTTGGCTAAACACTTCCGGTTGAAAAAGCCTGACTTTATTTTCGTCGGAAACTAACCGTTGCCAGAATTGATAATAGTTTTCGAAAAAAGCATCTTGATTTAGCGACTGAAAAACGCGGTAATATCTCCACGGATAACCGCCAAAAAGTTCGTCGCCACCGGTTCCTTGCAAACAAACTTTCACAAATTTTGATGCAAGGCGACTGATATAATAATTCGGATAACTCATTCCGACGCGCAAGTCTTCGAGATGCCAGACAACACGCGGCAACGACCATTTTAAATCTCCGGCGTTAATTACCTGTTCGTAATGTTCGGTCTTAAAAAAATTTGCCATCAGCTCAGCATCACGACGTTCGTCGTAATGCGATTCAATTCCGGTTACCGCCGACATTTCGAAACCGGCAGTAAACGTACTGATTCTGTTTAAATGGCTACTTGCGATTGCAGTGATGCTTCCAGAATCCATTCCGCCGGACAAATAACTTCCCAAGGGAACGTCCGCTACCAATTGCCGGACGACGGCGTTATTAAAAAGTTCTTTCAATCTTGTTTTAGCATCGTCGAAACTCATGGTTTCATCGGGTTTTGAAAAATCATAGTCCCACCATGAATTATGTTGTATGTCGATACAACTTTCGTCGATCTTAATGGTGTTCGCCGGCGGTACTAAAACGATTCCTTTGAAAAACGACTGAAACGAAAAAAGATTTTGAAAAGTAAAATATTCGTTGACGGCGCTAAGATTCAATTCTGTTTTAAAGTCTGGGTGCATCATTATTGCTTTTATTTCCGACGCAAAAACGAATGTCCGTCCGTTGAACCAATAATAAATCGGTTTGATTCCATAGCGATCGCGGCTAATGTATAAAGTTTTTGTGTGCATGTTGAAAGCTGCCACCGCAAACATGCCGTTCAAACGTTTGAAAAAATCTGTTCCGTATTCGGCAAGTCCCTCGACAATTACTTCTGTGTCGGTTGTTGATGCAAACCAATGACTTTTTGTTTGAAGTTCCAATTTTAATTCGAGAAAATTATAAATGCAGCCGTTGAACACAATTACCCATTCGCCGTTTTTTGATGTCATAGGTTGACTGCCTTTGCTCGATGTATCAATAATCGCCAGACGCCGGTGCGCAAAACCGATATTGGCGTCAACAAAAAAACCTTCGCTGTCCGGTCCGCGATGTGCAATTGCAGCCGCCATTTTTTTCAAGGTTGGCAATGCAACCGGTTCTTTGTTAAAATTGAATATTCCAGCTAATCCGCACATTTATTTTTAGAATTTATAATTCTCAATGGTTGAAGTAATAAATTTAAATTCATCGCTTGTTAATGAAGGAAAAATTGGGAATGAAATACTACATTGGTCGGCAATCCACGCATTCGGAAAATCGGTTTTTTCGATTTTATATTTGTCAGCATAATATTTCAACGCATGAACTGCGTGTGTTCCCGGGCGTGTTGAAATTCCGTTTTGTTGCAGATATTCCATAAACTTATTTCGCAGCTCATTTATTTTTTCGACATTATTTATGGAGACTTTTTCGGGCTCAAACATGCAAACATACGATTGAAATCCGTTTATAAAATCTTTATCGCGAAATGAAATATTTAGCCAAGTAATTGTTTCGAAAAACGCATCATATTTAGTTGCCCAAAACAAACGTTGCAAATGTATATTTTCGGCTCTGTCCATTTGTGTTGTACCAATTGACGCCTGAATATCCGTCATACGGTAATTGTAACCCAAGTATGGAAATTCGGGCAACAAATAAGGCTTTGCGCCATGATGACGTTGCAAATCGGAAATCGAAGCGCCATGGTCGCGCATGGCACGTAATTTTGTTGCAAGCGCTTCGTCATTTGTTGTAATCATTCCGCCTTCGCCGGTGGTTATTGCTTTGCGCGGATGAAAACTGAAACAACCGGTATTTCCAAAATTTCCGACGTGAATATTTTTGTATCGTGCAGCAAATCCACAAGCTGCGTCTTCTATAACAAGCAAATTATGTTTTTTTACGACAGCATTAAAAGCGTCCATGTTAACCGCAAGTCCGAATAAATGGACAGGAATAATGGCGCGTGTTTTTTTTGTAATTAACTTTTCTATTTGCTGAATGTCGATGTTGTAGGTTTCTAAATCGATGTCGCAAAAAATAGGCGTCGCACCCAATGCTTCGACTGCGTTGGCAGTGGCAATCCATGTAAACGCCGGAACAATTACTTCGTCGCCGGCAGAAATACCAAGCGCTGCCATCGATAAATGCAAGGCGGTTGTGCAATTCGAAACGGCAATCGAAAATCTGGCGCCAGTAAATTTGCACCATTTTTCTTCGAATTCCTTTACAAACGGACCTTGCACAATCCAACCAGACTGCAAAGGTTTTAAAATGTTATCAAATTCAGCTTGCGTGAAAGTGGTTTTTGCGATTGGAATATTCATTGTTCGGATTTATAAATTGTTTTTGCGCCATTCGATTAATTTTTGAAGACCTTCGCGTAAAGAATATTTTGCTTCGAAATTCAAATCGGCTTTTGCTTTTTTATTTGAACCAATACGGTTTTGAACTAAACGGCGTGCATCGTCTGCATTGTATGGTTTGTAAATAACTTTGAGATTCGATTTTTTCAGTTCGATTATTTCGTCGCACAATTGTTTGATGGTTGTCTGGACTTCTGTGCCGACATTATACATGGCGTCGGTTTTATCACTTTTTAGCGCCAACACATTACAACGCGCAATATCTTCGACATAAATAAAATCGTAAGCCTGACTTCCATCACCGTTGATTGTTGGTGGTTCGTTTGCATCAATTTTATTTAACATAATCGGAATGACGCCGCTGTAAACTGCTTGCTGATCTTGTCGGGGTCCGTAAACATTCATATAACGCAAACCGATAAAATCTAATCCAAAACGGTCACAAAATGCGCGACACATTGCTTCGCCGGAAATTTTTGTCGCTCCATAAAAATTGCGGTTGTTAAAAGGATGTTCTTCTGTCATCGGCAATTCAACCGCGTCGCCGTAAACCGATGCTGATGATGAATAAATCAGTTTTTTAATTTTGTTATTGACACATGCTTCAAGTACATTGAAAGTTCCTTCGATGTTTACATGGAATGCGGTGCGCGGATAATCTTTGCAATGCAACAACCACATAGCCGCCAAATGAAAAACATAATCGATTCCGCTCATGGCTTTGTTTAAAATGTCAATGTCACGGATGTCGCCACCGTCAGCAAAAATTTTGCAACGTTTGTCTTTCAGACTTTCTGAGATATTTTCAATTTTGCCACGTGCGAAATTATCGTAAATAATAACTTCAGCGACGTCTTCTTTTAAAAGTTCGGCAATTAGAAAACTTCCGATAAAACCGGCTCCACCGATGACTAATATTTTGCTGTTTGTCAATTCCATTTTGTAACTATTTGTCTGTTGTTTTAATGCGTTTGTAAATGTCCGAAGTCAACGCGTAAAAATAATAAAGACTTGTCAAAGTAAATAAAAAACAAATTACGTAAACAAATCTGCTTGAGTTTTCGCTGCCATCGGCAAAGAACGCTGTTATGATAAAAAAGAAATTCAAAAATAAAATTTTGAATGACATCGGCAGCTCAATCAAAAGTTTTTCTTTGTTGATAAAATAAAATACCAGCAACAAAATTACAATGAACAAAAATAAAAACGAATGATTTACAAAACCATTGTAAATTGCTGCATATTTAAATGTCGAACCCAAAGAAACTAAACCTAAAGTAATTGCGCCAACCAATAATTGTACAATGGCATCGATTCTTTTTTTAGGAAAATATTTTCTAACAAACAAGCCAATATTTTCAGTAAAAAACAACGCAACCAAAACCCACAAAGAATAAAACGGAATAAATCCACGAACTATTTTTTGCGAAATTAAAACTGGTAATTTTTCGGGATAGTGCGCATAAAAATTTAGTACGCGTATTGCTGCCGATTTGTCTTCCATTTTGTCGTTGTTATAAAAACTTGTACTGTCTTTTGCCCATTGGTTTGCCCAGGCACCGGTTGCAAATTCGTTGTTGCCGTCAAGTAATATCTGATCGCCTTGTGTCGAAATAAAAATCGGTTTGCCTGATTGTTTGGTTGCGTACACAGACCATGGAACGATACATGCCAGCGTAAAACCGGTTACCAGAATTAAATTTGCTATTTGTTTTTTTTCTTTTGTTTTAAAGTAACGATAGATTAAAAAACAAACGATTAACAGCGGTAAGAAAAGAAAACTTCCTTTAATTAAAAAACCAATCCCGATGGAAATGCCTAATAAAATTGCGGTTATAAAATTCGATTTTTTTTCGAACAACAAAAATAGTAAAGTAATTAAAAATGCCCAAAACATGATTAAACTTTCGGTAAGAATTTGCATCGAAATATCGTAATAACCGTCGGCATGAAAATAGCTGGCTATGATGCCGCATACCAAACCCGGCGTCTTCCAGAGATAATAGCCGAGTGCCGGTAACGAAACCGAAATTAATAACAAAATTACAAGTTGCGTTTTTTTAGCAGCCAACGGACTAACACCAAAAACTTTATAAACGAGTCCAAGAAAAACTGAATATCCGGGCGTTCTGTAAAAATTATCGGTTCCGGCGTTTTTGGTAAAATATTCGGCGCTGCCTTCGGTGTTGTTATTGAATTTATAAACGCTAAAGTTTTCGATTCCGCCAAATTTCTGAACGCCATGACCTTTTGCAAAATTGACTGCCATTGATTGATATTCCCAAGCGTCGCCACCGAAATTGCAGTAATCGTGGTAGCTTTCGTTGACGCTGTATTTGGCAAAATAAATGGTGAATAATATAATCGAAATTGCTAAAATGCTGTACCATTTGCCAACGTATTTTCCCACAATTTCAAACGCTGAAATTTTAACCGGTTTTTGTTGAACCGGTTTTGCTACTTCGTTTTTGAATTGGTTTTTATATTGTTCTTTTAGTTTTTTCGACATTTGTAAAAAGTTTATAAATCGACAATATTTATTTGCAATAATTGTTTAAAAAATCGTTTGCTTTTGTGTTTCCCATTTGCAACGCCTGACGCCACAAATTGCAAGCAACATCTTTTTTATTCAGATTTAATTGGACGGCGCCAGCCAGCAAAACCGGTTCGCTAAAATTGACTTTTGTTGTGAAAATTAAATTCAACGTGATATTGCAATAATGTTCCGCCATGTTAAAATTATGAAAGTTGTAAGCATCAACAGCTTTTGAATAACAATAATTTATGTCGTATAACTGCGATTCCAAATCGAAATATAAACTTACGTTTGGCAAAGCTTTTAATATTCGTTCTTTGTCGTTCCAAGTAAGCGCTGTACCTGCTAAATTTAAATATTTAAGGTTCGGCAATTTTAAAAGTGCATCAGGAAAATTTTTAATAGGATTATTGATTAATGAAAGCGATTCGAGATTTGTCAACTCAGAAATTGAAACCGGTAAACTATCAATTTGATTATTGCTTAAATTCAGTTGTTTTAGCTTTTTTAACTTCGTTAATACTTCCGGGAATTGCTTTAAATCATTGTTATTTAAATATATATATTCAAGGTTTTGTAATTGAACAAATTCCGGCGGCAACGATTTCAATTTCTGATTTAATAAATCTATTGATTTAATTTTGTCTCGATGTTTCAACGCATTCGGAATTGAATTTTCGTTGCAAGAAACGAACGTCAAAAATCCAAATACGATTACAATTGTTTTTAAACTGATTAACTTCATTTTAAATTTGACTTAAATAATTGATAAAATTGATTTGTAATATTTGTCCATGAAAAATTTTCTGCAATTTTGCGCGACTGATTTGCAAATTTTTCAAAGTCATTAGAAATCAAAATTTCTGAAATAGCAATTGCCAATTTTTCAACGTTTTCTTTTTCAACAATAATTCCATTTCCGTCAATCAATTCCGCCACTCCGCCAACGTTGGTTGCAACCACCGGCAAACCGCAAGCCATCGCTTCCAGCAAGGCATTGCTCATGCCTTCGTTGCGCGACGGTAAACAAAACATATCGGCTTGATTATAAATTTGCAAAAGTTCGTCTTTCGATTTGCTTCCCCAAAATTTTACTTTATCCGAAACTTTTAAATTTTCAGCTTGTTGTTTTAATGTTGAAAATTCCTGTCCATCGCCAACCAACCAAACTTCCACGTTTTTATTTTGTAAAACCTCTTCGACCAATGTGCTAATTAATAAATCATAACCTTTAATTTTGCTTAATCTTCCGACGCCTAAAATTATTCTTTTTTTGTCAATTTTCGAAATTTCTTTTTTCCGGCAAAAATAATTTGTATCAACGCCATTGGTAATAACCGTAATTTCTTTTTGTGAAATTAATTTTTGCGCTTTGATTTTTAACTCCGACGAGTTTGCCGAAATTGCTATCGCATTTAGCCAAATGATTGGCGTCAACCAACTGAATATAAATTTGTCGAGCCATTTCCATTTTGCTTCGTGATACGGAACGTCGCTGCCGCGCAATAAAATGATGTATTGCGATTTGTAAAATAATTTTATTAAAAACGCTACATATCCGGCAGGAACACCAGACCATGCAACGATCAAATCGTATTTTTGCTGTCGAATTATTTTTGACGTCTTGCAAAAAGCTTTTATGCTGAAAAGAATTAAATCTTTGATTGATTGGTGTTGAATATTTTTATTTGACTTGCGAATGTCGAGATAATAAATATTTCCCGTTTTGTAATTTTCGGTAAACGTTTGATTTGTTGACGCAGTTACAATGTCAATTTGAATGTCAGAATAATTGGTATTAAAAGTATCGAAAACATTTTTGCAAGCCCTTGCCTGTCCGCCGCCCAACGGAGGATATTCATTATTGAGCATCAATATCCGCATCGAAATTTCCTTTTTTGTCAATGATATAAATAGGGCGATTTTTGGCTTCGTTGTAAATGCGACCGATGTATTCGCCTAAAATCCAAATGAGAACAAACGTAAACCCAAAGAATATAAAAATGATGACCGACAACCATTTGAATAATTCGTATTTCGAATGATTTATCAGCATGTCGATAACCATGTAAATTAAAAATGATGTTCCTAAAGTTATTGAAAGTAAGCCAAGCCACATGCCGAGTTTTAATGGCAATAATGAAAAAGTAATCAGTCCGTCCATCGACAGTTTGAGCATTTTCTTTAAGGTGTAATTTGTCTCGCCGGCGGTTCTTTCGGGGCGTTCAAAATCGACAAACGTATGTTTGAAACCAACCCACGCAACCATTCCACGTAGGTAAATTGCTTTTTCGTTCATTTGTGTTAAAACGGTCAGAACTTTTTTGTCAATCAAGCGGAAATCGCCGACGTTACGCGGTATTTTAATGTCACTAAAATTATCCAATAATTTATAATAAAGAATCGCAGAATATTTTTTAAACAAACGATCGTTGCGTTTGATGCGTCGCGCATAAACAATATCGAAACCTTTGTTCCATTGTTCAATCATTTGCGAAATGAGTTGCGGCGGATCTTGTAAATCGCAGTCTAAAGTTATAATTGCGTCGCCCGAACAATTTTTAAGACCGGCAATGAGCGCTGCTTGTTGTCCAAAATTGCGACTGAAGTTTATGTATTTTACTTTTTTGTCAGACAAACTTAGTTCGATCAACAATGCCAGTGTGCTATCGTGACTGCCGTCGTTAATGAAAATCAATTCCCAATTGTTGCTGATGGCTTTCATCAAATCAACAATTTTTCGATACAACGTGCCGATGTTTTTTTCTTCGTTGTAAGCTGGAACTACAAAACTATATTTTTTTTCGATCGTCATTCTTAAATAGCTGTTTCCAAACAATTGTACTGAAATTTTTGTGCCAAAGTAATAAATAATAATTATTTGTCGGAAATTTTTTTTTATTTTGACGTAAATATTTAATAATTATTTTAATTTAGTTTCCTAAAATTAGTTCAAAAAAATCAAGATGATTCAGATTACTTGCCGGAATGAAAAATTTTTGTCGATTGTTTCAAAAATTCCGCTAATTAAATATTTATTCGTCGTCAAAATTTTTCGTATTCACGAAATTATTCAGGCTAAAAATCTTGATAATACGTTTCGGTTTTTTCTTGTCGATAATAATATTTCAAAACAGACAACGATTGACCGGTTTGCAGAAATTGATGATGTCGCCATAAATTATTTAAATTTTGGTTCGTCAAATATTATTCACGATATTGGCGTTTCGAATGGTTTGACTTCGTTAAGTTTTTATCGGAAGTTGACAAACAAAAAAATAAATTTTCAGTTCTTTATTTCCGACAAATTTTCAAAAATATTTTACGAAGGAAAATTTGTTACCAAAATTTATGATGTTAATGGTAATTTGTTAATTGCATACTTGTTTAACTTGGTTGCATCAAAAGCAAAATATTTTTTGTTAAGTAATTTTTTGTATTTTATTATTCGAAAATTTTATCCGCGTCAAAAAAGTAAAGATAAAAGTGTGCTGCTTTTTAGTAATGAATTAATTCCGTTGTTGGAAAACGGTGAAATAAATTATATAGATTATGACGTCTCGAAAACAAAACTTACAAATAAATTTACATTTGTGAGATGTATGAATGTTTTAAATTTATCCTATTTTTCGGAAAGTCAAATTAAGACTGCTTTAGCGAACATATTAGATTTATTGATTGATAACGGAATTTTGCAAATAGGACGTACCGCACAAAGCAATATTAATCATGTTAGTTTTTACAAAAAATCGAACGGTAAGTTTGTATTATTGGAAAATGTAAATGAAGGGACTGAATTAAAAAAGATTATCCAATATATTTTATTAAAATAAAAAACAAACTAATAATAAGCGAAATGCCAAGCAAAATTATAAAAGCATTACGAATTTTTATCTGACGTTTTAAAATGTATATTTTTTCTTTGGTCTCGACATGACGTGCCAAATGTTGCAACGCTTTTTTTACTTTTTCAATGGTTTCTTCATTCTTCACAATATAGTACATTGCGCCTCTTTTCATCAGGTCGAGTGCGTTGGAAATATTTTCAGAATTTGTTAGCAGCAAAATAGGAATGTCTGGTTTGCGGTCATTCACCAGATTGTATAATTGATAAATCGAAGTGGATTCTATTTCGCTTAATTTCGAATTGCAGTCAAGTATAATAACATCCGGTAAAAGTTCGACACTTAGTAGCAACGATTTAACATCGGCAAAGGCAATAGCATTGTATTGTAGGTCTTGATTTATTTTTGAAGCTAAAGTTATTGCAAAATGCTCATCTTCATCAACTATAAAAACTATTACCTGACGTTTAACTAACATAATTATTTTGCCTTGGTTTGTTGTTAAAAAAATATGTCTAAAAAATCAGAATTTTTTGTAAAAATAATGATTTTTTAGACATTTACATCAAAACGCAAAAATTATTCTATCGATCGGTAAACTCCTTTTGATGCAACTGCAAGTCGTCGCATTAAATCGCGTGAAGCTTGTTTATTATCTCCGGCATCGCTTCCCATCAAAAATGCAGTCGAAAAAATATTTATATTTTTAGCGCTGCTCCATGATTGAACATCATTAACAATATCGTCAGGCGAAGTTTTTTTGCCGCTGGTTGGTGTACCGTCAGTTAAAAAATAAATTGTGTTGACGTCGCCATAAGAAAAAGCGGTTTCGAGTGCGTCATAAATACTGGTACCACCGCCGGCATTTATTCCTGCAATATAATTAATCGCTTTTTGTACATTATCAGACGTTGCCTGAATCATTCCCGAATTGTAAAATTTTACTTCGTGATTAAAAAAGATAATGTTAAACTTGCAGCTTTGATCGAGCGACAACAAGGCTTTTGCCAATTCGAGTTTTACAAATTGTATGCGACTGTAATTTTTTCCGTTCGATGCTGTAAAACTTGCATCCATGCTGCCCGAAATGTCAACAACAAAAACAACTTTTTTACTTCGGACAGTTCCATAAATAAAACTGCGTGGTTGACTAACTTTATCGAGAATAGCTTGCGCTTTTGCTTTATCGACCGATGACTTAAAAGCGGTTAAAATAAGCGCTTTGTTTTCGGTATCTGTAATTGTATTTTTCAATGCTTCCAAAACTTCGAGTTTGTGCGACGAAAATACAAGCATGTTTATAACATCGACAACTTCCTTGCATTTCAGTCCTAAAACATGATCGTCTATAACATCGACAGCACGCGCTTTATATGTTGATGTTTCGAAGCAACTTAAAATGCTGATTGTTTGTGGTGATGTAAATCCTTCTGCTTTACCAATCAAAGATTTTTTCAAAATATCAATTTGAAAGTTTGGAATTGCTTCGTTTTTTAATTTCGAGCAAAGTGTGTTTACGTCATCGTCGGTCCAAGTGCCGACATAATTTAAGTCTAATGGCGACTGACTTCGGGCGAATCCCAGAAATGTCATGAAAACAAAAAAAAGAACAAAACGTTTCATATAAAAAAAGATTAGGTTAATATTATTATGGAAATGTAATTTAAAATTTTGAATCAAAAATATCAAAATTTAATATAAAACGCTATTTCATAAATATTCGTACCTTGTTTCGAAAAATATTGATTTCATGTTTTAAAATTAAACGAAAACAAACTGTCATTTCTTTACGTTTTATCTGCAATTTAACATTCAATTTAATTTGTTTAATTAAAAGTTTTGTCTTAAATTTCTGAAAATAATTTCGCGACAAATCATAAAAAAATAAAGCCATGACTAAAAAAGCAGAATCAACAATAAATTTAGTAAAGACAATTGACTTTCATGTTCAGAACGTCATTAATGGCGAACGCAGGTTTGAAAATATATTTCAGTCGTTAACCCGTATGATTTTAGGTGACCCGACAAAAATTGAAAAAATTTTTGTGAACGGTCGCAACATGTACGATTACGAAATTTTCCGGCAGGGCGACAAGCATATTATCGGAATGTACGAAGAACTCAACAGTTTCGTGTCGTTTGTAAAAGACGCTGCCGAAGGCGGTTCATCGCGCGAAATGGCTTTTGTGTTGATTGGCGAACCCGGTAATGGAAAAACATATTTTGTTGACCATCTCAGTTCGTTGTACCGTTCGTTTATTTCTCTTCAGGAAAACCGTCGCTATACATTCAGGTTAAAAAATCTGGACTTGCTTGGAGGTTACGGAAAAATAAAATCCATCGAATCGCAAACTTTCGAAGACCCAATGATTTTAGCAATGAATCTTTTCGACGACAAAGCCGACAATGTTGCATATCTTAAAACACTTGGTGCGACTGACGAGCAAATTAAAACGTTTTACAAAAATTATCGCGTACTTGGAGCTTGCACCTATTTTATCTTCAATCAAATTAAAGAATTTTGCAACGACGATATCGAAAAAATAAAAGACTTTATCGAAGTTGTAGCGTTACCAGTTGGAGAGTCGCGCGGAACGATTACCGGAAAATATGCCGCAAAAGATAAAATCACTTCATCGGCGGTTGATTTGTTGGGCGACGAATCTATTACCAGACTTTTACACATTACCGACACCGACAATCCATACCGATTCGATTTGCGACGTGGAGCGTTGGCGCGTGTTGCCGGTGGCGGCATTCACTTTGCCGACGAAGTTTTCAAAAACAAACGCGACTTGGTTCAGGTTTACCTTGGCGTCATTCAAAATCGAACCATCGAAATCGAAGGTTTCAAATGGCCATTAGACACATTAATTGTTGCAACAAGTAACAATGCCGAGTTCGCGCGTTTCCTCGAAGAAAAAGAACAAGCACCGATTATTGACCGTTGCCGGTTGTCGTACATGGCGCACAACACCAATTACAAACTGCAAATGAATTTGACACAATTTGCAATTGGCAGTTGGGAAAAAACGACACTTACAAATCGTAAAATGCACATCGACCCGAATTTGAATTACGCGCTTTCGGTTGCTGTCATTCTTTCTCGTATGCCAAAAGTTGACAAACTCAATCAGGTCGAAATGATGAAACTTGCTGCCGGTGAAGTCGCCGGAGAAAAAAGCATCAAAACGCTTTCCGAAGTTATCAACGAACTCAATAACGATCCAGACATCACCAAGCGTTTCGGACAAAAAGGTTTGGGTCATCGAAATCTTGGCAGGTCAATACAAATTTTACTCGAACGCAGCGAAACGCAGGAAGGTTGCTGCATGTATGCCGGCGATATTTTTCCGGCGCTCGAATCGGTCATTCTCGATTATGTGCAGGACGCAAACGAGCGCATCAAATATTTTAACGATTTAAAAACAGCAAAAGGTTTGCACCGCAAAAATGTTATGACAGCTATTTTTAATGCTTACATGGACGAACCCGATGCAATTGAGAAAGACGTTTTGAATTATGTGAACATGATTATTGGAATCGACGCTAAAAATTTGGGACCAGATAAAATATGGACGTACAAAGACCCGCAAACAGGCAAACTTGTTCCTCTCAAAATTGACGAAACATTTATTAACAGCGTTGAAGAAAGAATGGGATTGAAAAACTACGAACAAAAGCAAAGTTACCGGACAACAATTTCGAAAATATACGGACAAAAAATGGTGCAAGACCCGAATTACAATTTTATGGATAACAACGATTTGGTAAAAGCTGTAACTGATGTCCGTTTAAAATCGGACGTTGCAGGAGCCGGAAGTTTGGTTGGTGCATTATCAAATCGTACCAACGAAGAAAACCAAAAATTGTACAACCGAATGATTGACACAATGGTTAACAAACTTGGATATTGCAGCACTTGTGCACAAAAAACAATCGAATATTTCTGCACACACGACGACGCCAATTGATTTTTTATTTTGAAATTATGACATCAAGAGAAATCGAAGCATCAGGCATCAACGAGCATGTCATCGATCAAAAAAAATCGCGAATAAAATTATTTTCGGAGATTTATGATTGGAACGATTTTCGTATTTTTTTACATCGCATACAAGAAAACTCGCCAATTATTTCATTGCAGTCGCTCGAAGATTTGATGGAGCACGACAAGCAACGTGAGCAAGATGGTTTTCCAAGAAAAATACGTTTAGGAAAATTAATCAAACCAAGCGATGGAACAAAAGGTCAAGTTGTAGTTGTTCCGACGACCACTGAACCTAAATTTTACCACGATCCATCAATAACCGAAGACGGCGAAGGTCAACCAACCGGTGGAGCAGGCGAAGGCGAAGAAGGCGAAGTGTTGGGCGAACAGCCAGCCGACCAAGACGGAGAAGAAGGCGAAGGACAAGGCGCCGGCGAAGGTAGCGGTGGCGAACACGACATTATCAGCGATGCGTTTGACGTTGGCAAAGTGTTGACTGAAAAATTCGAATTGCCAAACGTTCATGAAAAAGGCAAAAAATATTCGATTACTAAATACAAATATGATTTGACCGATAAGAATCGCGGTTTCGGTCAGATACTCGACAAAAAAGCAACGCTGAAAAGAATTATCGAAACCAATATTTTGTTGGGCAACATTCAACAGAACGAACCATTCGAACCCGAAAATCTGGTACTCAATCCGCAAGACCAGATTTTCAGAATCATGTCAAAAGAAAAAGATTACGAAACACAAGCCGTTGTCTTTTTCGTACGCGATTATTCCGGTTCGATGCAAGGCAAACCGACGGAAATAATTACGTCGCAACATTTGTTAATTTACAGTTGGCTCATGTACCAATATCAGCGCAATGTAACCACGCGATTTATTTTGCACGACACCGAAGCCAAAGAAGTTCCCGATTTTTATACGTATTACAAATATCAAGTTGCCGGTGGTACAAATGTTTATCCGGCTTACGAACTGGTAAACAAAATTGTATCAGAAGAAAAACTGGCGCACGACAATAACATTTACGTTTTTCATGGAACCGATGGCGACGACTGGGAAAACAACGGAACAAAAATGCTGGCTGCTGTTGAACAAATGCTGACGTATGCAAGTCGCGTTGGAATAACAATTGCTAAAAACGATTATTCGAGCGGCGAAACAACAGTTGAGCAATATGTTAATAAATCGGGTTTGTTAGACACAAAACCGAAACTAATTCGTCTCGATTCGTTTTCGGCAGCCGAAGCGTCAGAAGTAAGAGTAATTGAAGGAATACGCAAATTGGTAAGCTAATATTAATTAAGAATTAAGAATTAAATTATGGAAATCATTTCCCAACATACAAAGGCAATCATGGAGGAGTGCAAAGTTCGTGCGCGCGCTGCCGGATTGACTTTTGCCGACGAAACGCTCGAATACATTGTTACCAACCGCGACATGCTCGAACTTTCGCCAAAAGTAATGATTCCGACTTTATACGATTATTGGATTGACGACATCGAAGTGTTGCGTGCCAAGGGATATTACAAAGTTTATCCGAACAATCCTTACGAAACCGTCATCAATTCGCGACCTGCAATTTCATATTACAATGACAACAATCCGGACTGGTTGAATATCATGATTTTTTATCATGTGTTGGGACATATAGATTTTTTCCAGAACAATATTTTATTTCAACGCACTTGGAACGACGATTTTGTTGGACAAGCATTGGCAGACAAACGGTTGATTGCAGCGTTGCGAACAGAGCACGGACGTTGGGTTGACTATGTAATTGAATTTAGTCGAGGTATAAATAATTTGGTGGGATATTTTGAATTGATTGGCAAAGATAATTTTCCAGAAAACATGCGTCCGTCGTCAATGCTCGAATATTACTTCGATATTTTTCTGCAAAAATTGTTGCGCGTACCGGAACATCAGTTATTCAACGAGGTGGAGCGTTACAACAAATTGAACAAACAAAACGAAGCAGTTGCCGAATCGGTTTTCTTCGCCGAAATCAAAATAAAGTATCCCGAATTCGAATCAAAATATTTAAAATACCGCGAGAAAAAAAGACGTCCCAGCATCGACGTCATGGAGTTTGTAATTGAAAATTCACCGTTTCTTAAAAAAGAACAAAACTGTTGGATGAAGTCGGTGGCAAGTATTGTACGGAATACGGCTTTGTACTTCGAGCCTCAAATTCGCAGCAAAATTATTAACGAAGGCTGGGCAAGTTACTGGCACGACAAATTGTTTATTCAGGACGACCGCATCAAAGGTCATGAGTCGGAATATGCGCACATCAACGCCGGAGTTACATCAATTAGCCGCGTCGGACTAAATCCGTATGCAATTGGTTTGCGGTTGATTCAATACATCGAAGAATTGTCGGACAAAGGAAAAATGAATTACTATTTTCAGAAAAGCAACGATTTTGTTTTCCGCGAAAATTATAATAAACAAACCGGCGGCGGACAAAAAACGATTTTCGAATTACGTAAATTGTTTTCGGACTTCACGCTCATCAATACTTTTGTTGATCAGGAATTTGTTGACAAACACGATTTATTTGTTACCGGAAAAAAATATAACGAAAATCGCGGAACAATTCAGTATTATGTAAAAAGTCGTCAGGCAGCAGAATACAAAAAAATGTTGATTGATTCGTTGTATCATCCGCCGAAAGTCGAAGTAGATTTGTCGAGAACCGACGATGAAAATATTTATTTACTGCATCATTTCGAAGGCAAACAATTGTACAAAGATTATATACCGGAAACTTTGCTGGGCTTGGAATTTCTTTGGGGCGGACAAGCGCAATTAGAAACCACCGAAATTCATTTGCGTAAGCCAGTCATGCCAAACGAAAAACCAAACTACGAGTACAAACAAGTGCTTTACACAATGAAAGACAAAAAACTGATAAAAGAGTTTATTTAATATATGGAAAATTTTAAAGACTTAGAAGAAAAAGGCAAACGCCTCGAAGCGTTGATAAATTTGAGCGAAGCAATTCGCGACAAAGAATTTTGTTTGCCCATTCGTTACAACGATTTTCTTTACTTGGCAGCAACAAAACCGCAAGCAGCTTTTCGCGACATTTTCCAACTTTTCCATGACATGGTTCACAACTACATTCCTGATGGCGAAGACGAATATCCTGAAACATCACATTCCATCGGATTTTTCAGTTACGATACTTCAAATTTATTTATCAACGATTGCGACATACCTTTTTTTGCTGACCGTCTTTTTGCAAACCGATTTATGAATTTGGTAAACGGTTTTCGTTCGGGTATTCAAAACAACCGCATTTATCTTTTCGAAGGACCACCCGGTAGTGGTAAAAGTACATTCTTAAATAATTTGTTGAAAAAACTTGAAGACTACACCAACACACCAGCAGGCACAATGTACAAAACCCGTTGGGTTTTGGACGTCGAAAAAATTCGTCGCGTACAGCACATCGAAACTAAGATTATTAAAATTGCACAGGATTCCGGCAGCGAAGATTTTATCAGACAAGTTCCGGGTGCGATGCGTCGAAATTACTACAGTAAGACAATCGAATTTTCCTGTCCCAACCACGACCATCCTATTTTGCACATTCCTGTCGATTTCCGCAAACAATTTCTCGAAGAATTAATTACCGACAAAGAGTTTAAAGAACAACTGTTCAACTCCGAGGAATATCGTTGGGTTTTGAAAGACATTCCTTGTAGCACATGCAGTTCGCTGTATTCGCTTTTGATGGACGCATTGACCGACCCAATTGAAGTCTATGATATGATTCAGGCACGACTGTCGCGGTTTAACCGACAGTTTGGCGAAGGCATCAGCATTTTCAACCCGGGCGATCCAATATATGACCAACCGATAATCAATTTTCCATTGCAGGAGGCAATCAACGATTTATTTAATAACGACGACATAAAAATTGCACATTCCTATTTAGCCCGAACCAACAATGGAGTATATGCCTTGATGGACATCAAAGAAAATAATGTACATCGGTTGATGAGTTTGCACGGAATAATTTCTGATGGCGTTCATAAAGTCGAACTTTTGGAAGAAAGAATCAAGTCTTTATTTTTTGGTTTGATAAATCCTGAAGACCGCCGTCATTACGAAGATGTCAAATCTTTTCAAGACCGTATAACCACTGTTTATGTTCCTTACATTCTTGATTACAATACCGAAGTTGCAATTTATAAAAACAAGTTCGGCAAAAAAATAGATGATGAATTTTTACATCGCGTACTCGAAAATTTTGCAAAGATTGTTATCAGTACACGCCTCGATTACGATTCGCCGGCAATCATGGAATGGCTCGACCAGGCAGACCGTTACACAAAATATATCGACCGCAATTTGTTTCTGTTAAAAATGGAAATTTACGCCGGACGCATTCCGTCGTTCCTGAGCGAAGAAGACGTCAAACGGTTTACTTTCGAGCGTCGCAAAAAAATAATTGCTGCGTCTGAAACTGAAGGGCGCAAAGGTTTTTCGGGTAGGAAGTCTATCAATATTTTCAGCACGTTTTATACCAAATATGCAAAACAGGACAAACTGATAACGATGGACATGGTAGTAGATTTTTTTAACCAAAAAGAATTTGAACGCGAAATTCCAAACGGTTTTGTCGATTCGTTGGTCGGTTTATACGATTTCAACGTTTTGCAGGAAGTTAAAGAAGCTGTTTATTATTACAACGAAAGTCAAATTTCGCGCGACATACAGAATTATCTTTTCGCCATCAATTTCGAACCGATTGAAGCCAAGAAATGTATCTACACCGGCGACACTATTTTAATTGACGAAGAATATTTCAAAAACATCGAAGCCATATTTCTGGGAACAACCAGCACATGGGCGCAACGCAAATCTTTTAGAAAAGAAATTCATCACGAATATGTCACCAAAACCTTGGCGCAGGATATCAATATCAAAAACATGAATATTACCGGCACCGACCAGTTTAAATCGCTTTTCGAAAAATATACGCGCAACCTGAAAGAAAATTCAATGGCACCGTATGTTGATAACGATAATTTCCGTCGTGCTGTACTTGATTATAAAACACCTGCATTTAATAGTTTCGACGACCGCATTAAAAAAGATGTTTTGCACTTAATAAATAACCTGATGAACAAATATAAATATTCGTTGGAAGGTGCCAGACAAGTTACCATATATGTTCTTGACAAAAAAATTTCGAGGAAGTATTAGCAATAATTTTAGTCGTTGAACAACCAAAGAAAACCAAGTTTAATCGCATGTCCGGCTAATGGATAATGGGTTAAAATAAACTGATTCTGATTTGCAAAATAATCATTCAATTGTTCGAGTTTAATCATAATGCGCATGTCTTTCACTCTAAAATTTAAGAAGACATCGTAATATGGTTGCGATTTAACAACAGCTGCATTTTTGGGATAATAAAACTGTCCGGTTGAAGGCATATAACTTAGTTGTGCGCTGGTTGAATTGTAATATAAGTCAGCCCCAATTTCGGTAATGAGTGCACGGTGAAAAAATTCGTTTTGATAAAATAACGAACTAAACAAACTCAAAGCGGGAAGTTTAATGACTGTTGTGTCAGATATTTTTTGGTAATTGATGCGGTTAAGAAAATGAACACCACCGACTGACAATTCTTTTTCGAGATAAAAATTATAGACATAAATATTTTTGCCAATTTGCTCGGGTAGCGCGTTATCGCCAAAGACAATCATGTTTTTCAAATCGCTATAGGTAAAACCTGCAATTAAATCCCAACGCGGACTGCGCAATTTGAATGACAACGTTGTAATCTTTTTATCGGCAAAATCATTTGTCCATTGAATACGGTTGGAATAATATTGCTGTTCCCAAAAGGACGGCGCTTTATCAATCTGGCGGTAGTCAGCATTAAAAAGCATCAGCGTGTCACCCAAAATATTAATTGATTGTTCGAAATGAGCATTTAAATCAGACTCTGCTTCGCCGAAGTATTTTTTGTAATTTACCAGCCATTGATAAGTCGTACTGTTTTCGTTGTATAAAGAAAGCTCGGAAAAATTGCGCGTTTTGCTATAATTATTATTCAAAAGTAAATATTGTTTAAAGTCAAAGTAATACAACATTTCATTACCTAAAGCAGCTTTTAATCCGACTTTAAAATGTGGAATTATATTGTCGCTGATTTTGATTTGTATTTTATTGACAAACCGGCTGTAATAAATCGAATCGCGACTGGCAAGTGTGTCGTAATAAACATTCGGATAAAAACTGGGCGGAGGATTTGTGCTCGAAAAATTATCATAATAAACACGCGAATAACGCTCGTACAAAAACGAATGTCCAATAGTAAACCAAGGTCTTACAAGCCGGTAATATGTTGTATCTTCTTTCGAAAACGTTGACAGTTCGCCTATTTTAAATGTTTGCGTAAAAAAGAAATTTTGATTGCTGGTAACTGTAACTGCATTGCTGGTTGTCGGATTGGGGCTGCTTAAATAAACCGGATAATATTCTTTAGAACTGGTAACGGCAGTGTCAAGTATTCCGCCATTTTCCTGCATCTTTAAAATATTTGTTGACGCCGAAAGGTTCATTGCATAGCGGTCGTTTTCATACGACGTGAAAAATTCGAATGCGTAATGTTTTGTTTTTTGGTTGGCGTATTCTCCTACCGCCGACACATTATTGAAACGCAAACCAAAATTTAATTTGTCGGTAATATTTTGTGTATGCAACACACGCAGACATGAATTTTCGCTTGCCGATTGAAAATTGGAACAATAATACAGCGATGTGAAATGTTTATTGGTGTTGTAATAAGTTGTTTTCTCAGGACGCAACATATAATCATCTATATTGTTGGAGAAAATAAATTCGTTCGACATATTTGGAATTTGTTCCGCCAGAATATTGCTTTGCCCCGAGCTGCCCAAATTGCCGAGCCAAGCCATTGAAATATGCGAAACCAGCAATGGATTGTAAATTTCATAAAGACGCAAAGTGGTGTCAACCGGAATATATTTTTTTGCAGTAAAATCTTCGTTGTTTAGTTGCCAGATTTTGATGTGCAAGTTTGCCGAATCTTTTTTACCGTGTTGCGCAAAAGAATAAAACGGCGCAGCAATCAGCAGCACAAAAAAAAACGAAATAAAAATTTTCTTAATGATTGAATTATTTTGATTGGACATTTTTGCTGTTTTGAACAAAAACAAAATGATTAATTGCGCAGTTCGAATTTTTCGCCCAGATATAATTTGCGCACAATCGGGTCTTCAGCCAACTCGAATTTATTACCGGTTTTAAGAATACTTCCTTCGTAAAGCAAATACGCTCTGTCGGTAATCGACAATGTTTCGTGTACATTGTGGTCGGTTATTATGACGCCGATATTTTTTTTTACTAATTTTGCAACGATAGCTTGAATATCTTCGACGGCAATTGGATCGACGCCGGCGAAAGGTTCGTCGAGCAACATAAATTTTGGATCGATGGCAAGTGCGCGCGCTATTTCAGTTCGACGCCGTTCGCCACCCGATAATTGATAACCTTGACTTTTACGAATACGATCAAGTCCAAATTCCTGCAAAACACTTTCGAGACGCTCGCGTTGAAAGTCTTTCGAGAATTTTGACATTTCAAGTACTGCCTTAATATTATCTTCGACGCTTAAATGACGGAACACTGACGACTCTTGCGGCAAATAGCCAATACCAAGCTGAGCACGGCGATACATTGGTAAATTAGTTATTTCAACGTCGTCAAGAAAAACTTTTCCGTCGTTGGGTTTTATCAAACCAACAATTATATAAAATGACGTAGTTTTACCTGCACCGTTTGGACCTAACAATCCAACAATTTCGCCTTGATTGACTTCGATGGTAACTTCTTTAACAACGGTTCTTTTGCCGTATCGTTTAACAATATTTTGTGTGCGAAGTTTCATGTGTTATTATCTCGAAAAATGTTTCAAAATTTAATTCGGCAAAGATAGCTATATAATTGAAAATTATTAATTGTTAATTGTTAATTTTATAAAATTGAATATAACTACATTGAAAGATTTACCAATTCCACACAACCGGTTTTTGAAATTTGAATGGCGAGCGTAAAAAATTTTTTGGTTCTTTAATTGGCTCGGTATTTATAAAGTTGTCTTTTGTATCGGCACTTTCAATTTGATGATATTCTTTGTATTTGTTCCATAAATCGTCATCGCTTTCTTTGATGCTCCATATTTCGACGTCAGCCGAAACATAAAACGTAGGGCAATTTGCCGAAACAACAACCCAGCCTTTTGTGCGCTCGTTGTAGCGAATATCGGCGCCTTCGAGTTTCCAGACGTCGGTTATTTTGTCTCCACGTCGAACAATCAAAATATATCGTCCGTTGTCGCGCAAAAAACCTTTTTCTTCTCGTAGTTGATCTTCCATATTTTTTTTATCTTAATAATATCAATAAGCAATTTTATTTTTTAGCCGGTGGTGGTGGTGGTGGTGGTGGTGGTGGCGTCGATGAAGCCGGCGGATTGTTATGGAAAATAAGAAAGTCGTACACGGCAAGTCCAAATACAATCAATATCAACAAATTTTTTGTCTGTAAATATTTTTCGGCAGCTATGGGCGTAAATAAATTTCCAAAATCCCAAAAAGCATTGTCAGCCATGCGCCCAAGAATTGTTGCGACACCGGTAAACAAGAAAACAAAAATCAAAAGCATTTTTAGTAACATCAATACAAAAAGAACCAACGTGTTTTCGCGCGTGTTGTGCATAATCATTACGAAAGCAAGTCGCGCAAAAATAATTAATAGTAGTCCGCCTTTCAAAATAATAAACGCTCTGGTGTAAAACGGCGAGTCGCCGGTAATCTTTGCAAAATAAACCATTGCAGCTTTTTTTATAAAATCGAGCATCAAAAGCGTTTGAAAATTTAAACTCGGGTCTTTTGTAAGACGATCGATAAACACAGCGCCGCCACGCGAAACTATCAAATACAAAATGACAATCTCAACAATAATAATTATAAATTCTCTAAACGAATATTTCTTCATATTTATTTAGTATATTCATGGTTACGAAAAACGTTGCAAAATAATTAAAAAATAATGGCAATTCAATAAAAACATTCAATTTTTATTTCGGATGTTAAATTAAAATCGAAATATCTAAAAAAAATATTTCAAACAATAAGCTTTATAAAATTAAGTTTTAATTTTGCAGAAAATTTTAAATTATAATTACAAGAAAATGAGAACAGAATTAGTGGAGACATTACCATACAAAGTAGCCGATTTGTCGTTAGCCGATTGGGGACGCAAAGAAATTGATCTTGCCGAATGTGAAATGCCCGGCTTGATGTCGCTTAGAAAAAAATACGGAAAAGAAAAACCATTAAAAGGCGCGCGCATCACGGGTTCGTTGCACATGACAATTCAAACTGCCGTTTTGATTGAGACCTTAATTGAACTTGGCGCTGACGTTCGTTGGGCAAGTTGCAATATTTTTTCGACACAAGATCACGCTGCCGCAGCGTTGGCTGTAAGAGGAATTCCGGTTTTTGCATGGAAAGGCGAAAGCTTGGCTGAATACTGGTGGTGTACCGAACAAGCATTGGTTTTTCCCAATGGGCAAACACCAAATATGATTGTTGACGACGGTGGCGACGCTACGTTGATGGTTCACCTTGGTTTCGAAGCAGAAAACAATGCAGCCATTCTTGACCGCCATGTTGAAGCCGAAGACGAAAAACAATTGTATGCACGTTTGAAAGATATTCTAAACCGCGACAACACTTTGTGGCATCGTGCTGCCGAAAACATAAAAGGTGTTTCGGAAGAAACCACAACCGGTGTGCATCGTTTGTATCAAATGATGGAGCAGAAAAAATTACTGTTCCCAGCAATCAATGTTAACGATTCGGTTACAAAATCGAAATTTGATAATTTATACGGTTGCCGCGAATCGTTGGCTGACGGCATCAAACGTGCCACTGACATAATGATTGCCGGTAAAGTTGTTGTTGTTTGCGGTTATGGTGACGTTGGCAAAGGTTGCGCGCGCTCAATGCGTGGTTATGGCGCTCGGGTAATTGTTACCGAAATTGATCCGATTTGTGCATTGCAAGCTGCAATGGAAGGTTTCGAAGTTAAACCGATTGAAGAAACTTTGAGCGAAGGAAATATTTATGTTACAACAACAGGCAATTTACACGTCATTACTTTGGAACATATTCTTCAAATGAAAGACAAAGCCATTGTTTGCAACATTGGTCATTTTGATAACGAAATTCAGGTTGACCGTCTTGTAAAACACACGGGCGTACATCACATTAACATCAAACCACAAGTTGACCAATATGTTTTCCCAAATGGAAATTCAATTCTTTTATTAGCCGAAGGACGTTTGGTAAATCTTGGTTGTGCAACGGGGCATCCATCGTTTGTAATGAGTAATTCTTTTACAAACCAAACGTTGGCGCAGTTGGACTTGTGGACAAAACCTTACGAAATTGGCGTTTACCGTTTACCAAAATATCTCGACGAAGAAGTTGCCCGTTTGCATCTCGAACAAATTGGCGTCAAACTAACAGTTTTAACAAAAGAACAAGCTGATTATTTAGACGTACCCGTTAATGGTCCGTACAAACCAGAGCATTACCGGTATTAAAAATATCAGAGATTATTTTCGCGACCCCAGCCTTTAAAGTTGGGGTTTGTTTTTTTAATCAAATAAAATATTTCACCTCATTAAACCACTTCCATATTTTGATGTCTAATAGAAAAATAAAATAAACATAAAATGAAAAAGACAAAATTATTGATACTTGCAATTGTAGCATTTGCATCAAACTTAGCTGCACAAGACGACGTTTCAAGCGCACACTGGCAATCAAAATCTATAACAATTGATGGAATAAACAAAGAATGGGTAAAGCCATTGCGTTTTCACGACGACGAAAGCGGATTGATGTTTTCCATTTCCAACGACAGCACGAATTTGTATTTATGTTTTTCAAACATCGACGATAAAAAATCGATAAAAATGATGCGAGCCGGATGGAAAATTGAATTTTTGTCGAAAGAAAAAAAGAAAAAATTCGATGCTTCTATTACTTTCCCAGCCGTAGCAATGGCAATGGGAACTCCTGTAAAAAGCATCGGAACCGGTGATGGAAATGATGATAATAGAAAAAATAGTTTTAACAAACGTAGTTCTGCTGACTTGAGCGATTTAATAAATACTTACAAATTGCATCTTGTTTCGGTAACTGTAGCCGGAATGAAAACAAAAAACGGAGAACTACCTTTGATAAATAATAATGGCTTACAAATTGGCGTTGGAAAAGATACCATCCAATATATTGTTTATGAATTTGCAATTCCGTTAAAAGAACTTTATGCCGACAATACATCAAATTTAAATGAAAAGATAAAAATGAACGTAACAGTTAATGCAATGGAACGACCGGTGCGCAGTGGCGGAGGCGAAGGTGGACGCGGCGGAAGATCCGGCGGCGGCATGGGTGGCGGCATGGGCGGCGGACGTGGTGGAAGAGGAAGTTACGGCGGTGGCGGTGGCAATAGAGGTGGTAATTCCAGCGACAGAAGTGCGATGTACGAAAAAAATAATTTCAATCAAGAATTTAAATTGACGAACAAATAATTTTTGCTTCGTCCAGATTAAATTATTAAAAATTTCATAACACTGTTTGATAGCTGTCGTTATTCATAAAACAAATTAGGCATAAAGTTCAAAATTAAAAAGACGTGCAAATAATAGAACCGTATTTTAAAAATTAACTTTATAATGTAGCTGTACTAATCCTTTTTTGTAATGACAGACTTCGAGCAGTGTTAAATATTGTTCAGGAAGTCCATTTTTAAATAATGAAATTCCTTCGCCTAATAAAATCGGAATTATTGAAATTATCAACTCATCGAAAAGATTTTTAAGTAGAAACGAATTTACAATTTCAGCGCCTCCGTCGCAATAAATATTTCTTGTATTGTTTTCTTTTAAATTTTTAACAAGTTTTTTTAGGTCGCCGGAATAAAATTTTACATTAACGTTGTTAGCAATTTCATTATGTGATATTACATAAATTGTTTTTCCGTTTGATGTGTAATCAAAACCCATCGACATAATTTTGTCAAAAGTTTTTCGTCCGACGATTATAGTTTCAACAGATGCAAGAAAGTCGGCATAACCATAATCTTCACCATCTTTTTCTACAATCGACAACCAGGAAGTGTCGCCATCGGGTTTGGCAATAAATCCATCGAGACTTATTGCGATATAAAGTATTAATTTTGGTGATTCATGAATCGACATTTCGAAAACAAATTATTCTGTTACAAAACATTTCTTCAACTCATCGATTCCTTGTGGAAATACGCCATTTAAATCGATAATCATATTTTTATTGCTTTGCGGGTTTAAAATAAAGTATGGAGTCGTAAACCGGAAAAATTTCCCTTGACGTAAAACAATATTCTCAGCCCATGCGTCTTTTGAATATTCTTTCTGATACTTAAAATAAAATGGATGCCAAGTGGTAATAAGTAAATTTCCATTTTCGAGACGACTTATTTGTAAAACGTACCGACCACCAAACCAAAGCATGAATAATGTAAGCGAATTGGCTACAAGCAACATAAAAACTTGCCAGATTTTTGCCAGATAAAGGGAGTCAAAATCTTGAAGAAGTTGTTTGTCTGTTAATATCAAAATGAAGTACGATAAAAAAACAGATACTGAAATACATATTAATAAAACGAACCACAATTTATTGTTTCGTTGACTATTAAAAAGTATTTCAGTATCGTTTTCTGTACTCATTTTTTTATTACGCGAGTTTTTTCGAATTAAAATTTCAAAATTTTTCCTGTCAGACTATTTCCATTAATCTGGATTTTATAAAAATAAACGCCCGAACTAACTTTTTTTCCATTACTACCGGCACCATCCCATGTATATTCATTAAATCCATCGCCCGCTAAATTTATTTGTTGCATTTTTATAATCTTACCATAAATATCGCTTATTGAAATAATTGCATTTTTATTACCTGATGAGATAAATGAAATTTTGGTATCATTAAAAAATGGATTTGGAAAAACAGACGCGCTCGAATTATTGTTATTGTCAATTTTATTGACAGAATACAATACGAAAGGCGTTTGAACTTTAGCAGACGTATATAAACGATATTCGCCGGGTTGCAAAGTAATTAATGCGTTTACATCGGCAACATTTAGCGATGAATTTGTATAATATTCGTACCAAGTTCCATTGGTTTGGAATTGAGGACTTATAACATGCGTTTTTACATCCATATTGCCAAGTACAACAACATTCATATTCGCATTGTTTAAATGGATGCTTCGGACAGTATCAGTAATTGTAATATTATAATCAGTAGTTTTGAAAACGTCATATTTATTTCGCAAACTGATAAGCGCAGAATCGACTTGATACAATCTGCGACGGTTATATGATGAGTAATAATTCCAACGAATTGGTTTATCAGCTAAACGACCGATAGAATCAATGCTTACGTCGTAACCTAATTCGCCGAACTGCCATAACATTTTAGGTCCCGGAATGGTGTAGAAAAAATTTGCTGCCAATGCACAACGTTTTAAAGCTGTCGTAGCATTCTGGATATTATAACTACCCAACGAATTGCCGTATTGCAGGTTTCTAAATTCCATTCGATCTTCGTCGTGGCTTTCCATATAAGAAACAAGGTTTGGCTTGTGCCAACCACGTGCCTGCCATGACGCCCAACTTATTATATCGGTTATATCGGAGCCTGAGGTAAAACCCTCGGACATTTGACTATATGCATAATTCATGTTTCCCCATAACATCATTCCAGTGTCTTTTGGTTGCTTGTATTTGTTCACATAAGACGATAAAAACTTTTCCTCCTGATTATCGGCAAAATGTTCGAGTATAATATAAGCATTAGATTTTGTACTCCAAATAGAGTCAGCATACGTTTCCCAAATATTGACACGAGATTGGTCGTATTGTCCCCATAAATTAACATCTGTTCCGCTATTGAATTGAGTAAATCCTTTAGATAAATCAAAACGGAAACCGTCAATATTATATTCTGTCATCCAATAGCGACAGGTTCGGATAACATAATTTTTCGTATAAATACTTTCGTGGTTAAAATCGTAACCAACGCTGTATGGATGTGTGGCAATCTGATTAAACCAAGGGTTGTTTGCAGCAGGTTGTGAAGCAGCGGAGTTCCAATATAGCATAACCATAGGACAAGTACCGAAAGCTTGATTAAAAACCATATCCATAATAACAGCTATTCCGCGTCTATGACATTCATCGATAAAATCTTTGTAATCGTTTTTTACGCCATAGTATTTGTCGGGTGCAAAATAATAGTTAGGATTGTATCCCCAACTGTCATTTCCTTCGAACTCTGAGAATGGCATCAATTCAATGGCGTTCACGCCGAGGTTTTGTAAATAGTTTAACGAATCTTTTACGGTCTTAATGGAATGTGTTGCTACAAAATCGCGAATAAGTAATTCGTAAATTGTCAGATTAGATTTATCGGGTGCAACAAAATTAGTTGTCTTCCATGTGTAAGGTGTTTGTCCGGTTTGCAAAACAGAAGCAATACCGGTTGTTTTTCCGTTTGGATAAGAAATCAAATTTGGATAAACTGTTGTCGGAATATAACTGTCGTTCCAAGGATCGCTAACTTTTTCGCAATAGGGATCGCCTATGCGAATTGTTCCGTCAACAAGATATTGAAAAATATATTCTTTTTGTGGAGTCAGATTAGTTAGCGTTAGCCAATAGCGAGTACCGTCAGGCGTTTGATTCATCACATAATCATTACTCATTGTCCAGTTATTAAAGTCGCCCAAAACAATAACATTATTTTTTTGTGGCGCAAATAAGGAAAGAGTTACGGTATTGTTGTCGATATAATTGATACCATCTTTAACTCCGGCAGGTAATGCTGCTACAACAGTTTGCTTTTTTATAAAATAAGCTACGCTATCCGAAAGTTTTTTAGTACCCGAGTACGCTGTTCCTTTTATCCAATGCAATCCTGTACCTGAAGCAGAAACCGAATATTGCAAAATGGGGGCTGTCGTTTTATACAATCGTACATTATCAACAAAAAGAACAATACTATCTGCTTGTGATGCTTGACCTGTTACTGGAATTGCTTGTCCGGCGCTTACAATTGTTGTAGTCGTCGGATTTGTTATTGTAAACTGAAATCCATAAACCGGAACCAAAATATCGGGTGAAGTTTGTATATAAGCACCACTTACCAATACAGCACTCCTAAACACAAACGCCATTTTTAAAATTTGTTCGCTTGACGGTATTGGGCTTGCATAGAAACTACTAAAGAAAGTTCTAATTGATGGCTTATACTTTAGATAGTAGGTATTTGTTCCTGTCTTTATCAATTTGAATGCAGGTAAATTTTGTCCCCAAGTCATCGGTACATATTTCCAATCGCTGTTACTTGAGCTGTTACTTGTAATTAATCCGGCATGAGCATAAATATCTCCCGCATAATTAGCCAATGGAGTACCGGTTGCATTAAAATTAATTGTTACCGAATCGGCATCGGTCGGTTGTGCAGGAACAGTTGTTACTTGCGCAAAAGCCGCAAGATTAAATAAAAAAATTACGGCAAGAATGAATAGAATTTTTCGCATAGTGATATATTTTAAATTTAAATTAAATGCTACGATTAAAACGATATTCGTCGGGCAAATTATATGTATATTGAATTTGAAATTCAAAGATAAAACAACATTTTATATAAACACGAGAATTTTGACGACATCTTAAAAATAAATTATTCCGGTTAGTTTGACTTTTAGTAGTTTTATGAAAATTAAAACTTTACACAAATCAAATTTTTGATATTCAGAGATAGTCGTTTATCGACATTCAATTGTTTTTGATTATTTAAAGAATTAACTATCTTTGTGCCGTCTTCTATATTAATAGTTTGTTTTAAGCAGCAAACTATTTGATATTTTAGAAGTTAATAAGTAAAATATAAAATGCCCAATTTTATAATACGTTGACAAGCGAAAATCATAACAGATTTTCTCAACTTTGGCATAGAAATTATAAGATTAAACAGTTATACATAAAATAAACAAATCATGTTTGCAAAGACAAAACCAGCAGAAATAAACGGCATCGCCGTAGAAACGAACTCGATCAACATTATTGGAACAGGCACTCAAATTATAGGTGAAATTTCGTCGGCAGGCGACATTCGTATTGACGGTACGTTGAAAGGCAATCTTACAACAAAAGGGAAATTAGTAGTTGGTCCAACCGGATTTATTGTTGGCGACATTAATTGCAAAAATTCAGACGTTTCAGGAAAAATTGAAGGCAAAATTATTGTAGCAGAACTTTTGTCATTAAAAGCTTCGGCGAGCGTGCAGGGCGATATTAGTACCGGCAAACTTTCTGTTGAACCCGGCGCTATATTTACCGGTACTTGCAATATGAACGGAAGTGTTACCAATACCCGAAGAATTGAAAAAGCCTGACGAAAAACGCAATGATGTGAACGAATATGCAAAGTATTCAAGCATCTCGATGCAAATGATAATTATTATTTTGTTGGGAGTTTTCGGTGGTCGCGAACTTGATAAACTGACACAATTTAAATTTCCTGTTTTTACGGTTGTGCTTTCAATCAGTTCGGTTTTTTTAGCAATGTATATTATTATTAAAGATTTATTGAAACCAAAAAACAAGAATAAAAATTAAGTCCACTAATTCCCGAACCATCACCGTTTGTTTACCATTCAAAAAAATTAATAATGTTTTCGCTCAATAATTTTCAAAATAAAATAATTTTAACCGCATTTATTTTTCTGATGAGTAGCGTTGCATTGACAACTTCCTTTTTTCCAAAATTTTTACATATCGCTCTATTTGTTTCTATTATTTATTTTCCTGTAGCAAGTATTTATTTTCATAATGTAATTTTAAACCAGATTAAATTACATCCACAAAGATTTGTTGCGATATTCATCGGAAAAAATTCTTTAAAATTATTGAGCTATTTAATTCTATTAGTTGTACTTTTGATAATATTTAAACCATTAGCAATTCCAGTTGCAATTTTGTTTTTGTTACAATATTTTGTTTATACAATTATAGAATTAATAGATATGAATGTCAAACTAAAAGAAACTAAAACCACAAAAAATAAATAAAATGGAACTGATAAAAAAGTATTTTCCAAATCTCACCGAAACGCAAATTGAGCAATTCGGAAAATTAATGGACGTTTATAAAGAATGGAACGAACAGATAAATGTTGTATCGCGCAAAGACATTGAAAATTTGTATTTGCATCATGTGTTACATTCGCTGGCGATTGCTAAAGTTGTAACTTTCGAAAAAGAAACTTGTATAATAGACGTTGGCACCGGTGGAGGTTTTCCCGGAATACCGCTGGCAATTCTTTTTCCTGACGCCAGTTTTACGTTAATAGATTCTATTCAAAAGAAAATAAAAGTTGTAAGCGAAGTTATCAAAGCGTTAAAGTTAAAAAACGCGCGCGCCTTACCAGTCAACAGTTCCGCACACAAAGAACGATACGATTTTATTCTCAGCCGCGCTGTTTGTCCGTTGCCCGAATTTGTAAGACAAGTAACCCACAACATTCATCACAAAAATAAAAACGCAATAGCAAACGGAATTTTATATCTCAAAGGTGGCGACGTTACTGAAGAAATAAAACAATTCGTATCGAAATGTACATTGTACAATATTAAGGATTTTTTCGCAGAAGAATTTTTCGAAACGAAAAAAATTGTCCACTTAGCCCTTTAATTCAACGCTTGACAAAAACTAAACATCCGGTCAAAATAAAAATCAATCGAATATTTTGCAAAACAAAAAAAAGTTTTACTTTTGCAGTCTCAAAAAAATAAGTTAAAATTATTGTAATTCAATATTCCGATGAAAAGAACATTTCAACCGTCAAAAACAAAAAGACGTAACAAACATGGCTTCAGAGAAAGAATGTCAAGCGCTAATGGTCGTAGAGTATTAGCTGCACGCAGAGCAAAAGGAAGAAAAAAATTAACAACTTCGGACGAAAAACGTCACAAAGTTTAATTTTTTTCTGACAACATTTTGGTTAGTCTGTAAGCCATCACTTCCACTACCGGTGGAGATGATGGTTTTTTTATATCAATCAACGAACATTTCAAGCAAATAAATAAATCAAGATTATGTTCGATACGCAATTATTATCAAACAAACTTCGCGTAGTTGCCGAAAAAGTAACAAACAATAAACGAATAACTCCCGAAGAAGGTTTATTACTTTATGAAGAAGCAGAACTCGGTTTACTAAGCGCACTGGCGAACGTTGTGCGCGAGCGGAAACATGGCAACCGGACTTATTTCAATAAAAATATCCACATCGAGCCGACAAATATTTGCGTTTACAAATGCAAATTTTGTTCGTACAGTCGTCGCCCGCATCAGGAAGGTGCGTGGGAATATTCCATTGACGAAATGCTGATAACAGCACGTAAATATAAAAACAGCGACATAACCGAAATACATATTGTTGGCGGTGTGCATCCCGACCGCGATTTAGATTATTATTGCAATCTCATTTCGGCAGTCAAAAAAGAATTACCAACTGTACACATCAAAGCATTTACGGCAATCGAACTGGATTACATGATTCGCAAAGCAGGTTTGTCGCTAAAAGACGGATTGTTGCGCTTAAAAGAAAGCGGTCTGGATTCTATACCCGGCGGCGGCGCTGAAATTTTTGATCCCGAAGTTCGACGCAAAGTTTGCAGCGAAAAATCGACGGCAGAATTGTGGCTCAATGTTCACGAAACGGCACATTCGCTTAACATTCCATCGAACGCAACAATTCTTTATGGGCATATCGAAAAATATTCGCACCGCGTTGATCATTTAGAAAAACTCAGATCATTGCAAGACCGCACAAATGGTTTCAATGCTTTTATACCGTTAAAATACCGGAATAAAAACAACGAACTTTCGTACATCGAAGAAGCATCGACAATAGAAGATTTACGCAACTATGCAATTTCACGAATCTATTTGGATAACATACCACACATCAAAAGTTATTGGATAGCTGTAGGAAAAGAAATAGCACAACTTTCGCTCGATTTTGGTGTTGACGACATTGACGGAACAATTGACGATTCTACGAAAATTTATACCATGGCTGGAACGCAAACGTCCAATCAAAGTATGACAACCGGTGATATGATAAAATTAATTAAAGACGTAAACCGTTTACCAATAGAGCGCGACAGCGTTTACAACGAAATAAAAATTTATAAGTAAAAAAAAGCGCAAAAGATATTTGGTAATGTCAAAACTGTTGCCTACTTTTGCGCAACAATTTTCGGGGTGTGGCGCAGTTGGCTAGCGCACCTGCTTTGGGAGCAGGGGGTCGCAGGTTCGAGTCCTGCTACCCCGACAAAGAAAAGCTCAGGACGCAAGTTTTGAGCTTTTTTTTATTGCAGATATTTTTCAATCGCATATTTATTTTTTTATTATGACAGAATTAAAACAAACAAATAGCAACAGTTTCGATCCTCGCAATTATCAGCATAATTATTTATCGGGAACATATATTGATATTTACGGAAACGATTATTCGACCGAAATCCACGCCGGTAAATATTTCATGCACCTTTACAACGAAATCTGTTATACTTTTATAGTCAACGCGGATGTTAATATCGAAATGTTCTTGGAAGAATTAAGCAAAGCTTATGACCTGACACCGGAATTAACGCTGGCAAAATTTGAACAATCATGTGCTGACCAGATTCAGACGGTTGATTACGCCAATTCGCAATATCTGATTAAAATTAAGGAAAAACTTTTACTCGAAATACACAATTACCGCATTGCTTTTTGGTACAGTCCATCAATCGATACGTCAGAAATAAAAGCTGTTCTTGAAATTATACAATCCTGCGAAAAGAAAAAAGAACACAAACGCAAATTCTATATGATTGCAGCTTCAACACATTCCGAATATGGTTTTTATCTTGAAGAATTTGACATCAAGACGAATGAAATTGACATCGAATCAAATTACAATGATGACTTTGGCAGAGTAAACGAAGTCATTACAAATTTTTTAAACGAAGACAACAAAAACGGTCTTGTACTTTTGCATGGAAAATATGGAACAGGTAAAACTACTTATATCAGATATTTGATTGACAACATTAATAAGCGTTTTATTTATCTTCCATTGAATTTGATGGAAGCAATCAGTGCGCCGAATTTCTTACCCTTTATTTCGCAATACCGCGACAGCATTTTGATTCTCGAAGATTGCGAAGATATTTTAATGCCTCGCGAAACAAATTTTTCGAATTACAATTCGTTGGTCAATTTATTAAATCTTGGCGATGGACTTTTAGCTGATGCGCTGTCAATAAAAATTCTTTGCACATTCAATTCGGGCGTAAAACAAATTGATCCGGCAATTTTGCGCAAAGGTCGTTTGATTGCGCGTTATGAATTTAAAGAACTGGAAGTCGCGAAAGCAAAACTATTAGCCGAAAAAATTGGTTATCCTAATCCGGTTACAGCGCCGATAACAATAGCAGAATTGTACAGCAAAGATTCTATGGACTTTAGTTTAATTGATTCTAAAAAAATAGGATTCTAATCTTGATCATTTTCTTTATCAATTTTTTTCTTAAAATATTTATCGCTCCATTCCAAAAATTTCGATTCAGTTATAAGTATTTCGCCAAAAGTTTTTACATACAATTCTTTTTGTTCTTCGGATATGTGCATATATCTTATTTGTTCACCCCAGTCGTCTTTTAGCGCCAAATTGTAACCACCCAAAAGCAGTGTTGCTTTTGTAAAAAGTCTAATCTTTCGTTTCATCGTTTATAACAATTTAGACGGATTTCATAAAATTAATCAATTATTGGTGATTACAAATTTGATGCTAAAACAAATCTGCGCAAAACTATTTTATAACATTCAGTTCTTTGCCAACCTTTATAAAAGCGTTGATACATTTATCGAGATGTTCCAAGTTATGCGCAGCCGATAATTGTACACGAATGCGCGCCAAACCTTGCGGAACAACGGGGTAATAAAAACCGATTACATAAATTCCTTCCTTCAATAATTTTGCGGCAACATCTTGCGATAATTTTGCATCGTAAAGCATAACAGCACAAATTGCCGACTGGGTTGGTTTGCAATCAAAACCGGCAGCAATCATTTTGTCAACAAAATATTTTGTATTGAAATGCAATCTGTCTTGAAGTTCAGTTGTTTCGCTCATCATTTCGATCATTTCAATACCGGCAGCAGCAACCAATGGCGGAATCGAGTTTGAAAAAAGATACGGACGCGAACGTTGGCGCAACATTTCAATAATTTCTTTGCGACCGGTTGTAAATCCACCGATGGCACCACCGAAAGCTTTGCCAAGTGTACCCGTAATAATATCAGCTTTTCCGCGCAAGTTATACAATTCTGTTATTCCCCTACCTGTTTGCCCAACAACACCGGCAGAATGAGATTCGTCAATCATAACCAATGCGCCGTATTTTTCTGCTAACTCCATAATTTCATCCATTTTAGCAACGTTTCCATCCATCGAAAAAACGGCGTCGGTAACAATTAATCTGAATCGTTGCGCTTGTGATTCTTTTAAACAATTTTCAAGTTCGGTCATATTGCTGTTGGTATAGCGATAGCGTTTTGCTTTGCAAAGACGCACACCGTCAATAATTGAAGCATGATTTAAAGAATCAGAAATAATTGCATCGTCATCGCCAAGCAACGGTTCAAATACACCACCATTTGCGTCGAAACAGGCTGCGTACAAAATTGTATCTTCTGTCCCGAAAAATTCTGCAATTTTTGCTTCCAATTTTTTGTGTAAATCTGACGTCCCACAAATGAAACGAACGGATGACATTCCGTAACCATGACTGTCGAGCGTTTTTTTTGCAGCACTAATTAATCTTGGATGCGACGAAAGTCCCAAGTAATTATTTGCGCAAAAATTTAAAACTTTTTCGCCTGTCGAAATTTCTATTTCAGCGCCTTGTGCCGATGTAATAATTCTTTCGTTTTTATAAAGACCTACTTCTTTTATTGTATTTAGTTCTTTTGTAAGAAACTCTTGAAATTTTGTGTACATTGGTTTTTGATTTAAATTGTTGTAATTTAAAAATTAAATGTTAAAGTGATAATTTTTTCCTGATTTCGCGCAACATAACGTCTGTCATTTTTGGCAAATCATATTCGTGATGCCAGCCATTATTTTGATGCGCAATACTGTCATCAATACTTTGAGGCCACGAGTCTGCAATATTCTGTCTAAAATCTGGTTTATAAGTTATTTCGAATTCTGGAATGTATTTTTTGATTTCATTTGCTATATCTTTTGCTCGAAAAGACATTGCCGCCACATTATAACTCGACCGCACCGTAACATGGCTGGCATCTAATTCCATTAATTCGACTGTTGCGCGTATAGCATCCGGCATAAACATCATTGGCAACATGGTGTCTTCTTTTAGAAAACATTCGTATTTCTTATGTTTCAACGCTTCATAATAAATTTCGACAGCATAATCGGTCGTTCCGCCACCGGCTTCGGCGGTATAGCTAATTAACCCGGGATAACGAATGCTTCGAACATCAAGTCCATATTTTTCGTGGTAATATTCTACCCATCTTTCTCCTGCTAATTTGCTGATACCATAAACTGTATTAGGTTCCATAATTGTATATTGCGGCGTGTATTTTTTTGGGGTTGACGGACCAAAAACGGCGATTGAACTGGGCCAGAATATTTTTGATATTTTTTTTTCTCGCCCGACTTCGAGAATATTAAACAAACCTTTCATATTGACATCCCAAGCCCAAAGCGGATTTTTTTCTGCATTTCCTGACAGTATCGCGGCTAAATGATAGATTTCTGTTATACCATATTTATCAACAATATTTCCAAGTTGTACTTTATTCAGCACATCCATTGTTTCAAACGGTCCATCAGAAGTTTTCGAATCTTTCGGGTTTCTGATGTCAGAAGCAATTACGTTGCTTGCTCCAAAACGTTTCCGAAGTTCTATAACTAAGTCGCTACCAATTTGACCAAGAGCACCTATTAATAATATTTTTTTCATGTCAGTTTAATTTTTTATTCTTTATTTTGTGGCGAAAATAAAATTATTTTACAATCAAAAAACTGATTAAAAACATAATCATAAAATTATTTTGAATATATCCTGCCTTTCCATTCAAACTTACTGAATTGCCCATGAATAATAAGTGTGAAAATGTAAATGGGATAAAGAATTTCTAAAAATGTCAGATATTTTAATAAATATGTCCGATTGAAAAAACTGGCAATTTTTATCAACATGACATAATCGGCGAAACATTTAATAAAAAATATAATAGCTAAGAAACCAAAATACCGGAGACTAAAAATTGACAATACTGCAAAAGTCAAAATGCAAAGATTCATACATAATAAAACAAGAGCAGATATTTTTATATCGGTATCTTTATAACCACCAGATTTGGAAATCCATCTTTTACGTTGGTTCCAAAATTCAGTAAAGTTTTTTGGTTGCGACGTATGAACTGTAGCTTTCTCTGACAACAAAAAATTAATTTTGCATGCGTCTGATTTTTTAAGATGTTGCATTATAAAAATATCATCACCCGAAGTGTAAAATGAATTATAAGGGTCTGAATAATTTTCGAATAGTTTTTTTGAAACTGCAATATTTGCACCATTACTCAAAAGCGGTCGGTTTAAACCGGCGCTTCCGGCAGTAAAACAGAGCAAAATCAAATTTTCTAATTCGAGTAAACGATTAAAAATTGATGGCTTTGATTCATACAGAACCGGTGCTAATAAAATTTGATATTGTCCGGATGTTTCAACAGCACAAATTTCATTTAACCAGTCGGTTGATAATCTACAATCGGCGTCTGTAAAAATTAATAAATCGCCAATTGCATTTTTAATGCCCAATAAAAGGGCGGTTTTTTTACCTTCGCCAAAAGTATTTTTAAGTATTTTAAGATTTTCAAAAGATGGTTTCAACTTATTTACGACATCAAATGTAGAGTCTGTTGAATTATCATCAATAACAATAATCTCAAATAAATTTTTCGGATAAGACTGGTTTGATAAATCTTTTAATAAATGCGTAATTGTGCTTTCTTCATTTCTGGCAGCTATTATTATAGAAAGTTTCGTAGTTGGTTTGTCGTCATTACGAAAACTTTTGTCGTATAACTTTTCCTGTCCGGAAATTATTAATCCAATAAAAATTAAGTAAAAAAACAGAATAATAAAAACGAAAATATTTAAAGTAATCATTCGTCAGATTTTTTCATGTTATAATTCTATCTCTGATTTTTATCGCCGGATTTCCCTGATAAATTGAGTAAGCATCCAAATCATTGGTAGCAACAGAACCAACACTTAATATTGAATGACTTTTGCAAATAACACCGCCACAGACAATACTTTTAGCGCCAATCCAGCATCCATCTTCTATAATTATCGGTTTTGTTATTAAATCGAATGTTGTAAGTTTGTAATTATGATTTCCACACAATAATAAAACACCCTGAGAAATACATACATTATCACCAATGTTTATTTGATCAAGATTATCGATCCAAACATTTTCGCCAATCCAGACATTATTTCCAAGAACGAGTTTCCAAGGATATTTTATATTTACCTTGGGTTTAATAACAATTCCATTACCAGCTTTAGCTCCAAACAATTTCAATAACCAAACTTTAAAATGATTTGATGGAAAGACAGCCGTTTCGAAAATGATAGTATTAACAATATACCAAACCAATCTTTTAAATTTTGAAGCGTCAACTTGAAATTCAAAATTAGTAAAAGTCCCCAAATCAACTTTTTTTTCATTTTTCATGGAACAGGTCTCTAAAAATAATTATTTGTTTTTCTGTCAGAAGTTCTGCTGAATAATTTGTACGCACATAAGTTGTACATCGCTTTGACCAATCTATCATTTGTTTATTATCAATATCTTGTAAGGAATTTAGCGCCGAACAAATTGAATTGATTTCGGTTGTAATTTTTATTGCTAACTGTTCTTCAAATAATTCAGGAAAGTTACATCCATCAGTAATTATAGGTATTAAACCAAAATCTAATGCTTCAACAATGGATGTTGGAAAACCTTCGGAGAAAGAAGGTAATATAAAAAACGAAGATTGTTTGAGAACATTTATTTTATCTTGATTATAAACAGTACCAACATACGCTACATTATTTGTTTTATTTGAAAGAATGTGTTTTTGCAATAGTTGTAATTCGCCATCATCTTTACCGGCGATTATCAATTTGTACGTTTCATTATTATTTAAGTTTGACAGTAACCAAGCTTGCACCAACGGAATAATACCTTTTTTGTGATGCAATCTCGCCATAAATAAAATGTTTTTAACAAGTCTATTGTCTGGACTTATAGAATATTGGTAAGTATTAATACCGTTTGGTTGTAAAAATACATTTTTATAAAACCGGTTTAAATTTTTTGCTTCATTAGCGCTTACAGCTCGTACTAAATCAGCGAACTTCGAAAGATTATATTCAATCAAATAAAAATAAATACTTTTTTTGACATGCTTTTCTTTCAAACTCCACGGTTCTAACATTCCATGCGGTACATATATCCATTTATAACCCACGCAATGTAAGAAAAAACCGAACCAAGTTTGCAACCCCCAGGTTCCATGTGTTATTATAATTGTATTCTTTGGTTGCAAAGCAAGTGATTGAGCAAAATACCGGATTCTAAATAAATTAAATATAGTATATCTTTGCAATATAACTTTATACTGGTTACTAAGTAAAGAACTATTTTGAGTAGAAGAAAACATCAGATATGAAGTTATATTATAATTGTCAGATAACAACAACGAATTATAAATTGCAGCATTCCAGATACCAAAATTTAGATCAGATAGTTTATCTATAAAATTTACAATAATCATATTACAATTCGATAAAATTCATTAGCTTTTCCGACCAATTATCTAAAGAAAACTGGTTTACTTTTTCTTGAGAATGTTCGCCCATTTTAACAAAGATATTATCAGGAATATCAATCATACAATTTAATGTTTTTATTAATTCTGATTTATTACCGGCAGCAAAAATAAAACCATTCGATTCATCGACTAAATCTGGAACACAACCGCAGGCATCGGAAGCAATAATGGGTAATCCGGCAGACATTGCTTCATTAACAACTAAACCCCAGGGTTCAAAAGAACTTGCCAATATAAAAAACTTAGCCATTGAATAATATATTGGTAGTTTATCATAATCTTGCCAAGGGATAAAAATAATATTATCAAACCGATATTTATTAATAAGATAATTTTTTAAAGGTCCGTCTCCTATAATTTCAAGTTTATAATACGTGCAAAGCTTAGACTCAATAAAAGATTCAATTAAAAAATCTAATTCTTTTTCTTTACTATATCTTGCTACGCAAAGTAAAATGTCCGATTGGGATTTGATGTTTAAATTATTATAAAAATGATTATTATCAACCGCGCTATATCCAATCTGTACCTGCGTTTTGGTTATTAAAAATCTGTTTACAAATAAATTATATGATTTTAATCCCGACACAAGAAAATAATCACAAAACAAAATTAAAAAAAGATGTTTCAATTTATCAAATACCATTGCTCGTTGGTACCACGATTCAGCAAAAATAAGTACGCGTTTGTTTAAAATTTTCGAAATAATAATTAAAATAATGTATTCCATTCTACCATAACCGGCTAAACAGACAAAGTCAATTTTATTAATCCGTAAATTTCTAATAAAATTTTTTATCGTTTTAAAATAACATTTCTTCGGTAAAATACAATCTGATAATAAAATAATGGGATAATTATCTGTATTTATATTCCACAAGTACAACTGGTCATTTGCACTTAAAGACGCAAGATAAATTTTCTTAGTGGGATTTAAATTAGAAAGATTTACATATCGAGCCAAATGGTAGTCTCCTATTCTATCCCATACAAGCAATATATTATTTACGTGCATATTGCGTTAACGATTGCGTTTATAATTTTATCATTTGCATAAATAATCAGAATATTTTTTGAATAATATTTACCATATAAGTGTCTGTACATAATTTTTATGGTATTAGATACATTTCAATAAACTATTTTTTAACACTTTGCGAATTGTCCATTGTCCATTATCCTTTTACTTATTTATATTTTTCAGCAAATATAATTATAATTTATAGCTCTACATAAAGAAGTTGTTTAAAATTAAATTAATTAGCTAATAATAAGTGCATTAATTGGTATTCAACTTACAATATTGTTATTCGATAGTTGTATTATGTGCTGCAAAATTTCCCCATTGACTCCAGCCGGTTATGGTTTTGTCTTTTGTGTCGATTGCAATTGTTTTACCGTTTTGCGAACCCGAATAAATCCAGCCATCATAAACAGTTGGTTGCAGATATAAAATTGCGTTGGTCTTAAATTCTTTCAGCAGATTTCCATTGGCGGCATTGTAAATCTGAATTTCGCCTGTTTTTTTCGAAACAATTAATTTACCATTTGCAATTACCGGCATTGGCGAACCAATTGTCTTATTTATTTCGCAATCGTCGCCAACGTCTTTTGTCCACAGTACTTCACCGTCGGCAGAAATACAAAATAGTTTGCCGCCAAGTATCGCAAAATTTTTTCCTTTATAGTGCATTATCCGGCAACCGTCATAACTCATCAATCTGTCGGCGCTCATGTTGTGGGCGTCGTCGAATTGCAAATTACCGCGCACATTTTTTACACGTCTTATAAAACGTAACGTTTTGCTGTCGTACAAGGCGATTTCTTGTTTACCTTGTTCCGATTTACTTTTCAGTCCGACATATAAAAAATTACTTGCAATGGTTGGTGGACTTACAGCATCATTATTTTCAACATGCAATTGTTTTCCGTTAGTTCCGTCGAACATATAAAGCGTTCCTAACATGGTTGTCAGATACACATTTTTGTTATAAACCACCGGACAAGCCAACGCTTCGCTGTCAATCCAGTTTTGCCATTTTACAGCGCCGGTTTTCAAGACAAATGCAACAATAACAAACTTAAACATTCTATCTAAATCATTCGGATAAATTGCATAAACCAGACCGTCAGCAACTGTTGGTGTGGTATAAATACTTGAACCCAGCCATTTCGACCAAAGTAGTTTTCCTGACTTTGCTTCGATTGCGTACAAAGTGCAAGATTGTGTATTGACTAAAATTACGCCGTCTTCGTAAACTGCCGTCGATGGACCGCTTTCCAGAAACTTTACGCCCCATTTATAGCGTCCGCTTTTCGAATCGAAATTGTATAAATCGGGAGTGTAATATCCGCCATTGACAAATAAATTATCATCGAAAACAGTTGGGGTCGAAGTTGCCGATTGCGATGGCAGATTGATGTTGTAACCGACGTCAGTTTTTTCGAGATAGTTTTCGTTGTCCAACATTTTAGGTTCAATTTTGCCTTCTTCAAATTCAGTTCGGAAACCGCTGGCATCGCGTTTTGCAGTTTTGTAGAACGACCGGATGTTTTCGGAGCCGCGATAATTGTATTCTATTTTTGTTGTCTGCAGATATTGACGGTTTGGGTAATCCAGCAAATCAATGTCGCGCTCGTAAAGAAAATTTAGTGTAAATTGACTTCCTTTTGGCAATAAAAATTCTGCAACGCCACGCTCATTGGTAACGGCTTTGAAAACTTTTTTTGTTCCTTTGACATCGAGCAAAACCATTTCGTTTTGCAAAGGCTCGGCATCAAGATTTCTGACAAGAACTCTGACATAAGCCCGCGAAGAAGTTGCATTGACAGTTGATGGTAATTTTTGGTAAACTGTATCGTTGCGCACAGATTCATCAACAATAGTCGGAACATAATACATGGTTTTGTAAAGTTTAGTAAGCGGTTGGTCGGGCAAACTCATTTGTTCAAAGTTTTCGAGTTCTTCCATACTGATATTTATATTGACGCCCGGCGGCAAGAAGAAATATGCGCAACCCGACGCATCAGTCGTAGCGACGTAAGTTTTATTAAACTTTTTTGCAAAAAGACGGATTTTTAAATTCTTCAATTTATTTTTGTCCATGTCCTCTATTTGTATTATAAACTCAACTTCATTTGGTCCAACAACATCATTTGTCGTAAATTTTTGCACGATAGTATCTACCGGAATTTCTTTGATGTTTGACGACGCCTGTGTGGAAGTATAAATGACAGTCTTGGTAATAAAAGACAAACCTTTCAACGGCACTGTAACTTCCGAATAATTTGGAAAATCGTTAAAATTAATTGAGTAAGTTTTTCCGCGAGCGCCGACAAATTTTGCGTTTCCTTTTTTGTCGGTAACTGCAATTTGTTTAACGTTGCTTTCTTTGTCGATTATAGAAATATCAACATAAGGCGACGGTTGAAAAGAATTGTTTTGTACACGCACATACAAATCAATTTTTTCGTTTTGATAATCCTGTGCTTTTGCCGTAAAAGCAGACATGGCAAGTAAATAAATACAAAATAATTTTCGCATAATAATAAGTTTTGAGACAGCCTCGGTTGATATAAATAACATTTGGGTTTAAATAATAACGGAAAAACATTCAATCAATTTTCCCGCCATATCAATTTTTTACCGAAACCTAAACGATTGTCTGTAAGTTTTGCAAATGTAAGTTTTATTACCCAAAGTTGTGTGTCCATCAAAGCGGCAAATGGAAAACGTTTGAGATATGAAAATTTTGCCGTCGAAAGTAAATCGCCCGTTGGTTCAAACATTTTACCTTGAAATTGAAGTCCCTGAATCTTGCCGATAATACTTGTTTCGAGAACAATCGAACCGGCAACGAAATTATTTTGTTTCGCGTCGGCTATGTGTTTTGTATTATCGTCGGAGGTAAATATCAGCGCGTTTTCGTCTTTCAAATAAGTATAAAAACAGTTACAACAATACGGTTGGTCGTTTATGCTTGTTGCCAAAGTAAATACATGATGTTTTTTTATAAAGTCAATAATCTGTTTATCCATTTATCAAGAAATTGTTTATTAATATTTTGCAAAATTAATGATTAAAAAATTATAAAATCAGACAAAAATAAATTTATAATTATATTTTTTACTAATTTTAACTTTCCAAAATTCGGAAATGAAAAATAATACAATTATCATAAAATTAACGCTCTGTATTTTTTGCAGCTTCGTATTCTTATGCGCATCGGGACAAATAAAAAAATTATCGGATAGCGATAACGCGAAAATTCAAAAATACATCGAATCATCGTCGCAGAACGAACAAGCCGGCGATAAAAAGGAAGCATCGCGGTTTTTAGATAAAATTGCTGAAATTTATTGGGAAAACCACGACTACCAACCGGCGCTCAATTATTATCAAAAGTCTATAAAACTAAATACCGACGTTGGAAACGAAAGCGGCATCGCGATGATTAAAAATAATATCGGAATGATTTATGCCGACATGAAACAATACGAAAA